>CZQE01000054.1_pt1 | contig 12422 bp, 11 predicted proteins | sample 734431 | NCBI WGS metagenome assembly CZQE01 (sample SAMEA3597869, study PRJEB11362) | hydrothermal vent metagenome | biome: marine hydrothermal vent biome; feature: marine hydrothermal vent; material: ocean water | place: Atlantic Ocean | collected 2010-09-19/2010-10-04
CGCAGCGCCGGGTCGACGCTGACCAGCCCGCCATCATAGCGTGCCAGATCGCGCGCGACAGCGGCGAGCGGTCGATCGGTATAAACCAGCCGCCCCTGCATCCAGGCAAAGGCATCGTCGACATCGCCGCGCGAAACCGTGTCGGTCGTCGCTTCGGCAGGTCGTAGCAGCGCCGCACCGGCGGGAAGCCGGGTCGCCTCCGCACCCTTCGCGCCGGATACCGCCACCAGCCCGCGCCGAACGGCCACGCCGAACGTGCCCGCCTGGTTCAGTACGTCGAATTCGGTTCCCAGCACCCGGATTTCGCGGCCGCCCGCCGCAACGACGAAGGGGCGATTTGCCTCGTGCCTGATATCGAATGCGACCTCGCCTGAGGCCAGTTCGGCCGACCGCTTGTCCTGGCCGATATGGACGGTGACTTCAGTGTTGCGGTTGAGCACGATCCGCGAACCATCCGCCAAGGTCACGGCGCGCGTGCCGGCGGCATCGGTGCGGTAGGTTTCGCCCGACGGGCCGAACCGCAACAGGCCTGACTGAAGAGTCACCGCGCCGACCATCGCCGCGGCGACAGCGGCCGGCAGCCAATAACGGTATCTGCCCGATCGTGCTGCGCGTCGCGCGCCCAGATCGATCACCTCGGCCGAGACAGGCTCTTCCGCGTCGAGCAACGGCAGGCCCTCGCTTTCGGTCCAGACGCGCTCGACCGCCGAATACGCCGCTGCATGCGCCGAATCCGCCTCCAGCCAGTCCTGATGTTCGAGCCAGACCGACTCGTCATCGCACTCCCGGAGCCTGACGAACCAGGAAACGGCCTCGTCACGCATCGCCTCGCTAAAATCCGTCAGGGTCATAGTTCCTGCTTTCCGAAGGGTGACCCAGCCAGCTCCAATGACGAAGCCTGGCGGCCCCCACCGCAATGAAAATCGATGTGCCGCGCGTTGATCATCCGACCCTCGCGACGAGGTGCTTGAGCGCGCGCATCATGTGTTTCTCCACGAGGCTGCGCGACACGCCGAGTTGCGCGGCCACCTCGCTGTGCGACAATCCTTCGAGCTTGTGCATTCGAAAGGTCCGCTGGACTGCCTCGGGCAGGTCGGCAAGCGCGTCGCGAAGCCGGCGCAGCCGGTCGCGCGCGATCAGCACCTCGTCGGCCGGGACTCCCTCGCACACTTCCTCGCCGCTCGTGACGACGGTGCGATTCACCCGGCGCCATTCAGCATCGCGGGCAGCGCGGGTGCGCTCCTGGCGCAACCGGTCGAGCATCACATTGCCGCAAAGCCGGTAAAGATAGGCGGCGGGATTGCGGACTTCGTCGTTGGCGGGCTGGGATGCCACGCGAAGCCAGGTTTCCTGCACGAGATCTTCGGCCTCGGCTTCGCCTACCCGCGCCGTGAAATAGCGTAGCAAGCTCGCCCTGCGCTGCATGAAGGTGGACAATAGCGGATTGAGTTCGCTCATCGGATCAAGCTGATGTCCCTCGCAAAGACAGCCGTACGGTGCTGCCGAACTGCTGTCGATTCCGATCAGCTTCGGAAACAGACGGAGCGGAACGGCCAGCGCCTCACAGTTTTTTCTCAAGCTCTCCGGCGAAGCGCTGCGCCGGCCATCCGCATCATTTCCGCGCTGCAAATTTTCTTTGAGGTGGTCGCGCCGCGGCACCGTCTCAAGCCTCGCAGCCCGGGATCGAATGGGCTGTGACCCAATTGCATTGCAAGGACACGACAATGTTTTCTCGTTCGATTACCGGCACCACCGGCGCGGCCGCCCTGGCCTTCGCGCTTGCCGCGACGCTCCCCGCTTCCGCAGCGTTCGCGCAGACCGACGCCGAGCCAGGCACCTATGTGGTGGTCCGTGCCGGACCGCAGCTCGATGCCGACCTGCACATGAAGGGCGGGGATATCACATCGCCTTCGACCTTTCAGAAGAACACCGATTTCAAGACCGGCCTCGTCGGCGAAATCGGCCTGGGCTACGACCTTGGCGGTTTCCGCTTCGAGGGCACGGTGGGGTATGACACCGCCGGCGCCAATCTCGAAAAGCTCGCCAGCAAGCAGATGGCTGCGAGCGGTCGCCTCAAGACGCTGAACCTCGGCATCTCGGGTTATTACGACCTCAACCTCGGCGGCGGGCTGCGTCCCTATGTCGGTGGCGGCATCGGCGTGGCGCGCACGACGGTGAACCTCTCGCGCATCAGCGCAGTCGCGCCGACGGCAGGCACCGGCAGCACCCTGAGGGGCAGCGACTGGGGTTTCCGCTGGCATCTCGACGCCGGTGCCGGCTTCGCGCTGTCGCCTGCCACCGTCCTCGAAGTCGGCGCGCGCTATTCGAACGTCAACCGCCTCAGCATTGACGGTACCATACCGAACGCCACCGGCGCGGCTGTCGCCCGGCAGTACAAGCCGCGTGCAACCTCCACGGCGTTGCTGGTCGGTCTGCGGCAGAAGTTCTGAGATGCCGGATGCGTCCCGCTGCTCCACGGACAGTACATGCGGCGGGACGCATGAATCGGATCGAGCTTTGAGGTGATCCTTCGCCGGCTTCGTCATCACAGGGAAGGCCCGGCGTCGAACGCCGGCAAACGAACGCGGTTACGCAGCAATTTCACGGTGAGATCGATGAAGATGGCCATTCCCAGATTCCGTACATTGTCTCTTTCAGTGGCGATGGCAGCCTATTTGTCGGGCGCTGTTTCCGTCGATGGCGTCGCCTATGCGCAAGACAGGCAGGATTCGCCGAGGAGTGAACGGGGCGGTGACAACTGGTCGTCGCGCGACTGCGACCGCTTCGAAAATCGCGATTCCCGCTGGTGTCGGCGCGACCGCGACGACGATCGGCGGCGCCGTGAAAAAGAGCGCGACCGGCACAAGGACGATGTCGCCAAGGGCGCGGTCGCAGGCGCGGTAGGGGTTCTCCTTGTCGGAGGGATCGTCGCCGCGCTCGCGAGCAGCGGAAAGGACAAGGAGAAGCGGGCACGTGAGCGGCGGCGCTACTGCGTCGATCGCTACGGCAGCTATGATGAGCGGACCGATACCTATCGCGCGAGCGACGGCCGCTGGTATCCATGCGAATGACCGACGAGACGGAAGAGCGATGGGTGGCGATCGCCGCCCATGCGACGCGACCGCTTCTGCTCTATGCGAGCTTCAGCGGCCGCGCATCGCGGGAAGAATTCGGCTGGTTCCTGCTTGCCGCGCTGCTGATGCTGGCGACGAGCTATCTGCTCGACTGGCTGATACTCTCCTCATCCGCATGGGCGCATCCCGATTTCTTCCGCCTGTCGAGCATGGCACTGCTTCTGTCGCCCACGCTCGCCGTCACCGTCCGGCGCTTGCGCGACATCGCTTCTGAACCGCGCTCTGTTCAGTGCAAGGAATAGAACGTCTATGAGCTGACCGGAGTTCGTCGGGCAGAGCATGTCCGGTGCGGTCGGAGAGAATGACACATGCAGGATCCGGTCGGGCAGAATCGGGTGGCGATCGTGACCGGTGCTGGAAGCGGTATCGGCCGCGCTGTCGCGCTTGCCCTGGCTGAGGCCAGCTGGCGCGTGGTGCTGGCTGGCCGTCGTCGCGACGCCCTTGCCGGGACCGCGGCACTCAGCGCGACGCCAATGCTGGCCGTGGCGTGCGATGTGACCGACGCGGTGTCGGTCGATGGACTGTTCGAGGAGGCATTCAAGGCGTTCGGCCGGGTCGACCTGCTGTTCAACAATGCCGGCGTGTCGGCCCCGCCGTTGCCGCTGGACCTGCTTGAGGTCGAGACGATCCGCTCGCTGCTCGACGTCAATATCCTGGGAAGCTTCCTGTGTGCCCGCGCCGCGATGCGGGTGATGAAGCGCCAGGAGCCACAGGGCGGGCGGATCATCAACAACGGATCGATCTCGTCCGACCGGCCGCGGCCGAATTCTGCGCCCTATACGGCAAGCAAGCACGCCATCACCGGCCTGACCAAGTCGATCGCGCTCGACGGCCGCCCGCATCGTATCGCAGCGGGGCAGATCGATATCGGGAATGCGGTGACGGAGATGAGCGAGGCGATGGGGCAGGGCGTTCCCCAGGCCGATGGCGGCATCCGGACCGAGCCGCGGATGGATGTCGCCCATGTCGCGCGCGCGGTCGTCCAGATGGCGGCGCTGCCGCTCGACGCCAATATTCCCTTCATGACGATCATGGCGACCAACATGCCACTGTTCGGGCGAGGGTGACCCTTGCCACGAACCTGCGCCAACGGCCGGTGCTTGTTTCATCTTTTTGCGATTGAGCCGTTCCTGGAGCCTCACTGGGCTCCTGAAAAACGGAAATGGTCGGGGAGACAGGATTCGAACCTGCGACATCCTGCTCCCAAAGCAGGCGCGCTACCGGACTGCGCCACTCCCCGACTGGAGGGCGGCTTTAGGCGGGCGGGCCCAGCTAAGCAAGGGCTCTGAACCAGGCGGCGTAAGAACGATGTCCGAACGGTCTGGAAGTCGTGGTTCCGGGAACGTCATGCCTGGTCGGAACCTTCGACAAACCGTCGGCGTCCAGTTCTCCAGCGCCGTACGCAGCGTCCTGATCGATGAGTTGAAAGCACTGGCGAGATAGCCGATGCACACATACGCAATCACGCGGCGACCACGAAGCCCGCTTGTTCGAGCTCGCGCAGGAACGCATCGATATCGGCTGCGCATATGTCAGGCGCGATATCGTAGCGTTCGGCCAGCGACGCCGCGATTGCGGCAGGATCGCGGTGTCCGTCGATCGCCTGCCAGATCGCCATGCCGGTCTCCTTCAGGGCGTTGAACCGGCCGGTTTCGACCTTCATCAGCACCGCTTCGCCATCGATCTCGGTCTCGAGAAACTGCCCGATATTCTTGCGGAAGATCACCTGCCTGGTCTCCATTCAGTCGCCCCCGGCGTATCCGAAGCGACGCATCACCGGGAGGTGAGCCGATCGGATACGCTCTGCCTGCGTGGTGGACAGGTGACTGAGCCAGTCGCCTGCGCGTCCGCTGCGGAAGAATGGGGTCGAGCGCCGCGGGGCTTCGCGAAAGCCGCGGTCTCGCTCCACGGACTGGAGCGCCTCGATTCCGGTATGCCGCACCGCCTGGTCGACCCTGAGGGGATCGATGACGGTTTCGGGGCGGGCAAAGGCGATCACCCGTGCAAGCGCGCTGGCGGTATCTGCCAGCATGTCCTCATAGCGAACGACAAGGACAGGGATGTCGGGTTGGTCCACCCAGCTCGATACATGCTCGCTCCAGTCACCGAGCGACTGCGGGATTTGCGTCGATCCGCGCGCGCCGATCGTCACCGCCGGATCGCACAATTTTGCCACCGCGCGTTCCATGTCTCCATGGCCATCGTGAAACGCGTTCGACACGGCGACGTCGAGCGGATTGCGGATGATATAAACAACTACACCGGATGCAGCGGGCGGAAAAAGCCAGCGGCCATCGTCAAGGCGTTGCTGACGGTCATGGACCTTCAACCACACCGGCGCTGCGTTGCGGCTGGCCATGATATCATAGACATGCGGCTGAAGCCCCAGCGCCTCGTGCGGCAACAGATCGCTGCTGGATATCCCAAGGAAATTGTCGAACAGCCAGCGCGATCTGGCGACGCCGCGGGTCACGCCGGGGGCGTTGATGTCGTGGGGATCATCGCTCTCGGAGAAATAGTTGGCGAGCAGCAGCCTGAGCCAGGTGTTGCCCGACTTGGGATAGGAAGCGAGCCAGTCGATGCGGCCGCCGGTGTCGGGCGCCTCAGCCTGTGCCACGGATATCGGCTTCGATCATGGCAATGCCGGCGGCAAAGTCGGCCGGCGCGCGCGACCGGTTGAACCGCGATATGGCGATAGCCGCGCTGAGGCGGGAGGCCGTGGCGAAATAGCCGGCCTGTTCGGCGATGGCATTGCAGAATTGCGGACGATAATAGGCCGAGCGCAGCGCAGCGAAGCGGTCAGCTCCAACGACCGGTACGATGCCCGGACCGACGTTGACGATGCTTTCCAGTACATAGAGCCGGCGGATCGGCAGCGGCTCGGCATCGAACGGGACCCGGTCAGCGACATAGAATTTGTCGAGGCCCGGGCGGACTGCGTCATCCGACTGACGGTCGGTCAGCACCAGTGCATCCGCCCACAGCTTCAACCGCCTGTGGCCGGGCAGCGCCATCAGCTGGCCCGGATCGCTCAGGTCGAGCACCAGCACGTCGTCGGAGCAGACCGCCAGGCCACGCCGGGCGAGGGCAGCGGCCAATGTCGACTTTCCCTCGCCGGACACGCCGGTGAAGGCATGGACGCCGCCCGCGTGCGATATGGCCGACGCGTGCAACGGGACCAGCCCGTTCAGCCAGGCGATCGCGCCATAGACCGAACCGTCGAAGAACAGTCTTACCTCCTTGTCCGAGATGTCGGCGGTGCGCGCATAGACGGTGCCGGCACCCCGGCGATAATGGAAGGCAAGGCCCTTCGGGAGCCTGAGCAGGAAGGCGTCGTGTGAAATCTCGTAGGTCGGGGTAACGGTCAGCGCATTGGGCAGGGACGGCGGCACGCTTCCCTCGCTCAGCCCGACCTCCGCCTGGAATCGCGCCATGCCGACAGGCATGGCCGCCCCGATGTGACGCTCCTCCATTGCGGCGCCTGACCTAGTGGGCCGATACATCGAGCGAGCCGATGGTTCCTGGCATCTGATCCTTGGCGGGAATGTCAGTGTACGCAGGACTGGAAGGCGAGGATGCCTGGAAGACCGGCAGAAAGAGCGTGAACTTCACCCCGGTATGCCCGGATCGGACGTCGACTCGGCCGCCGATCGCGGCAGCACGATGGGCCTGATTGTGAAGGCCGCGACCACGGCTCGCCAGGGCCGGATCGAAACCCCTGCCATTGTCCGTGACGCTGATCATGACATCCCCGTCCATCACCCGGGTCGCGACCCGTATCTCGCTTGCGTCGGCATGCTTGATGACGTTGGTGAAAGCCTCCTGCATGATGCGCAGGATATGAAGCGAATGGCGCTGGTCGAGCCATGCAAGCGGCGGTGCTTCAGTGACTTCCCAGCGCAGGCTGATGTTCGTTGCCTCAAGCCGCGGCTGCAGGCGGAAGCGCAGCGTGCCGAGCAGCAGGAGCAGATCGGTCTCCACCGGCTCCATCGAATCGATCGTGAGCTTGAGATCGTCGATGCAGCTCTTGAGCAGTTCGGCGATCGCGATTTCGTTCAGCTCGCCATGTTCCACCACGCGCAGCGCAGTGATTAGCGATGAGCCAAGCCCGTCATGCATGTCCTGCATCAGGCGCTGGCGTTCCTGGTGGAGAAGGTCGCGTCGTTCGACCTCGCGATGCTTCTGGTGGCTTGCGAGCAGTTCGGCCTCGCGCGCCGCAAGTCGCTCGGCAAGGACGATGTTGGCGCGTTCGACCTCGCTCACCGCAGCCGTATAGCGGTTGAGGATGATGTGGCTGAACGCGACGGTCGTTGCGATCTGCGCATAGACCGACAGGAATATGTTCTCGATATTGACGAAGTTGTTCTGGAGCATCCAGTCATACCCGCCGAGCAAGGCGCCGAGCACCGCCCAGGTGGCAAGCGCGCATCCCTCAAGCGAGCGTGCGCGCCAGCTCCAGTAGAGCCCGTTCAGGCACACCAGATTGCCGATCACGAACATCGCCGGGTACATCAACGGCGCGACGAGGGTCGCATCCCTTGAGCCTGCCATCAGCGGCAGCGTCGCGATCGCGAAGAAGGCCGCGATGATGGCCACCGTCCAGGTCAGGAGCGGCTGACGGTGAAGGTGGATCCTGACCAGGAACAGGTGCACGTTCGCGATCATCCACATGAACGAATTGACGGTGAGCCAGCCGAACCAGGCATCGGAAATCGGCAACCGATCCTGCCCCATGTAATTGTGCATGGTCCGGACGAAGGTGATGACGGTCATGGTGAAGAACAGGAGATAGAGCGTCTCCCGCCGCCGCCCGAACCAGACGAACAGCGCGAAGATGCCGCTGGCGAGAAAGGCGGCGCTGCCGATATACGGCAACTGGGCCTGGAAGAAGTTGCGCACCATATAGGCGGGGCCGACCTCCGCGTAGCTGCCGACCCAGAGGCTCGACAGTGCACCACCGATGCCGCGAACGTGGCGCAGCCGCACCACGATGTCGTGCGGCGGCGTGCCGCCTGCAGTGTCATCGAACGCGATCCAGAGCGGCTGGTTCGAGCCATTCCATTGCAGGTTGGCATGCGACTGATAGTGGAGGGTACCGTCGACATAGATCGCGATCTCGCCGTCAGTCTTCCAGCGCGGGATATAGAGATAGGCCTCGGCGGGAGGCCGGGCGCCCGCCGGCAGGCGGAAATGATACCATGTGGTCTGGGTCGGCGTGGTCGAGACGTCGTCGGCTTGCCCGGGCAGGATCTTGGGATGTGGCGCGTAGGGCAGGTGGACGCGGTGCCAGGTGCCCGCGATCGAGCGCGGATCTACCGTGCGGGGCGGCCGCGCATAGCCATCGGTATATTGGATGAGGATGTTCGCCTCGGTCAGGTGGATGCCCTTCGGCTTGCTCGCCGAATAGATACCGACCACCATTGCAACCACCGCCAGCGCGATGATGGCGTAGTTGCGAAGATCTCTAAAGAATTCCATGGCTTCTGGCTTCGAAAATGGCTTCGGCCTTCGATTTCACCTCGAGCTTCTGGTAGATTCTCCTGACAAAGGTCATGACCGTGTTGCGGGAGATCGACATCAGTTCCGCGATCTCGTCATAGCTGAAGCCCTTGGTGATGAGCTGGAGCGCTTCGCGCTCGCGCGGCGACAAGGGGGCGGCCAGCGGTGCCAGGGCCTCAGGCTGCGGTTCGTGCGGACGGAAGCGCAACAGGATCTGGCGCGCGATACGCGGGCTGATCGGGCTGCCGCCTGAATGGAGGCAGCGTATCTCCTCGGCCATCCGCTGGGCCGAGCTGTCCTTGAGCAGATAGCCAGTGGCACCCGCCTCGATCGACGGGATGACGTGCCGGTCGTCGGCGAAGGTGGTGCTGACCATGATCCCGCAGGAAGGCCACGCGATATGGGCAGCGCGGATCACGTCGATCCCCGATCCATCAGGCAGGCCCAGGTCTACGACGAGAATGTCGACCGGCTGGCCCTTCAGTAACCTGGATGCCTGGGCGACGTTGTGCGCGGTCCCCGCAAGGGTCATGTCGCCGGCCGCGATGATGGCGGCGGCAAAGCTGTCCTGAAACGAAAGATCGTCTTCGACGAGGGCAACACGCAGGGTGGCCGAGCCGTTGGTCGCAGTCATCGGCCGATCCGTTCCCCCGCGGGCGCTCGCCCTCCCAGGCCGCTGTCCAACGGCTTGTTCGGGCGGGTTTTACCACAACGGGTCAGGGCGTCATGTCGCTATTTATAGCGATATGTGGATCTATTTCCGCACCCTAGAAATGATCGCGAGACGGGGTGCCGGACGCATGGCGTTCGAAATGACAATCAGCCTTGTCACCGTTCGACCGCCGGGGAGCGACGCGATGCTAGCGGGGATATCATGCGACGGCAGCATCGCTGGCCGTGTGGCAGCCCGGCATAGAATAGGTCGTCGGGCGGTTGCGGGTGTCGGGCTGCTGGCAGGCGCGTCGGCGGGGATTCCGGTTCTGGCTCAGACCGCGAGCCAGATCACACCCCCGACCTATGCTCCCCCCGTCGAAGGACGATCCGCGTCGCCACTGGTGCTGCCGGCGGACACGCTCATGGCGCCGCCCGCCGGGGCCGAGAAGCTGTTCGTGACACCGGCAGGCATCGAGATCGAGGGGGGGGCGCTGTCATCTGGCACTCTCGCTGCCTTGCGCGAAACACTCGCCGGCAAGCGGGTCAGCATCGCGGCCGTCTTCGCCGCAGCGGGCGTGGCGGAGGCTGGCGAGGCGCGACGGGGACGCGTCCTGCTGCGGATCGTGGTGCCGCGACAGGATATCGCCGACGGCGCGACGATACGCTTCGCGGTAATCGAGGGATTTATCGAACGAGTCGACCTGTCGGGAGTGCCCGCGAGGGTGCGTGGACGGATCGGCGCGGTGCTGGCGGATCTGACCGGCCGGTCCGACGTGACGCTGGCGCAGATCGAGCGTCGGCTGACGCTCGCGGCCGAGGTGCCCGGTGTCGTGGTGCACTCAACACTCGCGGCTGGCGTGCGGCCGGGCGGAACCGTTCTGAGAGTCGACGCCACCTGGCGGCCGGTGAGCGGTTTCGTCACCGTCGACAATTCGCTCGGCGAGACGCTGGGGCGCGAGGCATTCGGGGCCGGCATCGATCTCAATTCAGTGTTCGGGGCGGGCGAGGCCATCTATCTGCGCGCCTCCGGCCTTCCGACGCTTGGTCGCGAGACGAGCTTTCTCGATTCCAGCCCGCGCAACCGTGCGCTCGCGGTGGGTGCGATCATACCGGTCGGCCGCGATGGTCTCGCGATCACGGTGGAGGGCACCGACGCCCGCACCGCGCCGCGGCACGACCTGTCGCTTCCCGGGTTCGCCAGCCGTTTCCGCCGTCTGTCGCTGGCGGTGCGCTATCCCGTCGTGCATCGACGGGCGCTGACAATCGGTGTCGAGGCTCGCCTCGATGCCGAAGACGAACGCGTCAGGATCATTACCCCGGCGATCCTGCCGCTGTCGCTCGACCGGCTGCGTGTCGCCCGGGCCAGCCTGGATGTGAGCGCGTATCTGCCCGGCGGCGGTAGTGCGAGTGGCCGGGCCGAGGCCTCTTTCGGAATCAACGGACTTGGTGCCCGGTCCGCGGCTGATGCAAGTGCCGTGCTGCCATTGTCGCGTGCGGGCAGCGATGCCGATTTCGCCAAGCTGCTGCTGTCGGCGACCGTCGATCAGCCGGTCGCCACTCATCTGGTGTTCGCGTTGCGCGCTCGCGGGCAGACGAGTTTCGGTCGGCCGCTGGGCAATGCCGAACAGATCGGGGTGGCATCGCTCGATGCCGTCTCGCCGCTGCCGTCGGGCACGCTTCAGGGCGATGCCGGCTATGTCGCTCGCGGCGAAGCGCGGAGCCCCTTTGTGTTCGGGCGAAAAGGCCTGCTCGCCAGCGTCGCGCCCTATGCTTTCGCCGCCCAGGCGCAGGTTCGGCTGATGCAACCGACGATCGTCGAGCGACGCAGCACGGACGCGTTTGCCTATGGCATCGGGCTGCGGCTGGCGGGGCAGGCTGCACGCGGTTCCCCAGGCCTGTCGACCAGCATCGAATTTGGCCGAGTCCACCGGGACGGATTCACCTCCAGTCGTGCCGCCTTCACCCTTTTCACCCGCTTCTGATCGAGGAAGTTCTCATGAATCATATGCTCCCGCTCGCGCTGCTCACCTCAACCGCGCTGGTTCCTGCCACCGCCATCGCGCAGGAACTGCCCACCGGCGGCCAGCTTCAGGCCGGCGCGGCGACCATCGCGAACCCCTCGGCAGGGGCGATGCAGATCACCCAGACGAGCGATCGCGCGATCATCAACTGGCAGAGCTTCTCGGTCGGGGCCGGGGGACGGGTCGACATCAGCCAGCCCGGTGCGACGTCGGCGCTGCTCAACCGCGTGACGGGCAGCACGACCAGCGAGATTGCCGGGCAGATCACCGCCAACGGGCGCGTGTTCCTCGTCAATCCCAACGGTATCCTGATCACCGCGACCGGGAGCGTGAAGGCGGCGGGGTTCACTGCCTCGACTCTCGATATCGCTGACCGCGATTTCATGGCGGGTTCTGACGAGACGACAGTCACGGCACCACGATCGGGGCAGGAGATCAGCTATATCCGCGGGGGTTTCGCGGGGGCGATGCGTGGCGACGGGCGGGGCCTGGTCCAGGCGCGGCTGCGGTCGCTTGGCGCCTCGGGCGAGCAGGCGGTCGATCTGGGTGGCGACGGCTTCCTCCAGGTCAAGGTGCCGACGGCCGGCGTGACGGTCGCCGGGCGTATCACCGCGAACGACATCGTCCTCACGGCCGGCAGCGCTCGCGACATGGCGCGGGGCGTGGTCAACGTCTCGGGCGTGCTCGACGCGACGAGCGTCACCAGCCATGGCGGGACGATCTCGCTGACCGGCGCCACGGTGCAGCTGACCGGTGCCACGGTCGATGCTTCCGGGGCGACAGGCGGTGGCGCGATCCGCCTCGGCGGCGACTGGCAGGGCTCGGGCTCGCTCGCCCACGCGGCGCAACTCGAGGTCGATGCCGCCTCGATGGTCAGGTCCGACGCTACTCAAACAGGTGACGGCGGCCGGATCGTCCTGTGGTCGGACGAGCGCACGCTGTTTTCCGGTGCGATCAGCGCACGTGGTGCCGAAGGTGGCGCCGGCGGCGAGGCGGAGGTGTCGAGCAAGGGGTTCCTCGGTTTCGACGGCGCGGTCGACCTTTACGGCACGCGGTCGGGCACGCTGCTTCTCGATCCGTACAACGTCACGATCGTGGCCGGTTCGGGAGGCTC
>CZQE01000378.1_pt1 | contig 12387 bp, 10 predicted proteins | sample 734431 | NCBI WGS metagenome assembly CZQE01 (sample SAMEA3597869, study PRJEB11362) | hydrothermal vent metagenome | biome: marine hydrothermal vent biome; feature: marine hydrothermal vent; material: ocean water | place: Atlantic Ocean | collected 2010-09-19/2010-10-04
CTCGTCGCATTCGGCCTCGGGATAGTCGCTCACCTCGGATGGCGACTCCTCCATGATCGCGAGGGCGATTTCGTGGAGACGCGGCGTGATGCTCGCGTGATCGTTGTCATTCTCCTGGGCGGCCAGCTTCTTGCTGACTTCCTGGTTGACGCCCTGCTCGGTTTCGACTGGCGTCCGCGGGTCTTTGCCATCTCCCAGAATGCAGCCATCCTTGCCTTCGGTCTCTGGCTTGCGACAAGACTGCTCCGCGCCGACCCCGGAACGCTGACGTTTCCGGCTTCGACGATGCAGGTGGTACCGGTCGTGGAGACAGGCGACGCGCGACTGGCGGAGCGTTTACGGAACCTGATCGAGGTCGAACGCGTGCACCTCGATCCCGATTTGAGCTTCGCCACGTTCGTTCGCAAAATGGGTGCCGCCGAGCGTGCGGTGCGCCAGCTGGTCAATCATGAACTCGGCCATGATCACTTCCGTTCCTTCATCAACGCCTATCGCGTGGAGGAGGCGTGCCGATTGCTGTCCGATTCATCGCGGGCCGGGGACAAGCTGATCGCGATTGCGATGGATAGCGGGTTCGCCTCCCTCGCCAGTTTCAACCGGGTGTTCCGTGCCGCCAGGGGCTGCACCCCTGGCGCGTATCGCGCAGCGTCCGGCCACGTGCCGATATCGTCATCGCCTGCTCCGACCGCGAAGCCGTCTTTTGAGGAGCGGTCGGCGGCCTTTTGAGAAGCCCTTGCCGGTGCTCCCTTCTATCGGGGCGCACCCCGCGTGATGGAGAGCAGGACGTGAACGGCTTTATAGGACTGATCGGCACGATCGCGCTTCTTCTCCTCGTTGGAGGCGCCGTCGGGCTGACGCGTCGCAATGCCTTCTCGCTCCGGTGGCTGCTGGTCGCGGCCGGACTTGTCGGGATCAACGACTTCCTTCTGACCCACGGCTATGGCCTCCTTCCCAACCTGTTCCCGTCGGCTGAATGGAACTGGCAGGGCAAGATCCTGGCCCTGGTTGCGACACTGGCCGTTGCCGCCCTGCCGGCTTTCGGGTGGCGTCGATCGGGGCTCACTTTTGCTCAGGCCGAGGACAGCCTCAAGAGCTGCGTGCCCGTCGCGCTTGTCTATTGTGCGTTTTTCGTGGCGATCGCGCTGGCTTTCCCAGGCGGACCAGGCTCGCATGAGGAGGTCGCGTTCCAGCTGACCATGCCGGGATTCGAGGAGGAGCCCTTTTACCGCGGCATCCTCCTGCTTGCGCTTGATCGCGCCTTCACCGGGCGCCTGAGGCTGTTCGGCGTTGAATGGGGATGGGGTGCCGTCCTGTCATGTGCGTTGTTCGGGATGGCACATGCCTTTGGGTTCTCGCACGGTCATTTCTCGTTCGACCCGCTGACCATGGCGTTGACGGCGCTGCCCTCCTTCATCGCGATATGGTTGCGCCTTCGGACCGGCAGCCTTCTGCTTCCCGTCCTGCTTCACAACTTTGGAAACTCCATTTCCCTGGTCGTATGAGCCGGAGCGGATCCTCCCCGAGGACTATGCAAGACCGGTTCAGCCGGCCGTCGGCTCGACGCGCCCTGCTCTCAATGCGCATCGATCGGCTCGGCGCCTGCCTGTTTCGGCGGGCGGCAGAAGGGCACCATCACCAGCGCGGCAATGAACAGCCACGCCATGATGCGGAACACATCGTTGAAGGCGAGGGTCAGTGCCTCGCGGCCGACGATCCGGCCCATCACCGCTTCAGCCATCATCATCGCGCGGGCCGGGTCGGGCGTCATCGATTGCATCATCCGGGCGAGATTGCCGAGCGTATCGGTGGCGATCCTTGAGGAGCTGCCCAGCGCTTCGCCGATCCGCAGGGCATGGAGGCGGCTCATGTCCTGAAGCCATGTGGTGACCAACGCGATGCCGATGGCGCCGCCGAGATTGCGCATCAGGTTGAACAGCCCCGATGCATAGCGAAGTTCCGGCCCGGCGAAGCCGTTGAGGGCAAGGCCGACGCTTGGGACGATGCACAGCATGATCGCGAAGCTGCGCACTGCCTGCGGCACCAGCAGCGCGGCGAAACCCCAGTCGGGCGTCATGTAGGAAAAGAGCCAGAGACCGGCCGCGAACAGGCTCAGGCCGAAGGTGATGATGATCCGCTGGTCCACCCGTTGCGACAGCGCGGCGGCGATCGGCACGCCGCAGAACTGCACCACCCCCGCGATGAACACCGTCGTGCCGATCTCATTGGCATTGTACCCGCGGACACGACCGAGGAAGAGCGGCACGAGATAGGTGCCGGCATAAAGGCCGAAGCCGATCACCAGGTTGAAGACGCAGGCGAAGACGAACGTCGGCTTGCGAAAGGGCGAGAGCTTAACGATCGGGCTGCTCGACCGGAGAGAGCGTTCGAGGAACAGCAGGAAAGCGATGAACGCGACCCAGGCAGCGGCGGCGATGCCGGTGTCGCCGAACCAGTCGTTCTTCGGCCCTTCTTCGAGCACATATTCGAGACCGGCGAGGAACACCGCCATCGAGGCGAGATGGACCCAGTCGATTCTCCTCAGCATCGAGAGGTCGGCACGGTCGACCTTGATAACCGCGATCGCAAACAGGGTGACCAGCGTGCCGGGCAGGACGTTGACGTAGAACACCCAGCGCCAGCCGGCAGCATCGGTGATCCAGCCGCCGAGCGTGGGGCCAAGCGTTGGGGCGAGAACCGAGACCATGCCGAGGATCGCGGGGATCATCGCACGCTGCTTGCCCTCGAACATCGCGAAGCCGGTGGCGAACACCGTCGGGATCATCGCGCCGCCGACAAACCCCTGAAGCGCACGGAAGGCGATCATCGATTCGATGCTCCACGCCAGGCCGCACAAGGCGCTCGCAACGGTGAACAGTCCGGCTGAGAGCGCGAACAGCCAGCGAGTCGACATCGATTGGGCGAGGAAGGCAGCGAAGGGGATCATCACCAGTTCCGCCATCAGATAGGCGGTCTGGACCCAGCTTATCTCGTCCGGCCCGGCGGAAAGGCCGGCCTGCACCTCGTTCAGCGAGGCCGCGACGATCTGGATGTCGATCAGCGCCATGAACTGGCCGAACGCCATCACCCCGAAGATCAGGAACTTCCGCGCATCGGGCAGCTCCATGGGATCGATCGGCATGCCGACAACAGAAGGGGATGACATCGGCGCTTGTCCTTGGCAGTCTTTATATTATATGCATCATATAAAGGAGATCGACAAGCCATGCGCTACGACAGCGATCACAAGAGCGAGACCAGGCGCCGTGTCCTGAAAGAAGCGGCGCGAGAGATTCGGGCCAAGGGTCCTGGCGGCGTGGGCGTGGCCGGGATCATGGCGCGGGCGGGGCTTACTCACGGCGGCTTCTACGCGCATTTCGATTCGAAGGAGGCGCTGGTCGCCGCCGCCATCGAAACGATGTTCGAAAGCGCCGGACGCCGCTTCGACGCTACGGCCGCTGGCGACGATCCGCGCGCGGCCCTGCGCGCCTATGTCGATTTCTATCTTTCGCCCGGGCACCGCGACGCGCGCGAGCATGGCTGCCCGCTGCCGGCCTTGTCGGGCGATCTCGCGCGGCTCGATCCGGAGGCGCGGACACGCTTCGGCCAGGGTGTCGCCGGGCTGACCGCGCGATTGGCTGGTGCGCTGGACCGCCACGGTATTGCCGATTCCGAAGCTGCGGGCGGATCGATGCTCGCCGAGATGGTCGGCGCGGTGACGCTGTCACGCGCGGTTGCCGATCCTGCCCAGTCCGATGCGATCCTCGACCGGGCCAGGGCCTCGGTGATCGGCCGCTTCTCGCTCGGGGACATACAATGACCGATACGATCGACCGGGCCGCGATGAGCGGCATCGAGCAGTTGCGCGCGATGATCGCGACTGACGCACAGCCGCCGATCGGCAGGACGATGGATTTCTCGCTGGTCGAGATCGACGAAGGCCGCGCGGTGTTCGAGGGCAATCCCGACATGCGCGTCTACAACCCGATCGGCAGCGTGCATGGCGGCTATGCAGCGACCCTGCTCGATTCCGCCTGCGGTATCGCCGTGCATTCGAAGCTGGCGCCGGGCCAGGGCTATACGACGCTCGAATTGAAGGTGTCCTATGTTCGCGGCATGACGGTCGATACCGGTGTGGTGCGGGCCGAAGGTGTGGTGATCAGCATGGGGCGCCGCGTGGCCTTTGCCGAGGCGAAGCTGACTGACGCCTCGGGCAGGATTCTCGCCACGGCCACCTCCACGCTGCTGGTGATCTCATGAACATGGCGGCGACGATCGACGTGCCGGTCGAGGCGAAGCGGCGATTCAGGGTCGGCCGCAATCCGCTGATCGCGGCGGCGATCGCACTGGTGGTTGCGGTGGCTGGCATCGCCTGGCTGCTGTCGCCGCGTACGGCCGAAAGCACTGACAATGCCTATCTCAAGGCTGACAGCAGTTCGGTCGCGCCCAAGGTCGGCGGGCTCGTGTCGGCGGTGCTGGTGCGCGACAACCAGCCGGTCAGGGCTGGCGACCCGCTCGTGCAGATCGACGCCCAGGAATTCGACGCGAAGCTTGCTGCTGCGCGGGCGGCGGTCGCGGATGCCGATGCTGGCGTCGCGACGGCGCGAGCGGCACTGGCGGGACTCAGCGCTGATGAAGGCCTTGCCGCGGCACAGGTGCGTGCGGCCCAGACGTCGATCCAGTCAGCCGATGCCGAATATGGCCGCGCCTCTGCGGACCGCGATCGTTTCGAGGCTCTGGTGAAGCAGGGCTTCGTCACCCGGCGCGATGTCGAACGTGTTCGCGCGACAGCGGTCGGTGCCGCGTCTGCCCGCGAGCGGGTTCGTGCCGATCGCGACGTGACGAGCGAGCAGGCAGCGGTGACTCATGCGCGTCGGCCGGTGCTGCTGGCGCAACTGGCCCAGGCAGAGGCCGCGGCGGTGCGGGCGCGGGCGGCGCTTGATCTGGCACGGCAGGATCAGGAGCACACCATCATCCGAGCGCCGATCGACGGCGTGGTCGGCAATCGGCAGGTGCAGACAGGCGATTATGTCCAGCCAGGTTCTCGGCTGCTGACGCTCGTGCCGTCCCAGGCACTTTATGTGGTGGCCAATTTCAAGGAGACCCAGACCCGGGCCATGCTCCCGGGCCAGACCGCGACGATCAAGGTCGAGAGCTTCGCGCCCGGGTCGGGATCGGAATTCACCTTGCTCCCGTTCGAGCCGGGCTCGGGCAATTTCACCAAGATCGTCCAGCGCGTGCCGGTGCGGATCAGGCTCGATTCCGGTCAATCGGCAGTGACACGACTGCGCCCGGGCTTGTCGGTGACGGCGAAGGTGAGTCTGAGGTGATATTCTCCCTCTTCCCCTATGGGAGAGGGAAAATAGGGTCATGCCCCGATGAGTTCCCGGCCGATGAGCATGCGGCGTATCTCGTTGGTGCCGGCGCCGATATCGAGGAGCTTTGCATCGCGCAGGAAGCGTTCGACCGGCCAGTCCCTGGTGTAGCCGGCACCGCCAAGCGCCTGGACTGCCTCGCCCGCGACGCGGAAGGCGTTCTCGCTGGCGAGCAGGATGGCGCCGGCGGCATCGAAGCGGGTGGTCTTGCCGGCGTCGCAAGCCCGGGCGACGGCATAGACATAAGCGCGGGCCGAGTTGAGCGCGACATACATGTCGGCGACCTTGGCCTGCATCAGCTGGAAGGCGCCGATCGGCTTGCCGAACTGCTTGCGCTCGCGCAGGTACGGCAGCACCACGTCGAGACAGGCCTGCATGATGCCGAGCTGGATGCCGGCGAGCACGGTGCGCTCATAGTCGAGGCCCGACATCAGCACGCCGACGCCGCCATTGACCGGTCCCATGACATTCTCGTGCGGGACCTCGCAATCGGTGAACACCAGTTCAGCGGTGGGGCTGCCGCGCATGCCCATCTTGTCGATCTTCTGGCCGATCGAGAAGCCGGGCATGTCCTTCTCGATCAGGAAGGTGGTGATGCCGCGGCTGCCTTCGCCGGTCCTGGCATAGACGACCAGCGTGTCGGCATAGGCGGCGTTGGTGATCCAGAACTTGGTGCCGTTGAGCACATAGCCGGCATCGGTCTCCTGCGCGCGCAGCTTCATCGAGACGACGTCGGATCCGGCACCGGCCTCCGACATGGCAAGGCTGCCGACATGCTCGCCCGAGACGAGCTTGGGCAGGTACTTCGCCTTCTGCTCGGGGCTGGCCCAGCGGCGGATCTGGTTGACGCACAGGTTGGAATGCGCGCCATAGCTCAGGCCGATCGAGGCCGAGGCGCGGCTGACTTCCTCGCAGGCGATGACATGCTCGAGATAGCCCAGACCAAGCCCGCCAAACTCCTCCTCCACCGTGATGCCGTGCAGGCCGAGCGCGCCCATCGCCGGCCACAGCTCCTTCGGGAACCAGTCCTCAGCATCGATCCGCGCCGCCAGCGGCGCGATCTGCTCGGCCGCAAAACGCTGCGTCACATCGCGGATCATGTCCGCATTCTCGCCAAGCGCGAAATCAAGGGTCATGTCCATGATCGTCTCTCCTGAAACCGGCTGGCTGGGCTGTAGCGTTCCGCAATCGCACGCGCCAGCATTGCGCCGGTGTGCCGAAGCGGCTTAGGTTCGCGCCGAAATCGGGGGACCAGATGCGCAGCCTGTTCAGATTGAAGACCATCGTCGCGGGCGAGGAGCAGCCCGAGCATCAGCGCCTCGCGCGGACTCTCTCCTGGCCGCATCTCGTCGCAATGGGGGTCGGTGCGATCGTCGGCACCGGCATCCTGACGCTGATCGGTGTCGGGGCCGATCGCGCCGGGCCCGCCGTCCTGCTGAGCTTCGCCGTCGCCGGGGCGATCTGCGCCTGCGCTGCGCTCTGCTATGCCGAGATGGCGACGATGATCCCGGCGTCGGGCAGCGCCTATACCTATAGCTATGCCGCGCTGGGCGAGATCATCGCCTGGGTGGTCGGGTGGAGCCTGATCCTCGAATATTCGCTGGTGGTCTCGACGGTCGCGGTCGGCTGGTCGGGTTATGCGGTCGGGTTCCTGAAAGGGCTCGGCGTGATCCTGCCGGACGCGATGACTCACGGACCGTCGCTCGAAGGAAGCGTGGCCGATCATAGCCTGCATCTCGCCAATGCCGGCATCAACGTGCCGGCGATCCTGATCATCGCGGTGGTGGCGGGGTTGCTGATGCTCGGCACGAAGGAGAGCGCGCGCCTGAACTCGGCGCTGGTGATACTGAAGATCGTGACGCTTGCGCTGTTCGTCGCGGTGGCGCTGCCACATTTCGATGCGGCCAACCTCCATCCCTTCGCACCGAGCGGCTATGGCAGCGTCGCCGACGACCACGGGGTGAAATATGGCGTGATGGGTGCGTCCGCCATCATCTTCTTCGCCTTTTACGGTTTCGACGCGATCTCGACCGCGGCGGAGGAGGCGAAGAACCCCGACCGCGACCTGGCGATCGGCATCGTCGGGTCGATGGTCGCCTGCACGCTGATCTACATCGTCGTCGCTGCGGCGGCGGTGGGCGCCGTGCATTACACGGTCTTCTCGAAGAGCGCCGAGCCGCTGGCGCTCATCCTGCGGGAACTGGGCAGCGGCGGCGTGGCGACGGTGGTCGCGGCGGCCGCGGCGATTGCGCTGCCGACGGTGCTGCTCGCCTTCCTCTATGGGCAGAGCCGAATCTTCCTGGTGATGGCGCGCGACGGCTTCCTGCCGCCGGCGCTCGCCGAAATCTCCACGCGCGGTACCCCGGCGCGGATCACGGCGGTAACGGCGATCTTCGTCGCCATCCTTGCCGGGCTGCTGCCGCTCGACGTGATCGCCTCGCTTGCCAATGCCGGGACGCTGTGCGCCTTCGTCGCGGTGGCGACCTGCGTGCTGGTGCTGCGCCGGCGCAGCCCCGGCGCGCGGCGGCCGTTTCGCACGCCGCTTGCCTGGGTAGTGGCGCCGGCCGCGATCCTCGGCTGCTGCTATCTGTTCATGAGCCTGCAGCGGGTGACTCAGATATCGTTCCTCATCTGGAACGGCATCGGGCTGCTGGTCTATTTCCTCTACGCACGGATGCGGTCGCTTGAGGGGCGCGCATAGGGGCGTCTTGCCGCGGCTCAGCCGGGCAGGCGGGGCGCGTTCTCATTGGTCACGAGGCGGCAAAGCTCGACGCGGCGATTGATGTCGAGCTTGGCGAAGACTCGCCGCAGATGCGTGGATACGGTCCAGTGGCTGATCCGCAACGTCTGGGCGATCTCCTTGTTGGACAGGCCGCATGTCACCAGCTGCGCGATTTCCCGTTCCCGCAGCGAGAGCAGCTCGCTGGTGGGCGCGGGCGTGTGAACGGTCGGGGTCGCCCTGCGCCCGGCGATCACTCGTTCCGTTGCGTTGAGCACCCAGTTCTTGGGCTCTCGCGCGCGGAGGCTCGCTGACATTGATCCGTCCCCGCTAATAGTTAATCAGAAGAGTGATGCCTTTGCTGCGCGCGCAGCCGGCCTGAACGAAACGACATTGTTATCGATCAATCCCGGTTGTTTGCGCAATCCCAACGACTCAGCGCTTGTCAGCCAATCGTCGCATGCGTCGACAATAGCTTCAAGTAGAGATTCGAAATCAATTCGCACCGTTGTGAGGAGATAATCCTCTGCCAACCAGCGTAATATATCACGTCCGGTGACCGCCATACGACTGCGCTGAGATGTTACGGGGATTTCGTGGAGATAGCGCTTCATTACTTCCTCCAGCACGTCCCAACCGCTATCTGCACCGAACAGATTGACGATATCGGGCGAACCGAGAATGTCGAACGCTTCCTGGAGCAGGGACAGGACTTCACTGCGCAGCACGGCGACATGGCCGTAGGAGACGTGTTTGAGATTCTGGCGCAGGTCCAGGCCTGAACGCCGGACCACCGCCATGCTGCCGAACGTCTCGCGCCCGCCATCGGGACGCAGCACTTCCGACACGCGCTTGTCCTCGAAGAAACGCGATACGTGCTGGCAGAAGGTGCTGAGCAGGGCGTGGAAGGCGATGTTCGGCTCGGCGCCGGCGGGCGGCAGGGATTCGGTATAGCCGAACACCTTGCGATAGACCGACCGCCGCTCGCGCTGGGTATAGCGCAGCACCCGTTTGCGATCGAACTGGTAGAGCGCCAGCGCGCCTGGCCCGTCCGAAAGCCGCACCTCGCCCGACTGGAAAAGTTGTTGAAGCTTGAGCACGGCGCGGAACACGCCTGCGCGCTCGTGCTGGTAGATATAATAGAGATCCCCGACCGCCGTCAGGCGCTCGCGGCTGATCTGGTCGTCATAGGTCGGCACCAGTCCGACCGGTCGGACCTCGTCGAGCCGCGACGCGACATTGTCGCCGAGGCCGATCAGGCGGGCGAGGCCGTTGTCGCTGTCGGGTGCACCGGGATCCGGCTTCAGCGCGTCCATCAGCAATGCCTCGGCATCGCTGATATACTGGTTGATCAGCTCGGCCTGGGCAGGCGTCTTGGCCAGTTCGTCGCGGGCATCGCGCACCATCGTCGAGCGAAGCGCCTGCAGGGACGCAAGCAGATCGTTGAGTTCACCCAGGGTTTTCGGATTGTTGGCCATGGCGGTCTCTCCGGTGCGTTGATCGATCAGGCGGTGGCGGAATAGTGGGCGCGCGGGTTTCCGCCGAGTTCCCCGGCATTGTCGGCGGCAGCGGTCAGGTAGCCGGTCAGCTCGACCAGCTGCTGGTGCGCGCCCAGCCGCGCGATGCCCATGCTGCGTGCCGCATGCTTGAAGCAATTGGCTGCCTCGGCCAGCGCGGTCAGCTCAAGGGCCAGGAGTACCGCTTCGCTCTGCCGCAATTCAGCGGCACGGTTGCCGGCCTGTGCAAAGGGCCGTGCGACGCTGTCCACCCAGCGAAGGAACTGGCCGATGGACAATTGGGTCCTCGTCCCTTTGCCGTGCGACAGGAACTGGACTTCCTGCTCGTCCATGTCAGTGCCCGATTGCTCCAGCGCGGCTTCAAGCAGATCCACGCTGGTCAGCGCGCAGGTGAGCTGCGCCTCGAGGCGTGCGGCATAGAGGCCGAGGCGATAGCGGTGCGGGTCGCGGATGAGGCGCCCGCCCATCGAAGCCAGCAACTCCAGCAGATTGGCAAGCTCGGCACGCAGTTCCTCGTCTTCGACCAGGCTCGTCGGGGCACACACTTCTTCGTCGCGGAAGGTCGACAGCCAGGCGATGATTCTCTCGATTCCGTCGCCGGGAACCAGGGCGAAGGACCGCGCTTTGGGAAGCGCCTCGCCTTCCTGAAGATAATCCAGGATCGCGAGCACCAGCCGGTGGAACTGGAAGGTCGCGCGGGCGGCATTGATCCCCATCGGATCGCGCGCGCTGGCGACCAGGCCGTTCAGTTCGTCGCGAATGGCGGCACGCTCGCGCGGCGGACCGGCTTCGGCACCTCGTGCAAGCTCGAAACGGGTGGTGACGGGCAGCCGGCTGATAATGTCCTCGACCGCGTCGGTCTCGGCCTGGAGCAGGTCGGCATTCACCCGCTGGCCGCCGCGCAGCAGATCGGAATCGCCACTGGCACCGCGCGTCACAGTCCGCCGGTCGGTACGGTAGTAGACGCGGTATCCGTCCTGTTCCCTGAAGGCGAAATTGTTCTTGAGCGCGTCGATCAGGCGCTGCCGCTTGACCTCCACGGTGCCGGTGTCGCCGAGTGTCGGGAACCCGGCGGCGTTGAGCGAGGCGGCCATCTGGTCGGTCACTGTCGCAAAGGCACCCGAATTGCGTCCTCGGGCAACCGAGCTCCCTCCCTCGGAGATCATCGTGGCGAGGGTGATGCCGAGTTCCTCGACCGCAACGGCGGTTGCGTTGTCTTCCGGTTCCATGGTGCCTGTCTCCTTCGCGTCGATGCTGTGCGAAAAATCTCTCGCCGCCTCGGCGAGAGACCCCGTCGAAGCCTTTAATGTGTCGAATTGGCTTTCCAGATCGGCCCACAGGCGCTGGAGCTTTGGCTGAGCCTTGCCCGCGACCTCGTCGAGCTGGCTGTCGAATTCGACGATGAAGTCGATGCTCAGGACGCTGTCGCCAAGTGCCTCATGCAGCGACAGGTAGGCGGCGATCGCCTCGCCGTGCCCGCTTTCGGCAAGGCTCTCGATTGCCGTCGTCGAGTGACGCTCAGCATTTGCCAGTCCCTCGCTGGCGGTCGCCAGCAATCGCGTCTCATTGCCGCGGCTCAGTCTGGCGACCACCTGGCGCGCTGCCTTCGCCAATTGACGAAGGGCCAACAGCTCCTGCCTGAACCGCTCCCGCGCGGCGCTGGTGAAGGGGTCTTCCTCCATCGTCAGCACCTCCCCAGCGCGTCGTAGAAGTTGCGGTGGATCGTCGCTGGCGAGACCCGTGCCCAGGCGAGCGCCTGGCGCGCCGCGGCAATGAGGAAACGTTCGGGAAGGATGCCGGTATCGGTGCCGGTCTGGAGCCGCTCGGCTGCCTCGCGCACCAGTTCGGCATGTTTGGGCTCGAACCGGATGACGTCGGCGAGTGCCTTGCCGCCATATTCGTCGAAGCTTTCGAAGCAGATCGCATCAAGCACCGCATCGATCTGCTCGGGCAGCCGTGCCCGCACCCATTGCGGCACGGGTTTCCAGGCGCTCGCCGGATAGAGTGCGTCCCAGGCGCGTCGAAACGCTGCTGCGTCGCCGGCGAAGCCGATGCGCTCGAGCAGGCGGATGTTGAGCGGTACGCGGATGATCGGGGTGGGATGCACCGCCTCGTCGTTCCACGCCGCCGTCGAGGCGCGCGACCGGCCGACCACATCCATCAGCGCGCCGACATAGGCAGGCCCGATCAGCAACAGGCCTGAGAGATCGGCATAGGTTTCCTTGTGCCAGCGCTGCCATACCTCGGCATTGCGCGCCGGGAGCCTGTGCGCGGCGAAGGATTCGGCGATCCGCCGGGGCATCAGGTCCCACAGGCCGAGATCGCTCTGGAGGTTGTGCGACACCTCATGCGGCACCGCGCCAAGCGACCAGGGATTGAGCAGCCGGTGATACGGCACCTTGACCAGGGGGAAGGGGTTGAGCTGCTGCCCAAGCTTGCTGAGCCGCACGCCCCGCCGGAACGTGGCCGGGCCGAAGCCGGTTTCCATATAGGTGAGCGGGGAGGGCGACGGGATCGAACGCGCCTTGCCGAGCCCCATATACACTGCCTGGTAGCAATCGAGCGCGATGCGATCGAGCGCGCCGAGCCAGGGCGCGAACGATCCGGTGCGCTGGCCGAAGACGTTCAGGTAGAATTCCCAGATCTGCTCTGTCTCCCGCGCACGGGTCTCGCTGCGTTCCTTGAGATTGAGCAAGGTGGCCCGCCCCTTGTCGCCGGCGCCCGCAAGATCGCGGGCATGCAGTGCCAGACCGCGCTCCTCGACCTGCTGGCGTCGCCG
>CZQE01000201.1_pt1 | contig 12348 bp, 9 predicted proteins | sample 734431 | NCBI WGS metagenome assembly CZQE01 (sample SAMEA3597869, study PRJEB11362) | hydrothermal vent metagenome | biome: marine hydrothermal vent biome; feature: marine hydrothermal vent; material: ocean water | place: Atlantic Ocean | collected 2010-09-19/2010-10-04
GACACGACCGTTTCGTGCCCCATTCCTGCTTGTTCATGCCGATTCGACCTTTCGAAGAAATGGGAGTTTTGCGAGATGGCCCGCAAAGTGGGGCGCGCCTTGCCATAGCGCAAGCGCACTGTCAAAAGCCCGCGCCAATGCCGCACCCCCTGCCCCGCCCGCTCGAAATCCTCCCCTCCGGCCCGCTGCACGGCACCGTCACCGTGCCCGGCGACAAATCGATCAGCCACAGGTCGCTGATGCTGTCCGCGCTCGCGGTCGGCGAAAGCCGGATCGAAGGCCTGCTGGAGGGCGAAGACGTGCTTGCTACCGCCGCCGCGATGCGGGCAATGGGCGCCGATATCCAGCGCCGTGAAGATGGCATCTGGCTGGTCAACGGCGTCGGGGTCGGCGGGCTGCTGCAGCCCGACCAGGCATTCGACATGGGCAATTCGGGCACCTCAACACGGCTACTGATGGGCCTGGTCGCGAGCCACCCGATCACCACTACCTTCACCGGGGATGCCTCGCTGTCGAAGCGGCCGATGGGCCGGGTGATCGAGCCACTGTCGCGCATGGGCGCCGAAGTCACGTCGAGCCCGGGCGGACGCCTGCCGCTGATGGTGCGCGGGCTGAACCCGGCGGTGCCGATCGCCTATACGCTGCCGGTCGCCTCGGCGCAGGTGAAGTCGGCGATCCTGCTCGCCGGCCTCAACACGCCCGGCATCACCCGCGTGATCGAGCCGATCGCGACCCGCGACCACAGCGAACGGATGCTGCGCGGCTTCGGCGCAGAGCTGAGCGTCGAGGAAACGAATCAGGGCCGGATCATCTCGCTCGTTGGAGAAGCCGAGCTGAAGCCGCAATCGATCGTCGTGCCGGGCGATCCCTCGTCCGCCGCCTTCCTGGTGGTCGCCGCGTCGATCGTGCCGGGATCCGACGTGCTGGTGATGAACGTCGGGCTGAACCCAACGCGCGCCGGCCTGTTCGAGGCGCTGCGCATGATGGGCGCCGACATCGTCGAGGAGAATCCACGCATCGTCGGCGGGGAGCCGGTCGCCGACCTGCGCGTCCGCCATGCGCAACTCCGGGCGATCGAGGTGCCCGCCCATCTCGCGCCGAGCATGATCGACGAATATCCCGTGCTGTTCGTCGCTGCCGCCTTTGCCGAGGGGCGGACAATCGCTCGCGGCGCGCACGAACTGCGCGTCAAGGAATCGGACCGGATCACCGCGATGGCCGACGCGCTGGGCGCGTGCGGCGTAGCGGTCGAGGAATATGAGGACGGCGCCGCGATCCAGGGCAATGGCGGCGGACCAATCGCGGGCGGTGCAACGATCGCCTCGCAACTCGACCATCGCATCGCGATGAGCATGGCGGTGGCAGGCCTCGCCGCTAAATCGGCGCTTACCATCGATGATGTATCGCCCATCGCAACTTCCTACCCTATGTTCCTCGAAACGCTGGACGCGTTGAAGGGTTCGCAAGCAGTGGCAGCATCATGATCATCGCCGTCGACGGACCAGCCGCATCGGGCAAGGGGACGATCGCGCGGGCGCTCGCCAAGCGCTACGGCCTGCCGCATCTCGACACCGGGCTGCTCTATCGCGCGGTTGCCGCCAATGTGCAGCGCCTTGAACTCGACCCCACGATAGAGGCCGACGCGGTAGCTGCCTGCGACTTCGACGAACGTCTGCTCGACGACCCCGAACTGCGTAGCGACGAGATCGGCAAATACGCCTCGATCGTTTCGGCGCATCCGCTGGTGCGGGCGGCCCTGTTCCATCGCCAGCGCCGTTTCGCGCACCAGCCGGGTGGCGCGGTGCTCGACGGCCGCGACATCGGCACCGTCATCGCCCCCGAGGCCGACGCCAAGCTGTTCATCCGGGCAACCCCGATGATCCGGGCCAAGCGCCGCCACGCCGAACTGCGCGAGCGCGGATCGCAGGTCAGCCTCGACCGGGTCCTGGCGGATATCCGCGCCCGCGACCTGCGCGACAGCACGCGGGGCGTCGCACCCCTGGCACCGGCCAGCGATGCCGCCTTGCTGGACACCAGCTTTCTCTCTATAGACGCCGCCATCCAGCGGGCGATCGCGCTCGTGGAGGCTCGGACAGCGGCGCAGGTGGAAACACCCTAGCCGGGCGAGGCGCGAAGCGGAAACGGCACCCATCCCGAACGGATGGCACCTTGCCGATCCTGCTTACGCGCCCTTTTCGCTTTGTCGGTGATCTTCGCGAGGGCGGTAGGCGCTGGGCGTCGCGACCGGCAATCGGCCGCCGCGGCATATAGGCCAAGACCGCCGGAGACAACCGGCTGGCCGGAAACATAGTGTTTAGGAATCAAGAATTTATGGCCACTTCGGCATCCCCAACGCGCGATGATTTCGCGGCACTCCTCGAAGCCACGCTCGGCGACGCAGACGGCTTTGAAGGCCGGGTCGTCAAGGGCACCGTCACCGCGATCGAAAATGATCTCGCGGTCATCGACGTGGGCCTCAAGTCGGAAGGCCGCGTGCCGCTCCGTGAATTCGCCATGCCCGGCCAGAAGGCCGATCTGAAGGTCGGCGACGAAGTCGAAGTCTATGTCGACCGAGTCGAGAACGTCCATGGCGAAGCGATGCTGTCGCGCGATCGCGCCCGCCGCGAAGCCGCATGGGACAAGCTCGAGACCGAGTTCGCCAAGACCGCACGCGTCGAGGGCGTCATCTTCGGCCGCGTGAAGGGTGGCTTCACCGTCGACCTGAACGGCGCCGTGGCGTTCCTGCCCGGCTCGCAGGTCGATATCCGCCCGGTCCGCGACGTGACCCCGCTGATGGACATCCCGCAGCCGTTCCAGATCCTGAAGATGGACCGCAAGCGCGGCAACATCGTCGTCTCGCGCCGCGCGATCCTCGAAGAGACCCGCGCCGAGCAGCGTTCGGGCCTGATCCTGTCGCTGGCCGAGGGCCAGGTGATCGACGGCGTCGTCAAGAACATCACCGATTACGGTGCGTTCGTCGACCTCGGCGGCATCGACGGCCTGCTGCACGTCACCGACCTGAGCTACAAGCGCGTCGGCCATCCGAGCGAAGTGCTGAACATCGGCGACACCGTCCGCGTCCAGATCATCCGCATCAACAAGGACACGCAGCGCATCTCGCTCGGCATGAAGCAGCTCGAGAGCGATCCGTGGGAGGGCGCAGCGGCCAAGTATCCGATCGGCGCCAAGCTGTCGGGCCGCGTGACCAACATCACCGAATATGGTGCGTTCGTCGAGCTCGAGCCGGGCATCGAGGGCCTCGTCCACGTCTCCGAAATGAGCTGGACCAAGAAGAACGTCCATCCGGGCAAGATCGTCTCGACCTCGCAGGAAGTCGATGTCGTCGTACTCGAGGTCGATCCCGACAAGCGCCGCATCAGCCTTGGCCTCAAGCAGGCCCAGTCGAACCCGTGGGAGGCCTTCGCCGAAGCGCATCCGATCGGCTCGACCGTCGAGGGTGAAGTCAAGAACGCGACCGAGTTCGGCCTGTTCATCGGCCTCGATAACGACGTCGACGGCATGGTCCACATGTCCGACATCGCCTGGGGGGTTTCGGGCGAGGACGCACTCAACCTGCACCGCAAGGGCGAGATGGTTCAGGCCATCGTGCTCGACATCGATGCCGAGAAGGAGCGCATCTCGCTCGGCATGAAGCAGCTTGAGCGTGGCGCCCCGGCAGCCGGCGGCGCGGTCGCGTCGAGCGGCGGCGGTTCGAGCCTCAACAAGAACGCGATCGTCACGGTCACCGTCCTCGAAGTCCGCGACGCGGGCCTCGAGGTCCAGGTCGGCGACGATGGTGCGACCGGCTTCATCAAGCGCACCGATCTCGGCCGCGACCGCGACGAGCAGCGTCCGGAGCGTTTCCAGGTCGGCCAGAAGTTCGACGCGATGGTGACCGGTTTCGACCGCTCCAAGAAGCCGACCTTCTCGATCAAGGCGATGCAGATCTCCGAAGAGAAGCAGGCCGTTGCGCAGTATGGCTCGTCCGACTCGGGCGCGTCGCTGGGCGACATCCTCGGTGAGGCGCTCAAGGCGCGCAGCAGCGAGGCCAAGAAGTAAGAACCATTCCGGGCAGGCGGCATCGTCCCGCCTGCCCGGAAATGGCATTTTTTTGCAAATTTGAGTCGATTCGATCCTATTCGGCGCTTTACGCTTGATATAGGCAATGACCGGGCGGTCATTTGTTCCGAACCGGACAGAATCCGGGAATGATCGTCAGTGGGGGAGATCGGGCACCAATGGTCGCCCGATGGTTTCGGTTTTAAGGAGTCGCTGACGCCATGATCCGTTCCGAACTTGTCGAGATGCTTGCCGCCGACAATCCCGATCTGGCCATGCGCGACGTCGAGGCGATCGTCACGACCTTCTTCGACGAAATTTCGAAGCGCCTCGCAACGGGCGGCCGCGTCGAACTCCGCGGCTTCGGCGCCTTTTCAACCCGGGCTCGCGACGCCCGTATCGGCCGCAACCCGCGCACCGGTGAAGTGGTCGAGGTCGACGCCAAGCGCGTGCCTTATTTCAAGCCAGGCAAGGAAATGCGCGTTCGATTGAACGTGTGACGGCCGCCGCGGGTTGACACCCGCCCTTCCCTGCGCTTCGTCGCGGGCCATGCGGGCGTGGCGAAATTGGTAGACGCACCGGACTTAAAGACTTGAGTGCTCGCGGGGAAACCCGCGAAGTAGAACTGCTCAAATTCGGGGAACCCTGTAAGATGGCAATCCCGAGCCAAGCCCGACGGGACAGGTGCCCGGCGGGAAGGTGTAGAGACTAGACGGGCAGCACCTACCCTCCGCCATGCGGGGCACGGTGAAGGGATAGTCCAGACCACAAACGCCCGAGCGGGCGGCGGCGAAAGCCGTAGCTGGTAAGAAAATCCGTAGGGCCGCAAGGCCTGTGGGGGTTCGAGTCCCCCCGCCCGCACCATAACCTTTCTTCAGCCCCAGCGACCTCCTCTTGGGACAGGTCCATCACCTGGATTTGCCGTGGTGAGCAGGTGCAACATCCCTGCATCGATCGACCGGCGCCTCTTGAGGCACGGGACCGATCCACCTCCGGGTAGAAGGTGACGACCAGATCACGTCTCCCGCCCGTGCGATCCCTGTTGTTCACCTGATCCTTCGACTCATCACTTCTCAACGATTTGGGTGGAGACGTGCTGCCGGTTAGGATTCCTCATGAGTATTGCCCGACTCTGGAGCTTCATCATTCGCCACAGGTTCACGATCCGGGATTTGTCGCTGATATTCGTCGGTACGCTCGTCGCGCTCTATTTGGCCTATGCGATCGACATCTTCGACAACGAGCCCGGCATCGGCGTCCGCCAGGCGGAAATCGAACTCGATGAAGCGCTGCTCATCGGTGCCCTGCTCGGCGTCACCCTGCTTCTCTACAGCATCCGCCAATATCTGGTTCAGAAGCGGGAAATGGCCAGGCGCATCGCGGCGGAACATCACGCCCGCGAACTCGCCTATCAGGACGGGCTGACCGGCCTGCCGAACCGACGGCAATATGACGACGCTCTTCGCGCCGCGCTTGCCGCACCCCCGCGCGCGGGGGCCTCGCATGGCGTGTTCCTGCTTGATCTCAACGGTTTCAAGCAGGTCAACGACCTCCATGGCCACGGTATCGGCGATGAGGTGCTTGTCGTCGTCGCGCACCGGCTGAGCGCCGCAATGCGCGAAGGCGATATGGTCGCGCGCTTCGGCGGCGATGAATTCGCCATCCTTGCACCGCATCTCGCCGGCCCCGAAGCCGCCACCAATATCGCCCTGCGCGTGATCGAAGCGCTCGACCTGCCGATCGAGGCCAGCAGGGCGATTTATCGTGTCGGTGCAGGCATCGGCATCGCCCTCGTCCCGGGCGATGCCGCAACCGTCGACGAGGCGATGCGCAAGGCGGACGTGGCGCTGTACCGGGCCAAGGCCGAACGGCGCTCCGCACTGCGTTTCTTCGAAGCGGAGATGGACCTGCGCGTCCAGGAGCGCGCGGCGATGGAAACCGCGCTTCGTGCCGCCATCGATGCCGGGCGAATCGAGGCGATGTACCAGCCGACCGTCAACCTGCAGACCCACGAGATCACCGGCTTCGAGGTGACGCCGCGCTGGATCGACCCCGAACAGGGCGAGATCGCGATCGAACGTTTCATCGCGATCGCAGAGGAGGTGGGGCTGATCCATGTGCTCGCCGAACGGATCCTGCGCCAGGCCTGCGAGGCAGCGCACCACTGGCCGCCCCATGTCACCGTTTCGGTCGATTTCTATCCGAGCCAGCTCAAGGACCGGCTTGTCGCGGCCCGCATGGTGCGCATTCTCACGGAAGCCGGTCTTTCGCCCACGCGGCTCGAAATCGAGATCACGGAAAGCGCGCTGGTCGCCGACATGGAGAATGCGCAACTGGTGCTCGGCGCGCTCCGCACCGCCGGCGTACGCATCGCCCTCGACAATTTCGGCACCGGCTATTCAAGCCTTTACCATCTGCGCAATCTGAAGCTCGACAAGATCAAGATCGACCGGAGTTTCATCCATGCCATGGTCGGCGAGGTTGAAAGCAGGAGCATCGTCAAAGCCCTGGTCGGCCTCGGGCACGGCCTTGGCCTCACCATTGCCGCAGACGGGATCGATGCCGCCGACCAGGAGGCTTCCCTGATCGGCACAGGGTGCGAAGAAGGCCAGGGCCAGTTGTTCAGCACCCCCGTCACTGCGGACGAAGCACGGGCGTTGTTCACAGCGTCACAACATCATCAGGCAGGCTGAGCCGGGGCTACGGCGTCCGCTCAATGGCAGGCCGCGAGGTATGCGGAATTGATCGTCACCCACGCGCCTGGGCATCGGCAGAATCGCCCGGCCAGGAGGCCTGCTCAAGACGTTTCCATATCCGGTGCATCGTCGCGCGCGGGCTGCCCAGCCCCGCGCGATCGGTGGTCGCACGCCAGTTGTCGGCATGGTCGAGCAATTGCGCCACCCGGGGTCCGGGCGTCAGTTCAGCGCCCCAGCTTTCAATCGACGCTGCATTCGTCAGCGCCAGTGAGGCTGTGGCCACGGCGATGACGATCGTCGCCCAGCGAAGCCCGTGCTCCTGCGAGACCGGGCCGGGCAGATCTACGGGAAACTCCTGGGCAGCAGGCATGTCTTCTTCCTAGAAGCGGTAATAGATGAACGGGGCTACGCCTTCGAAGCGCATGGCATCGACGACGAGGATCAGGGCGGCCAGCCCGACGCCGACCAGCGGCGCCGGGAAGTTCCGGATGCGCATGGCAATGCCGCCCATCCACCGCGTCGGCGTGGCATGGATGGCAAGACCGAGACCGACCAGCAGCACGATCAGCGGCGACGCGGTGAAACCGGAGGGGCCACCCAAAGGATTCAGGATGCCGCCGAGATAGGCCATGGCGTCGGCAAAACTCGCCGCGCGGAAAAAGATCCAGCCGAGCACGACCACATGGAAGGTGACGAGCAGCCTCACCCACATCGGCAGCGGCGGCCAATGCTTCGGTGCGTGATCCGCCCAGAAGCGTTCCACCGCCAGCGCGCCGCCATGCAGACCGCCCCAGATGATGAAGGTCCAGCTCGCACCGTGCCACAGGCCGCCGAGCAGCATGGTCACCATCAGGTTACGATAGGTGGCGACCTTCCCTGCCCGGCTGCCGCCCAGCGCCTCGATATAGAGATAGTCGCGCAGCCACTGCGACAGGGTGATGTGCCAGCGCCGCCAGAATTCCTGCAGCGAGGTCGCGCGGTAAGGCTGGTCGAAATTGCGCGGGAAGCGATAGCCGAGCAGCGCGGCCAGCCCGATGGCCATGTCGGTATAGGCGGAGAAGTCGCAATAGATCTGCACCGCATAGCCATAGGCCGCGAAGACAAGGTCGAGCGCCGAATGCGACGCGGGATCGGCGAACACCGGGTCGACGAAGCCGACCGCCAGTTCCGACGCGATCACCGTCTTCTTGAACAGTCCCCAGACAATCAGCAGCAGCGCCATCGACACCATCGACCGGTCGAGCTTCGGACGCGACTGGAATTGCGGCACCAGATCCGCCGCGCGAACGATCGGTCCCGCGACAAGGTGCGGGAAGAAGGACATCAGCAGCAGGATGTCGAGAAGCGCTGCCGGCTGAACCCGCCGGCGATAGATATCGACGACATAGCTGATGCCCTGGAAGGTGAAGAACGAGATACCGATCGGCAGGATCACCCGCAGCATCGGCAGGTCGCGCTCGAACCCGATCGCGGCGAGCGTCGCGCCGACCTGCTCCGTGAAGAAGTCGAAATATTTGAAGAAGCCGAGGATGATCAGATTGGCAGCGACACCACAGAGCAGCAGGAGCTTGCGCCGGCCGGCGAAGCGATCGCTCGCGAGCCCAGCCGCGACTGCCCAATTCATCAGCGCCGAAAAGATCAGCAGCGGCACGAACCGCCAGTCCCAGGCGCCATAGAACACCCAGCTCGCGACGAGCAGGAGGATCTTGCGCCACTCGTTGGAGCGGGTGGACCAGACCATGGCGAAGACGAGGAGAAAGAAAACGCCGAAGGTGAGCGTGGGAAACAGCATGATTATTCCGCGGTCGCGGCTCCCCTGTCGAGATCGGCCTGGAGCCGCCGCGCGACCTCCAGTCCGCCCGCACTGTTGAAATGGACATAGTCGCCCCGCATCAATGGGGCGTCACGCTGAACCCAGTTGCGGGCAGCGCAGGGGCCACCCATCCGTGATTGCCAATCCCACCAGGCCAGGCCCATGTCGCCCGCCACCCGGCGCTGGATCTCGCGCACCGCGGCCAACGCCGGCGGCGCGAACAGCATTGACTGCTCACCCACCCCCTCGCACCCGGTCAGGGCGCCGGGCGCGTTGGCGCGAAGCGCGGGCTGGCGACTGAGCGAGTCCGGCGCGCCCAGCAACAGCATCGGGACGTTGCCCGAGAGCAGGCGGAGCCGCGTGATCTGCGAGCGCAGCACAGCCTCGAATGCGACGGGATCGAAATGCGGCGCGAAACCCTCGTTCGTGCCGAAGGCAAGCACGATCAGGTCGGGCCGGTAGGCCTTCAGTTCCTCAGCGACGACCGCATCGTCGGTCCGTGCAAAATGCGCGAGTTGCGATCCGACCACGCCGAGATTGGACAGCGCGACGCCGCCATCATCTTGGAAAGTGGCCCAGGAAGTGATCGTCAGCGATCGGGAAGCGGCGACGATCTCGACCGACGCGCGCAGCGTTGTCGAGCGGATCGTCCGGCAGATCGGCCGGGAAGACGGGGCCGCGAAATCCAGGCGCCCCTGATCCTGCCCATCGAACCGGACGCTTACCCCGCCAGCATCCGGCCCGCCAATCGCGCATAGCACGAGCCGGTCGAAGCCCATGCCCGGTGCGGCGTTCAGTGCCATGCTGGCCCCGCTCCGCATCGCCGTCATGCTGAAGCCCGAAAGACCGAGCGGCGGCCGCGGCGCGGCCGCCGCTTTGCCGAAGGTCGCGCCAATCGCCCAGCCGGGCGACATCGAGGCAGTCACGCCCCGGGTGACATACCCATCATAGGGCCGGCCGGGCGGCAGCACACCGCGCCCGCCACCGCCGAACCGGGCCTGGAGCAGATCGCGCCACGCACCGGTCACGGCATCGCCAGCGGTATGGCTATCGCCGATCTGCAGGATGTGGACCGGCGGTGTGCCCCGCGCTTCGGCGGTTGCCGTCAGCCTGGCGAAGTAAGGCGCCAGCGCTTCGGGATTGCAAAGCACCCCGGTGCAGGTCGATGTAGCCGCCGGTGCCGACAGCGAGGCGAGGATCAACAGCGCCGGCCTCACTTGCCGGCTTCCTTGCCCCCGCCGGTGGTCGACGTGCCGGCCACGGCGCGCGCTGCATCGGCATAGCTGCGGATACGGCCAGCGAGGTCCCGCGTGATCCAGATATAGCCGGTCATCGACATATGCACGCCATCGGCCGCGCGGATCAGCGTCCGCTTTCCGGACTTCGGATCATTGAGATAGGTCGCGAAATTGCCCTGCGCGTCGGAAGCGACCGGGCGCGTATCGATGAACGGCACGCCGAGCTTGCCCATCCGCGTCGCGTAGAAATCGTTGATCGCCATGACGTCGGCATCGAGCGCCTCCTTGCCGATGCGTGGCAGTCCGACCCAATAGACCATCGCATGATGACGCCGCATCAGCGCGACGTAACGATCGAGCCGTCCGCCGACCTCCTGCTGCCAGAGCGGCCCCATGAACTTGGCATATTTGCCCTCGGGCGTGATGATCCCCTGCGCATCATTCGCGCCGAACGAGATGATTGCGATGTCGAGCGGCGCATCTCCAAGTTGTTCGGTCGCGTGGGTCTCCAGGTTCAGGCTCTTGTAGCGAGTGAAGCCGGTGGCAGGCTGACTGAACTTGACCACTTCGAACCCGGCCTTGCCCGGCAATTGCTGTGCGAGCCCCCACCACACGCCATCGCCGAAGCTGTCGCCGAAGACGCCGATCCTGATCCGGTTGCCCGCCGCGACCGTCTTCACAAGCTGCTGGAACGGCACCGCATATTGCCGCACCAGGGTGTCCTCCGCCTGAGTCGGAGATGTTGCCTGACGATATGGGGCCGGCCGGGCCGGGGGAACGGCCGCCGCGGAGGCTTCGCTACCGGCCTGGAACGCCCAGCCTATCGCAGCCCCTACCGCGGTACCCAGTAGGAGTACCGCCGTCCGGTCAAGCAGCATGCGCAGCAAAGGGCGGATTGTCGGAGACGGCAGTTCCGGATAGCGCGCAGCAGCCTGCGGCGCTTGCACTGTACTATGCAACACGGGGATCATACTTTCTATGGGAGCACGTGTTCTATTGAACAGCGCATTCATGCGCTCACTCGCCACCTCTTGTCTATAAGGTATCAGGCATTTGCAATTTTTTACGGTGACCTGGCAACTTTGTGCGCGGATGGCACGAACGCACACAGACAATATTACTTGAGCCTTCTGTATTTTACTTAAGCTACACTGAATATGCCAGCGAGTCAGTCCGAACCAAAAATAATCATCCTGTCGCATCCGGACAATTTCGATGGATAGAATAAATACGAATTTCAATGCGATCGTCACCCGCAGTAGCCTCGACAAACGAAGCAGGATTCATCGTCAAGCCTCATAATGACGGGCACCGGATCAACGCGGATTCGCTGATCGAATCCGGCTGATTCGACTATTATCGGTACTGGTTTCGAGCTCGAACGACGGCAGGTGGAAGCCCGGCACACAAGACGGTAGGAACAGGGGTGTTCTCCCCGTCGCCTCCTCGGAATCCTCTCGGCCGGACCGGGTTTCGGTCGAGGCCGACTCACTCGATGAGCCTGTTCGCCGGCGCTGCGTCGCTGTTCCTGCTGGTGAGCGGCTGCGATTCGCGCGGGCGCGCGCCGCACGCGGGGCTCGTGCGACTATCGGATGACGAGGTGAAGAATCTCGATCCGCAGAAAATCTCCGACCTCACCTCGCTGCGCGTCGCCGAAGACCAGTTCGAGGGTCTGACGCGGCATGGCGGCGATGGGCGGGCCGAACTCGGGCTGGCCAAGGCGGTGCGCTGCACGGCCGACCGGCTTGCCTGCCGCTTCACCCTGCGGCGTGGCCTGCGCTTTTCCGACGGTACACCGATCACCGCCGCCACCTTCGCGCAGGGCTTCGCCCGCCTGCGCGACCCAAAAACGGCTGCTCCGAACTCGAAGCTGTTCGAGGGCATCGCAACCGTCGTCGCCACCGATCCGGCGACCGTCACCGTCACTCTGCGCCGTCCCCTGCCCTGGCTGGCCGAACTGCTCGCCCAGCCGTCGCTGGCAGCGCTGCCGATGCACCGGATCACCGCGATGGGAGACCGCTGGACCAGCGACCGTCCGCTCGTGACGTCGGGTCCGTACCGGCTGACCGGCTGGCGGCTGGGTGACCGGCTGACGCTCGCCCGCAACGCCGCCTGGCACGACCGCCCCGCCCCAACCCCGATCATCATATGGCAACCCGCCGAGGACAAACTGGCGGCGCTCCGGCGCTTCCGCGGGCGAGCAGCCGATACGGTCAGCGACATTCCGCCGACCCGGCTTGAGTGGGTGCGAAAGCACCTGCCCGGCGCAGCGCGGATCGCGCCCTATGCAGGCACCTATTATCTCGCCTTCAATACCCGCAAGCCGCCGTTCGACGATGTCCGTATCCGTCGTGCCCTTTCCATGGCGATCGACCGCGACTGGATCGCAACGCACCTCATGGGCAGCGGCGAGACGGGCGCGCTCGGCCTGGTGCCGCCGGTGCTGGTCGGGCGCGATCCGGACATGTTCGCGACGCCCGATCGCCCGGCAACGATCCGCCGCCTGCTCTCCACAGCCGGATATGGCCCCGGGCGCCCCCTG
>CZQE01000231.1_pt1 | contig 12329 bp, 9 predicted proteins | sample 734431 | NCBI WGS metagenome assembly CZQE01 (sample SAMEA3597869, study PRJEB11362) | hydrothermal vent metagenome | biome: marine hydrothermal vent biome; feature: marine hydrothermal vent; material: ocean water | place: Atlantic Ocean | collected 2010-09-19/2010-10-04
AAAGAGTATTTGTACTCTCCACCAATCGATCTGTGTTGCATGCGGGTCCGACAGGATCTGCTTGTGGGCCGCCGGATGAGCGCTCGCCTGGGTTGCGGCGGCCAACAGCATGCATGCAGCCATTGCCATCTTTCGCATACTTTCTGTCCTTGAATCAGAACGACGACGATAGTGTTATGACCGCGCTGCAGGTTTTGTCTGCTACTGGCCAATATATTCTAGGCGCGGATGTCCGCAATGGGAGCGCGCAGCGGACTGGCGGCTATTCTGCAGTCGATTGGCGGGTGCTGGCAGGGCCGGACGTTCACGTGCTGGGCGACGAATGGCTTGAAGTGGTCGGAAGCTGCCGCAACGTTTCCGCGTGAATGAAAGACAGCTATCCCAACCTCGTTGACTTGAACCTGCCAGTCTGCAGTCGGCCCAACAACGGCCGGCAATATAAAGGGATGGAAGCCGCGCCGCGTTCCATCCCCTTCGTTGAGCCTATTACTGTCGAGACCATAATTGGTGGAGGCGCTTGATGTCGCCGCTGCAGAGGATCGGCATGGCTTCACGCAATCGGCCGTCTGGCCAATCCCACCAGCGTAATTCGAGGAGGAACTCGACCGTGTCAGCGTCGAACCGTTGTCGGATCGCCTTCGCCGGATTACCGCCAACGATCGTGTAGGGCGCTACGTCGCGCGTGACCACTGATCGAGTTCCGATGACCGCGCCATCTCCGATGGTGATCCCCGGCATCACGATCGCTTCCGAACCGATCCAGACGTCGTTGCCGATGACGGTGTCGCCTGCGGGCCGGTAGCCGTTCAGCGCGCCTTCGAATGCGGCCACCTCGGGCATCCAGAAAAAGGGGAAAGTGCTGATCCAGTCGTTCCGGTGCCCCTGATTCCCCGCCATGATGAAGGCGGCGCCCGACCCGATGGAGCAGAAGCTGCCGATGATCAGCTTGTCAGCCCCCTCGTCGGGCAGAAGGAAACGGGCGCAATCATCGAAGCTGTGGCCGTGATAATAGCCCGAATAATAGCTGAACCGCCCCACCCGGATGTTGGGGTGTGTGACTTGCTTGTCGAGCGTGATGCCCTTGAAGGGGCTTTCGAAATAATTGGTCATGAAATCCGTCCGATGACAGACCGGCGCAGTGCGCCGGCGGCTGTTCGAGCCATGCAGCATCCACAGGCGCGGCCAGGGATGGCGCGCCTCGCTGTTCCTCACGCCCTCAAGCGCGGGAAGCGGTCAGATGGTACAGGGAGCGGACTTCATTCAGTGGTCCTACCTGCTCCGGTGGCGCGCCACAACGGCCTTCGCCGAACAGCGCGCGCGGGCCAATGTCAGCTATAGCGGCAGCTCACCCAGCGGCCCTTGAGAAAGCCCCACCAGCACCAAGGCCGAGCCTCAGCCGGCGAGATAATCACCCAGCCGGAAATCACCGATCGTCGGGATCACGCGATCGGCCGGCAGGATCGCCGGCGAACCGATACCGAGCGATGCCATGCCCGCCGCCCGGATCGCCGCGACCCCGGCAGCCGCATCCTCGACGCCGAGGCACAGCGCCGGGGAGCTGCCGGTCGCGGCGGCCGCCGCGAGGAAGATGTCGGGCGCTGGCTTGCCCGCGGCTACCGCTGCCGGATCAGCCACGGCATCGAAGAAGCCGGCGATCCCCAGGCGATCGAGCAGCAGCGGCGCGTTGCGGCTGGCCGAGGCAAGGGCGAGCTTCAGCCCGGCCGCCCGCGCTTCCTCCAGGACGGTGCGGGCGCCCGGGAACAGTTCCTCCGGCGTGAAATGGGTGATCTCCTCAAGATACCAGCCATTTTTCAGGGCGGCGAGTTCGGCGCGGCGGGCGGCATCGAACCCAGGACGGTCGCCGATGATGAGATCGAGCGAGCCCATGCGGTCGACGCCCTTCAGCCGCTCGTTCGCGGCGTGATCGAAGGGCACGCCGATGCTGTCGGCCAGTGCCTTCCAGGCGCGATAATGGGCTTCGGCCGTGTCGGTCAGCACGCCGTCGAGATCGAACAGGATCGCGCCGAGCGGGCGGGGAAAGACGCTCATGCCGCGAAATGCCGGGATTCGCCGGGGGCCAGGACCACCGGGATGTCGCGATGGGCGAAGGAAAGCGGCGGGCCGTCCAGGTTGCGATAGGTCACGCCATTCGCATCGACATCGACGCGCAGCCTGCTGCCGCGCCACAGCATGCCGAAGCCATAGGCGCGCCATGCGTCGGGCAGCACGGGGGCGAAGCCGGGCAGCGGCCCGCGCAGGCGGAAGCCACCAAAACCCCAGACATAGGCCATCCAGCTTCCCGCCATCGCCGCCATATGGACGCCGTGATCGGTATTGTGGTGCAGGTCCTCGATATCGACGAAGCTGGTGCTGCGGAAATGCCGCCACGCGTCAGCCGACCGGCCGACCTCGCTGGCCAGTACGCTGAAGCTGCAGGCCGACAGGGTCGAATCATGCGCCGTGACCGAATCATAATGATCATAGGCGCGCCGCTTGCGCTCCACATCGATGCCGTCGCCACCGAGGACGAGGCCGAGCACGAGATCCGCCTGCTTGGCGACCTGATGCCGGTACAGCGTCATCGGGTGATAATGGAGCAGGAGCGGGAATCTGTCGGCCGGGGTGCCGGCGAGATCCCAGCGCGGCTTCTTCAGGAAGCTGTCGTCCTGCGCGTCGATCCGGAGGTCTTCGTCATAGGGAAGGCGCATCGCGTCGGCGGCTTTGGTCCAGGCGATCGTCTCGGCCGGATCGAAGCCGATCCGCGCCGCCGTTGCCGACCAGCTTTCCGGCGCGGCTTCAGCGACCCGCGCTACCACCTCGACCGCGAGGCGGAGATGCGCCTGGGCCATGCGGTTGGTGTACCAGTTATTGTCGATCAGCGCGGTGTATTCGTCGGGGCCGGTGACGCCGCGGATGCAGAATTCCCCGGTCCGTGCCTCGTGCGCGCCGAGATCGATCCACAGGCGCGCGGTCTGGACCAGCATCTCGGCGCCCATCTCCACCAGGAAAGCGGTGTCGCCGGTCGCCTTGTCGTAGAAGCCGATCGCATAGGCGACGGCCGCGTTGATGTGATATTCGGCCGACCCGCTGGGATAATGCGCCGAGCATTCGCGCCCGGCGATGGTGCGCCACGCATAGAGCGCGCCGCGATCATGGTTGAGCGCCCGCGCATTGGCGATCGCCGCGTCGAGCGTAGCGTAGCGATAGGCAAGCATCGCGCGCGCGATCTCCGGCGCGGTCACCGCCAGCACCGGGAGCATGAACGCCTCGGTGTCCCAGAAATAATGGCCTTCATAGCCCTGGCCGGTGAGCCCCTTGGCCGCGGCGCTGCTGTGGCCGTCGCGGCCGGCCGACTGGAAGAGGTGGAAGAGATTGAGGCGCAGCGCCGCCATCGCTGGCTCGTCGCCGTCGATCTCGATCACCGCGTTGCGCCAGAAGGCATCGAGCAACGCATGCTGCCGGGCGACGAGCGAATCGAAGCCGGTTGCCGCCAGCGCCGCGGCGGTGGACCTTGCCGCGGTGGCGATCGCCCCGGCGTCATCGGCATCGGGCTCGACAGCGTAGCCGGTGAAGATGTCGACCAGGGCAGCGCCATCAGCATTCCCCGCGTCGCGCGTCACCTGCGCCGCGCCGACAGCGATGCCGCTGCCGCGAAGCCTTTCGACGACGAGGTCGGGCGCATGCTCGCCAAAAGGCATGAAGCCGTGCGCGTGGAGATTCACGCCGAGGCGCGGGTCGTCAGCCTGGCCCGCCGCCCGGGGGGCAGGCGCGACATGCGGGGCAAGCGTGACCAGCGCGGCAAAATCGACCGGGGCGACCCGGATCCGTCGTGCATAGCCGGTGGTACCGTCAAGCGGGACGATCCGTTCGGCCGCGACGTCCAGCCGCCGGCCGTCGGCCAGTATCCAGCGAGTCTCTCGAGCGAGCACGCCCGACCGGAGATCGATCCGGCGGCAGGTCCGCTCGGCCGTGGCGCGCGAGAAATCGACGGCGACACCATCGATCGCGATTCGCACCAGCATCGCCTCGGCGACGGGAACCCGGGTATCGGTGGTCTCGGCAAAGCCGCGGAACCGCTCGTGATAGGCGATCGGGCTGACCTCATAGGCGGCAGCGAGAAAGGTCGAGCCGTCGCCGCCACCGCACTCGTCGATCGACCCGCGCACCCCGATCGCGCCATTGGCGAGGGCGAAGATCGTCTCGGCCCATGATTCCTGCCCGGGGTTCGAGCCGAAGCTGGTCAGCACCCAGCCTTCATCGCCGACCTGAACAGGCGAACCGCTCTCCCCAGCTGCCCGCTCCACCTTCGAATTCATGCCTGCCCTCTACCCGTTCTCGTCCGAAACCGACGCTGCTCGCGCTTCCTATGCGCGATGATATCGATTTCATCAATGGGTTTCCGGATCGGGGAATCGCAAGGAAAAACATCCCGGACGGCGAGTGCCTGAGATCGCCCCCTTCCCTCCCGCGGGGTTGGCAGGAGTGAAATTGCCTGTCTTTTGCCGGCGGCCTAAGCACGCCGACAGCGACCGGATCAGGTCTCGCGCTCGATCAGCCGCGTGGGCAGCATCACCGATTTCGGCCGCGTACCGTCGATCATCTGCATCAGCTTCTCGACCAGGATCGCGCCGGCGATCCCCGTCTCCTGCTCGATCGTGGTGATCGCCGGGGTGAAATGCGCGGCGGGCGGGATGTTGTTGTAGCCGACCAGCGCATAATCCTCCGGCGTGCGGTGGCCGGCGGCGCGGAACGCACCAATCACCGCCATGGCCGCGGTATCGGAGAAGGCGAAGACGGCGTCGGGCGCGTCATGGTCGCGAATATAGTTCTGGGCGCTCTGGAAGGTGTGCGAATAGGCCATGGATTCGATCGGCAGCCGGTCGATCCTGATATCCTGGCCGCTGTCCCTGGCGGCCTGGCGCAGGCCCTGGAAGCGAAGATCGATCTCGGCATGCTCGATATTGCCGACGAAGAGCCAGCGCTTCGCACCACGCGACAGGAAACGCTCGCCCGCCAGCCGCCCGCCGGTGAGATTGTCGCTGCCGACCGCGCAATAGGGACCGCCCGGATCGACCGCACCCCATACCACCAGCGGCAGGCCGCCCTTGGCCAGCGTCGTCAGCAGCGCGTGGCGCGTGCCCTGGCCGAGGACGATGAAGCCGTCAGTCGCGCGGGCGCGGTACAGGTCCTGGAACGAGCGGGCGTCGCTCAGCCCCGGCGGCGACAGCAGCAGATCCTGGTCGCGGATCGACAAGGCCTCCGACACCCCGGCGAGAAGCTCGAAGATGAACGGATCGGCGATCGAGCCCGCGCGGTGCGAGCCGAAATCGAGCACGACGGTGACCGTATTGGCCCGCGACTGGCGCAATTTCTGCGCGTTGCGGTTGACCGCATAGCCATTGGCGCGGGCCACCTCGAGCACGCGGTCGCGAGTCTCGGCGGTGACCAGCGGGCTGCCGTTCAGCACGCGCGAGACGGTCGGCTTTGAGACGTTCGCGAGGCGTGCAATGTCGCTCATCGTCAGCGCCCCGCCCGCGCCCTGCGCGCCGTCGTTCTTCCGCTTCGCTCCATTGGCCATGGAATCACCCTAGGGCAGGCAACTCGGTCGGGGCAAGCCGCGCCTTGCGGTATCGCCAGAACATTCTTGAAATGCATTTCATGATCCGTTACAAGCCCGGAACAAGGCGCCATCAGATGCGCCCGGAAGGGGAAGATGAAATGGCATTTCGAATCCATCATGTCCTGTTGCGTGGCGCGGCACCCGTGGCGCTGGCGATCGCCTGCAGCGCGCCGGCCCATGCGCAGACCGCCGCCGCCCAGCCGGATCCCCAGGCCGAGGCCGACACGACCGATATCGGCAACGACATCATCGTGGTCGGCACCGCCGGCGCCGGCACGCGCCGCCAGGACGCCTCCTTCGCGGTGACCTCGATCAATGCCGACGCGATCACCCGGCTCGCACCGTCGAGCACCGCCGACCTGCTCCATGCAGTCCCCGGCGTCAGTGCCGAAAGCTCGGGTGGCCAGAACGGCGCCAACATCTTCGTACGCGGCTTCCCCTCGGGCGGCGACGCTGAATTCGTGACGCTCCAATCCTCCGGCGTTCCGATCTTCCCGCCGCCCACTTTGTCTTTCCTCGAGAACACCCAGCTGTTCCGCATCGACGACACGATCGCCCGGGTCGAGGCGGTGCGCGGCGGCACGGGCGCCCTGTTCTCCTCGGGCCAGCCCGGGCTGACGGTCAATTTCGTGCAGCGCGAAGGCAGCAGCACGCTGAAGGGATCGGCCAAGATCAGCGCCACCGATTTCGGCGAGGTGCGCGGCGACGCCTGGGTCTCGGGCCCGCTCGGCGAGCATACGACCGCGATGATCGGCGGCTATTACGCCCAGTCGAACGGCATCCGCGATCCGCAGTTCCGTGCGGAGAAGGGCGGCCAGATCACCGCCAATATCCGGCATGATTTCGGCGAGGGCTCGCTGCTCGTCTATGGCCGCTATCTCAACGACCATGGCCAGTGGCTGCTGCCGATCCCGGTGACCCAGAACGGCACGAAGATCAGCGACTTCCCCGGCTTCGACGCGCAGACCGGCGCGCTGGCCGGAAAGGAGACGCGCTATTCGACGATCAACACCGGCCGCACCGTCGACCTGGCCGACGGACGCGGCGCGAAGATCTTCAATGGCGGCCTGAACTTCGACTACCGGCTGGCCGAAGGGCTGAAGATCCGCGAGCGCGCCAGCTATATGAAGGGCAGCGCCGACACGGTCGGACTGGTCCCCAACGGCGCGCCGATGAGCGCCGCCGACTTTGCCGCGAGCTATTCGATCCCGGGCGGCCCGGCCGCGACGATCGGGTCGCTGACCTATGTGAACGGCGGCGGCGCGGTGCCCGGCAGCACCCAGGTGATCCAGGCCGGTATCTGGGAAGTCCGCAAGGATATCGAATCCTTCGTCAACGACCTCTCGCTCGAGTTCAAGAGCGGGATCAACACGCTCACCGTCGGCGGCTATTTCGCTGCCTATTCGTCGAACGATCGCTGGAACCTGGGCAACGGCCAGCTGCTCACGGCCGAGGAGCATGGCCGCCGCCTCAACCTGACGCTCGGCGACGGGCGCCAGGCGACACGCGCGGGGTTCGTCCAGGGTTCGACCTTCAACGTCAACGCCCATTATGACGGCAAGGACTATGCCGGCTATGTCGTCGACGAACTGCAGATCACGCCGCAGCTACGCCTCGACGGCGGCATTCGCTGGCAGCGCCACGAGGTGACCGGCCGGCTGGAGAACAACACCTTCGGCGTCGACACCGACAATAATCCGGCGACGCTGTACAACAACAACACCGCGGTGCTGAACGGCACCTTCTCGAACCTGAATTATGGCGACTCCAAATTCTCCTACACAGCCGGCGCGAACTATGATTTCACTAGGAAGATCGGCGTGTTCGTCCGCTACAGCCGCGGCAACAGCTTCCCCTTCTTCGACAATCTTCGCGACGGCAACCGGATCGCGCCGAGGATCGACAGCTATGAGGGCGGCCTGAAGGTCTCCACCGGGCTGGTCAGCGCCTATGCGACCCTGTTCCACAACGACTTCAAGGGCCTCGGCGTCAGCAGGATCATCAACGGCGTGCCGGTCGTCTCAGTCGGCGGCGCGCGCACCACGGGCGTCGAGTTCGAAGGCGAGGTCCGCCCGGTGACCGGCCTGAGCCTGGCGGCGAGTGCAACCTATCTCGACGCCAAATATCGCGACTTCTTCACCTCGATCGACGTGAGCGGCTTCCAGGTACAGCGCCAGCCGAAATGGCAATGGCGCCTGACCCCATCGTACGAATATGACTTCGGCAGCGCCAAGGTCGCGGTCTTCTCGACGCTCAGCTATATCGGCGACCGTTTCTCCGACCCCGAGAACCAGCAGCTCCTGCCCCATTTCTACAAGCTCGATGCGGGCATCTCGGTCGGCATCGCCGATCACCTGAAGCTGCAGGTGACCGCCGACAATCTGACCAACCAGATCGGCCTTACCGAGGGCAATCCGCGCATCATCGGATCGCAGGGCGCCGGCGTGATCCTGGCCCGCCCGATCCTGGGCCGGTCGTTCAGGTTCTCGGTCGGCTACGGCTTCTGATACCGCCGACCATCGTTGCACTATCGATCACGCGGGACACATCGTCCCGCGTGATTTTTTGTGCGTGCCCGGGCTGGGCACCTGACGACGCGCAGCGATGGCCTTCGACGTGCCAGGGCACCGGGCGCTCCATCAAAACCGCCCCTGCTGGCCCCGAGGATCACCGCGCTCGGAACAGGCCTGTCGAGATGGCGTGTCGAGGGTCAGGCGTTTCGCGCACCACCGTACCTCGATACGGGGCCTCGATACGGCTTCGCCTACTCGGTCCCTACTCGGCACGAACGGAAACCGGCGGGATTGCGAGCGCGATGCGCTTGAGGTCAATCGAGAGGGAGCCGCCCTCCCCTATCGGAAACCTGAACGTCAGGCCGGCTGGACCGTCGCGACGCCCTCTTCCCGGTCGATCATCCGGTTGAACCGGACCAGCGCCACAGCGATCAGGGCAAGCGGGACCAGCGTCATGTAGAAGGCGTTCTGGCCCGACAGATGCTGGAAGATCATGCCGGTAAGGAACGACCCGATCGTGCCGCCCAGCGCCGAGAAGATCACCATCAGCCCGACCATCGCCGCATGCCGTTCCTGCGGGAGCGAGGTGAGCATCACCGAACAGAGCGTCGGATAGATCGGCGCCATGAAGACCCCGATCAGCGGGAAGACATAGGCGGCGACCGGCGCGTCGAACCAGCCGACATCGGGGCGCAAGGTGAGGCCCTGAGTCGTCGGCAGGGTGACGAGCACCAGCGCGGCGATGCAGAGGATGCAGCCGAGCATCAGCGGAAGCCACGCAATCCGGCGCAGCAGCGCGCTGGCGCCAAGCCGCCCGACCGCCAGCGACGCGACGAAGATGCTCGACGCCTGGACGCTCATCTCGGGCGGGAGGTGGAGGATCTCGTTGTTGAAGGTGGGCAGCCAGGTGCCGATGCTCTGCTCGATCAGGACATAGAGGAAGATCGAGACCAGGAAAGCAATCGCGGTGGGCAATGCGAGCAACCGGAGCATCTGCCGCCAGCCCGGCGCCTGCGCCGCGACGCTTTCCGGCGCGGCCCTGCTCTCGTCCAACGGCGTGATGGCCCACAGCCCCGCCGTGACGGCGCAGATCGCGGCAATCACCCAATAGACGTGCAGCCAATCAGTCCCGGTCGAATCAGCCCCGATGAACCAGGAAAACATCCAGACCCCGATCAGGACGCCGATCATGAAAACGCCCTCGACCAAGCCGGTGAGGCTTGCATGCCCGGCGCGATCAGGCCGCAACAGGCCGATCGACGCATAGGTCGCCACCTTCCCGCTGCCGAAGCAGACGCCGGTCAGCACGAAGAAGAGCTGGGTCGCCCAGAAGGCGTTGGCGACCGACATCAGCAGCGCCCCGGCCCCGACGACCAGCATCACCGCGATCAATGCGCGGCGGAAGCCGAAGGCCGGCAGGCGAGTCGCCAGTAGGAAGGAAGCGGCGACCACCGAAAGGTCCTTGCAGGCCTCAAGCGACGACGCGTGAGTCTTGGTGATGGCATAATGGCGGATCGACTGAAGGATCACGACGCCGACGCTGTTCATCAGCAGACCGAGCACCGCATAGGTCAAGATCAATGCGATCGTCGCGCGTGCCCGTACCCCCATGACGTCCTCTCCTCCCGGTCCGTTCCGGACCCCGGATGATGTTTAGAGCGAATCCGCCCTACTGCAAGAAATCGATTTCAAGAGACCATAGAGGGTGCACGCAGGTTGAGCCGCGACCCCCAGTGTCCGCGGAAGCAGCCATTGGATCGGGCGACGCGACCGTGGAGGCGGTGGAGGGCAAACGGCCTGCTCGACCGGGAAAGGCAAGTCGCCGACCGGCTTGCGCTTCGCCAGGGGCCGGTCGGGCACTCCCGGGGGCCGTCGAAAAAAATGCGCGGCGGATCGGGCATGCCGGAGGATCGCCTGATCGGATGGCACTAGCCGACACGAGTGCCGATCCCGGAGGGCACATATCGGACGATCACCGTTCGGCACGGTGAGGAGAAGATTGGGATCAATGAGCGTGGCTGTGCGGGCCAAGCCGCCCCGTTTCAACCGAGGGGCGGGCAAGGCCCGCCCCCCGCACCTCACAGGCCGTCGACGCTCTTGCTGACCAGGATATTCACCGCGACGCGGCGGTTCTGTGCCTTGCCCTGGGGCGTGTCGTTGCTCGCCAGCGGGTCGGCCTTGGCCATGCCGGTCGGGGTCAGCATGCGATACGGCTTCCAGCCGCAGGCCTGCTGAAGATAGTTGATGACCCGATTGGCCCGCTTCTCGCTGAGCTCCTGATTGAACTCGTCGTCTCCGGTCGAATCGGTGTAGCCGACCACCAGCATCAGGGCGTTTTCCGTCTGCTGGGCCGAGCTTGCCGTCGAGCAGAGCTCAGCCTTGTCCCGAGCGGAGAGATCCGCCCGGCCGACATCGAAGTGAACGTTGGTCGTGCCCTTGATGTTATATTTGTCGATGTCGCCCATACGGCCGCGCAGCGCCTCGGTCGCCGCGGTCTGCTCCTCGAAGCCCTGGGCGGTTCCGTTGCGGATCATGGTCGCGGTCTTGAGATCATTCTTGCGAAGGCTGATCTGGCTCGCCACCAGTTCACCGCCCGGCTGCCCATCCTGCGCCTGCAACGTCCTGACGGTGACCGGCAGCCCGTTGAGCAGCGAATCCGCGGCGAGCTTCTGATTGCCGCTAAACAGCCCGCCGCCGGCCCTGATCCGGGTCGCATCGTTGACGGCGATGGTCGTGATCGTGCCGTCCGCGGTCCTGACCTTCATCGTGTCGCCATGGCGCGCGGCGATGATGCCCCTGACCTCGGGCCCTTCAGTCATCGCCACCGGGGCGGGACCTTGTACGACGACATCGGGATTGGACGCGCCCTGCTCCTGCGCGAACACGCCGCCCGATGCGGATACGGCCAGCATGGCGGCCAGGAAGCGAACATCCGGCCTTTTGGAAATGGTACGCATTGAGGCTACCTCCTCTAAACACAGCCCCCGCCCATAACCCTTGGGTGTTCGGGTAAAGCTTTCCCGCAGATGAACGGAACTGGGGCGGCCCTATGCAGAGCGGGTGGTTCGGGCGCGGGGTGCGACGAGCCGAAGTGGAGCGTGGCGGTGACCAGCACCAATGCTCGGGCGAACGGACAGCCTGCCGGAGGCAGATCTTTGCGGTGCCCATCCCAGGATGGCCGGCGCTGGCCGCCGCTGCCGCTGCCACCGACGCGCCCGCGCCCGACAAGGTCATCGCCTCGATCGACCTGGCGAAATCATTCGCGACGCGAACGCCCTGGCGTTTCGTCGCCACACAAGGCCGCGACGTAAACATTGAGATAGTCGATCCGAACGACATGCAGCCAGGCGAGATCAAGCTGTGCCTGACCAATGACAGCGGCAAGACATGCCGGGCCGACTTCCGCCATGCATTATCGATCGGCGGCGAGATCAATCTGTATTCGGACCCGCATTATCTCGACAAGGCGGAGATTGTGTACCCGCGAGAAGGCGGGCGACCGTTCCTGCTCCTGCAGATCGCCAGCCTCCCCAGCGGTGACGGCGACAGCATCAACGGCACGCGCGTGCTGAAATATGATCGCGCGAGTGATCGCTTCGTCGACGCCTATCGGCACCTCACCGGGCACAATAACAACCAGGAAATCCGCTACATGGCGAGCGGACCCCTGCGCGGCGCGATCATTTCGGCCGAACCGACCGGGAATGCCCCCTTTGGATACTGGGTCACGGTCAACCGCATGGGGCCGGCCGCTACATACCATCCGGTGCTGCGCTATCGTAGCGCAACGCGGTACAGCGATGGCAACCCGCTGCACGTCATCGATTCCGAGATGCCCGCCATCCAGCAACGGCTTGGCCTGTGGCGCCCCGGCCAGCCGCTTCCCCTGCCGCCGGGTGCGTGCGCAAAACCGCAGCTGCGCAACATGGAACTGTGGTGTTCGTGAGCCAGGGCGGTGATTGACCAGGCCATGCCGTCGCACCCGACATCAGCGACCTGATGGTACTGACCGGCCTGTCGCTGCGGCAGGTGCAACGCGGCTGCAAATGGTATTTCGGATCGCCGCCAAAGGCTGGCCCGCAAATACCGGGCGCTGCGCGCGGCGGTGACGATGATGCGTCGCGCCCCCGAGTTCAACGAGATGCTGGAAGGAGGATTCCACGACCAGTCGCATGTGACGCGGGAAATCAAGCATT
>CZQE01000108.1_pt1 | contig 12212 bp, 16 predicted proteins | sample 734431 | NCBI WGS metagenome assembly CZQE01 (sample SAMEA3597869, study PRJEB11362) | hydrothermal vent metagenome | biome: marine hydrothermal vent biome; feature: marine hydrothermal vent; material: ocean water | place: Atlantic Ocean | collected 2010-09-19/2010-10-04
AGCCCATAGGCGTCGTCCTCGATCACCTGCAGTTCGTGCCGCCGCGCGACAGTTGCGATTGCCTCGCGTTCAGCCTCGGTGATGGTCGCGGCGGTCGGATTGTCGTTGGTCGGCACGACATAGAGGGCGCGGACATTTTCCCGGCGGCATGCTGCGTCGAGCGTGGCGGCATCCAGTGTCGGAAGGGCAAGCAGCCGCACGCCAAGCCTCCCCGCCAGTGCCTTCAGTCCCGGATAGACGAAGCGGCCGCACGCGATCGTATCGCCCGCCTGCAGGGTGGAGGCCAGGATAGCGTGCAGCGCATTCTGCCCGCCCGCGGTGACGATCACCTGTTCCTCGGTCGAGGGCAGCCCGCGCGCCGATAGCAGCCGCGCGCCCGCCGCACGGTCCTGCGGCGCACCGCCCGCCGGCGCATATTGCAGCCAGGCCATCTCCGATCCGGCCAGCAGCGCGGCGGACGTCTCGACGATCGCGCGGCTCAGCAGACCGCCCGGAATCTCGGGGGGCATGTTCATCCCCGTATCGACCGAGGGCGGCGGCAAGATCGGGGCCTGCGGCGTCGCCGCCACGAAACTTCCCGCGCGGCCCCGCGCCTCGATCAGCCCGCGGAGCCTCGCTGCGTCATAAGCCTTCGTCACCGTCGTCAGATCGACACCCAGCTTGGCCGCAACCTCGCGTTGCGGCGGCAGCCGGTCGCCCCTGCGCAGCTGCCCGCGCGCGATGGCCGCGTCGAGCGCGTCGGCGATCGCCTGGTATTTGCTGCCGGCGCTTGTCGCGAGATCGGGGAGCCAGGCGTCAGTCATCGAAATTGCTGGCTCCCTCTTCCGGCGGCCGCTCGTGGAGTTTCGCCCACAGTTTGCCGGTCCCCGCTTCCTGCGCCCTGTTCACATATTGCGAGGCGACCAGCCATCCCTTGATCGGCCGCAGCGGCAGCAGGCACCCCAGGATCATGATTGGAAAGGACGTGACCAGATGGATCCAGAGCGGCGGATTGTACGCTACCTCGATCCATACAAGCAGGAAGGTCAGGGGAAAGGCGACGATGCAGAGCGAGAAGAAGGCCGGCCCGTCGTCCGGCGCGGCGAAGCGATAGTCGAGCCCGCAGACCTCGCACGTCTTCGTCACCTTCAGCCAGGAGGTGAACATATGCCCCTTGCCGCAGCGCGGGCAAAGGCCCTTCCATCCCGCTTTCAGGATCCAGCGGAATTTCTCGCCGTCATTCTCCGGGCTGATCATCGTGCATGCCTTATGTATCCGTACAATAACCCATACATAGTTTGCGGGGCGCAGGAATCCAGTGGGAGAATCGGCCTGCCGTCTCTTGAGTTGCGTCAGCGCTTATCCAGCTCCGCGCTGGGGCAGTCCGCCCCACGCCGCACGGGGTTGCACCGCGCGACCACCCCGTCAGGCAAGCGCACCTGATAGCCGCCCGGAAACCGCGCGTCGGGCCACAGATAGTCGGTCGAGACATATTGCGCACCGCTGGCCAGCGCGGCCTCGCGCCGTTTTGTATCGTTGGCGCGCGCTTCCTTCGTATCGGCGTCGGCCCGTGTCCGCACGATATACCCCGCCGCGACGTCGCGGCGGATGCGCGCGCCTTCCGCGATCGGATCGTTGAGCGTCAGATAGGCTGCGGCAGGCGAATCCTCGTCGGTGTTGATGAAGAACACCCGGCCTTCGAGCGACCGCCGCGCCCCGCGATACCCCGCCACTTTCTCCGGCCCCTCGTCGAGCGCGAACAGGAAGCGCCCGCGCGCCTTCTCCAGCGTCGGCCAGTTGCCGGCGCGCACCGCGTCGCGCAGGGTCGGATGGCTACCCTGAACATCGTCGGGCACGATCAGCTTCTTCGCCGGCATCACCGACCTGATCTCGGCGTCAAGCGCGTCCCAGGCCGCCGCATCGAACGGCAGCGCGTCGATCCCGCCGCGCCAGGCATTCTTCTCATCCTTGGCGTTGAACATCAGCATGATCGGCACATGCCCGGGGTGCCGCTCCGACCAGCGCAGGATGAGGCGCAGGCACTCGGTCAGCAGCACGCAACTGCTCGAATTGTCGATGCCCGGAATGTGCAGCACTTTGAACCCGGGCCGCGCCAGCGTGGGATCGCTCGATCCCTTTGGATAATGGCCGCCCTTCGGGTCGTAATTGACGTCGATCTCGATCTGCCGCGCGCCGGCATCGAGCTGTTCAGTCAGCGGCCGGTGCGCATAGTCGAGCATGTCGGCGATCGCCGGGCTGGCCGCGCGCACCTTGGCCATCGTCTCCGCCGGCATCGCCAGCTTGTAGCTGTTGTGGGTGCCGACCACGCTGATGTCGTTCGACCGCAACGGGACCGGGGCAGGGGCTGGTTCAGCTGCGGCGGAGAGCAACGCGATCAGCGGCAGGAACTTCAGGATGTGTTTGTCCGCCATTGTCGTTCTTTCCCCAATTCGTCGGTGGCCGTGCGGAGCTGCCCGCACCATTGCTCAGCCTCTTCGTGAATGTTGACGTCATTCCGGTGACAGGACGATGTGACCGTGCTGGCCTTATCGCACCTCGATGAAAGGCTCGCCCTTCGCGAGGAGGGCGCTAACCTCATTCCAGCGTTGGTCGAGCCACGCTGACAACGCCTGGTTCGTCGCGTTGCCGCACCGCAGCCAGATCAGGATGAAGCGATCGGGCAGGCGAAGGACGACGAAGTCTTCATCCTTGCTGATCAGTGCCATGTCATGCGTTTCGGCATAGGCTGCGATCGTTGCGTCGCTCGCGGCGACCAGCCCGATATCGGCCACGTGGACAGCCTGCTGCCCACGCGCCTCCAGCCACCGGCACAGGGCCGGCGGAAGCTGCGCGTCGACCAGAAATTTCATTCGGCGGCGAGAACGATCGGGTGGTCCGCGGCCGCAGCGGCATAGGAAAGGACAGCTCGCACATCTTCAACGGACAGATAGGGAAAATCGGCGGCAATCTCCGCCGTGCTTGCTCCACCCGCCAGCATCTCCAATATGTCGGTCACACGCACCCGCGTACCGGCCACCACCGGGCGACCGCCGCATATGGCCGGGTCAACCGCGATGCGAGGAAAGCCCGATAGCGTCATTGCGCCAAAATGTAGGATCGCCGCGGACTGGTCAAGCCGAGGCGCCCGGCCGCCATATCTGGCTCGATCATGCAGCCGGTAGGAGCTTGTCCTGCGTCTTCGTCGCGAAATCGCTCGCATCGTGGCGTTCGTGGAGCTGGCTCGCCGGATCGCCCATCACGCGGTTGACCATTCGCCCGCGGGCCACGGCCGGCCGGGCAGCGATCAAATCGGTCCAGCGCTGGAGGTTCTTGTACTCCTGCACCTGCAGGAACTCGCCCGCGTCATAGGCCAGGCCCTTGGCCAGCGCGCCGTACCAGGGCCAGGTCGCGATATCGGCGATGGTATAGGTCTCGCCTGCCAGATACTCGCTCTCGGCAAGCCGCCGGTCGAGCACGTCCAGTTGCCGCTTCACCTCCATCGCATAACGATCGATCGCATATTCGATCTTGAAGGGCGCATAGGCGTAGAAATGGCCGAAGCCGCCGCCGAGGAAGGGTGCGCTGCCCATCTGCCAGAACAGCCAGGAAAGGCATTCCGCACGGGCTGCGGTTTCAGTCGGCAGGAACTCGCCGAACTTCTCGGCCAAGTGCATCAGGATCGCGCCGGATTCGAAGATCCGGATCGGTTCGGGCCCGCTTCGGTCGAGCAGCGCCGGGATCTTCGAATTCGGGTTCACCTCGACAAAGCCGCTGCCGAACTGGTCGCCCTGGTTGATGCGGATCAGCCAGGCGTCATATTCTGCGCCCGCGTGGCCGAGTTCGAGCAGTTCCTCGAGCATCACGGTGACCTTCACGCCATTGGGCGTGCCGAGTGAATAAAGCTGCAGGGGGTGCTTGCCGACCGGCAGTTCCTTGTCGTGAGTTGCCCCGGCGATCGGCCGGTTGATGTTCGCGAACTGGCCGCCATTGTCCTTGTTCCAGCTCCAGACTTTGGGGGGGACGTAGTCGGTCGTGTCGGTCATGGGCGGGCTCCAGCAGCGCGGTGATGGGAGCGATGTAAGGAGCCGGGGGGCAACACCAAGGGCCGCAGCCGACCCGGCGACAAAAACAATCGCGCGTTGCGGCTCGCCCGCCGAACGCACCTTGCATTTGGCCGCTATGTCGGGTGCAAGCGGCCATGCTCCAGGCTCTGCTCGTGGTTGATGTCCAGCCCTGTTTCGATCCGCCGTCCTGGCTGGTCGAGGAGGTCGGACAACTCGCCGGTACCATGCCTTCGGTTGCGACGGTCGAACGCCATGACGAGACGATCACGCCGTTCGAGCGCCAGCTCGGCTGGAAGCCAGCGCCTGACGATACGAGCCTCGTGCTCGCCGATGCTCTGTTCGTGAAGCACGGCTATCTGCCGCCGCCCGAGGCGATCCGGCATCTTCGCGGCCTCGGTGTCGACCGGGTGCTCGTCTGCGGCATCCAGGCCGACACCTGCGTCCTCGCGGCCGGTTTCGCCCTGTTCGACGCAGGGCTTCATCCGACCCTGTTGCGCTGGCTCACGGTCGGGTCCTCGCTCGACCGGTCAGGTGCGCTTGGCGAGCGATTATGGCGCCATCATTTCGGTGCGGTGATCGGGTCGCGCGACGAACTGACGGCCGGGCCTGCTCACCAGTAATTTGCCGGGTCGGGCGTCGGCGCGTTGCAGGCGCGGGTGCTGCCGTGCTTGCAGGCATAGACCTGGCGCCGCCAGTCGGCCATCGCATCTGCATAGGCACGCTCCTTGTGCTCGGCGATCCGGGCATCGAGCGCGACCTCGCGGTGATGCGCGCGGAGCGCCGCGCGATACGCATCCAGGTCGGCGGCATATTGGGCGTCGGCCCCGGCCTGCGCCCCGGCATTGGCGTCGGCGACGGCGTTCTGCCGTGCAGCCGCCTGCGCCTCGACATCCCGGTTGGCCGCCGCCACGTCGGGGCTGTTCACATCATTCTCCGAACCCGATGTCGCCGGGGCAGGCGGTGTGGTCTGGGCGGTTACGGTTGCCGTGCTGCCTAACAGGGCAAGCGCCAGCGCGATGCTCGTCATCTTCATGATCGCAACTCCATTCAGGAGTCGGGCCAACGAATGCGCCCGGCCGCTGTTCCGTGCGATATCCTAATCCGCACGCCGCCGTGCTGCGGTCCGGTCCCGTCGCGTCGCCCAGCGAAGCAGGCGGCGCAGCGCCAGCAACGCGGCGACGGCGCCCGCGAGCAGCAGGACCGCGACGCCGATCGCGATGACCGGATTGGCGAGAGCGAGCAGCAGCAGCCCGCCGGTCGCCACATCCTCCGTGGTGGAAACCAGCACGTTGCTGACTGGTTCGGGGCTTGCGTTCACCAGGGCGCGCGTGCCTGCCTTGGCGCTGTGAGTCAGCAGCGACGCCCCGCCGCCCAGGATCAGCGCGATCACCTGCCAGGCCGGATCGTTCGGATCGACGATCGCCAGCGCCAGCAGCGCGCCGCCGATCGGCCGGATGAGCGTGTGGACCGCATCCCAGGCACTGTCGATCCACATCACCTTGTCGGCCAGGAACTCGGCCAGCGCCGCCACGCCGGCAACCCCGATCACCCATGGATTGGCCAATATGTCGAGCTGGTGGAGGTGAGCGGGGAGGGCGATCCAGCCCGTGTGCATTGCGATGCCCGTGGCGAACACGCAGAGATAGAGCCGCCAGCCCGAAAGCAGGCTCACGCTCGCCGCCACGCCCAGGATCTCGGCCGCGCCCATGTCCCGAGGATCACATGGACCGTGCCCGCGCGCAACCATTGGGTCGCTGGTTACCAGTGGCGACATGCCACCATGTCGGTTGCAACCATATCGGTCCCGGCCGCGTTACGCAGGCACAATGAACGGGAGAGGATGACATGCGTACCATGACTCTCGGCCTGCTGGCCGTGGCAACCCTTGGCGCCGGTCTCGTCAGCGGGTGCAGCGACTATGGCGATGGCGGGATGGACCCGCGCTACCGTAACTATAGCCGGTACGATTATAACCGCCCGGATCCGCAATATAACGGCTATTATGCCGACCATTATTATCGCGATTCACCGCGCTATCGGGAACGTCGCCTGTCGCGCAACGACCGGGTCTATCGCGGTCAGGACGGGCGTTATTATTGCCGTCGCTCGGATGGCACGACTGGCCTGCTCGTAGGCGCGGCGATTGGCGGCTTGCTCGGCAACATCATCGCGCCGGGCGATTCCAAGACGTTCGGCACCTTGCTCGGCGGAGTCGCCGGCGGCGCTGCGGGCGCTTCGATCGACGCCAACAACACGCGTTGCCGCTGATCGCGGCCCCGGGTGCGTCAACCGCGCCCGGGGCTCCGGTGCGGCATCAGGGCGATCGGCATCGCTTATGCGACGGGGAAGCGGCGCCGGGTTCGGCGCTGGAGCAGGATGCGCCATAGCGGAATGGTGACCAGCGCGACCTGGCTGTAATGCGAATCGACGAAACCTATCGCAAGCGCGCAGGCCGCGCCGAGCGTGACTGACCAGCCGCGCACCCGAGTCAGCGCGATCGTCAGCGGATCGGCCTGCTCGCTGACCACCGGCGGGCTGGTGACCATCCGGTTGAGCCGAAGGTGGAGCAGCCCGCACACGATCAGCGTCAGATCGTAAAGGGCCTGCGGCACCAGCATGCCGGTATTGGCCGCCATGAAGGCGGTGGCAAAGGGGATGAAGACGATCCCGCAAAGAACGGCGAGATTGGGGATGAGCAGTGCGTCGCGATAATGCGCTGCCAGGGAAAAGGCACGATGATGCACGATCCAGAAGGCGCCGATCACCCAGAAGCTGACGAAGAATCCGAAGAAGCTTGGGAGCAGATGGGCGAGCGCGACGAAATAGTCTTGATTGGTCGAACCATGCGGTAGCCGCGGCACGTGAATCTCGATGACCAGCAGCGTAATCGCAATCGCGAAGACCGCGTCGGAGAAGAAAACGAGCCGCTCCAGTGCATGCTCGGGTCCCGAATGCTTCGCTGCCACCGCTGCCCCCCACGATCAGTAGCCGCTTTATCGGCAAGCCAGCCCGTGCATGCAATCGGGAAAAGACGCCCGGATTGCACACCCGCACATCCCATCCCATATGCGCCCCATGAGCGGGAACGACACAACGTGGCACGGCACGACAATTCTCTCCGTGCGCAAGAATGGACGAGTCATCGTCGCCGGAGACGGCCAGGTGACCCAGGGCCAGACCGTCATGAAGCCGAATGCGAAAAAGGTCCGCCGCCTTGGTGACGGGTCGGTGATCGGCGGCTTCGCGGGCGCGACGGCTGATGCCTTCACCCTGTTCGAACGGCTCGAGCGCAAGCTCGAACAGCATCACGGGCAGTTGCTGCGCGCGGCGGTCGAACTGGCCAAGGACTGGCGGACCGACAAGTATCTTCGCAACCTGGAGGCGATGATGATCGTCGCCGACAAGGACGTGACGCTGATCCTGACCGGCAATGGCGACGTGCTTGAGCCGGAGGCGGGGATCGCCGCGATCGGGTCGGGCGGCAATTATGCCCTCGCCGCCGCCAGGGCGCTGGTCGATTACGAGGAGGATGCCGAGAAGATCTGCCGCAAGGCGATGGCGATCGCGGCTGAAGTCTGCGTGTACACCAATGACCGGCTGACCGTGGAAGCCCTCGACAGCGCTTCTTAACTCCCCTCCCGCAAGCGGGAGGGGAGACAGAAGAGAAGAATGAACGACGCACTCACCCCCAAAGCCATCGTTGCGGCACTCGACGAGCATATCATTGGCCAGAATGATGCGAAGCGCGCGGTCGCTGTCGCGATGCGCAACCGCTGGCGTCGCCAGCAGCTCGGCAGCGACCTGCGCGACGAGGTCACGCCCAAGAACATTCTGATGATCGGCCCGACCGGCTGCGGCAAGACCGAGATCAGCCGCCGCCTGGCCAAGCTGGCCGATGCGCCCTTCGTGAAGGTCGAGGCGACCAAGTTCACCGAGGTCGGCTATGTCGGCCGCGACGTGGAGCAGATCGCCCGCGACCTGGTCGAGGAAGCGATCCGACTGGAGAAGGAACGGCGCCGCGTCGCCGTGAAGGACAAGGCGGAGGAAGCCGCCCTTGCGCGCCTGCTCGACGCCCTGACCGGCAAGAGCGCGAGTGAGGCGACTCGCGAGGCGTTCCGCCAGCGTTTCCGCGAGGGCCATCTCGACCAGACCGAGATTGAGATCGAGCTTGAGGCGCAGACCCAGATGCCGTTCGAGATTCCCGGCGGCGGCGCGCAGATGATCAATCTCGGCGAGATGATGGGCAAGGCGTTCGGCGGGGGCGGGCAACTCAAGCGCCGCAAGCTGACCGTGCCGGCCGCCTGGGAGAAGCTGGTCGAGGAAGAGGCCGACAAGCGCCTCGACCAGGATGAGGTCAGCCGCATCGCGCTGGCGGATGCGGAGGCGAACGGCATCGTCTTCCTCGACGAGATCGACAAGATCGCGGTCAGCGACGTGCGTGGCGGTTCAGTCAGCCGCGAAGGCGTGCAGCGCGACCTGCTGCCGCTGATCGAGGGGACCACGGTGGCCACGAAATACGGGCCGATGAAGACCGACCACATCCTGTTCATCGCTTCGGGTGCGTTCCATGTGGCCAAGCCGAGCGACCTGTTGCCCGAGCTTCAGGGCCGCTTGCCGATCCGCGTCGAGCTGAAGGCACTGACCGAGGATGATTTCGTCGCGATCCTGTCCGACACCAAGGCCTCGCTGACCCAGCAATATGTCGCGCTGATCGGCACCGAGGGCGTGACGGTCGAGTTCACCGCTGACGGCATCCGCGCGGTCGCGAAGATCGCGGCCGAGGTGAATGGCGAGATCGAGAATATCGGCGCGCGCCGCCTGCAGACGGTGATGGAAAAGCTGCTTGAGGAAGTCAGCTTCGACGCAGAGGATCGTGCCGGCCAGACGCTGGTGGTCGACGGTGCCTATGTCGACAAGCAGCTCGCCGCGATCGCGCGCAACACCGATCTGTCGCGGTTCGTGCTGTAAGCCCGAGCCTGGAGCGTCAGCTTCGCCCCGCTTGCGTGCCCGTTCGATCGCTACCCGGCACGAATGGGTGAGGGTGGCGCCGGTTTGCGGTCAGCCCTTCGGTTTCTCGTAGGGCGTGAATCTGCCCAGCCGGCAGATCGGGCCGGGGACAGCCGAACCGGACTCCGTCGCGCGGAACAGGTCGTTGCGGCACATCTGGCTGCCATGCGCCTCGATGATCAGGACCGAGGTCGGCCGCAGCGATGGGCATTGTGCCTCCAGGTCGTTGCGCCACACCTGGCGGCCGGACTGGTAGAGAAGCGTGCTGCCGTCGATGATCTGCGGCCCGCTGGCAAAATTCCGGTCGATGCAATCCACGGGTGTGCCGGGTGTGCGTCCGGCAAGCGCCTTGTCGAGATCGCGGACGGCGCCTTGCGTATCGCCGGTCGTGGCGCAGCCGGACATCAGCACGGCGAGCATGGGCAACAGGGCACGCATGGGACAGGTCCTCCGTTCGACGCCTCCGCTTGCTCTGTCATAGCCCAATCAGCCGCGAAATTCATCCTTGGCTTTGCGCCGCTCGGCGAGCTGCGCGGCGGAAGTCGCCCGGAGGAACGGGTTGGTCGCCAGTTCGTCGGCGATGCTGGTCGGTACGGTCGACTCGCCACGGGCTCGCACTGCATCGACTGTTGTCATGCGCTCGCTGGTGGCGGCGTTGTCCGGTTCGGCTGCCAGCGCGAAGCGGCCGTTCGACTGGGTATATTCGTGCGCGCAATAGACCGTCGTCTCGGGCGGCAGGGCGGCGAGGCGCTGCATGTTGGCGAACATCTGCGCGGCGTCTCCTTCGAACAGCCGACCGCAGCCCATGGCGAACAGCGTGTCGCCGGTGAAGATCACCGCATCGCCGGGCAGGTGGAAAACGATGTGCCCGGCGGTGTGGCCGGGTGTCTCAAATACCGTCGCGACATGATCGCCGAGGCGGACGGTATCGCCCTCCGACAGTTCCACATCGAGCGTCGGGATGCGCGCCGCCTCGGCCGCCGGGCCTGAGACGACCGCGCCGGTCGCTTCCTTGATCGCCGCGTTGCCGCCGGTATGGTCGGGGTGCCAGTGGGTGTTCCAGATCTGCCCGATCTTCCAGCCGCGCCTGTCGGCTTCGGCCAGCACCGGCGCTGCCTCGGCCGGGTCGACCACCATCGTCTCGTCCGACGCAGGATCATGGACCAGCCAGATATAATTGTCGCTGAGTGCCGGGATACGGACGATCTGGAGGTCGGTCATCAAAGGCTCCCGGAAGAGAGGGCGGCATTGCCGAGGCGGTCGGTCAGCGCGGCGGCGGAGTCGGCGCCGGCAAGCGCCACGCCCTGGCCGCTCCACAAGGGCGAATAATCCCCGCGCCCCTCGCTTTCAGCATGCGCGCGGAGCGGCGCCAGCGCGGCGCTGGCATAGGGAAAGGGCGGGGCGGAGTCGTTCACCGCGCCGAGCGTGTCGATCGCCCGGTTGCGCAGGCCTCGTGCGAGGCCCCCGCTGAACAGGTTGGTGAAGACGCTGTCGTCGGCCGTCGCGGTTTCCATCCGACGGCGCTGGACTGCGCTTGGCCGGGCCTCGGGCGTGCTGAGATAGGCAGTGCCGACCTGCACGGCCGCGGCGCCGAGCGCCATCGCCGCGGCCACGCCACGCGCATCGGCAATGCCGCCGGCCGCGATCACCGGCACATGGACAGCGTCGACGATTTGCGGGACGAGGGCGATCAGCCCGACCGGCCGATGGCCCGCCAGGAAATAGCCGGCATGGCCGCCCGCCTCGAACCCCTGGGCGATCACTGCGTCGCAGCCGCGTTCGGCCAGCCAGCGGGCCTCGGCGACATTGGTCGCGCAGCCGAAGACAAGCGCGCCGGTTGCCTTGACCTGCTCGAGCAGATCCTCGTCAGGCAAGCCGAAATGGAAGCTGACGATCTCGGGCCGGACGGTGCCCACTGCATCGGCCATCGCGGCATCGAATGGGCGGCGAAGCGGCGGGGCGTCGGTCGGCGGGGCAACGCCTTCATCCGCATAAAAGGGCGACAGTGTCGCGCGCCATGCCGTCTCGTCAGGCGCCGGGCCGAGCGTGTGACAGAAGAAGTTGAGGTTGAGCGGCCCCTTCACGGCCGCGCGCACCGTCGCCGCCTGGGTGACCACGACGCCCGCATCGAGGACCGCACAGGGCAGCGAGCCGATCGCGCCTGCGCCCATCGCCGCGATCGCCAGCTCCGTTCCCGCGAAATTGGCCATCGGCGCCTGCACCAGGGGCAGGCGCGCGCCGGTCATCGCCAGGAAGGCGCGGGTCGCCGCGCCCATCTTACCAGACGCCCGTGTTCGGCATCGATGCCCAGGGTTCGGCCGGCGGCAGGTGGCCGTCCTGGAGCAGCTCGACCGAGATATTGTCGGGGGTACGCACGAACGCCATATGGCCGTCGCGCGGGGGGCGGTTGATCGTCACGCCAGCGTCCATCAGCCGCTGGCAGGTCTCGTAGATATTGTCGACGCGGTAAGCCAGATGCCCGAAATTGCGGCCGCCCGAATAGTCCTCCGGATCCCAATTATGGGTCAGCTCGACCTCGGCGATGCCTTCTTCGCCCGGGGCGGCAAGGAAGATCAGGGTGAAACGGCCCTGCTGGCTCTCCATCCGCCGCACCTCCTCCAGCCCGAGCAGGGTAAAGAAACGGATCGTCGCGTCGGGATCGGTGACGCGGATCATGGTGTGCAGATATTTCATCGGCGGGCTCCTTGCTTGCGCGCGAGATAGGCGCACGCGGCGAGGCTTGCCAGTGCCGAAGAGTGCAATTCCCCTCTCCCGGTGGGGGAGGGGGAAGAAGGCTCAGGGTTTCGCCGGAGCCGGCGGGGTTGCTGCTGCGGGCGTGGCGGCCGGTGCATCGAACTGCTTCAGCGCATGGGGGGCATGGCGGGCAGGCTCGCTCTACGGCCTCGGCCTCACCGCCATATTCCATGCGGCCTTGGCGCCGGCCTCGTCGCCTGTGGCGGCGGCGATGTTGCCTGCCTCGAGCTGGACCGAGGGGTCGTCGCCGGCAAGCTTAATCGCCTCGGCAATGTCCTTCTTCGCGCGCGGCAGGTCGTTCGTGCGCCGCGCCAGCGTCGCCGACAACAGCCAGGCGAGCGGATCGGCCGCGGCATCGACAAGGGCCCGGTCGAGATCGGGGCGCGCACTGGTCAGGTCGCCGGCGGC
>CZQE01000215.1_pt1 | contig 12203 bp, 10 predicted proteins | sample 734431 | NCBI WGS metagenome assembly CZQE01 (sample SAMEA3597869, study PRJEB11362) | hydrothermal vent metagenome | biome: marine hydrothermal vent biome; feature: marine hydrothermal vent; material: ocean water | place: Atlantic Ocean | collected 2010-09-19/2010-10-04
GCCTTCAAGGCTGCCGCCGCCGGTATAGAGGATCGCCTTGCCGCCATTCGCCCAGGTCAGGTGATCCAGCTCATAACCGTCGTCGCGGCTGTAGCTGGTGACCCGGGCCGGTGCGAACGAACCGTCCGGCTTGCGCTCAGCGACGATGATGTTGCGCACGCCCTGCTCATTCGAGACCCAGGCGACGCGTCCGTCAGTCCGCGATGCGGTCAGATCCATCGGGAAGGGCGCGCTCATCACGCTTTCGAGCGCAGGGCCCTGCGCAAGAGCCGGCGCGGCAAGCGGCAGCGACGCCGCCCCGCACAGCAGGGCCATGACACATGCGCGATTCAACGTCCTGATCCTCATTCCACACCTTTCGAGCCTGTGATTGACGATGCTCCCGGGAAACCTCCCCCGCCGGCCGAAGGCGAGATCGCCTCGGCCCCAGCGGCGGTCTTCGATACGCGCGTTACGCCGGCATGCCTTTTAACAGCCGGTACAGCCCCAGCGTCAGCAGCGGGACCACGTAGACCGCGAGCAGCGCATAAGCGAGAATCCGGTAGCCATTGCCGATCAGCGCGACGAGGCCGAAGCGGTCGGCCACGAAGATGCACCCGATCAGCAACAGGGTCGCGATGCCTGCCCGTGCCCGGTGCGACAGATCGACGCCGCGCCGTTTACGCCACACCGCCGCGATCCGTTCATTGATCGCGTGGACCGATCCGGTGCCGCTTTCCAGCAGTGCCGCGAAGATCATCAGCTGGAACAGCAGATGGAAGACCGGGATCTGCAACTGCTGAAGCATGAAGTCCGACGGCAGGGTCTCGCTGGCGATGCCGGGATAGAAGGCGATCATGGCGATGAAGAACAGGAGCGCTGGCAGCATCGCCAGCGGGCCGGCGATCAGGCCCGAGACGATCGCATCGCGCTGGCTGGTCAGGTGGCGCATCACCGGCAGGATCACCACCGCGCCGACGATGTTGTAGCCGGCATAGGTCAGGCCGCCTGCCGCCCAGCCGTCGGTCGGAGCCGCCAGCGCGAGATTGGCCGAGATGCGATCGCCGAAGCTGGTCAGCGCCAGCACGACGAACAGCGCATAGACGCCGTAGAGCAGGAACGAGACATATTTGAACAGCCGCTCGACCGAGGCATTGCCGAAGGTCGCGAACAGCGCGATCGCGCCCGCGAGCGTCAGCGTGCCGACGATCGGCGGCAAGCCCATGGTCGCGGCCCCGATCGCCCCCGCCGCGGCGCCGAATACCGACAGGATCAGGATGACGAACGCCACATAGGCGATCTCGAACAGGATCCAGCCCGGACCGAGCAGTCGCTCGAAGAAGGTGCGGTAGTCATAGGCCTGGGCTGCTCGAGCGAAGGCAAAGGTGACGGCGCAGACCGCGCTCCAGATGACCATCGCCAGCAGCATCCCGGCGAGCCCACCCCAGGGGCCGCTCGGCAGGAAGAACTCGGCGAGCTCGCGGCCGGTGGCATAGCCGCCACCGATCACCACCGCCTTGAACGCGAAGCCTGGCAACAGGAAACGCTGGAACCAGCTCGAGCGGACGGCGCCGTCACCCTGGGCCATGAATCAGGCGCGCCCGGAAGCGCGGCCGGAGCGGCAAGCGCCCCGGACCTGGCGGAAGATCATGACTGGCTCCATCCGGCTACGGGTACGAGGTCGGCAGCGAGGGATCATCCGCCCCAGGTCGCCGTCAGCAGGCGCTGGAAGTTGCCGCCAAGTATCGCCGCGATGTTCGCGTCGGAATAGCGGCGGCGAATCAGTTCCTCGGTCAGGTCGTACATCTTCAACGGATGATCGAACCCGTCGGTGTCGATCTTCTCGCGGAAGGCGTAGCTTGACTTGTACGCGGCACGGATCTGCTTCTGAACTTCCGGCGGGGTGTCGTCATAGCCGTTGAGATCGGCATCGGAGCCGATGCCGACATGCTCGACGCCGATCAGCTTCACGACGTGGTCGATATGGTCGACTATGTCGACGATCGTGGTGGGTTCCTTCTCGCTGACGAACATGCGCACCCCGGTGATGCCCATCACCCCGCCCTTGGCGCCGAGCGCCTTGATCGCCTCGTCAGTCTTCAAGCGGGGATGGTTGACGAGCGCGCGGCAATTGCTGTGCGTGATGGCAATCGGCTTGGGCGAGATCGCGATGGCATCGAGCGTGGTACGATCGCCGCAATGCGACACGTCGACGAGCATGCCGACCTCGTTCATCGCGCCGATGATCTCAGCACCAAGATCGGAGACGCCCCCGTCGACGCGTTCGGTCGAGCCCGAGCCAAGCAGATTCTGGCTGTTATAGGTGAGCTGCGAACAACGCTGGCCGATCTGGTAGAAATATTTCACATCCTCCGGCCGGCGGAGGTGATCCGAATTCTGCACGCCCATGATGATCGCGCATTTGCCGTCCTTCTTGGCCCGGACGAGATCCGCGGCCTTGTCGACCAGGGTGAAGACATGGCTGTTGCGCCCGGCATAGCCCTGCCAGGTGGCGAAGAAATCAAGTACTGCCTCGCGCGGGTTCGGCCCCCCCAGGCCGACCGCATGGTGGAAGCCGGTGATGCCGCTGGACAGGAATTCCTTCGCATCCTTTTCACTCAGTGGCGCCGCAAAGAACTTGGGACCCATGTCGATCTTGAGCGCGCCGAGCATGTCGATGATGAGCGACTGGCGGACGAGGTCGACCGCGCGCTTCGAATAGGTCTTCGGCGACGCCGCATCGAGGCGGTACTGGCCGAAGTTGATCATCGGGAAACCGGAGGCCGCGAGCGCGGTCGCCCCGCCGAGAAGCTGACGTCGCGACATGGGGAGTAGCTTCTTCACGGTGGCCTCTCTGTAGATTATTTGATTGATCGGGATGGTATGATCCCAATTGGAGAACTGTCAAACGGAATTGTGCCACTGGTCGACGGGAAGTAAGCGGACCCGCACCCCGCCCCCGAGGCTCTGATCCAGCAAGGCGGGAGCATCGATCACTATCGTCATGCCGGACTCGTATCGGCATCCACTGTGTCGCGAGAACCGGAGCGCGATGATACGCGGCACGGCGAGCCCCGGAGCAGGTCCGGGGTGACGATTCGAGGTAGGTCGGATCGACCTTCACCTCATTGGCACCGCCGCCGCATGGAGGAGGGTTCGCGCGGGGGGCGCAGAGAACGCGGCGCTGATTTCCGGACTTGATCATCGTGCACAGGCAAGCTGCCTGTTTGTGGCGTGTTCGCCATTGCAAACCGCCGGAGCCACTGGCCAGACCCTCTCAGCGTCCTCTGCGCCTCCGCGCGAACCATCCTGCAGCGCCGACGGGCCGGCTCTGGATGTCGATCCGCCCCAGGTGGAGCCATCCCAGATACGACGCGGATTCTGTCGGGCTGACCGTCCATGCGGGACTGCCCTCAGGCACACGCCACCGGCGCAGGCGGACTGTCGTCGCGCGGGTTGCCGTGTCAGGTGTCGTAACCGGGACGCGCCCTGTCGAGAGCGCGCCCGGCAGTTCCGGAGATAACGCGCGGTGCGTTATTCCAGGTCGTTCTCGCTGATCACGATCAGCGCCTGGTCGCTGTTGCGCGCAAGCGCGACCAGGCCGGCGTCAGCGATCACGTCGCTGAAGCGGTTGAACATATCGACCGCATCGTCATCCGGCGCATCGCCGCTCAGCGCTTCCAGCACTGCATATTGGACAGCGAATTCATATTCGTCGCCATCGACTTCGCCGGTGAACTCGACGAGCTGTTCATGCTCATTGTCGAGGATCGTCGACTGGTCGATGTCCATCTTGTCTGCCGCCACGCCGATCTTCCCTCTTTGCCGTTACGCGCCACGGGCGCCCTGCCCCGCCTATCCGTAACGCGCCGACAGAGGTCAAGCTCCCCGTGCTACAGGTTGAGCAGCGCGGGGTCGCCGCCCTGGGCGGTGATGTTGACTGAGACCGCACGTTCAAGCGCATAGCGCAGCAGCGCATGGGGGCCGCCCGCCTTGGGACCAGTGCCCGACAACCCCTCGCCGCCGAACGGCTGGACTCCGACCACCGCGCCGATGATCGAGCGGTTCACATAGACGTTGCCAGCAGGTACCGCCTCGCGCACTTCCTCGGCAAAACGGTCGATCCGGCTATGGACGCCAAGCGTCAGGCCATAGCCCCGTGCGGCCAGCTTGCCCGCTACCGCTTCGAGATTATTGGGGTCGTAGCGGTAGATGTGCAGGATCGGGCCAAACACTTCGCGCTCGAGGAAATCGGGCGTCGGCACTTCGGCGATGACAGGGCCGAAGAAACTGCCCCGCGTCGCGAGCGCGCCGGGATCGAGCCGGGCAACGATACGCGCCTCCTTTTCCAGCCGGGCGACATGCCTGTTCAGCGCCTCGCGCGCCTCCTCGTCGATCACCGGGCCGATGTCCGTCGAAGGGTCGCCGGGGTTGGCGAGGACCTGGGCCTCGAGCGCGCCGACCAGGGTCGCGATCGTCTCCTCGGCAGTGTCCTTCGGCAGGTACAGCAGGCGGAGCGCCGAGCAGCGCTGCCCGGCTGAACCGAAGGCGGAGAGAATCACGTCGTCAACCACCTGCTCGCGCAGCGCGGTCGAATCGACGAACATGCCGTTGAGCCCGCCGGTCTCGGCAATGAACGGGACGATCGGGCCGGGACGCGCAGCCAACGTCCGGTTGATCGCGCCCGCGGTGTCGGTACCGCCGGTGAAGGCGACGCCGTCGACACCCGGATGCGCGACCAATGCCGCGCCAACGATAGCGCCATCGCCCGGCACCAGCGCGAGCAGCGCCGGATCGAGCCCTGCCCTGTGGTAGATGCGCACGGCTTCCGCCGCGATCAGCGGGGTCTGTTCGGCTGGCTTGGCCAGCACGGCATTGCCTGCCGCCAGCGCGGCGGCGATCTGGCCAGTGAAGATCGCCAGCGGGAAATTCCATGGCGAGATGCAGGCGAACACGCCGCGGCCGTGCAATTCCAGGCTGTTCACCTCGCCGACCGGGCCGTCGAGAATCACTGGCGCACCGAACTGGCGCTCGGCGAGCATCGCGTAATAGCGGCAGAAATCGACTGCCTCGCGCACCTCGGCGACGCCATCGTTGAGCGTCTTGCCCGCCTCAAGCGAGAGCAGCGCGACGAGCCGGTCCTCCTCCGCCTCAAGCGCATCGGCCATCGCACGCAGCACGACTGCGCGGCCGGTGCCGGTCAGCGCGTTCCAGCGCGGCTGCGCCTTGCGCGCGAGCTTGATCGCCGCATCGATATCCGCGGGCGTCGCGCTGCCGACCTGTCCGATCGTCAGGCTGCGATCAGCGGGATTGGTGACGGGCTCGGTCGGCCGCGTGACGAGCTTGCCGCCGATGATCGGCCCGGCCTTGAGCTTTTCGGCACGTACCATGGCGAGCGCCTTGCCAGCCGTATCGCGCGCAGCCAGCAACGAGAAGTCGCGGCCTTCCGAATTGCGACGGGCGGCACCGTAGAGCCGCGACGGCACCGGAATCTTGTCATGCGCGCGGGGATGGGCCTCGACGATCGCGACGGGATCTCGAACGACCTCGGCGGCCGGGATTTCCTCGTCGAGCAGCGCATGGACGAAGCTGGTGTTCGCGCCATTCTCGAGCAGGCGGCGGACGAGATAGGGCAGCAGTTCCTCATGTCCGCCGACCGGCGCATAAGCGCGCAGGATGATGCCGCCATAGCGCTTGTCCGCCCCGGCATAGAGCGCCTCGCCCATGCCGTGCAGCCGCTGATGCTCGATCCGGACACCAGCCGCATCGGCCATGTGGCGCACCGCCGCCAGGGTATGAGCGTTGTGCGACGCGAATTGCGGATAGAGCGCAGGCGAGGCATCGATCAGCGCCTTCGCGCAGACCAGATAGCTGAGATCGGTCGCTGCCTTGGTGGTATAGACTGGATAATCCGGCCGGCCGGCGACCTGGGCGCGCTTGATCTCGCTGTCCCAATAGGCGCCCTTGACCAGGCGGATCATGATCCGGCGGCCCGTCTCCTTCGCCAGATCGGCCAGCGCGGCGATGACCAGCGGCGCGCGCTTTTGATAAGCCTGGACGACGACGCCGAGGCCCTTCCAGTCGCCAAGCTCCGGCTCCCGCACCAGCCGGTCGACCAGCTTGAGCGAGAGCACGAGGCGATCCGCCTCCTCCGCATCGATCGCGAAGTTCAGGTCGTAGCGCGCGGCGATCAGCGCGAGGCGCTTCACGCGGGGATAAAGCTCGTCCCAGACTCGCGCTTCCTGCACTGCCTCGTAGCGCGGATGGAGCGCCGACAGCTTGACCGACACGCCATGCCCAAGCTCAGGCCCGGCGCCGGCCGCTGCCTTGCCGACCGTCTCGATCGCATCAGCATAGATCTGCTCGAAGCGTGCCGCGTCGACCTCGGTCCGGGCGCCCTCGCCCAGCATGTCGAACGAGCAGAGCGTGTCTTCCTTCTTCGCCCGCGCCAGCGCTGCCTCGATCGTGCGGCCAAGCACGAACTGCTCGCCCATGATCCGCACCGCGGCGGCCACCGCCTGGCGAATCACCGGCTCGCCGATGCGCGCCGCGATGCGCTTGATATAGCCGCCGATATCCTTCTTCGCGGTCTCGTCCGCCTCGACCAGCTTGCCGGTCAGCAACAGGCCCCAGGTCGAGGCGTTGACGAACAGGCTGTCCGACTTGCCGACATGACTTGCCCAGTCGGCCGACCCGATCTTCTCGGCGATCAGCCGGTCGCGCGTTTCGGCATCGGGCACGCGCAGCAGCGCCTCGGCGAGGCACATCAGCGCAAGGCCCTCGCGCGTGCCGAGCGAGAATTGCTGGAGGAAATCCTCGACCACGCCCTGTTTCTTCGCCGCCGAGCGCGCCGACTCAACCAGCGCGATCGCCTCCGCCACGACAGCTTTGCGCTCCGGGGCCGAAAGTGGCTGGCGCGCGAGCAGATCGGCGATGGTCTCAGCCTCGTCGCGATATTTGGCGTCGTCGATCGAGTCCCAGGGCGAGCGTGGCATCAAGGTTTCCTTGGCGAATGGCGAGATGGCTGAACTTCTTCGTCATACTGCTTTCGGCGATAAACGTGCTTCGTTATATTGCCGCATATTCCGAAGGAGTTTGCATTTTGAACGTCCGCACCGTGGAATCTTCGGCCGATGGCGTGGACCTCCGAATCCTGCGCATCCTCCAGGAGGACGGCCGCATCACCAACCAGGAACTGGCGAGCCGGGCCGGCCTGTCACCGGCCGCCTGTTTCGACCGGGTGAAGCGGTTGCGCGCGAGCGGGGTGATCGCCGGCTATACCGCCCTGCTCGATCCGGCGAAGCTCGGGCAGGCGCTGCTGATCTTCGTTGAGGTGGTGCTCGACCGTACCACCGACGATGTGTTCACGGCGTTCGCCGCGCAGGTCGGCGACATCCCCGAAGTGCTTGAATGCCATATGGTGGCAGGCGGGTTCGACTATCTGCTCAAGGTGCGCGTGGCGGACATGGCCGCCTATCGCCGCTTCCTCGGCGAGATCCTGACCAGCATTCCCGGTGTGCGCGAGACGCGGACCTATGCGGTGCTTGAGGAGGTGAAAGCGACGACGCGGCTGCCGATCTGAGCCCGGCCATCGGACGAGAGTTGCGGACATCGGCAATGGCTGAGCTGCCACCCAGGCCGGCAAGGCTGTCGCAGCGCACGCTCATTCCGTTCAGGTTGTGCTAGGGTATGACCGGTCTATAAGACACGAATGACCCGTTCGACGCACCGGCACTTTCGTGCCTTTCCGACAGCGCTCGTCCTTGTGGCGGCAGTTTCCTTCTGGCCAATGGCCTCGTTCGCCCAATCCAATCCGGAACAGGCGGCAACGACGACACAGGCCGCGCCGTCCTCGGGCGGCGATGTCATCCGCCTGACGGATGAGCAGCGGATGGAAATACTGAACAACAACACCGTGGAAAAAGCCGCAGCAGCCCGAGGCGAACTCGTCGGGGCGGACGCTCCCGGACGGGCCATCCATGGCGAGATCGGCGTGATGATCGGGTCGCATGGCACGCGTGGCGCCTATGGCACCGCGAACATCCCCCTGGGCGAGAATGCAGGGGCCACGGTATCGTTCGAAAGCAGCACCTTCGGATATCGTCGCTAGCATTGACGCTGCCGTAGACCGGCGATCACCTCCGTATCGCGCCCGCGTTGCGTGGCAAGGGGTCGCCCGCACGGCGGAGACAGTGATTCGGGAAAGTCCGCTCTTCGGATCTCAGCCCGGATTGCTGCCTGCCGCGGCTGGTCCCTGCATCAGGCGGGAAGGCCAGCCAATGCGGACAAGCATCCCGTCGGGGCCACAGATACCGACCTCATAAAGCCCCCATTCACGGTGACGCAGAACGCCGCCGGGACGAACGACGAGATCGTCGACCAGGACCGCGATCGCGTCCACGTCCGGCGTGCGGATGAAGACACCGAAGGGGTTGTGCTTTTCGGGACCCCGCCAGGGGCCGGCCCCCGCCTGCGTCAGGTGAACCTCGCATCCCCAACCGGTCATGATGATATAGGCACTGTCACCGCCCGTCCGGGCGAAGCCCAGACGTTCCCAGAACGGGATGGCGCCTGACAGATCATTGTGCGGGACTATGGCGAACGCGCCCGTCGTTTCAGGGATCGGCACCGGCTTCTCCATTCTTCCAAGACGATTTTAGCCGATTCAATCCCGGCTATCGAGAGGCATCAACACCTTGTGAGCCCGCGGCCTGCTCCTCGAAGCGGCCCGCGCCCCGATCGCGGTCATAGTGCCTCATGAGCGGAAACGGCGGCAACCATGATTCGCGACGGTCTACCCAGAGCTCATAGGTCGGCATGAACTGGTCGGGAGCATCCAGCGATCCCAGATTCACCTCGATCTCATCCTCGCTGCGTCCGAAAACAGACGAACCGCAGCGGGGACAGAAAAACCGCCCGGCATAATCGCGTGTCTCGCCCTCGATCGTCACCGCATCCTGCGGAAATATCGCCGATGCATGGAACAGCGCCCCATGATGCTTGCGGCAGTCGAGACAGTGACAAAGGCCGACCCGATAGGGGCGCCCCGACGCCTCAATCCGGACGCTGCCGCACAAGCATCCGCCGGTGATTCGGTCCATGTTGCATCTCCTCCAGGACCAATGATCGGCATGATCACGCGCGATGTGGATATCCGGAATGCGGATGTCACAATTCCGCAGAGCATCGTTCAACGAAAATCCGCTACTCAGGCTCGCTTCGTCATGAAGCCGATCCGGCCCGACCGATGCGCTTTGCCTGATCCATTACCTGCACCATCCATAATGCGCGTCTTCGTACCGCCAAATCGTCCGAGCTTCGCAGTTGCGCGAGTTCACTCCGCAATCTGACGTCGTCAACGGCTGCCGCAGCGTGACAATAATGCCGATATTCGCGACAGTCCCTGGTCCGAGCAATATGCAGCACGATGTCCTGAAGCCGGCGTGTTTGACTGCGGTCGAGCAGCCGCTTCTTTATCTCGCGCAATAGCCGCTCCTTTATGTAGCCCGAGCGGAAGAAGAGCGGATCCGTTTCAAGAAACTCGACGATCTCTTCGACATGAAGCTCGCTTATGGCGCGTCTGCCATCGTCGACTTCGCGTAGTGCCGTCGGCAGGACGCGGTCCAGCGAGATTCTGAATCGTTCCACGGCAGCAAGCCAGCATTTCGTGCGTGGGTCGTCCCGGTCGTTGGGGTCAACGACCCAGGCGAAGGCGGCATGCAGGTCTTCATGCGCTTCCCGCGCCTGTTTCGCACGTTGCGCAAGGCCTCTGTTCGTCACGCCCTACCTGTAGCCATAGTGCCTTCAGCCTGACCCGATATGCCTTAAGAAGCCATGCGTCGCCTATCCGAATAGCTGAAATATCCTACCGCGTTATTCCCGCATCAGCCCGACGCCAAGGCGACCCCGCCATCCGGCGCCGCCACACCGCGTCGACGCCTGGAAAGCACCAGCACCAGGGTCGGCAGGATCGTCAGCACCAGCGGCGCGCCGATCGCCAGGCCGAAGATGATCGCGGTCGCCAGCGGCTTCTGCAGGCCCGATCCCCGGCCGATCCCCAGCGCCAGCGGCAACAGGGTCAGGATCGCGATCAGCGCCGACATCACGATCGGGCGAAGCCGCGCCTTGCCCGCCGCGAGCAGGCTGGCCGCATCGACCGGCGCATCGGGCACAAGCTCGGCCAGATAGAAGATCGCCAGCTCGGTGATCATGCCGACCACCATGGTCAGCCCCATCAGCGCCGAGATATCGAGTTCAGTCCCGGTCAGCCACAGGCCAGCGAACACGGCCGTGGTGGACAGCAGCACCGTCCCGATCACCGCCGCAGTGAAGGCCCATTGCTCATAGAGCAGGGTCAGCAGCAGCGCCGAGAGCAGCAGCGCTGCGACGAAGACGGTCGTCAGATCGCTGAACGACTGTTTCTGCTGCGCATAGAGCCCGCCATAATCTACCCGGATCGTGGATGGCAGGTGCAGTCCGGCGACCGCAGCCTGCACCTCCTTGATGCCTGATCCGAGATCCTTGCCCTCAAGCCGCGCAGTGACCGGGATGAAGGGTGCCAGATCCTCGCGGGTGATCTGGCGCTGGCCGGCCGCGATGCTCACCTGTGCGATCGCCCGCAGTGCCACCGCCCGGCCATCCGCCGCACGGATCGTCAGCGCCTTGAGCGCATCGGCGCGCTGGCGCAGCTCGCGTGGCAGGCGGACCCGCACATCAATGACCTGCTCGCCCGCAAGAATCTTCGTCGCGACCGTCCCGCCGATCTGAGTCTCGACCTGCTTCGCCACTGCATCGGGGTCGAGCCCGGCCAAGGCAGCGGCGGCACGATCGACCTTGATGATGATCGCGTCACCGGCGACGCGCAAGCCATCCTGTACCTCGACCACACCGCCGATCCTGCCGATCGTCCCCGCGACCTTGCCGGCCGCAGCGGCGAGCTGCGCCTGGTCGTCGCCGAACAGCTTCACCTCGATCGGCTGTGGCACGGCGGTGAGATCGCCGATCAGATCCTCCATCAACTGGACGGTCTCGATCTTCAGGCCGGGGACGGTCGTTTCCACCTTACCGCGAATCTCCGTCATCACCTCGTCGATCGGCCGGCGCGATCCGGATGTCAGGCGAATGAAGAAATCGCCTTCATCTGCCTCGGTCAGCCCGCCGCCGAGCTGGACGCCGGTACGCCGCGAATAGCCGGTCACCTCCGGCGTCTCGCGGATGATCTTCTCGACCTGGCGTAGCAGCCGGTCGGTGTCCGACAGCGCGGCACCCGATTTCGCCTTGTAGTCGAGCACGAAGCCGCCCTCGTCCATCACCGGCATGAAGCCCGATTGCAGATTGTTCCAGGCGAACAGGCCCATCAGGATCAGGATGCCCGCCCCGACCGCCGCGAACAGGCGGGGCCTGGCGAAGGCGCGGACTGCCAGCTTCTCGTACCGACTGCCGAGCGCCCCGGTGACTCGATCGGCCTTGTCCGCTGCCTCTGCGTCCTTCAGCGTCAGCCAGCGATCGGCGATGATCGGCAGGACGAAGCGGGCGTAGAGCAGGGAGACGACCAGCGCCGCCGTCATCGTCACCGCCAGCGCCTTGAAGAAGCCGCCGGTCACGCCGGTGATGAAAGCAAGCGGCAGGAACACGACGATCGTCGCCATGGTCGATCCGAACAGCGGTTTCGCCATCTCGCGCGCCGCCGCCAGCATCGACGGGCACTCCCCTTCCTTCGCCTCCTGCAGGCGGCGCATGAGATGTTCGAGCATCACCACGGCATCGTCGACCACCAGGCCGACCGCCGCGGCCATGCCGCCGAGCGTCATCATGTTGAAGCTCATGTGCAGCGCGTAGAGCCCGAGGCAGGTCGCTGCGAGCACCGCCGGCAGCAGCGCGGCGGTGATCACCATCAGCCGCCAGCTTCGCAGGAACAGGAACAGCACCACGCCGGCCAGGATCGCGCCGAGCAGGATCGCGTCGCGCACCGCATTGGCCGCGCCCGTCACCAGCTCCGACTGGTCGTAATAGGCGCTGACCTTGACATCGGCGGGCAGCGCGACGCCCTTCAGCCGCTCGTCGACCTGCCTGACCAGCTTCACCGCGTCAGCCGTCGGGGTCTGGCGGATGTTGATGAGCACCGCGTCGGCGCCGTTGGAGGTCACCTTGGTCCAGGCAGGCGCGGGCGCGCGGCGGATCGTCGCGATCTGGCCGAGCGCCGCAACGCCTGCGCCCGGCGCGGT
>CZQE01000363.1_pt1 | contig 12161 bp, 12 predicted proteins | sample 734431 | NCBI WGS metagenome assembly CZQE01 (sample SAMEA3597869, study PRJEB11362) | hydrothermal vent metagenome | biome: marine hydrothermal vent biome; feature: marine hydrothermal vent; material: ocean water | place: Atlantic Ocean | collected 2010-09-19/2010-10-04
CTTCCGGATGGGCGGGGTGTGATTGAACTCCCCTCCCGCCCGCCGGGAGGGGAGTTCAATAGATCCGCCGATAGGCCACCCGCCACATCACCACCCCGATCAGGGCAGAAAGGCCGGCCAGGATCACGCTCGTCGCGATGGCGCTGATCCAGCGGAACATCAGCGTGCGCGAATCGGTCGGCGGCATCGCGAAGAGACCGAAGCCATAGGTCTGCCCGCCGAGGAACAGGGCAAAGCCTGAGATCGCCCCGATCAGCGCCGCAGTGCCCGGACCACGCCGCTGCAACGCATGCGCGACCAGCCACAACGGCCCGGCGACCGCCACCACCGTCATTGCGGTGATCACCGCGCCGACGACGAACCCTACCGCGATTCCCAAGAGCGACGGCGCTCCGCCGATCGCGACGAGGATGCTGGCGACGGTGCCGCCCACGAGTCCGCCAGCGCCGAGCGCGAGACCGGCGCGATCCAATGTCGTATCATATCCGCGCAGCGCGACCCGCTCGGCCAATGTCCCTACTCCCCCGGTGCGGGCTCCATATCACCGCCGCGCGTCGCACCCAAGCCCATCCGTTCCGGCTGATCCCGGTTGGAACCGCCGCAGTTTAACCCTGATGCAATGCTTCGCGTCCATCCTGCCGGATGCGAAGGGGGAGACGGCATGCGCTCATGGCTCGCCGCGACTGCGGTCACGCTGCTTGGCGGCTGCACCCCGCACGACGACCCCGACAACATTCCCGAGCGTGGTCATTGGGAATCGAGCCTGAGACTGGTTGCGCTGACGATCGACGACCGCGCGGTGACTCGGGAAGAGGTCCCGTTCGCCCTGCCACCTGACAAGAAAGAAGACCGGGGCTGCGTCGAACCGAGGCTGAAAACGATGGAGGAGGCCAACGCCACCGTCGCCAATCTGAGCAAGGTCGACTGCCGGTTCGAATCGCTCGACCTCGACGGAAACGCAATCACGGGCGGCGGGCGATGCGCGCCGCAAGCCAAGGCCGGCGTTTCAGTCGGCGCGACCTTCACCGTGAACGGCGACGAGGCCCCTGCCCGAATCCATTCCCTGCTTGAACTGAACGCCTATGCTCACTTGCAGGACGGACAGACGGTACGAGTCCACACTGCCCATGTCATCGACTGGAAACGCCTTTCCGCCTGCGCCCGGTGACGATCAGCGAAGCGCCCTGACCGACGCCGTATCGAGGCAGCGCATCATGCCGGCGCGCGTCACCACCATCTGGGCAGCGGGCGACGCATAGGGCGGGACCAGCGTCGGCTGGCCAAGCGCGACCGTATCGAACCCGCGCAGCCCGGCACATTTCTCCGCCGCAGCGAGCAGCCTGGGCGGCGTATCATGGGCCTCGTACGAGAGGCGGAACGTGCCCCAGTGAATCCCGATGCCGGTCGATGCGCCGAGCCGGCGATAGACCTCGACCGCGTCGATCGGCCCGACATGGCTGCCCGAGGCCATCTGCCCTGCCTCGAAGCGAAAGGCGCCGATCGGGATCAGCGCCAGCCGCACCGGGCCCAGCGCCCGCGCTTCGTCCGGCCATTTCAGATCGCCCGGCCCGGTATCGCCTGCGAAGAAGACGTTCCCGCCCGGCAGCCTGATGACGAAGCTCGACCAGAGCGCGCGATTGCGATCAGTGAACCAGCGGCTGTCCCAATGATGGTTGCGGGTGACGACCACCTCGACACCTGGCTTCACCGCTACCCTGCCGCCCCAGTCGCGCGCGATCGAGGGCACGCCGGCCTGGCGGATGACGCTGTCGTTGCCGAGCGCGGTGATGATACGGGGACGGTCGCGATCCCACAGGCGCTTCAGGGTTGCCAGATCGAGATGGTCGTAGTGATTGTGGCTGACCAGGATCAGGTCGATCTTCGGCAGATCGTCAAAGGCGATGCCCGGTTCAGCGACCCGCTTCGGTCCGATGCCCAGCGGCCCGGAACGCTCGGCCCAGATCGGATCGGTCAGGATGTTGAGGCCCTGGGTCTGGATCAGCACCGTGGCATGACCGATCCAGGTCACGGTCATCTCCTCGCCGGGAACCCGCGCCGGGATGGCCGCGTGGCGGACGGCGACATGCTCGGGCCAGGCCGGGCGGCCGTCACTGCCCGTCAGGTAGCGCGCGAAGAATCCCGCCCGGCTGCCGCCCGCCGGCACGCGGATCGTATCCTCGTCGCCATCCGGGTTGAAGAAGCGCTGCCCGTCGAAATGGCTTGAGACAGGACCGCGATAATAGATTCGATCGAGGAAATGAGGAACGATGGTGAGAGCAAGGCAGATCGCAACGACAGCGAACAGCAGCCAGCGCCCGGCGCGCAACAGTCCGTATCGAAACGACGTCATCGCACCCGCCCGTTCCACAACGACCGGGCCGCCGCAAGCGACACCTGCCGCCTCGCGGGATACAGTCTCAGATCCGGCACCATCGCTTCACGCTCTATTGCAAGTACATTTCGTTGTGTTTACACAACATATCAATGGAAATTTACAATCGAATCGCTGTTTTCCGTGCTGAGCGTGGCACGTCGCGACGTGAGCTCGCCGATGCGGTCGGCGTGAACCCGCAGACGATCGGCTATCTGGAGCGGGGCGACTATAAACCCAGCCTCGAGCTCGCGATGAAGATCGCTGCCTATTTCGACGTAGCGGTCGAGCACCTGTTTTCCTTCCAGCCTTTCCAGTCGGTCGCGGTCGCCCTGCGCCGCGCCGACGCCGCGGAGTGACGCGCATGAGCTATCGAACGGGCAAGAATTTCGCTGCACGGATGGACGATCTGGCCGAACTGACCGGCATCCCGCGGCTGACCAGCCAACTGGCACAGGACCAGCGGCGCCGCCGCCCCTTGCGCTGGCCGTCGATGGTCGCGCTGGTTCTCGCCACGATCGGGTTCGGACTGACGCTGGTCATGCCCGGGCAGTTCTTCCCCGGCACGACGCTGCTGTTGCTTGGTGAAGGCATTGCCCTGTTCCTGAGCTGGTCCGGGCCGGTCAAGCCATGGGGCGCCACCCGAGGCGTCGATGAGCGGGACCGCGCGCTGCGCCGCGATGCCTATTTCGCGACGACGACAAGTGCGACCGGCGTCGCGGTCCTGGGGCTTATCGGGATGGCCGGACTGGCGCTCCTGGCGGGCTGGGACCGGTGGATTCTGGTCGTCGAGATGGGCATGCTCGCCTTCTACCTCATCTTGCTGTGCCTGATCGTGCCGACGCTGTACGTCAGCTGGACGACCCGGCCGATCGAGGACGAATAGTCACACCGTCTTCACCCGCACCAATAGCCATCCGCACAGGCCCGCCCCCACCGCCATTGCCGCCGCCACGATCGCCGCGCCGTGGAACGCGCCGAGCGACACCCCGCGCCCATCGCCGGTCAGCACCAGTCCGATCAGCGCCACCGCGATCATCCCGCCGATCCGCGCGGTCGCGTTGTTGACGCCTGAAGCAGCGCCGGTGTGCCGACGGTCGACCACCGCCATCACCGTCGTGGTCAGCGGCGCCACCGCTGTCGTCATGCCAATCCCGATCAGCAGCATGCCCGGTAATACGTGCCGCACATAGTCGATCCCTTCGCCCGGCATCGCCGCGAACAACGCAAAGCCGGCGCCCGTCACCATCGGCCCGATCGCGAGCAGCGGCCGGGCGCCGATCCTGGCTGCGAGAGCGCCCACGCTCCGCGAGCCGAGCCCCATGATCAGCGGCAGGGGCAGCACCGCCGTGCCCGCCGCCGCCGCGCTCCAGCCGCGCGCGATCAGCAGATAGGGCAACAGCAACAGCGCGCCCGACAGCGCGGCGTAGAGCAGGAAGGTCAGCAGGGTCAGGCCGGTGAAGGTGCGCGTCCCGAACAAGGCAAGCGGCACCATCGCCCTGTCGCCCAGCCGTGCCTCAAGCGACACGAACGCCACCAGCGCGATCGTGCCGCCGCCGAACATCGCCGCGCCGATACCGCGCTGGTGCGCCGTCATCAGGGTCAGCCCCCAGACAAGCAGGCCCAGCCCGACCGTTGCAAGCATGGCCCCGAACCAGTCGGGCGGGTTGGCGTCCTCGTCATGGCCGCCCGGCACATAACGCCAGCCCATGGCGAACGCCGCCACCGCGATGGGCAGGATCAGCGCGAAGATCGATCGCCAGCCGACATGGTCGACCAGCCACCCACCGAGCACCGGGCCGATCGCGCCGCCAATCGCGCCCGCCGCCGCCCAGGTGCCGATCGCCCTGGCCCGTGCCGCGCCCTCGAAATCGGCGCCGAGGATCGCCAGGCTCGCCGGGACCAGCAGCGCCGCCCCGATACCCTGGCCGATCCGCGCGGCGATCAGCCAGCCCAGCGTCGGCGCGACCATGCAGGCGAGCGTGGTGGCGGCGAACGCAACGAGCCCCCAGAGGAAGGTCTGCTTGCGCCCGACCCGGTCAGCCAGCGCCCCGCCGGTCAGCACCAGCGCCGACAGGGGCAGCATGAAGCCGTTGACGATCCACTGTACGCCGGTGCTGTCGGCACCCAGGCCACGCGCCATCGCCGGCAGCGCGACATTGACCACCGATCCATCGATCATCGCGACGCTCGATCCGAGCACGGTGGCGATCAGCGCGCCGGTGCTCCCCGTCTTGCGGCCGGCACCTGCCATCCTGTCAGTTCCCGGCTCTCATGCGGTCATCGTCCCTAACGCGTTCCGGCCAGCGCGAGGATCACCCCCGTCACCACCAGGATCAGGCCAAGCCCTTCGCTGCGCATCATGCGCTCGCCGAGATAGAAACGCGAGAAGGCGAAGGTGAAGGCGACTTCGACCTGTCCGACGATCCGCACCAGCGCCACCGGTGCCGTGGCGAAGCCGGTGAACCAGCAGGCCGATCCAATCGAGGACAGCAACCCGACCTGGCCCGCGACTCGCCAGTTGGCAAACACCGCGCGCACCTGCTCGCGCTCGCGCAGGAACAGGTAGCAGCCCTGCATCGCGACCTGCAGGCATATCGTCGTCGCCAACACGATCAGCGCGGCCCGGATCGGGTGGGGCGTCGCCACCTCCTGGGTCGCGCGGCGGATTCCGATCGCGGTCAGCGCGAAGAAGAAGCCCGAGGCGATTCCGCAAAGCGCGGCCGGCTGGCCCAGCGCACGCACGAAATCCATCGGCCCCATGCGCCTGCCGCCGGTCGACAGCACCATCACGCCGAGGACACCGCAGCCGATGCCGGCCCAGCTCAGCGGACTCAGCCGTTCTCCGAGCAGCAGGAAGGACAGGATCGCGCCCTGCACCGCCTCAGTCTTCGAATAGGCAGTGCCGACCACGAAATTGCGATAGGAAAAGGCCATGATCAGCAGGTTCGTCGCGACGATCTGCGCCAGCCCGCCCGCGGCGCAGAACAGCAGGAACCAGCGGCCGAGCACGGGGAAACCACCCGGTGCGAAGAGCATCTCGTACCCCGCGACCAGCATCAGCGCGAAGGGCAGGCCGTAGAGATAGCGCACCAGTCCCGCCGCGTTCACCGACATGCTGTGGCTGACACGTTTCTGCACCGCAGTGCGCCACGCCTGCAACGCGCCGGCGGCGACGGTGGCCGGCAGCCAGATCGGGGAGGTGATCACCTTCTCTTCCCCCATGCCCTGCGTGGAGAGGATGACCGAAGACCAGCAAAGGGGAAGCCCCGGCAGTCGTTCATGGCACATGGCCATGAGCCCGCGAACAGGCTCAAGGCCGCGCCTCGACCGTCGTCGCCAGGAATTCAAGGATCGCCGCCTTGTCCTTCTTCGCGTTCCAGGTGCCCAACCGATACAGCATCGCGCCGAAGCCCATCATCGCAAGCGGGATCGCGACAAAAGGCACGATCGCCTCCGTCGGCGCCCCCGAGGCGGCCATGCCGCCGACGACCATCGCCAGGAAGACGATCAGAAACCCGAACCAGCATCCCAGGAAGACAAACACGCCGGCAGGCGGCCCGATCTTTCCCTCGATCCGCGTGCCACCGTCGGCCGGCTCCATCGTCGCGACGAGCGTGGTCTGGAAGCTGTTGCGGATATTCGGCCGGAAATAGAACAGCGTCATCGTCTGTTCCGATCCGTTCCCGGTCACGCCCCTGGCCGGTTTGGCAGTGCGCCCGCCCAGCACCTTCCTCATCTTCCTTGCGATCGCGTCGGGCGCTAGCGGCGAGGTGAGGACGATGCGGCGGGCCATGGGTCAGACGCCTTCCAGCAGCTTCTCCCGCGCGATCTTCTCGCGCCAGACGAGCGGCGCGAGCTGGTGGACATTCTGCCCCTCGCTGTCGACCGCCACCGTCACCGGGAAATCGCTGACCTCGAATTCGTAGATCGCTTCCATGCCGAGATCCTCGAACCCGACGACCTTCGATCCCTTGATCGCCCGGGCGACGAGATAGGCCGCGCCGCCAACCGCCATCATATAGGCCGATCTGTGATCGCGGATCGCCTCGGTCGCCGCGGGGCCGCGCTCTGCCTTGCCGACCATCGCCAGCAGCCCCTGCTCAAGCATCATGCGGGTGAACTTGTCCATGCGAGTCGCGGTGGTGGGGCCTGCCGGACCCACCACCTCTTCCCCGACCGGATCGACCGGACCGACATAATAGATCACACGGCCCTTGAACTCGACCGGCAGTTCCTCGCCCGCGTCGAGCATGTCCTTGATCCGCTTGTGCGCCGCATCGCGCCCGGTGAGCATCTTGCCGTTGAGCAGCAGCCGATCGCCATGCTTCCAGCTCTGCACCACCTCGGGCGTGAGCGTGTCGAGATCGACCCGGATCGCGGCCTGGTCGGGCTTCCAGTCGACATCGGGCCATTCGTCCAGCTTCGGCGCCTCGAGATAGACCGGGCCCGATCCATCAAGCGTGAAATGCGCGTGACGGGTCGCCGCGCAATTGGGGATCATCGCCACCGGCTTGGATGCGGCATGAGTCGGCCAGTCGAAAATCTTCACGTCGAGGATGGTCGAAAGACCGCCAAGCCCCTGCGCGCCGATGCCAAGCGCGTTGACCGCGTCGAAGATCTGGATGCGCAGCGTCTCGATATCGTTGCGCGGTCCGCGCTGCTTCAGCTGCGCCATGTCGATCGAGCCCATCAGGCTTTCCTTGGCGAGCAGCATCGCCTTCTCGGCCGTGCCGCCGATGCCGATGCCGAGCATGCCGGGCGGGCACCAGCCGGCGCCCATTTGCGGGATCATCTCAAGGACCCAGTCGAGGATCGAATCGCTCGGGTTCATCATCTTGAACTTGGACTTGTTCTCGGACCCGCCGCCCTTGGCCGCGACATCCACCGAGACTTTCGAACCCGGCACCATCTCGACGTGAAGCACGCTCGGCGTATTGTCCTTCGTGTTGCGGCGGGTGAAGGCTGGATCGGCCAGGATCGAGGCGCGCAGCTTGTTCTCCGGGTGGAGATAGGCGCGGCGCACGCCCTCATCGATCACTTCCTGCAAGGAGCGGTCGCTCTCCAGCCGGCAATCCTGGCCCCATTTCACGAACACGGTGACGATGCCGGTATCCTGGCAGATCGGCCGGTGGCCCTCGGCGCACATGCGGCTGTTGGTCAGGATCTGCGCGATGGCGTCCTTGGCCGCCGGGCTCCGCTCAGCCTCATAGGCGACGCCCAGCGCGCGGATATAATCCATCGGGTGGTAATAGCTGATGAACTGCAGCGCGTCGGCCACGCTCTCGATCAGATCGGCTTCGCGGATGATGGTGGTCATGTCGGTTCCGTGAGGTAGTGAATCGGGAATTGAATCGGGGCCGCCTTATGCCGGTGGCCGCCCGCGGCCAAGGGGCGGCGCAACCCTTCCTTCACCATGGCGCGCAAGGATTTTGGCAAGGTTCGCTCACTATGGCCAGAATGGATGCTTGTCGCCTTCCACCCCTTCCGCGCCCTGACCTCAACCGCCGGCGCGTTCCGGGATGATCTTGCGCCCGTTTCGGAAACGTCCGACGCGCATCTGAACGCCCTGCGCGCGCAGGTCGACCAGCTCGCGGCCACCTGGCCCTTCGCGCTGGTGGCGCTGATCGCCGCGCCGGCATTGCTCTGGTACGGGGCGTTCAATCTCGACCGCCTGGACCTGTTGTCGGGCATCGAACTGCGCGGCTCGATCGGAGTCGGGCTCGGCATCTTTGCCCTGGCCCTGCTCAAGATCCCCGCTCTCGCCGAGGCCTCGCCGCACGCGCATATCCGCGCGATGACGCTGATCGGCGCCGCCATCGCCGTCCTGCTCTTCTCGCTATTGGGCATCAGCGCGAAATTCCCGGCGAGCACCGTCCAGCTTGCCGCCTTCGTCGCGATCTTCGCGACGATCGTCATCCTCGTCGTCGTGCTTCATCCAGCGCGGGCCGCGACGATCGGCTTTGCCGCCGCGCTGGTCGGGACGATCACGCTTCAGAACGGCTTCGGCATGGCCAGCGGCGTCGCCTTCGCTTTCCTGCTCTGCCTGTCCGTCGCCACCTACCGCCTCGCCCGTCTCGACCGCTCTGCCGCCGGGAATCGCGGCGCGGCCGAGGTCCGGGGCAGGATGGCGGCGCGCCTGGTCCATGAATTCGAAAGCCACACGACCGGCTGGTTCTGGCAGACCGACAGCCATGGCCGGCTGATCTATCTTTCCGACAAGGTCGCGCAGGAACTGAACACCAGCGATACCCTGGCGATCGGCGAGATGCTGACCGCGCTGTTCCGCATGGACAGCGCCTCGCCCGAGACCGAACGGACCCTTGCCTTCCACCTTTCCTCGCGCACCGCCTTTTCCAACTATTCGGTCCGCCCCGCCAGCACGGGCAAGCTGGAGCGCTGGTGGTCGATCTCGGGCAGGCCCACGGTCGACGATCTCGGGCGCTTCCAGGGCTTTGTCGGCAGCGGCAGCGACCTGACCGAACGACGCCGCGCCGATGCGGAAATCACGCGTCTCGCGCTGTTCGACAGCCTGACCGGCCTGGCCAACCGCCAGCGCATGCGTCTGTCGCTCGATCAGATGCTCAACCAGCCGTCAGGTACTTATCGTGCGACCTCGCTGCTGCTGCTCGATCTCGACCGGTTCAAGGCGGTCAACGACACGATGGGCCACCAGTCGGGTGACGCGCTGCTCAAGCAGGTCGGCCAGCGGCTTCAGCGCGCGGTCGGCGAGGCCGGCCTGGTCGGGCGGCTCGGCGGCGACGAATTCCAGGTCGTGCTGCCGAGCGAGGCCAATCGCGAGCGGCTGACCGATCTCGGCCGCTCGATCATCGCTGCGCTTTCCCAGCCCTATTTCATCGACGGCTCCTCAGTCACGATCGGCTGCTCGATCGGCATCGCCATCGCGCCGGAACATGGCCGCGACGCCGAGACGCTGATCCGCAACGCCGACCTCGCGCTCTATGCCGCCAAGGCCGATGGGCGCGGCATCCACCGCTTCTTCCGCGAGGAGTTGCTGGTCGGCGCGCAGAGCCGCAAGCAACTCGAGGACGACCTCCGCCACGCGCTCGCCCAGGACCAGTTCCATGTCGCCTATCAACCGGTGGTCAGCACGAAGACCGAGCGGATCGTCGGCTATGAGGCGCTGATCCGCTGGGATCACCCGACCCGAGGCGCCATCTCCCCTGCAGAGTTCGTGCCGGTCGCCGAGGATTGCGGGCTGATCGAGGCGATCGGCGAATGGGTGCTGCGAACTGCGTGCACCGAGGCGGCGACCTGGCCAAGGGACATCCGGGTCGCGGTCAACGTCTCGCCGATCCAGTTCGCCAATCCGGCGCTGCCCGCGGTGGTAACGAGCGCGCTTGCCAGATCGGGCATCGCGCCGGACCGGCTCGAGCTGGAGATCACCGAAGGCGTGTTCCTCGACGAAACCGCCTCGTCCGAGACCATGTTCAAGATGCTGAAGGGCATCGGCGTGCGGCTTGCGCTCGACGATTTCGGCACCGGCTATTCGTCGCTCGGCTATCTGAAGAAGGCACCGTTCGACAAGATCAAGATCGACCAGAGCTTCGTGCGCGGCGCCACCATCGCGGGCAACCGCAACGCCGCGATCATCGGGGCGATCGTCACGCTGGCCGATACGCTGGGCATGGAGACCACCGCCGAAGGCGTCGAAGGCCAGGACGAGATCGCGCTGATCCGCGAACTCGGCTGCAGCCACATCCAGGGCTATGTCTACGGCAAACCCGCCCGCGCCGCCGAAGTGGTGAAGCAGCTCGCGGCGGCCGGCGGGATGGCGACCGCGTCGGGCTACCGCGTCAGCCGTGCGCCGCGCCACTCGATGATCCGCAACGCGCGGATCACCGCAGGCGACGTCGTGGGCGATATCCGCATCCGCAACATGTCCTCGACCGGCGCGATGATCGACGGCATCGATGTCGACCCCGACGCGATTGGGCTTGAGATCATGATCGAGCTGCTTGAGGAGCAGATGTTCCCGGCCACGATCCGCTGGGCGACCGACGGCAAGGCCGGGCTTGAATTCGCGCAGCATTTCAACCTTGAGCGGCTGAATCCGCAGACCGCGTCAGCACAGATGCCCTCGGCGCGCAGATCGGCCTGATCCTCCGGGGCCGTCACCCGGAACGCCTGTTGATTCCCGTCGCCGAGTTCATGCCGGAACAGGTCCGGCATGACGACGGCGTTCAGTCGCGGTCGGTCGGCGCGCCGAGCGGGAAATAATGGCGGTACGGCCGCGCCTCGTCCAGCGCCCGCGCATAGGAAGGCCGTGCCAGCAACCGTGCCCGATAGGCCCAGACATTGGCGTATTTCTGCGGGATCGCATGAGTCCAGTCGGCATAGAGCAGCGCCGGCGCCGCCGCGCAGTCGGCCAGGCTGAACGCCCCGCCCGCGGCCCATTCGCGACCTTCCATCCAGCCGTCGAGCCACGCATAGGCGGTATCGAGCATCGCGCGGGCCTCCTCGACATTCAGCGCGTCGCGCTTGCCTTCCTCGCGAAGCGCATCGAACACGACCCGGCTTTGCGCGTTCATCACATAATTGTCGAAGAACCGGTCCATCATCCGGACCTCGATCGCTGCATCGGGATCGGCCGGGATCAGCTTGACCGGCCCCGGATAATGCACGCCGAGATATTCGACGATCACGCTCGATTCGGGCACGATCCGGTCGCCATCGACCAGCAGCGGGAAGCGCTTGACCGGCCATAGCCGAGCGAACTCGCTCGCCACAGGCTCGCTTCGGTCGAGCATCTTGTATTCGAACGGAATGTCGTTCTCGTAAAAGGCGACCAGCGCCTTGTGGCAATAGGACGACAGGGGGTGGGCGTAGAGCTTGAGCGTCATGTTTTCTCTCCCTTATTGCTTCGCCAGCACGATATGCGTGGCGTTCTCGCCAAGCGCCTGTTCGCGCACGCCATAGCCAAGCGCCGGCAGGTCGAGCCCAGCGAACAGCGCCTCGCCCCTGCCCAGCAGCACCGGCGAGATCGCGAGATGCACCTCGTCGAGCGCGCCGGCCGTCAGATATTCCCGGATCGTCGCGACCCCGCCGCCGATGCGGATGTCACGGTCGCCCGCCGCCTGCCGGGCAAGCCTGAGCGCTTCACCGGCCCCGTCGGTGACGAAATGGAAGACGGTGCCGCCGTCCATCTCGATCGGCGCGCGGGCATGGTGCGTCAGGACGAAGACCGGGCAATGATAGGGCGGCGTATCGCCCCACCAGCCCTTCCATTCTTCATCGGGCCAGTCGCCGCGAACGGGGCCGAACATGTTGCGCCCCATGATCCAGGCACCCATGCCTTCCATCGAGCGCGCGGCGTAAGCCTCGTCGATGCCCGTCGAGCCGCCCTCCTGGCCAAACATCGTCCGGAACGTCTTCGTCGCGAACGCCCATTGGTGCAGCTCTTTCCCGCGCACGCCCAGCGGATGCTCCAGATCCTGATCGGGGCCGGCACCGAAGCCGTCCACCGATATCGAGAAAGCGCCAACCCGAACCCTGGTCATCGAACCTCTCCAGACTGCTTGCGAATCAAAACCGGTTGTTGAGTCGCACAACCGATCCTATAATGCAATCAGTCATGGCGATCCATATCGACGATCCGCGTTCGGGCTGTCCGATCAACCTCACCATCCAGACACTGGGCGACCGCTGGAGCCTGATCGTCATCCGCGACATCATGTTCGGCAACCGCCGCCATTTCCGCGAGCTGCTCGGCGCATCGGAGGAAGGCATCGCCTCCAACATCCTGGCCGACCGTCTCAAGAAGCTGGTC
>CZQE01000181.1_pt1 | contig 12118 bp, 11 predicted proteins | sample 734431 | NCBI WGS metagenome assembly CZQE01 (sample SAMEA3597869, study PRJEB11362) | hydrothermal vent metagenome | biome: marine hydrothermal vent biome; feature: marine hydrothermal vent; material: ocean water | place: Atlantic Ocean | collected 2010-09-19/2010-10-04
GGGACCGGCATTGATGATGCCGCCGCCGGTATAGAGGATCGGACGCTCCGCCGCAGCGAGCATGTCGACCGCCTGCTCGATCAGCGACTGGTCGGCCTTGACCTGCGGGCGATAGGTCTTGTGCTTGATCGGGCCCGGCTTGACGTAGCGGGCGCTGGCGACCTGGACGTCCTTGGGGATGTCGACCACGACCGGGCCCGGACGGCCCGAGGTGGCGATGTGGAACGCCTCATGGATGATGTCGCCGAGCCGCGCCGGGTCCTTCACCAGATAATTGTGCTTCGAGCAGTGGCGCGTGATGCCGACCGTGTCGGCCTCCTGGAACGCGTCGGTGCCGATCAGCGCGGTCGGGACCTGGCCGGTGATGACGATCATCGGGATCGAATCCATCAGCGCATCGGTGATGCCAGTGACGGCATTGGTCGCGCCAGGGCCCGACGTGACGAGCACGACACCCGGCTTGCCGGTCGAGCGGGCATAACCCTCCGCCGCATGAGTCGCTGCCTGTTCGTGGCGAACCAGGATGTGCTTGATCCGCTTGCTGCGGAACAGCGCGTCATAGATCGGCAGGACGGCACCGCCCGGGTAGCCGAACACGACTTCCACGCCGAGATCGCACAGCGCCTCGACCAGGATATCGGCTCCGCTTTTCTCGGTCATCGCTTCTTTCCTACCTTTGCGACCTTGATGCGACGCAATATTGCTTCGCGAAGGGCGTCGTTAGTGATCGATAATTTGTTCGTCAAGCGCATTGAAAGAATCTAGTTTCAAAATTGACCAGCAGTGCGCATGTTTCTGTCGCCATGTCGCGGTGCCACATAGCGGGAGGCTGGTTCCGAAACCACGTAAATTGTCGTTTGGCATATTGGCGGGTCGCCAGTTGCGCCGCAGCCAGCGCTTCAGGCAGCGTCCTGGTGCCGGCAAGCATCGCGCCGATCTCCGGCACGCCGATGGCGAGACGGACGGGCGCGGTGGGGAGGATGTCGCTTCGCGCGAGCACCGCGCGCGCTTCCTCGATCCCGCCACCGGCGAACATCGCCTCAAGCCGCGCATCGCACCGCGCGAGCAGCCAGTCGCGATCGGGAATCAGCACCATCGCCATCAGATCGATCGCATGGCCGATCCCGCCGGTCTTTGCCTGCTGCCATGTCGCGAGCGGCCTGCCTGTCGAGCGAACGACCTCAAGCGCGCGGGCGACGCGGGTGGTGTCGGCGGGGGCGAGGCGGGCGGCGGCCGGAGGATCGAGCGCGCCGAGCATCGCATAGGCGGCGGCGACGGGGAGGGCGCGCACTTCCTCACGGATCGCCGGATCGATCGGCGGCACGGGTGCGATGCCGTCGAGCAGGGTGCGCATGTACAGCCCCGTGCCGCCGGCCAGTATCGGGAGCAGGCCCGCCTCGTGCGCCCGCTCTATCTCCACCTTCGCCTCGGCCGCCCAGCGTGCGGCGGAATAGATGTCGGCGCCGTCGACATGGCCGAACAGGCGGTGCGGCACGCGGGCTTCGTCCTCGGGGCTCGGCCGCGCGGACAGCACGCGCAGATCGGCATAGACCTGCGCTGAATCGGCATTGATCACGACCCCGCGGTGCTTTTGTGCGATCGCCATGGCGAGCGCGGACTTGCCGCTGGCGGTCGGCCCTGCAATGAGCGCCACGCGCGGCACCTTATGCGGCGGGGGAGACGTCATGTTCATCGCAACGCTGATAGCAGCGGGAAAGCTCAGCGGGGGCGATATTTCGGCCGCCCGGGACCGGCTCGACGAAGCGGGATGCCTGCCGGCTGCGCATGCGTGGCTTGACGAGGGATATGCCGCCGACATCATGTTCGGCCTTGAGCCAGAGGCGGCGCGGACGGCACTCGAAGGCGTGTTTCCGGGCACCGACGTGGTGGTGCAGCGCGCGGACGGCCGCGTGAAGCGGCTGCTGGTTGCCGACATGGATTCGACCATGATCACCGTCGAATGCATCGACGAACTGGCCGACTATGCCGGGATCAAGCCGCAGATCGCCGCCGTCACCGAGGCGGCGATGCGCGGCGAGCTCGATTTCGAATCAGCGCTCGATGCGCGCGTGGCGCTGCTCAAGGGGCTGGACGAAGGCGTTATCGCCCAATGCCTCGCCGAGCGGGTGACGATCATGCCCGGCGCGGTGGCACTGATCCGCACGATGAAGGCGCGGGGCGCGACGACCATCCTCGTGTCGGGCGGTTTCACCCGCTTCGCCGAGCCGGTCGCCGAGACGATCGGGTTCGATCGCGCGATCGCCAATCGGCTCGAGATCGCGGACGGGGCCCTGTCCGGGCTGGTCGCCAAGCCGATCGTGGGATCCGATACCAAGGAACGCACCCTGCTCGAAGCAGCCGCCGACCTCGGCTTGCCGCCCGAGGCGACGCTCGCGGTGGGCGACGGCGCGAACGATCTCGCCATGATCAGGCGGGCAGGGCTGGGCGTCGCCTATCACGCCAAGCCGATCGTCGCCGCCGCTGCGGCTGCCCGGATCGATCACAACGACCTGACCGCGCTCCTCTACGCGCAGGGAATCAGCCGGAAGGACTGGGTTTCCTAAGCCGTGGTCGGACGCGGCTGCTGGCCGGGGGACCTGGTGACGATGGTGAATTCGTTGCCGCGTCCCTCGTTCACGGGGATCGACTGCGACAGATAGCCGTTCGCTGGATCGCGGACATATTGGAGATACCCGTCGGCTTCCTCGAAGGCGTTCTCGGCGACGATGAGCGTGCCTGCCCTGAAGCGGGGTTCAAGCACTTTGAGCACGTCGAGATACAGGCTGAACGCGCCATCGAGCAGCACCAGGTCGATATCGCCATCGATCTCCCGGAGCGTTTCCCGGGCATCGCCCAGGCGGATGTCGACAAACCCGGCAAGGCCGGCTTCTTCGAGATGCGCCCGCGCCCGGATCGCCTTGCCGGGTTCGAGCTCGGTTCCAATGAGCTTTCCGCGGCCCATGTCGTGCAGTGCCGCGGCCAGATGGATGGCTGAAACGCCCATCGAGGTGCCGAATTCGACGATCAGCGCCGCATTGCACGCCCGGGCGCACATATAGAGAAACCGGCCGAATTCGGGGGATATGTTGAGGAAATTGTCGGCCTGCTCGCGATAGAGTTCGCGAAGATCCCATTTCTCCGCCGCGATGACATCCGCGATCATCTGATCGGGCGGCGTATCGCCGTTCAGGAAGGATTCGATCAGGGGACGGTCGGCCTGTTCGGCCTCGGCGAAGAGCCGTTGAAGAACGGCGGCCACGCGTCCTGTACTCAAGGTATCCAATTCGAATCTCCCGCGAAGTGAGCGGACGCCGAATGGCTTCGGGCGGCCCGCGCGTTCGCACCTAGGCGCTCGCGCGATTGGCTGCATCGCGCAAATGTGACAAACTATTCGGATATCCTGCCAATCATCCAGGCGAGCGAGGCCAGGCAACCGATGCCAATGCTGAACGACATCATGGCCTATTCGGACGACATGCTCGATCCGGACGAGATCCCCCGTCCGTTGGTCGCCTTCGGCGTTTCGATGGTCACGACGGGCGTGGAACTGGCCCATCACCGGCACGGCAAGGCGCAGTTGCTCCTGACGCTGCGGGGGGTCCTCACCTGCGAGGCTGACAGCGGGCTCTGGATCGTCCCGCCGCAATGCGCTGTCTGGATACCCGGCGGCGCGATGCATTCAATCAAGTTTTCGGGCACGGTCGAAGGATATAACGCCTTCATCGATGCGGCAGTGGCGACCGGCCTGCCCAAGGAGTGCTGCACGGTTGCCGTGACGCCGCTCCTGCGCGAGCTTCTGGTGTGCGCGGCGCGTTTCCCGGCCCTGTATCCGGAAGGCGGCAGGGAATCGCATCTGGTAACGCTGTTGATCGACGAGATCGCGGCGGCCCCCGTCGAGAGGCTGCATCTCCCGATGCCGGCGGACCAGCGGCTGCGCCAGATCGTTGAGATGATGATGGCCAACCCGTCCGATCGCGGCACGGCGGAGATCTGGGCCAGGCGGGTAGGGCTCAGCGAACGGACGCTCGCCCGTCTCCTGGCGCGTGAGACCGGCATGAGCTTTGGCCGCTGGCGCCAGCAAATGGCGATATTGCTCGCGCTGCAGGGGCTGGCAAAGGGCGCCCCGATCAAACAGGTGGCGGCCGATCTCGGCTACGAAAGCGCCGGCAGCTTTGTCACGATGTTCCGCAAGGCGCTCGGCACGTCGCCCGGCCGCTATATGTCGAGAGTGCGCGGAGAGAGCATCCCAGGTGAATGAGAGGCGTGCCGCATGCCGGCAATGCTCAGGGCGCCACAGGCACGCAGGGTGTCCTGGTCGGCCTCACTGCCGTACAGACCCGCGCAGCGTCAGCCGAGGAGGCAAGTGGCCCCGCCTGAAGCTTGGTCAGGGTGCCGGTGCGCACCAGAAAGGGCTGGAGGCCACCCAGCGCGCTGACCTGCCCCTTGAGCTTGCCCCACAAGGCGGTCGCATTGCCTTCGTCGCGGAACGCGCCGAACTGGATGCGCCAGCCGCGACCGGCGACGGACGGCCCGCTACGGGCCGGCTGCGGCGTTGCCGCGGCGGCCTGCTGCTGTGGCGGCTGACGCCGTGTCGGGACATGGGCGACGACCGGCGGTGGCGGTGCGAACGGCTGCGGCGCATCGACGTTCGGCTGTGCGCCGCGATGCTGGTCGTAGGAGGACGGCGGCAGATCGGTGCCGCGCATCGCGACCTGGCTGCCCTGACCGGTGATCTCGGGCGGCAGGACCGGGCGCTGCGCCTCGGCTTCATATTGGCGGGCGAGCGCAAGCCCCTTCTGACGGTCGGCGGCCGGGATATACTGATCCATCTGTGCCTGGACCTCCGACGCGCGGGGCTGGCCTTGAGCCGCGGAGCGGACGAGCAGCGCATAAGCGCGCGGCCAGTCGCGCGCGACGCCATCGCCATTGTAGAGCATGGTGCCAAGCACGAGCTGCGCGCGCGGTTCGCCGCGGGCGACCGATTTCTCGAGCCACGGGAGCGCGTCGGTGCGCTTGCCATTCTGGAACAGGATCAGCCCGTAATTGGCCTCGGCCTCGACCTGGCCCTGCAGCGCTGCCTTGCGATACCAGCTTTCCGCCATCGCCATGTCGACGGGCACGCCGCGGCCGAGCTTATAGGCCTGGGCTAGGTTGAACTGTGCGTCAGCGTCTCCCGCGATCGCGGCGGGGCGCCATTCGTCGACTGCCTTGCGATACTCGCCCCGGCTCCAGGCATCGACGCCCGCCTTGACGTCGGCAAGGGCAGGTGACGCCACCGCGATAATGACGCCGGCAAGGCCAAGAGCCGCCGGCAGGTACGCCTTGCGCATGATGTCTCCAATCCCCGCTACGCTACAGGGGTGATAATGCCCTCTATCCGGCATTTGGCAAAGATTCCGTTAGGGACATTGTGTCGGCCGGGGACTGACCCAGCCGTCCGGAAGGCTCGTTAACCGCTTCTTGACGTCTCGCATGGCATTCAACCTCCTCGAATAGCGGGAGTTGAAGGGGCACATGCGCGTTCTCGCGATGGCATCGCAAAAAGGCGGATCGGGCAAGACGACCTTGTCAGGGCATCTGGCCGTCCAGGCTCAATTGGCCGGGGCCGGCCCGGTCGTGCTGATCGATATCGACCCCCAGGGGTCGCTGTCCGACTGGTGGAACGAACGGCACAGCGAATATCCCGCCTTCGCCCAGACCACGGTCGCCCGGCTCGCCGCCGACCTGGAGGTGCTGCGCCAGCAGGGCTTTCGCCTGGCGATGATCGATACGCCGCCTGCCATCACCATGGCGATCCAGAGCGTGATCGCCGTCGCCGAACTGATCGTCATCCCGACCCGCCCGTCACCGCACGACCTGCGCGCCGTCGGCGCCACCGTCGACCTCTGCGAACGCGCCGGCAAGCCGTTGCTGTTCGTCGTCAACGGCGCCACGCCCAAGGCAAAGATCACCTCTGAAGCCGCCGTCGCGCTGTCGCAGCACGGCACCGTCGCCCCGATCACCGTCCATCACCGCACCGATTTCGCCGCCTCGATGATCGACGGCCGCACCGTGATGGAAGTCGACGGCAATGGCCGGTCGAGCCAGGAAATCCAGGCCCTCTGGACCTATATCTCCGACCGCCTCGAGAAGAATTTCCGCCGCACCGTGTTCGCGGCGCCAACGGCCGCGCACGGCTATGCCGCGCAGCGTCCGGCAGCAGGCGGCTTCGGCCGCCGTGTGGTGGGGTGATCCGATGACGACGTTCGGACAGCCCAAGCCGCTCGCTTCGCTCTCGTCAACGCTGCTCGCCCGCAAGGGGCAGGCTCGTCCGGCCATGCGGCCACAGGGGTTCGGCGGCTTCGGCGCCATCCCCGGCGCGCAGGACGATCTCGGCTGGAACGATATGGGGCATCCGGACGGCCATGGCGCCGAGCCGGCCTATGCGCCGCCGGCCGCCGTGCCGCCCGTTCTGCGCCAGCGCGAGGCGCTGCAGGAGGAGTTCGAGGCGCCGCTGCCGGTCGTGAGGCGCGCGATCGAGCTTGAGCCTTCCTACGAGTACGAGCCGGCCGATGAGCCGGAGGACAGCTACGAGCCCGAACCCGCATACGAGGCAATGGAGCCCGAGCCGGAATCCGCCGCCGAGGTCGAGCCCGGGCCCCAGCCAGAGCCCCAATCAGAGCCAGTGTCGGTGCTCGCCGTCCGGGCCGCGAAGCCTGCGCCAGTTGCGCCGGCTGCTGCTGCGCCGGTTCCCGTCTCGCCGGTTGCCATGTCGCCAGCCCCCATTTCGTCGGCGACCGCCGCGCGTATCGGGCGCGAGACATTGGCCAAGCAAGGCAAGGCTGCCTTCACGCTGCGCCTCGACCAGGATCGCCATCTGCGCCTCCGCCTTGCGAGCGCGCTGCACAATTGTTCGGCCCAGGTGCTGGTCACCCAGGCGCTCGATAGCTTCCTGCACTCTCTGCCCGAGGTGGAAGAGCTGGTCCGCCAGTTGCCGCCGCGCGCGACACGTTGATTCGAATAGGGGAATTCCGATGAAGACCCGGGCGATCGTCACTCTTGGGCTCGGCGCGCTGGTGGCGTGCGGCGCACTGGCCGGCATCACCTCGCATGGCGGCATCGCCTTTGCCAGCGCGCGCGACGAATCGCGCGCCGAGCGCAAGGCAGCTGCCGAAGCCGGCAAGGCGCAGGCGGCGCTCGCCGGCGGCAGGCCGGAGCAGGCAGTGGCCCATGCCGAAGCCGCGGTGGGCCTCCGCCCGCAGGTGACGAGCTTCCGCGTGCTGCTGGCCAACAGCTATCTCCGTGCCGGTCGTTTCGATTCAGCGCGCCAGGCCTTTGCGGATGCGATGACGCTCGATACCAGCAACGGCAAATTGCCGCTCAACCTCGCCTTGACCCAGATCGCCACGGGCGACTGGAACGGCGCGCGCCAGACGCTCGATACGCACAAGGACATCATTCCGGTCAGCGACCGCGGACTGGCCATGGCGCTGGCGGGCGACCCCTCCAGCGCGGTCGAGTTGCTGAACGCAGCGGTGCGCACCCCGGGGGGCGACGCCAAGACCCGGCAGAATTTCGCGCTCAGCCTCGCGCTTGCCGGCCGCTGGCAGGACGCCAGGATGATGGCTGCTGTCGACCTGGCACCGGCCGAGGTCGATCAGCGGATGACTCAATGGGCGACCTTTGCCCGTCCGAAATCAGCTTATGATCAGGTCGCCTCGCTGCTCGGCGTCAAGCCGGTGCGCGATCCGGGCCAGCCGACCGCGCTCGCGCTGAACGCGACGTCGGGCGTCGGGCTTGCCGCCCTCGCGCCGGTCGATGCGTTCATGCCCGGCCAGGCCGAGAATGCCGCCAAGGTAGCGCAGGAGATGGGAACGCCCGTTCCCGCCGCCGCGCCGGTGCCCGATGCGGGCGCAGCGCCTGCCCCAGCGCCGGTCGAGGTTGCCTCGACACCGGCACCTGCCTTTGCCAGCGTGGTCTTCGGCCCGCGCGAGGAAGTCGTGCAGCACCTCCCGGCCAGCGCCAGGGAGCCCGTGTCGCGTCCGGCTCCGGCGTCCGAGGTTTCTGCCCCGGTCCGCGTGGCGAGCGCGACGGTCGCGCCGCGCACCCCGGCCAAGGGCAGCTTCTTCGTCCAGCTAGGCGCATTCGAGAATGCGGCGGTGGCCAAGAATGCCTGGACCCGAGTCACGCGCAGCAATGCGAGCTTCGCCGCGCAGACACCTTCGGGCATGAGCATCACGTCGAAGGCCGGCACTTTCTATCGGCTTTCGGTCGGCGGTTTCGCCCGCAGCGAGGCCGATGCGTTGTGCCGCAGCTACAAGGCCAAGGGCGGCAATTGCTTCGTCCGCGCCCATGCCGGCGATCAGGTCGCGCTATGGGCACATCCCGCCGGCCGGCAGATGGCCTCGCGCTGATTGCGGCGTCGGGGGCTATCCTCGTCCTTCATTGTCAAAGCTGAACGGCGGGGCCTCTGGTTTCCGCCGTTCTTTGTATCCAGAGTGTCTTGGTTGTGCCGCGACACGGCTTCGCTATCGGGCTTGAACGGGTCCGTGCGAGCATAGTGACTGCAGTTGTCACCCCCAGCCCGCACCGGTCCGCAAACCGGGTGTCGAGGAGTGCGCGAGGCAGTGGATGCCGGAACTGGTCGGCATGACGGTTGAAACCGGGCCGGATCGACATTCACGTTATTGGTACGGTTGAAGCAAAGAGAATGGTTCGCGCGGAGGGCGCAGAGAACGCGGAGTTCGTTTCCGACCTCCATCAGCCTGCACTGGTGAGCTTCTCATTTGCGGGTGCGCTTGCCATCGCAAACCGCCGAGCTGCTGGCCGGACCTTCTCGGTGTCCTCCACGCCCTCTGCGCGAACCGTCATCTTGCACTGCCGACGGGGCGGTTTTGAAGCACGATCCGCAGTCTTGAGCGCTAGCGAAGCTCGCTGCCACCCTTGAACAGGCGAAGCACCTTGCCCTGCACGGGCAGTTTGTCGAACGGCGTGTTGCCGGCCTTCGCGACCATGCGATCGGTATCGATCTGCCATGGCGCTTCCCAGTCGAGCAGCATGAAGTCGGCGGGCGCGCCGGGTGTGAGCGTGCCTGAATCCAGCCCCAGGATCTTCGCCGGGTTGGCCGCGAGCAAGGCGAACAGCCGGTCGATCCCGATCACCTGATCGCGGACCAGCCCGAGCGACAGCGCGAGCAGGGTCTCGGCGCCAGCCATGCCCGCCGAGGAATCGGCAAAGGGCAGGCGCTTTTCCTCGGGGCCGCGCGGATCATGGCCCGAGCAGAGGATGTCGATCGTGCCGTCAGCGACTGCTGCGAGCGCCGCCTGGCGGTCGCTTTCGCTGCGGAGCGCGGGGGAGAGATGCGCGAAGGTACGGAAATCGCTCATCGCATTGTCGGACAGGAACAGATGGGCCGGGGTGATGCCGCAGGTCACCGGCAGGCCGCGCGCCTTGGCGCGGCGGACCAGGTCGAAGCCGGCTGACGTCGTCACCTGGCGGAAGTGGATGCGGGCGCCGGTTTCCTCGGCGAGCAGCAGGTCGCGGGCGATTGCCAGTGCTTCGGCGGTGGCGGGCGCGGAGGGCAGGCCGAGACGGGTCGCGGTCTCGCCCTCGGTCGCGACGGCCGAGCCGACGAGCCCGGCATCCTCGGCATGGGCGATGACGGTGAGGTCGCAATCGTGGGCATAGGCGAGCACGCGGCGCATCACGCCTGAATCGGCGATCCAGCGACGGCCGGTGGCAACCGCACGGGCGCCGGCATCATGGGCTATCGCCATTTCGGCCAGGTCAGTACCGGCCAGGCCGCGCGTCGCTGCGGCGATCGGATGGACCCAGATGTCGGGCTTGCCCATGTCGGCGGCGCGCTGGATGATGCCGGGGTCGTCGAGCACCGGCGACTGATCCGGCATCAGCCCGACCCGCACGATGCCGCCGGCGCGGCACGCCGCCTTGTCGACGGAGAAGACGCCAAGGTCGATGATCGCTGGCGCGACAAGGACCGAGCGGCCGAGCGTGGCGCAATCAGTGAGGTCGGCGCCTTCCGGCACGGTGCCGGCGCCGGTCGAGACGATCTTCTCGGCATCGATCACCAGCGTCGTGGCGCCGTCCGCCTGCGCGCCGACCAGATTGGCGTTGGAGAAGGCGCGGATCATGCCCAGCCCTCCACCCTGCGGGCTCGTCGTGTCAGCACGTCGAGACAGGCCATGCGCACCGCCACCCCCATCTCGACCTGTTCTGTGATGGCCGATCGCTCGGCATGGTCGGCAACGTTAGAATCGATCTCCACGCCGCGGTTCATCGGGCCGGGGTGCATGACCAGCGCGTCCGGCCTGGCCCGGGCGAGGCGGTCGAGCGTCAGGCCGTAGCGCATATGATATTCGCGCATCGAGGGGACGAAGCCGCCCGACATGCGCTCGGTCTGAAGGCGGAGCATCATCACCACGTCGGCACCGTCGAGTGCTGCGTCGAAATCAGTGAAGGGCGTCACGCCCATCCGCTCGATCGCGGCGGGCATCAGCGTCGAGGGGGCGCAGACCCGCACCTCGGCGGCGAGCGCCGTCAGCGAGAGGATGTTGGACCGGGCGACCCGGCTGTGCAGCACATCGCCGCAGATGACGACTCGCTGGCCGGCGACCGACCCGCGGCGGCGGCGAATGGTCAGCGCGTCGAGCAGCGCCTGGGTCGGGTGTTCGTGGCTGCCGTCGCCGGCATTGAGCACCGGGCAATCGACCTTGTCGGCGATCAGCCGCACCGCGCCCGAGCTCATATGGCGGATGACGATGACATCGGCGCGCATCGCGTTGAGCGTCATCGCGGTGTCGATCAGCGTCTCGCCCTTCTTCACCGAGGACTGGGCGGCGTGCATGTTGACCACGTCGGCACCCAGGCGCTTGCCGGCGATCTCGAACGAGAGAAGCGTGCGCGTGCTGTTCTCGAAGAACGCGTTGATCTGGGTGAGGCCCTCAAGCCGCTTGTCGCTTTTCGCCCGGCTTCGGTTCGCCTCGACCCATTGTTCCGCTTCGTCGAGCAGGAACATGATCTCGTGGGGCTGCAATCCGTCGATCCCGGTCAGGTGCCGGTGCGGAAAAACGGCGCTGCCCTGGATGAGGGTCGCGGGGCGATGATCTGAGGCTGGCATTAAAGGCGTTCGGTAGCGGCGCCAGCTTGGGGTGGCAAGGTGCAGGGTTCAGTGGATCGATCGCACCCCGATCACCTTGAGATAGTCGATCCTCGTCGCGGGCGGCACCAGCATCTGCAATTGCGACCATCGGCCGGGCAACCAGGCGCAACCATGCGGATCGGTCTGCGGGCCGATCGGCCCGATCTTCACCGGGAGCGGCTTGATCACCTCATAGGTGACGACACGGTCGACCTCCGGTTTCCAGGCATAGCGGACCGCGAGATAGCGGCGGACGTCGCGGACGCTGGCGACATCGTCGAAGGTCCCGAAGCCGCCCGGGCTCGTTTCCGGCTGGCCCTTGCTCACCGCCATCTGGAAGCGGACGCCCACCGCCAGGTCCTGCTCATGTGGGGTGAACCAGTTGGGCCACGGATCGTTGCCGGTCGTGATCGCCTGATAGGCGGCGGTCGCCTCGGCATCGGTGGCGTAGCGCCAGCGCTGTTCCTTCCACCAGATTCGGCCGGGGCGGGACTCGATCGACTGGATATCGCACTTGGCGGTGGAGGAGGCGCTGGCCGGGCGATCGATCCCGCTGGCGGCGCAGCCGCCGAGCAGGGCCAGCGACAAGGCTGCAACGAGTGATCTGCGTGACGTGCTGATAGTGATCGACTGCATATGGGAGCCCCCCGACAACCACGGGCATGATACGCCGGACAGGCTCAGTCGCCAGCGTAACAACGTTCAAACCGGCGGTTTCGCCGGGCGCAGGGGGCAGGGCCGTATCTATTGAAGGATCGGATCAGTGTCCGCCGGGCACGAACGCCTGTGATATGAGCGGTGCGGTGTTGTCCTGCTTTTCCGCCGTCGCGCGCAGCGATGCCAGCAGGGCGGCCGCCACGACCATCGCGATGCCGGCGAGGAGGAGCGCGACATCATATCCGCCGGTTGAGTCGTGCAGGCGGCCGAACCCGACGATTCCGATCGCCGAACCGAACAGCGACAGCATGAACAGGCTGCCGA
>CZQE01000257.1_pt1 | contig 12087 bp, 11 predicted proteins | sample 734431 | NCBI WGS metagenome assembly CZQE01 (sample SAMEA3597869, study PRJEB11362) | hydrothermal vent metagenome | biome: marine hydrothermal vent biome; feature: marine hydrothermal vent; material: ocean water | place: Atlantic Ocean | collected 2010-09-19/2010-10-04
AGTTCGCCGTCGGGCGGTCGCGGCGCCCGAGCAGGCGCATCCCCGCCTGCAGCCCGGAATCGAAGGTGAACATGCCCTGTTCGATATCGTCCGGCCGCATCTTCAGGCCGGCGGCCGAAAGCGCGTCGGAGAAGCCGAGCAGTCGAGCCTCGCTCGCCGGATGGCTTGGATCGCCCTTGATCATCCCGATCCGCCTGTGGCCCAGCGAGATGAGATATTCGGTCATCATCCGCGCTGCGCCGACATCGTCGGTCAGCGTGCGCGGGCCAAGTTCCGGCGACCGGGTCGGCGCGATGCGCACGAAGGGGAAGCGGGCCGCCTCGAGCTGTTCGAGCACCACCGGATGATCGGACGCCGGCGGGGTCAGCACCACCCCGTCGAGCGCCGCCGACCTGACCAGCGACACGATCTTGTCGGCGATCGCCGACACCTGCCCCACGCGCAGCACCACCAGCCGGTACTTCTCCCCCCGGAGCCGCTCGAGCGCACCCTGCTGCAGTTCCACCACATAACTGGGGCCGGGATTTTCGTAGAGCAGGCCGAGCAGATAGGATCGCCGGCCGACCAGGCCCTGCGCGACGACGTTCGGGTGATAATGCAGCGCGGCGGCGACCTTCAGCACGCGGTCGCGTGTCTTGGGTGTGACGTTGGGCGCATCGTTGAACACGCGCGAAACGGTCTTGATCGATACGTCCGCCTCCCGGGCCACGTCGATGATGGTTGCGCGCCGCCCGAGATCCATATCCGCTCCGCTAGCATGGGAATTGACGCCGCGGTAGACCGCGCGGGACCGCGCGGCACAGCAGACAGGCGCCATAGTGCCTTCCGGAACGTCCGCGAAACAAGGCTTTTCCGCCGCGGGCGCGAAATTATGACAACGTTGATCTCGATCTCCCTCCCGCAGGGTGCTTCACCCCCTCGGGCTCCTGTGGTCTAAAGCCCTGATGAAACGCCTCCCGGTCATCGCCATCCTGTGCCTCGGCACGGCTGCCAGCCTCGCCACCGCGCAGACGGCGCCGCCTGCTCCGGCCGCGCCGGTCGACTCGGTCGATCCCTTCATCGGCACCGGTGGGGAGGGGCATACCTTCCCCGGCGCGGTCGCGCCGTTCGGTATGGTGCAGTTGAGCCCCGATACCGAGATCAAGCCGTTCAGGCAGAGCTACAAATGGGCGGCGGGCTATCGCTACGAGGATTCGTCGATCCTCGGCTTCTCGCACACACATTTCTCCGGTGCCGGACACAGCGATCTCGGCGATGTCCTCGTCATGCCCGCGGTCGGCGATGCTGTGCCACTTGAACCGGGCGATTCGGCCAGTCCGGGCTCGGGCTACCGTTCGCGCTTCAGCCATGCGAGCGAGGTCGCGACACCCGGCTATTATGCGGTGACCCTGAGCGATCCCGGCGTGCGTGCCGAGCTGACCGCCGGCACGCGCGTCGGCGTGCATCGCTATGCTTTCCCCGCGGGCAAGCCGGCGCACCTCGTGGTCGATCTCCGGTCGAGCATCTATAATTATCCGGGCAAGATCCTCTGGTCGTCGATCCGCGTCCGTCCCGACGGCACGATCACCGGCATGCGGGAGACGCGGGGCTGGGCGCCGGCGCGCAAGCTGTTCTTCGCGATGCGCTTCTCCGCTCCGCTTGCCGGCCACGCCTTCGTCAACCGCGAGGAGGATGTGCCGTACAAGGGCTTCCAGGGGCCGGGCCGCGGCGATGATGGGGTGGAACAACTGGCGGGGCGGGCGCTTGTCGCCCGGCTCGATTTCGGTACGCTGGCAAGGCCGCTGGAAGTTCATGTTGCGATCTCGGGCGTCGACGAAGCGGGCGCGCTCGCCAACCTTGCCAGCGAGCCGGGCGATTTCGATGCGGTCCGCGCGCAGACCCGCATCGCCTGGGAAAAGGCACTGGGCGCGGTGGCGATCGACTCACTGCCGCCGATGAGGAAGACGCTCTATACCGCGCTCTACCACACGCTCGTCGCGCCGGGCGTCTATGGGGATGTCGACGGGCGCTATCGCGGGCCGGACGATCAGGTCCATCAGGCGAGCGGCTTCACCTATCATTCGACCTTTTCGCTATGGGATACGTTCCGCGCCGAGCATCCGCTGCTGACCTTGATCCAGCCGGAGAAGCGCAACGCCGATTTCGTCAACTCGCTGATCGCAAGCCGGCAGGACAGCCCGTTCGGCATCCTGCCGGTCTGGCAGTTCAACGGGCGCGAGACCTGGACGATGATCGGCTATCACGCCGTGCCGGTCATCGCCGACGCCTATCTGAAGGGGATCAGGGGCTTCGACTCGAAGGCGGCGCTCGAAGCGATGGTCGCGAGCGCCGACTATGCGCCCTATGGCGGCCTCGGCGACTATATGAAGCTCGGCTATGTGCCGATCGATCGCGAGCCCGAGGCGGCGTCGAAGACGGTCGAATATGCCTATGACGACTGGACGATCGCGCGGATGGCGCGGGCGATTGGGCGCAAGGATATCGCCGACCGCTTCGACAGGCGCGCGCTCAACTGGCGCAACAGCTTCGATGCGAAGAGCGGCTTCCTCCGCGCGCGCAAGGCGGACGGCAGCTACCGCGAACCGTTTGATCCGACCGCGATCAACTATGGCAGCGACTATACCGAGGGGAATGCCTGGCAATATTCCTGGTTCGCCCCGCAGGACCAGGGCGGCCTGATCCGAACTCTCGGCGGCGATGCGGCGACGGTGAAGAAGCTGGATGCGATGTTCGACTTCGACAATTCCAAGGTCGACTATAGCCATGCCGAGGACATCGCCGGCCTGATCGGCCAGTATATCCATGGCAACGAGCCGAGCCACCATGTCGCCTATCTCTACAGCTATGCCGGTGCACCATGGCGCACGCAGGAACGGCTGAAGCAGATCGTCGACAGCCAGTACAAGCCGACTCCTGACGGCCTGTCCGGCAATGACGATCTCGGCCAGATGTCGGCCTGGCTGGTCTTCACCAGCCTGGGCTTCTATCCGGTGGCACCGGGGACGGGCGAATATGTCATCGGTCGCCCCTTCGTTGATCGCGCAGTGTTGAATCTGCCGAACGGCAAGAGCTTCACGATCCGTGCCGAAGGATTGTCCGAGACGAACCGCTATGTCGGCCGGGTGCTGCTCAACGGCACATTGCTGCCGCGCGGCTTTATCCGCCATAGCGAGATCGTTGCTGGCGGCGAGCTTCGCTTCGTCATGCAGGCGACGCCCAACACCAATTGGGCGACAGGGGAAAAGAATCGCCCCTATTCGATGACCGGCTATTCCGCAGGAAAGTAGAATCACGCTGATGTTCGACCTCGACGCCTATCTCGCCCGTATCGCCCTGAAGGAGCGGCCTCTCGCCGACGCTGAGGGCCTAGCCATGCTCCAGCGCTCCCATCGCCTCGCCATCCCGTTCGAGAATCTCGACATCATCCTTGGCCGGGGCATCCGGATCGACAGCGAATCGGTCTTCGCCAAGCTCGTGACCGCGAAGCGCGGCGGCTATTGCTTCGAGCATAACCGCCTGTTCCTCGATGCGCTGACAGCGCTCGGCTTCGAGGCTCGGCCGCTGCTCGCGCGCGTCTGGCTCGGCGCGACGGACACGCCCCCGCTCGCCCATGTCTTCAGCCTGGTGACGATCGACGGGCAGGAATGGGTCGCCGATCCCGGCTTCGGCGGCAGCTACACGCCGATCATGCCGCTGGTCGAAGGCACGGTGGTCGATGCCCCGGATGGCGCCAGCTTCCGCCTGGAGCGGGATACGCTGCACGGCTGGATGCTGCTGCGCGACGGTCATCCCGGCACGACCGACGGGCGCGGCACCGGGGAAGGTTTCCAGCCGCAATACAGCTTCGCCCTGGGCCAGGTCTGGGACGCCGATCTGCACCTGAGCAACCACTGGACCTCGACCGCGCCAGAGAGCCGCTTCCTGCAGCTCCGCCTCGTCAGCATCGTGCTGCCGCGCGGGCTCGCCGGCCTCACCGACCGCATCTATCGCCGGCGTGCGGGCGAGGAGGAGACCGTCGCCGAGATCGTCGATCCGCGCGTCTATCGCATGCGGCTCAGCCTGATGTTCGGGATCGACTTCAGCGCCGAAGAGGTCGCCGCGCTCGGCCTGTTCGGCGAGGCCTAGGCGGAAAGGCGCCCGAGCTCGACAGTGATGACGCGGTCGCACAGCACCAGGCTTTCCGCGCGATGCGAGATCATCACGATGGTCGGGCGCGGATCGAGACTGGCCAGCCGTTCGAGTAACGCAGCTTCCCCCGCTGCGTCGATCGCGTTCGCCGCCTCGTCCAGCACCAGCATGCGCGGGTCGCGGAGCAGCGCCCGGGCGATCGACAGGCGCTGGCGCTCGCCACCCGACAGCGCGATCCCGCGCTCTCCGACTTGCCCTTCAAGTCCCTCGGGCAGACGCGCGACGATCTCCTCGGCACCGGCAAGCCGCAGCGCATCCCACAGGCGTGAGTCGTCGATCCCGTCAGTGCCCCAGGTGAGGTTGCGGCGCACGCTGTCGTTGAACAGGAACCCTTCTTGCGGAACATAGGCGAGGCTCTCGCGCCAGCCGGCCCGCCGCGCCGCGTCGAGCGGCTCGCCGCCGATCAGCATGCGACCGGTCTGCGGCTCCTGAAGCGTGGTGAGCAGTTCGACCAGCGTCGTCTTGCCTGCGCCGGATGGTCCGGTGATCCCGATGAACGACCCCGGCTCGATCGTCAGGTCGGCCGGATGCAAGCCGCCGCCGCCCGGATGAAGGAACGACACGCCTTGCAATTCGATCGCGCCCGGCGGTGGCATGACGGGCACGGGGACGGGTGTGGCGCTCGCATCGAGATCCTCCTCGAGCTTGCGGACCGCTTCGAACGCCGGCAGGCCGAAGAAGAAGTTCTGCATCGATTGCTGGATCTGCATGGCTGGTCCGCTCATCCGTGCGAAGATCAGCACAAGGGTGATCAGCACCGCGGGCGGGATCTGCACGGCATAGCCGGTCAGCACGACGATCGCGCCCATCAGGGACGATCCGACCGCGAAGACCTGCCGGCTGCGTGCCTGGCGCTGGGTGAATTCAAGCACGCGCGCCCGGACGGAACGCTGGATCGTCGCGAACTCCTCGGCAAAGCCGTGTTGGGCGTTCTGCGCGGTCGCTGCTTTCAGCCCGCCCAGGAAACCCGTCGCGCTGCCCATCATCCTGCGGTTGGCATCGACCAGGCCGATGCCGAGATCGCGAACCCGCCCCTGCGCCAGCAGGACCGCGCCGCCACCGATCAGGACGACCGCGGCGATGGCCAGCGCAAGGCCGGGCGCGAGCGTGAAGGCAAGCGCGCCCTGCACGACCAGCATCACCAGCGCGATGCCGCCCTGGATCAGGAACTGCGCGCCCGATCCGATTCGGTTGACCTCGACGCTGACCATATTGGTGACGCGGGCATGGCTCAGCGCCGCGATCCGGTTCCACGGCGCGCCTGCCAGCGATCGGATGATCCGGCCACGTTCATGCTGGGCGAAATCGCCCTGCAGCCGGGCGAGGTGCATGTCGCGCGCATAGAGCACGACTGCGCGCAGCACCGCCATCGCGACGAACGCGGCGATCAACAGGGCGAGGCGGCTCATCTGGCTGTGGACGCCCAGGGTTTCGAAGACAGCCCGTGTCGGGAGATATCCGTCGCCCGGATTGACCACGGCATCGACGATGGGGATGAGCAGCACGAGCCCCGCGCCGTCGAGGACCGCCGAAAGGCCGACCAGCCCTGCCGCGACCCAGCCGCGCACGCCGGCAAAGCGCGCAAAGGCCTCGAAGAAGCGGGCGGCGGAGCGCCAGAGCGCGGTCATCGACGCAAGTGTCATGAACATCCCTTTCCCACGCGCACGCGCTGGCGTCGAGAAGTCGTGTGCATGTACGGCGGCGTTAGGACTTGCATGGAGTGCGCGAACTTCCTGTATGCGGACGACCCGTTTGCAGGAGCCGCCCGATGATCGTCCGCCCGCGCCGTAGTGCGTTGTTCATGCCTGCCTCGAACGTGCGCGCGATGGAAAAGGCGCGCACCCTCGACTGCGATGTGGTGATCCTCGATCTCGAGGATTCGGTCGCGCCCGACCTGAAAACCGCAGCGCGCGATCAGGCGATCGTCGCGGCGGCGGCCGGCGGGTTCGGTGATCGTGCCCTGTTCGTACGCGTCAATGCACTCGATACGCCGTGGGGGGCTGACGATTGCCGGGCGGTCGCGGATGCCGGGTTCGAAGCGGTGGTGCTGCCCAAGGTATCGACTCCGGCGGATCTCGAAGCGGCCCGCGCGCTGCTCGGTACGGTGCCGTTATGGGCGATGATCGAGACATGCGCCGGCATGCTCGATCTGCCCGCGATCGCCGCATCGGCACGCGCCACCGGGTTGGAGGGCCTGCTCGCGGGCACCAACGATCTCGCCAAGGAGATGCGCTGCACACCCGGGGCCGAGCGGACCCCGTTGCTCGGCCATCTCGCGATGATCGTCACCGCCGCCCGCGCGGCCGGCATCGCCGCGCTGGACGGCGTGTGCAACGTGATCGAGGACGGGGCGGTGCTTGCCGCCGAATGCGCTCAGGGGGCAGCTTTCGGCTTCGACGGCAAGTCGCTGATCCATCCCGCCCAGATCGCCGCGGCCAATCGCGCTTACGGTCCGACCGCTGAGGCGATTGCCTGGGCCGGCCGCATCATCGCTGCGTTCGCGCTGCCGGAGAATGCGGGGAAGGGGGCGATTCGCGTCGAGGGCGAGATGGTCGAACTGCTGCACCTCGAACAGGCGCGGCGGATCGCCATGCTGGCCGGGTCGATCACAAGAAGCTGAACAGCAGCGTCGCGTTCAGCCCGATCACCGTTGCGGCGATCACCCAGGCCGCGATCTTCAGCCACAGCGCATTGGCGAGCGCGCCCATCTGCTTCCTGTCGCTGGTGAAGCTGACTAGGGGCACCACCGCGAACGGCAGTTGGAGGCTCAGCACGACCTGGCTCAGCACCAGCAATTTCGTCGCGCCGGAATCGCCGGCGATGCCGACCACGATCACCGCAGGCACGATCGCCAGCAGACGAGTCACCATGCGCCTGAGCCACATCGGAAGCTTGAGGTCGAGGAACCCTTCGGCGACGATCTGCCCGGCAAGCGTTCCGGTAACGGTCGAATTCTGCCCCGAGGCCAGCAGCGCCACCGCGAACAGCACGCTGGCGGCCCCGGCGCCGAGCATCGGCGATAACAGCTTATAGGCCTGGTCGATCTCCGCCACGTCGGTCCGCCCGGCCGTGTGAAAGGTCGCGGCGGCGAGGATCAGGATCGAGGCATTGATGAACAGTGCCAGTGTCAGCGCGACCGTGCTGTCGATCGTCGCATGCTTCACCGCATCGCGCTTGCCGTCGTCATCCTGCCCGAACCGGCGTGTCTGCACGATCGAGCTGTGAAGATAGAGATTATGCGGCATCACCGTCGCGCCGAGGATGCCGATCGCGATGTAGAGCATCGCTGGGTTGGTGACGATCTCGCTCGTCGGGACGAGCCCGCCCATGATCGCGGCCACGCTTGGCTGGGCCATCGCCAGTTCATAGGCGAAACAGCCAGCGATCACGACCAGCAGCGCGACGATGAACGCCTCGAGCTTGCGGAAGCCGAAGCGCTGGAGCGCGAGGATCAGCAGCACGTCGAACGCGGTCAGGCACACGCCTGCGATGAGCGGGAGGCCGAACAGCAGTTGGAGCGCGATCGCTGTGCCGAGCACTTCGGCCAGGTCGCAAGCGATGATCGCAAGCTCGCACAGCACCCACAGGCAGAAATTGAGCACCGGGTTGTAATTGGCGCGGCATGCCTGGGCGAGATCGCGCCCGGTGACGATGCCGAGCTTCGCCGACAGCGACTGGAGTACCATCGCCATGATGTTCGACAGCAGGATGACCGAGAGCAGGGTATAGCCAAAGGCCGATCCGCCCGCGAGATCGGTCGCCCAGTTGCCCGGGTCCATATAGCCGACCGCGACCATATAGCCGGGGCCGGCGAAGGCCGCGGTCTTGCGCCAGAAGCCGCCCTTGCCGAGCGGGACCGCGATGGTGCGGTAGCTTTCGGAAAGCGAGGGGCGCTGCGGCCGCATGTCGCTCATGCCGTCGTATCCCGGCGCGGTCGTGGCTGAGGGCGGCGGCGACATGCGGTATCCTCTCGTATGCGTATCATGCCGTCAATCGCCGGAGCCGCATTCGGTTTCGCCTTAGCCCAGGACGCGGCCGGCGACAGCGTCCAGTTTCGCCAGCACAGCCGGGTCGCGCGCATCCGGCGCGGTGATCAGCGCATGGTCGAGCACCGTGTCGAGCGGGGAGGGCGTGCGCTCGGCCGGCAACGCAGCGACGAATTCAAGCACCGCCTTGCGCGCGATGGTGCCGTTGGCCGACATCTGTCTGATGACCTCGCTCACCTCGACGAAGGCAGCTTCCTCACGCCAGCAGTCATAGTCGGTGACCATGCCGATCAGCGCGTACGGCATCTCCGCCTCGCGGGCGAGCTTGGCCTCGGGCATGGCGGTCATGCCGATAACGTCGGCGCCCCATTGGCGGTAGAGCAGGCTTTCCGCGCGGCTGGAGAATTGGGGGCCTTCCATGGCGAGATAGGTCGCGTCCTTGGTGATCGAGCCGCCCGCCGCGCGCACCGCCTCGGCGGCGAAAGCCGAAAGGCGAGGGCAGACCGGTTCCGCCATCGAGACATGCGCGACCATGCCGGTACCGAAGAAGCTCGACGCGCGCGCGACCGTCCGGTCGATGAACTGGTCGACCACCACGAAATGCCCGGGCGGCAATTCCTCGCGCAGCGATCCGATCGAGGAGATGGCGAGGATGTCGGTGCAGCCGCTGCGCTTCAGCGCATCGATATTGGCGCGGAAGTTGAGTTCCGACGGCGGAATGCGGTGGCCGCGGCCATGGCGGGGCAGGAAGACAAGCTCGACATCGCCGATCGATCCGAACAGAAGATCGTCCGACGGATCGCCCCAGGGTGTGGAAACGCGCCCCCATTCAGGGTTCTGCAATGCGTCGATGGCATAGAGTCCCGAACCGCCGATGATTCCGATCTTCCATTTGCCGCTCATTCGATGCTCCCATAGGTCGTCGATTCCGGCTACCGCCGTCCGATACCGCCTATCTCTCGAGCCCCGGGGCCGCCATATGCGATTTGTTCTTGCCGTGATTTTGTCGATTGTCCTGTCCGGTGCCGCCTATGCCGCGGACGGCATCACCGGCGACTGGGTTTCGCAGGACGGCAAGGGCATCGTGACGATCGCGCCCTGCGGGAAGGCGCTGTGCGGCCATATCACCCGGCTGACCGAAAAGGCCCGGGTCGAGGGGCCGACCACGGACAGCCACAATCCCAATCCGGCGCTGCGCACCCGCTCGCTGGTCGGCGTGCAGGTGCTGTATGGCTTCACCGAGCAGGACGGCAAATGGGAAGGGAAAATCTATTACCCTTTCCAGGGCAAGACCTATCGAGCCTATATCAGCCGCCAGTCGGCCACCAGCCTGAAGGTGGAGGGATGTTGGTTCATCATCTGCCGCACGGTGGCATGGCCGGCCGCCCACTGAGGCGAACAGTCCCGGTTCCGGAAGCGCGGCCGCTGGTGGCGTAGGAATTAGGAATCCCGTTCCCCGGGCGTGTCGGCCTCAAGGCGGTTAAGCCATTGCTGTGCCTGTTTCGCTTCGCCGACTGCCTGAGGTGATTTGGGGCGCCCCCGCGACGCGAGGAATTCCTGGTGCAGCGCGAAGGGCTCGATGCCAAGCTGCGATCGCATCTCGTCGATCTCCTCGCCGAGCGTGACGATCGGATCGACGACCGCCGCCGCGCGTTTGCACGTATCCTTGTCCTGATGATGGTCGAACAGGCCGAAACGACCTGCGGCGGTGGTGCGCAGCGCGGCGATCAGCGCGGCGCGATACGCCGTTTCCAGTTCGACACGGTGGGCGTCAAGGCGTTCGAGGCGGGCGGCGCGGGCCATGTCAGATCACCTTCATGTCGGCGGCATAATGATGCCAGGCGAAGATCGCCGCCGCGCCGCGATGCGGTCGCCATGCCTCGGCGACCTCGCGGGTCAGCTTCTCGCTCGGTCGTTCGTCATGGCCCAGGATTCGGCCGATCTCGATCTGCACCGCCAGGTCGCCCGCCGGCCAGATGTCGGCACGCCCTTCGGCGAACAGGAGATAGACCTCGGCCGACCAGCGGCCGATGCCCTTGATCCGGACGAGCGCGGCGACGGCTTCCTCGTCGTCGGCGGGGAGATTCTCCAGGTCGAGCCGCCCGCTCGTCACCTCGTCGGCGAGGCTGCGCGCATAGCTGGCTTTTTGCCGCGAGAGCCCCGCCTCGCGGAGCTGCTCGTCGGTCGCGCGCATGATATTGCCGGGGTCGTCGAGGCTGCCGACGATCCCCTCCAGCTTCCGCCACACCGATTCGGCAGCCTTGGTACTGACCTGCTGTCCGACGATCGTGCGCAGCAGGGTCGCATAGCCCCGCGCGCGGATTCGTGGCGGAGGATAGCCCGCGCGCGCGATCGCGGTGGCGAAGCACGGCTCGCTCGCAGCCAGTATGTCGAGCGCCGCGCGCAGCTGTTCGGCGCTCAGGCCCATATTCTCGTCCCTTGATTAGCGGCGCCGGGGGCGGCATGGCGGCGCCGAACCCCGGAGGAGGATTTGATGCCCAAGCTTATCGTCGTGACCCGTGAAGGGGAAGAACGGGAGATCATGGGCGAGGCCGGGCTTTCGGTGATGGAGGCGATTCGCGACGCCGGGATCGATGAGGTCCTGGCGCTGTGCGGCGGCTGCTGCAGCTGTGCCACCTGCCACGTCCATGTCGACCCGGAATTTGCTGCCAAACTGCCGAAGATGAGCGCTGACGAGGACGATCTGCTCGATTCGACCTCCGATCGCGACGAGCGTTCGCGCCTGTCGTGCCAGATCGAGCTGACCGACGCGCTCGACGGCATGAAGGTGACGATCGCGGCCGAGGATTGAGGTTATCCCCCTCCCGCCAGCGGGAGGGGAGCAATCACTTCGCGGCCATCCTCAACACGGCGCTGGGCGCGTCCTTGGTCAGCGGAGTCGCTTTCCAGGTGATGGTCTTGCGGCTGCCGGCCGTCACCGCGCCGTCTTCGTTGTTCTGGCTGACGATCTCCGCATTCGTATCGAGCGTGAAGACGCCGTTGAGCTGATCCGACGCCTTGTCCATCCCTGGCATGGCCATGCCGCCGCTGCTCTTGCTGCTGTCATTGGCGAAGGCCGGCGCTTTCATCCGCACCGTGTTGTTTGCGCGGAGCTCGATCGCGATGAACGGGAAGACGAGTTCCGCATCGACATTGTACGGCCACAGAAAGGCATGATCGAGCGTGCCCGAAATCGCATAGTCGATGCTGAACTTGCCGTCGCCGAGATAGGCCACCTTGCGATAGCCGGCCTCTTTCGACAGCGTCTCGGCGATCGTCCGGTTCTTGGCGTCCGCCGCGGCCTTCTTGGCGGCCTTGGTCTTGGCGTCGTCCTTGCCGTCACTGTCCGGGCTGGCGGCATCCGGCTTGTCCTGGAAGGCGAGCTTCTGCAGCGTCGCCGTGCCGTCCCCGGCGGCCGGATCGGCCGGCGTATCCGGCGAATTGTCGCCCATGCCCTTCATCATGTCGTCGCCGATATCGAGCGCGAGCACTTCCCCCACATAAGTGAAGGTAAAATGCCGGTCGGCATCGATGCGCAGGGTCGAGACGAACTTGCCAGGCGTCAGCACGCAGCTCGCCAGCGCGAACGGCAGCAGCAGCGTGAGGATCAGCCGCGAAAATCGTGCCGCCATGGTCTTGCCTTTAGTTGGTCCGCTATGGTCAGCCCCGTGTCGTCACCGCGTAAAGGGCGATTGCTGCCGCATTGGACACGTTCAGGCTTTCCACTTTAGGCGAGATCGGCAGGCGCGCAAGCTCGTCGCAGTGCGCCGCGGTATTCTGCCGCATGCCTTCGCCCTCGGCGCCGAGTACCAGCGCGACGCGAGTTTCGCCCATCCCCTCGGGGAAGATCGGGAGGGGGGCGTGGAGGGGGGGAGGGTAGAGCTCGGGGGTCGCCGGATCCTTCAAAAAAAAA
>CZQE01000050.1_pt1:0-2500 | contig 11995 bp, 6 predicted proteins | sample 734431 | NCBI WGS metagenome assembly CZQE01 (sample SAMEA3597869, study PRJEB11362) | hydrothermal vent metagenome | biome: marine hydrothermal vent biome; feature: marine hydrothermal vent; material: ocean water | place: Atlantic Ocean | collected 2010-09-19/2010-10-04
GAACTATCCCGGGCCAGTTCAGGCACCAGGACTTCGCCCGCAACTGGACCAGACAAAGCTGTACGTTAACAACCTGACCGGAACGCCGTGCTTCCCGGCAACAATTCTCTTTTGTGTCCGATTGTTGGTGCGGTGACGACGAGTCCACAATTGTCCATGTGAGCCGAGTTTCGTCGGCGTGTCTGCGGAACGCACGAGTAGGACAAGAGGGGCGCTGAAGCACCGAAGGTCACCGTTGGTTGTGAGGAACCGCAACCAACGGTGCCGGCACACTCGCCCGCCCGCTCCTGAGTGGCGTAAATCGACCAAGATCGGTCCCTAGTCTGCCACCTCGCGAATGACTGCCGTCAGCGAAAGCAGCCGACTTCGCCCGGTTTCGACAGCAGGATCGCGACTGGATCGGGAAGACGAGATCGCCGTAGAGGTCCTGATGCAGACAGTTATAATCGTCCGGCCCATGGCCGCAAAGTGAGAGTCCCGTCAGCCGACGCCGATACCAGCCAAGTCCTGGCCCATCGAAGTTGCGTTGCCCGGCAAGAGGAGAGTCTATGTCTGAATTGATCGACCATCTTGCGGCTCTGGGTTATGAAGCGACGCATCCTGACACGCCGGTACCGGCGGACTATGTCGATCAAGTAGAGGAAGCGCTGGGCGTTCTTCCGGCCGATTATCGAAGGTTCCTTGAAGCCTATCCGCGGAGCGCTGGCATTCCCGGCGACGCTTTTCTCATCCCAGTGGAGGATGCTCGGAGCTCAGGCACGCTGAGTTGGTCGGAGCTCTACGGCGTAGACCTCAAGCCAGGCTGGGGCCTCATTCGGATCAATCGCGACTTGGAAGAACATGGACTCGATGGGATGATCATCATCGGCCACGACGGCTACGGCAACTTCTATTACATGGCGATCGACGATCCTCAGGGCCCGGTCTTCTTCAAGGATCGGGACAAGGGCGAAGGGTCTTCCCGCGAAGATCTTGCGCCGGTCCGGGCGTCATTTGCAGAATTCATTCTCGCGTCGAACGGACATGCAGCGGCGTCCGGTTGAATCATCCGTTTGTGATGGCTCCGCACGACATAGAGCTGTGGAGATCGCCTTGGCCGCTGTGCCAGGCTGAGGGATTCGAACCTGGGTTCAGGCCGCTTCTCTAGGGTCCCGGGCGCGGTCCTGAAGGAGAAGATGGGTATTTTGGAAGACCGGAGGGGCGTTTTCTCGACCTTGTTTTTCAGTATCGACGAGCCGGCGCCTCTTCTCCACCCGGACGGTGTCTCTGGACCGGGCTTTTTTGGTTGATCCTGGAGTGGATGGGACGTTGGCGGGAGGCGCTGGAGAGCAGGCACAAAAAAACTCCCGCAGCATGTGCTACAGGAGTGTCGTTATGGTTGGTTGCGGGGACAGGATTTGAACCTGTGACCTTCAGGTTATGAGCCTGACGAGCTACCGGGCTGCTCCACCCCGCGCCAAGGTTCGCACCCGCTGTTGAGCGGGTGTTGTGACATGTGAATGGGTTCTGCTGGATGCGTTTTTCGTGATTGTTTCACCGGCTTCAATGCCTGGCGACGACCTACTCTTCCATTGCTTGAGCAATAGTACCATCGGCGCAGTCAGGTTTCACGGCCGAGTTCGGGATGGGATCGGGTGGGGCACTGACGCTATAGCCACCAAGCAATGAGGCCGGTGAGACAGACCGGGTGGCCTTGCGGCTGCCCGGCCAACCCTTGCGGGTTGTCTCGAAAAACGGTTCCAAAATCGATGCACGCTTTAGCCTGAATTCAGGTATAGTTGTTTATTAGGCGTTGCTGTCAATCATCCGACGATCGCGGACAATGCTGGCTTCCCAGGATTGTCGTTGATGGTGGGACTCTCAAGCGCAAATAGAGCAATTAGTATCGGTTAGCTTCATGCGTTACCGCACTTCTACATCCGATCTATCAACGTCGTGGTCTCCGACGGCTCTATGAAATCTTATCTCGAGGGAGGCTTCCCGCTTAGATGCTTTCAGCGGTTATCCCGTCCATACATAGCTACCCTGCTGCGCTCCTGGCGGAACGACAGGTACACCAGAGGTATGTTCAACCCGGTCCTCTCGTACTAGGGTCAACTCCTCTCAAATTTCGACGCCCACGGCAGATAGGGACCAAACTGTCTCGCGACGTTCTGAACCCAGCTCACGTACCACTTTAATTGGCGAACAGCCAAACCCTTGGGACCTGCTCCAGCCCCAGGATGTGATGAGCCGACATCGAGGTGCCAAACACCCCCGTCGATATGAACTCTTGGTGGGTATCAGCCTGTTATCCCCGGCGTACCTTTTATCCGTTGAGCGATGGCCCTTCCACGAGGGACCACCGGATCACTATGACCGACTTTCGTCTCTGCTCGACTTGTCAGTCTCGCAGTCAGGCTGGCTTATGCCATTGCACTCTAACAGACGGTTTCCAACCGTCCTGAGCCAACCTTCGCGCGCCTCCGTTACTCTTTAGGAGGCGACCGCCCCAGTCAAA
>CZQE01000050.1_pt1:7500-11995 | contig 11995 bp, 6 predicted proteins | sample 734431 | NCBI WGS metagenome assembly CZQE01 (sample SAMEA3597869, study PRJEB11362) | hydrothermal vent metagenome | biome: marine hydrothermal vent biome; feature: marine hydrothermal vent; material: ocean water | place: Atlantic Ocean | collected 2010-09-19/2010-10-04
TGTTCGCGATGACTCAGGTGATTCTCGTTCTGCTCAACATGCTCAACGGCTACGGCCTGGCGAGCGGCCTCATCCAGAAGGCCGAGATCGGCAAACGGGAGATTCGCCAGCTGTTCGGCATGCTGGTGCTGCTGAACTTCGGCCTCGGCGCCACGCAGTTCCTGCTCGCCCCGCTCGCCGCAGCCTATTACCGGCAGGATATCGTGATGCACCTGCTCCGGGTGCAGGCGCTGCTCTATCTTACCACCCCCTTCATAGCGCTTCCTTATGCGCTGCTGTCGCGCACGATGGATTTCCGCCTGCAGGCCCGGGTCAACATCCTCGCCTCGATCGCAAGCGCCAGTGCAGCACTGGGCGGCGCGCTGGCCGGGCTCGGCGTATGGACATTGGTGCTCGCCCCGATCGTCCTGTTCAGCGTGCGGGCGATCGGGATGACGATCGCGGCGAAATCGCTGGTATGGCCGAGCTTCGATTTCCGCGGCGCGGGCAGCCTGGCCAAATATGGTGGCATGATGGCTGCGGGCCAGCTCTTCTGGTTCTTCCAGAGCCAGGCCGATGTGTTCATCGCCGGCCGGCATTTCAGCCCGCACATGCTCGGCATCTATACGACCAGCCTGTTCCTCACCCAGATCTTCGTGTCGAAGTTCGTGCCGCCGCTGAACGAGGTGGCCTTTTCCGCCTATGCGCGAATCCAGCACGACACCGAAGCCGTGGCGACGGCGTTCGCGCGCAGCGTGCGGATCATCATGATCGCGGCCCTGCCCTTCTATTTCGGCCTGGCCGCCACGGCCGAGCCGCTGGTGCTGACCGTGCTCGGCGACAAATGGGCCGAGACGATCCCCGTAGTCCACCTGCTTGCGCTGGCCATGCCGTTCATGACGCTCCAGGTCCTGCTCCAGCCCGCCTGCGATGCGCGGGGCCGCCCCGGCATTGGCGTTCGCAACGGCGCGATCGGCGCAGTGATCCTCTCGGTCGGCTTTCTCGTCGGGGTGCGCTGGGGTCCCGACGGGCTCGCCATGGCATGGATCGTCGCTTACCCGATCTATCTGGGCGTCAGCCTGTGGCGGTCGCTGCCAGTGATCGGCACGAATATCCGCGCCATCGCCGATGCGATCGCGCCCGCCCTGCTTGCCGCGCTCGCCATGGCGCTGGCGGTCGTGCTGGTCGACAGCATCCTGCCCCCGCTCCACCCGCTGCCGCGCCTGACGATTCTCGTCGCGACGGGCGCGCTGGTCTATGCGGCGTGGCTACTGCTGTTCGCGCGCGGCGTGGTGCGCGAGCTCATCGCGATCGTACGGAAAAGGCCGCTCGCCTGATCCCGTCGCGAAACCGGCGCCGCAGCAATATCACGCCGACTGGATATAGGTCCGCATCGCCTCGGCATCGGCCTCGATCCGGTCGATGCGATATTTGACCAGGTCGCCGATCGAGACGACCCCGATCACCCGGCCGCCCTCGACCACCGGCAGATGGCGGATCCGCCGCCGGGTCATCAGCGAGAGCGCGCCGATCACCGCTTCAGCCGGGCCGACGGTGATCGCGGGCGAGGTCATCACCTCCCCCACCTTGCGATCAAGCGCGCCGGCACCGTGGCTGCCGAGCGCATGGATCACGTCGCGTTCCGAAAAGATCCCGACCACCTGGGCCCCGTCCATTACCGGTACCGCGCCGATCCGCCGGTCGGCGAGCAGCGCCACCGCCTCGGCCAGACTCTGATGCGCGGTGATCGAGATCACGTCGCGTCCCTTGCCGGCCAGGATCGCTGCTATCGTCATCGTCAGTCTCCTCGTCCGCGACCCGTCGACCCGAGTCCCTGAGGCGCTTGAGGATTCCACGTTTGCGGCCCAATGGGAAGCATGAGCGAGCATCCGTCAGGACTGGATAACCCCGAACAGGCGGCATTTGCCTGGCGCCGCTATCGCCGGCTGCTTGGGTGGATGACCCTGTTCTCGCTGTTTTGCGGGCTCGCCGCGGTGTTCGGGCTGCAGCATTTCTACGGGCCGCTGTCCTGGATCGCGATCCTCGCCGCGATCGGCGGTATCGGCGGATCGGTATTGATGGCCTCAGCCCTGATGGGCCTGGTCTTCCTCAGTTCGGGCACCGGCCATGACGAGGCGGTCGATGTGCGCGACCCCGAAAAGCCCGCCCCGCGGCACGACCGGCCCTAGCGCGCCGTCTCCAGCTTCAACGCGAAGTCCAGTTTCGCCTCGCCATTGGCCGGGACGGTCACGCGCCAGGTCTTCACGCCCTTGCGCTCGAACAGCGGCACGCTCGCCGAGCCGATCTTGTAGGGAATCGGCAGCTCGAAGACTGCCGGCGTGGCGCGGGCGTTGGTGACCCTGACCGAATAGGGTTTGCGCCGTTCCGACCCGGGCCGCGCGACGATGGTGTAGCGGACGTCGCTGCTTTCCCCCGCGCCCACTTCCACCTCGTCGCCGACCGCCCGATCGCGAAGAGTGCTCTCGGCGACCAGCAGCGAGGCGCCCTGCACCGACTCGAACAGGGCGACGCCCCCCGCCGGCAGGGGCAGGCCGAGCCCGTTCGTGTCGCGGTTTTCAGTCCGCAACAGCAGGGCCGACGCAACGCTTTCGGGCTCGCCGTTCCTGTCATAGTCGAATTCCTCGAACGTGCCGCTGTGGATTCGTTCGAAGCGCACGCCCTTGCGATCGATCATCGCCACCTGCTTCCGGCTCCGCGCTGCGACCGTGACGCGCTCGGGAATCCGGTAGAGCTTCAGGTCGCCCAATTCTTCCTGGACAGCGGTCACCACACTGACCGCCTCAGCGGATTCGTACGAGCCCCGTTTCATCGCCGATGCCGTCACGACGATATCGGAACCTTCCATGTCGCCCTGAACCAATCCCGGCGGTGCCGGCGCGGGCAGCCGGTCAATGCCCCAGCGCGGGTGGGTGCTGGTGATGTCCATCGGCCAGCATTGCAGGTGCAGGTCGGGCGCGGGGCCTGCGGGAAGCTTCGCATTGGCCTCCTTGTTCGGCGCGCCCGCGACCGCCTGGGTATGGGCGTCGGCAAAACCCTGGCTGCCGCCATTGGCGATGGTCAGCCAGGCGAACAGGTCGAGCGTCTTCCCGTCCTCGCCGAGCCGCGCGACATAATGAGCCGACCAGTCGAAACCTTGCGCGAGATAGGAAAGCTGCACCGTCGCGCTCGCCGCCGCCACGCTGTCGGTCACAACGGACAAGGTCGGCTTGGCCGACAGGTCCGCGGGCACGCCCGGATAGGACAGTGATTCGGGCAGGCCGGAGCAGGACAGGGCCTCGACCCCGTCCGCCGTGGTCAACAACACGCCGCCGCCAGGCCCCGACTGGATGATGGCTTCCCCCGTCGTCGTCGCGCCGGTCCGGCGACTGGTGCGGCGGATGGTCACACGGCGCTTGAGATAGGCGTCGACCAGCGCCGCCGGCGACAGCAATCGGGCATCCCGATTCTTCTCGTTCACCCGGCGCGGCAGGCCGGTAACAATCGCGCTTTCGGGCAGCATGCCTTCGGACACGCCCTCGAACCGGATCACCGACCGGCCCGCGGGTATCGCGACCGTCCGTGTCTCGGTGACCAGCGCGTAACCGGCCGGCCAGTCGGGTGGGATCGCACCCTCCCCGCGTGCCGGATCCCGATACAGCGTGACCGATACGGCATCGACCCGATCCGATTCGACCATCGTCTGCCCGGCCACGGGCACATTCGCGACGACGAGCAGCAGGATGGCGGCGCCTCGCCCCCTCATGTCGGGCTCATCTCGGGACGTCGAACGTCACGTTCAGCACCACCGCGTCATTGGCGGGAACCGCCACGCGCCAGGTCTTCACTCCCTTGCGCTCGACCAGCGGCATGCTCGCCGACTTGACCTTGAAGGGCAGGGGAAGCTCGAACGTCTCGGACGTCGCCCGCGCATTGGTGACGCGCACCGTGAAGGCAGCGCGCCGCTTGCCGCGCGGCAGGGCGGTGGTCACATAGCGCAGGTCGGGGCTGGTGCCGGCGCCCAGCTCGACCTCCTCGCCGATCGCCCGATCCTTCAGGCCGCTCTCCCCCACCAGCATCGGCGTCCCGCCCGCGGCCTCGAACACGGCGACGGCCCCCGCCGGAAGGGGCAGGCCAAGGCCTTTCGACTCGCTGTTCGCGGTACGCAGGACCAGCGCGGCGGGCTCGCTCGGCATCGCCACTGGCTGCCCATCGAGCGCACCGTTGAAGACGCCCGTATAGATGCGCTCGAAACGAACGCCCTTCCGGTCGATCATCGCCACCTGCTTGCGGCTGAGCGCAGCGACGGTGACAGGCTCCGGAATGCGATAGAGCTTCAGGTCGCCCAGATCCTCCTGCTGCGCGACCATGACCGGCACGGGTGCCGGAGGTGGCGGCGGCGGGGGTGGCGGCGGCGCCATCATCATCCTGTCGCGGCGCGATGCAGTGACCACGATGTCGGAATAGCCCCGCAACATCTCCATCTGCGGCGGAGCGCGGTCGATGCTCCATTTCGGGT
>CZQE01000402.1_pt1 | contig 11972 bp, 9 predicted proteins | sample 734431 | NCBI WGS metagenome assembly CZQE01 (sample SAMEA3597869, study PRJEB11362) | hydrothermal vent metagenome | biome: marine hydrothermal vent biome; feature: marine hydrothermal vent; material: ocean water | place: Atlantic Ocean | collected 2010-09-19/2010-10-04
CTTCGGGGACCGGCGCATTATCGATCGGGACCGGCTTTTCAGCGACGACATCCCTTGCCGCCTTGTCCTCGCGCAGACCGAGGAAGCTCGGGTGGCGGAGCACACCATCGGGCGTGGTTTCGGTATAGGCGATCTCGGCGACCAGCTTCGGCGTCACCCAATGCGCCCCGCGCACCGCCGCGCGCGGCGCCTCCACCGTCGGTGTCTTGCGCTCGAGCCGGGCAAGCTTCGCGCTGAGATCCATCATCATGCCGGTATCGAAACCGGTGCCGACCTTGCCGGCATAGGTGAAGCCGTCCGGGCCGTTCAACCCGAGCAGCAGCGAGCGGAAACCCCGCGCCTTGTCCGACGGCGTCCAGCCGACGATCACGAATTCCTGCCGCCTGGTGCATTTGACCTTGAGCCAGTTCCTGGAGCGCTGCCCGCGATAGGGCGCGTCGGCGAGCTTCGAGACCACGCCCTCATAGCCTTCGCGGCACATCGTCTCGAACAATTGCTCACCCGAGCCGAGAATGTGTTCTGCGAACTGCAGCCGCGCATCGACACCCTCGACCAGCGGCCGCAACCGTTCCTTGCGCTGGATATTGGGCAGGCCGGCGATGTCCTGTCCGTCGAGCTCGAGCAGGTCGAAGGCGAACAGGGTCATGTCGCCGCCATTCGCGATCGCGTCCTGCAGGGCCGAGAAGCTCGGCTTGCCGTCCCGGAAGGCGACGACCTCGCCGTCGATCAGCGCGCTGCCGAGGTTCAGCGTGGCCGCCGCTTCGGTGACGCCGGGGAATTTGTCGGTCCAGTCGAGGCCGGACCGGCTGTAGATTTTTACTTTGGTGCCGGCGACAGCGATGAGCACGCGGTAGCCGTCATATTTCACCTCGTGCAGCCAGCGACTGCCGGTTGGGACGCTGTCGACCAGGGTAGCGAGCTGGAAATCGCGGAAGGCCGGCATTCCTTCCCGGGACAGGGAGGGGGACCGCGCTTGTGCGGTGGAGGGGGGCTTGCCACCGGCGGTGCGTTTAGGGCTGCCCCCCTCCACCGCCTTCGGCTGCCCCCCTCCCCGTTTCGGGGAGGAGTTGGCGATCTCCACCATCGTCCGGCCGGTCGCGACGCTGGTCAGCGCGGTTTCCACCAGCGTGTCCGTCCCGCCCGCTTCAGCATCGTCGATCTTGCGCAGCAGCCAGTTCTCGCCCTTCTCCTTGCCGCGCGGCTTCAGGCGGATCAGCAGCCATTCGCCCTTCATCCGCTCGCCATCGAGCACGAAATGGAGATGGCCTTTCTCCAGGTCCTTCGCGCTCTTGCCCTTGATCGGGGACCAGGTGCCGCGATCCCACAGCATTACCGTGCCGCCGCCATATTGGCCTTTGGGGATCGTGCCCTCGAACGTCGCATAGGAGAGCGGGTGATCCTCGGTACGGACCGCCAGGCGCTTCTCGTTCGGGTCGAGGCTCGGGCCGCGGGTGACCGCCCAGCTTTTCAGGACACCGTCGATTTCGAGCCGGAAATCCCAGTGCAGGCGCGACGCATCATGCTTCTGCACCATGAAGCTGTTGCCATGGCCGGGCGCGAGCGTGCCCGCCGGTTCAGCGGTCTTCGCGAAATCGCGCTTCGCATTGTAGCGCGCGAGGGGATCGCGATCAGGCACGCTTTTTCGCCACCGGTTTCTTCGCCGGGGCTGCAGGCGCCTTTCCGGCAGCCGGCTTCTTTGCCCTGGCGGTCTCCTTCGCAGGCGCCGTGCCCGGCTTCTCCATCGACTTCTTGAGTGCCGCCATCAGGTCGACGACGTTCGATCCCGACCGGCCGGCCGGCTCGTCGCTGGTATCCTCGATGATCTTGCGGCCCTTTGCCTTGCGCTTGCGCTCGACCAGATCCTTCAGCGCGTCGACATAGCGATCGTGGAAGTCCTGCGGATGGAAAGCCCCGGTCTTCTTCTCGATCAGCGCCTGCGCAAGTTCCATCAGGTCCTCGTCCGGCTTCGCGTCCGGGATGTCCCGGAAATAGCCCTGCGCCTTGTTGACCTCATCGGCGTAGCGCAGTGTCTCGAGCACCATGCCGCGCCCGCACGGCTTGAGGCTCACCACATATTCGCGACCCCGCATGGCGAGCTGGCCGAGCCCGACCTTCTTCGTCCGGCGAAGCGCCTCGCGCAGGACGATGAATGCCTCCTCGGCGAGATCGTCGGCCGGCACGACGAAATAGGGCTTTTCGTAATAGAGTACGTCGATCTCGCTGGCGTCGACGAACTGGGTGAGCTCGAGCGTCTTCTTCGATTCGAGCTTCACCGCATCGATCTCGTCCTGTTCGAGCAGGACGAACTCGCCCTTCTCATATTCGAAGCCCTTCATGATCTCGTCGGTGTCGACCGGGCCGATGCCGGTCACCACCTTCTCGTAATGGATCGGCTTGCCGGTCGGTTCGTGGATCTGCTTGAAGCTGATCTGCGCGCCGGATTTGGTCGCGGTGTAGATTTCGACCGGGATCGAGACGAGCGCCAGCCTGATCTGTCCCTGCCAATAGGCGCGTGCGGCCATGTGCCGGTTCCTTCGTTGCGAAACCGATTCAATCGATGAGCAGCGGACTCGTTCCGCTGCGCATTGCCCGGGCGCCGGCCGGGGCCCGGAATCGGAAGCGCAGGGCCGTTCCGTTCCTCGACAGTGGATCGTGCCGGCCGTAAAGCTCAGGCCATGGTGGACGACCCTTTCAAGCTATTCGATGCATGGTTCGCCGAGGCGCGCGAGACCGAGCCCAACGATTCGAACGCGATGGCGCTGGCCACGGCGGACGGCGACGGGCGCCCTTCAGTGCGGATGGTGCTGCTCAAGGGGCATGGGCCCGACGGCTTCGTCTTCTACACCAACCGCCAGAGCCGCAAGGCCGGCGAGATGGCGGCCAATCCGCACGCAGCCCTGCTGTTCCACTGGAAGTCGCTTCGGCGGCAGATCCGGATCGAGGGCAGCCTTGCGCTCGCCACCGACGCCGAATCCGATGCCTATTTCGCGAGCCGGAGTCGTGATTCGCAGCTCGGCGCCTGGGCATCCGACCAGTCGCGGCCGCTCGACGCGCGCGAGACGTTCGAGGCGCGCTTCGCTGAGGTGGAAGCGCGCTTTGCCGGCGGCGAGGTGCCCCGGCCGCCGCATTGGGGCGGATACCGGCTGACCCCGGAGCGGATCGAATTCTGGCAGGACCGCGCCCACCGGCTCCACGAGCGCCGCCTGTTCGTCCGTGCCGGCGCCGGCTGGAGCGAAGGGCTGCTCTACCCATGACCGAGGACCAGCGCCGCGCCATTCCCTATGCCGTGCGCGCCGCCATCGCCAGCGTGGCGATGGCGCTGTTCCTGCTCGGGCTGAAGGGATATGCCGCGTGGCATACCGGATCGGTCGCGATGCTCGGCTCGCTGGCCGATACCGGGCTGGACCTGCTCGCTTCGCTGGTCACGCTGTACGGCGTCCGCCTCGCCGCGACACCGGCCGACCACGACCATCGTTTCGGTCATGGCAAGGCGGAGGCACTGGCCGCGCTGTTCCAGGTCATGCTGATCACCGCGTCGGCAGCGGCCATTGCGTGGCGCGCGATCCTGGCGTTCGGCGAGAGCAACCCGACGCGGGACGCTGATTTCGGCATCGGCGTGTCGATCGTCGCCATCCTCGCGACGCTGGTGCTGCTGGTCTATCAGCGCAGCGTCATCCGCCGCACCGGATCGGTCGCGATCATGGCGGACAATATGCACTACCAGTCCGACGTGTTGCTGAACGGATCGGTGATCCTCGCTTTGGTGCTCGACCAATATGTCGGCTGGAGCAATGCCGACCCGCTGTTCGGTATCGTCATCGCTGCCTGGCTCGCCTTCGGCGCGTTTCGCGCATCGAGCAATGCGATCGACCAGCTGATGGACAAGGAGTGGCCGGAGGAGGAGCGCAAGCGCTTCATCGAGGCGGCAGCGCAGCATCCGGAACTCCGCGGCATCCATGATTTCCGCACCCGCCGGTCGGGCAGCCATGATTTCGCGCAGTTCCACATGTATGTCGCGCCGGAGATGACGGTGGCCGATGCGCATGTCGTGATGGACGCGGTCGAGGCGAAGATCCGCAAGCAATTCCCCAAGGTCGAGGTGCTTATCCATCTCGACCCGGAAGGACATATCGACACCGACAACCCGCTGATCGAGGCGGACGTGACCCCACACTGGTTCGGCAAGCGCCTTTGAGGATTCCGTTCGCGCAGATCGACGCGTTCGCCAGCGCCCCCTTCACGGGCAATCCAGCCGCGGTGATGCCGCTGGCCGCATGGCCCGACGATGCGGTGCTGCAGGCCATCGCCGCGGAGAACAACCTGGCTGAGACCGCCTTCCTCCTGCCCGACACGAGCGGGGAGGCGGAATTCGAGCTGCGCTGGTTCACCCCCATGACCGAGGCGGCGCTGTGCGGCCATGCGACGCTGGCAAGCGGGCATTTCGTGCTGTCGGGCGATCCCTCGATCGACACGGTGCGCTTCCGCACGCGCAAGGCGGGCGTGCTTGAGGTGAGGCGCGCGGACGACGGCTATGAGCTCTCGCTGCCGGCCTGGGCGCCCTTTCCGCGGGAGTTGCCTGAGATCGTCGCTGCTCTGGGTGCAAAGGGCGTGGTCGAGACCCTGTGGCATCCCGGGCGCTATGCGCTGATCGTGCTGGAGAACGAGGCGCTGGTCCGCGCGCTAGCCCCCGATTTCCGGGTGCTTGCCGCCAAGGGCAATATATTGACCATCGTCACCGCGCCGGGTGACTCGACCGATATCGTCAGCCGGGCGTTTGCGCCGGGCGCCGGGATCGACGAGGACCCGGTGACCGGTTCCGCCCATGCGGTGTCGGCACCCTATTGGGCGAAACGGCTTGGCCGGGAGAGCTTCACTGCCTTCCAGGCGAGCCAGCGCGGCGGCCGGCTGACCTGCCGGCTGGAAGGCGACCGGGTGATCCTGGGCGGGACATGCGTGACGGTGATCGAGGGGGTTTTCTTCCTCTAGGGCGATGGCTTCCCGACAGTGAAGGCCTCGTATTCGAGGGTCTCGCTCCATCGATCGCCCCGGATACGGCGCAGCCTCTGGTTGCCCGCGGCGCCGCCGCCGGACAGGGTGCTCCCGGACATCGAAGACACCGGAACACCAAGCATGCGCCTGATCGACCGCGCTGAAGTGCGCGAGCGCCTCACCTATCCCCTCTGCATCCCGATCGTGCGGGAGGCGATGATCGCCTTCTCGACGTGCGAGACACGGCAATTGCTGCGATCGATCATCCCGCTGGCCGAAGGGCGGCTGTTCGGGATCATGCCTGGTGCGCTGGCCGGGGACGGGCCGTTCGGCGCCAAGCTGATCAGCGTGTTCGCGGGCAATGCGGCGAAGGGACGCCAGTCGCACCAGGGCGTGATCGTGATCTTCGATCCGGACACGGGCGAGCCGGTGTGCATCGCACATGCCGGCGAGGTCACCGCGATCCGCACGGCTGCGGCGAGCGCGGTGGCGACCGACGCACTGGCGCGTGCCGATGCGCGGACGCTCGCCATTCTCGGCACCGGCGAGCAGGCGGCGACTCATATCCGGGCGATCGCCACGGTGCGCCCGATCGAGCGCGTATTAGTGTGGGGCCGGTCGGCGGGCCGGGCGGCGGATGTCGCCAGGTCGATGGCCGCGGAAACGGGGATCGACATTTCGGCGGTTGACGAAGTGCGTGCGGCGGTGGCCGAAGCCGATATCGTCTGCACCGTCTCCGGCGCGGTCGAGCCGATCCTGCATGGCGCCTGGGTGCGGCCGGGCACTCATCTCAACCTGGTCGGCTCAAGCTATGCCGGACCGGTCGAGGTCGACCGTGACCTGGTCGTGCGATCCCGCTTCATCGTCGACAGCCGCGAAGGCGTGCTGGCGCAAGGAGCGGAGTTCCTGAAGGCGAAGGCGGCCGGCCTGATCGGCGACGAGCATATCGCCGCCGAAATCGGGGAGGTGCTGGCCGGACGGATCGAGGGCCGGCGCTCAGCGGAGGAGATCACGGCATACAAGTCGCTGGGGCATGTGGTGCAGGATCTGGCGAGCGTCTGGGCATTGTATGGAGCCTAAGGGCCCGCATTCGAGTCGACCGACCCGTTATCGTACCGACCGCGAAGGGCGCGATTCCGGACGATGACGTTGATTCTATCGATCAGCACGCCCCGCGCCTCAGTTCATGCAAGTGATCGCAGGGTAACCCTGGCCGGTTCAGGGGTTTCGCCGGTCGTCTACAGCCCGCTGGAGAACAAGACGCTCATCTTTCTGGCGGCCGACGCCGTCGGCACGATCGGCTTTACCGGCATTGCGTTCGTCGGGAAGCAGCCGACGGACCAATGGATCGCGAACACCTTGGCCCCGCAGCCGGCCGGTGCGCCGCCGCTCGGCACATTCGCCTTTGGCGGGCGCGGCCTTGGCCGGGTGAAGCTGCGCACCATCATCTGGAGACTGAGGAACGCGCTGGCCGGTCTTCCCCGAAACCTGGGAAAATACGGACTGACGCTACAGGTCGCGGGATATCGGATCAGACGACGGCTCAGCATTCCGTTTTGCGTCCAGATCGACTGGAAAGGCGGTGTCCCCACGGTCAATGGCTGGATGCGCCCTCCCCGCACCCGTCAACAAAGGATCCTTTTTTCGCAGGCCGGCGATGGCTGGCCGATCGCAAGAACCTCGAAGGTCGTGATGGACCATGCGGAAGCAACCGGCCGTCGGGACATCGAAGCCCTGCGACTGGCCGCGATGGACGCCATCCGGCAGCGGGCGGGCGAGACGGCAACGGTCGGTCGCGACCTGATGACCGTTATCGTGCCCAACCCGTTCATCTCCCGCGAGATACTCTGGCGGTTCGAACCAGCCGATCCGCATGAGGCAGCCATTGTCGGCGCGAACGTCAGCGAAAAGTTCCAGGCCATCTATTCACCCTGGATCATCACCCCCGCATCGGTGAGCTGCCCCACCGTCGGCACCAGCGGGCTGACCGTCGGTTTCGGCGGGTTCGAGATAAAATGTGAAAACGATGCGGCGAATCCGGATTCCCCCCTCCGATTTGCGGCAAGCCATCAGCAACGGAGTCGCCCCCCGGGATAGGCCCCGCCGAGACCATGCCTCTCGCCCGTCGCCGCCAGAGCCGGCGAATCACTGTTTCACGAACGATATGTTGCGCGCACCGCTCGCCCAGGCGCCGAAACCGTTGACCCGTCCGTCGGCCGCCCTGCCGAACACCAGGGTCGTGGTCCCTCGCAGGCGCGTGGTGAAACCGTCGGCAAAGCTCGGCGACAATGGCCATTCGATCCCGAAGCGCTGGCGCATCACCAGCGTGTCGCCCTGCCTGACCACGGCGATCCGGGTGTCGAGTTCAGCGCTGTAATAGTCTCCGACGAACTCGGCGAACGCTGCGCTGCCGCTTCGCGCTGGCGGCACCGCGACGAAGCGTCGACTCATCGAACCTGTGCCGAGAATCAGCTCGACCGCCCTGGGGCCGGACCGGACGAACGACAGGACAGTGCCATCGGCACGCCGGAAGCGCTCGCCGCCAAGCGCCACGAGCGTGTCGGTTGCCCCCTGCCTCAGCGTCAGCCGCCCCTTCGCCACCTCGGTCTGGACCAGTTCGCCGGTGACCGGGTTCCGGAACAGGCCCTGATACGGTGTCAGGTCCGGAGAAGCTGCCGTCGCCGCGATGGAGATCGGCAGTGGTGCCGTCGCAACGGCGATGTCCCGTGAATTGCCCGTCGCGCGCAGGGCCTGCTCAGCCAGCTTCTCCCCGACGGCGACCGGATCGATGCCGCCATTGTTGCACAGGATCGCGACTGAGATCCCCTGGTCGGGATAGCGGCCCAGCCACGCCTTGTATCCTCCCGTCGAACCGCTGTGCGACACCAGCCGCTGCCCGTGCGTCCGGCTGATCTCGAGGCCCAGGGCATAATCGAGCCGGGTACCGTCGCTCAAATGCCCCGGGCTTTGCAGGGCGGCCACAAGATCCTCGCCCCGAAGCAGGGCAGTCGGTTTGTCCAGGAACGCATTCCAGCGCAACAGATCGCCGATCGTGGTGAGCAGGCCGCCATTTCCATAGACGTTGGTGAACGGCATGCTGGCGATGAAACCCTTGCCGGCCTGGGCATAGGCAGTCGCGCGCCCGGGAACGACCGTGCGGAAATCCTCCCGCCACCAGGTCCGGCCCATGCCCAGCGGCCGGAACAGGCGCTGGTCGGTGAACTGCTGCAGGCTCTTGCCGCTGACTCGCTCGACGATGATCGCCGCGAGCGCATAGTTGGTGTTGGTATAGAGGAATTCGGCGCCCGGCCTGAAGTTCAGGCCTTTCTGGCGCGAGGCGAGGTCGAGGATCGTCGCCTGATCGTGCACCTGGGTTCCCGGCGGATTGCCCGCCAGGGCGAGCAGGCTCCATTGCTCGCGCAGCCCGCTGGTGTGGCTGAGCAGGTGCCTGATCGTGATCGGCGTCCCGTAGTCAGGCATTTCCGGCAGATGGCGCCTGATATCGTCGTCCAGCGTCAGCCTGCCGTCCTGCGCCAGGAGCAGCACCGCGGCGGCGGTGAACTGCTTGGCCAGCGAACCGGTTTCGAAAATGGTCTCGGCGGTGATCGGGTCGCGATGCTCCAGATCCGCCTGGCCATAGGCCTTGATCGAGCGTGAAACGCCCGCGACCGAAACCCCCGCCGCGCACCCCGGCCCTTCAGGCGCGATGTCCCCGAAGACGGCATCGAGATCGAACGCGGCTTGCGCGGTTGCCGGGATTCGGGCCTGGGGAAAGGCCGGGGACGCAAGCCCGACGAGAAGCCAGGGCAGTGTCGCAACGGTAGCGCGGGTGATCGGATTCATGGAGCCCCCTAAAGGATAAGGGGTACCTCCAAGCCGAGTTCCGCCCGGCCGCCAAGATCGCTTCGGTGAACGCCGTCTCCGACCGGTGAACGACCGGGCGGCACTCGCCCAGGCTGGCCATGCCCGCCAGGCCGATCCACATTCAGGACCGGCCCGTCGGCAGCACAGGATGATTTCGCGCAGAGACGCGGAGAACGCCGGGAAGGTCCAGCCAGCGGCACGGCTGGTTACGATGAACTCCGCGTTCTCTGCGCCCGCTGCGCGAACCCTCCTTCTCGCTGCAATCGTGCCGATGACGGGGACGTCGATCCGGCCTAGTGGGCAGCCCGGCTGACCGTCTTCATGTCGCTGAAGAAGGCAGCCCGGCTCGGCCGCAGGTTGGACAGTTCGAGCGGGCCGGGCACGTTCCAGGCGCCCTCCGGCCGGATCGTCACCATCGGATCGTCGCCGATGCCGATCGGGTTCTCGCTCGCCTCGCCGTCGAGTTCCATCTCGCGATATTCGACATCGGCGAACTTGAACAAGGGGCGCTCGGCCATCTCGCGGAAGCCGAACATCGCCCAGAACGGCACGAGATCGAGCCGGGCATGGCCGTAGAAGCGCTTGAAGCCTTTAACCCGGGCCAGCGCCAGCGCCTCGCGCACCAGCTTGAACGCGAGACGGCTGCGGCGATATTCCCGTCGCACCGCAAGCCGCTCGACCTTCACGAAGTCCCCGAAATAGCGCATCCGGATGCAGCCGGCGGGGTCGCCGTCGATGAAGCCGATCAGGTGAGTCGCGCAGAAATCATTGCCGTCGAACTCCTCCGAATAGAGGCAGAACTGCTCGCTGATATAGGTCGAGGAGCGCACGGCGAAGATCATCGCCATATCCTCGAACGAGCGCACCGGGCGCACCTCGATCTTGGGCGCGGGCGGACGGACCGTCATTTCCTTGCGAGCGGGTACCATCTCGCCTTCGGGCAGGACGACCAGCAGCCAATCGGGCGCGCCGGGATAGATCTGGGATGCCTGCTGGAAGCCCATCGTCGTGTGGATCCGCATCGAATGCTCCGTCGACGCGCGCGAGAAGAGCGGGCAGCCGTCAGGCGTCAGCGACGAGAAGATCTGGGCCATCGCCGGCAGCGACCGTGCGAGCGTTCCGGGCGTCCATGCCATCCAGATATAGATCGCCGTCGGGATCTCATCCTCCGCGACGATCCATTCCGCCTTCGGATTCTTGCCGTCGAATCGACCCTCGATCAGCAGTTTCGCGCCTTCGGCCGACAGCGGCAGATACGCCAGCATCGCCGACTCGTTCCGGGTCCCAAGGCCTTCGATCATCCGGACGACGCCGGCATTCCGTTCGCGCATGCGCTGCACGGCCGACAGGCTCGCGACCGGGAAAAGGCGCGATGCCTCGTCCAGAACCGAGACGATCTCCGCGTCTGTCGCAATCCGCGAGACGGGCGGGCTGCTGGCGCGCGCCAGCGTATGCTCGACCTTTTCGGAGAAACGCAGGCGGCCAAAACTGTCGCGATGTGGTGTTTGTAGCTCCGCTCGCATTTTCTTGCTCCGACTGTTAGGTTAAGGCCCGACAGGAGTGTAATGGCGAGCAAGCATCCGGCCGCGATCCAAAATCCAGACCATGGTGTTCCCCGGTGGAACGCCACCCATGTGCGCACGCTCGTTCGGGACCTGGATTGGGACGATCTTCGCGCGCTGCTTCTCGTCACGGAACATCATAGTTTTCGCGCCGCTGCTGACAGTTCACGCCTGTCCCTCAATACGCTGCGTCGCCGGATCGAGCGGCTCGAAGATCGAATCGGCACCAAGCTGCTCGGGCGGTCGAGAAGCGGGGTCGTTCCCACCGATATCGGGCTGATGATGGCACGCGCCGCGCGCGAGATGGCCGGCGCAGCCCTGTCGGCCGAAGCTGACGGCGACGGCGAGGCGAATGTCCTGATCAATCCCGGCGAGCTGACCATCGGCTGCACCGAGGGACTGGGCAGCCTGTGGCTGACGCCGCGTCTCAACGACCTGTCGCCGTCGCTCTCGAACCTGACGGTATCGCTTCAGCTCGACTATGATTCGGCGCGCGACCGCAGCGACACGGTCGATGTCGGCGTCGCCTTCAGCGAGCCGCACCACCGCGACGTGGTCCGCGCCAAGCTGGCGACGGTCCACTACATGCTGTTCGCCTCCGAGGCCTATATCCGGAAGCACGGGGCGATGACGTCGCTCGACCAGTTCCGCGAGCACAAGTTCATCGAGCAGAGCGGGCCGGGCTATAATTCGAGCCTGGTCAAATTCCTCGTCGGCTCGGACTGGCCGGACGGCTTCATGCCGATCAGGTCGAACTCGGCGCTGTCGGTCTATTGGGCGGTGGTGAACGGGGCCGGCATCGCCGCCTTGCCGACCTATGCCCGGGCAGTGTCGAAGCACCTCATCCCGCTCGACGTGCCGCTGCCGCTCAGGTTCGATCTGTGGTATTATTTCCATGCCGAGGCACGGCACTCGCCCGCGGTGCGCGCGACGGTCGACTGGCTGAAGACCGCTTTCGACCCGGCACTCTATCCCTGGTTCGCCGACCAGTTCGTCCATCCGCGCGATTTCGAGAAGAACCGGACCGGCAAGGTCGTGCGGCTGTTCGAGGGACTGCTCGACCCGAGAAAATAGTCAGGGGCGGATAGTCAGGCGGCCCGCCTCCACCCGCAGTGCCCGGCGACATAGGTGCGGGCGATCGCTCGATCGTCGCCCAATATCTGCAGCGCGAACAGTTTCTCCATCAGGCCCGCCCCGGCGGTACGCCGCGCCAGCAGCGGCGTGGCGGCGGGATCGAGCAGCACGAAATCGGCCTCCTGCCCCGGCAACAAGCCGCCGATCCTGCCGCCGAGCCCGAGCGCCCGTGCTCCGCCAGCCGTCGCGAGATGGAGCGCGCGGAAAGGGTCGAGGCCGGTCCCGCGCATCTGGCCGACCTTGTATGCTTCGCCCAGCGTCGCGAGCAGCGAGAAGCTGGTGCCGGCGCCGACATCGGTGCCGATCCCGACCGTCACGCCGTGCGCATCGGCGCGAACCAGGTCGAACAGGCCCGAGCCGAGGAACAGGTTGCTGGTCGGGCAGAAGGCGATGCTCGACCCTGCCGAACCCATCCGCGCCAGC
>CZQE01000132.1_pt1 | contig 11896 bp, 13 predicted proteins | sample 734431 | NCBI WGS metagenome assembly CZQE01 (sample SAMEA3597869, study PRJEB11362) | hydrothermal vent metagenome | biome: marine hydrothermal vent biome; feature: marine hydrothermal vent; material: ocean water | place: Atlantic Ocean | collected 2010-09-19/2010-10-04
GCCGGACAGGACGAAGGCGACAGGCCGGGTAAAGAGCCCGATCACGATCAGGGTACCGCCGACCAGTTCGAGTACGCCCGCTGTGGTCAGCAGCGGATTGAGCGGCATGGGGAAGGGCGGGATGCCGAAGAATTTGGAGACGCCGTGCTGAAGGAAGCCCAGGCCGGCGACGATGCGCAGGATGCTGAGAAGCTGGGAAGACCAGGTCGCGGGGATCGGCATGACGGTTCCTCTCGGATCGTTTCGTTGCGCGATCGTTTCATGACCGGCGGTTGGTGTCAATCTGCGCGCCGGAAACGCTAGGTTGCCGGGTAGGCGATGGCGATCACTTCATATTCCCTTTCGCCTGCGGGAAGCGTCACCCGCCTGAGGTCGCCCAGCGCTGCGCCACGCAGCGCACGGGCGAGCGGCGCGTTCCAGCCGATCCGCCCCGCCGCAGCGTCGGTCTCGTCGTCGCCGACCAGGGTCAGGACACGCTCGACATCGTCCTCGTCGGCGATGGTGACGGTGGCGCCGAACCAGACGCGGGTGCGGTCGGGCTGCGCGGCTGGATCGATCACTACCGCTGCCTTCATCCGCTTTGCCAGCCAGCCGAGCCGCCGGTCGATCTCGCGCAGGCGCTTGCGGCCGTAGATATAGTCGCCGTTTTCCGACCGGTCGCCATTGCCGGCTGCCCAGGAGATCACCTCGACCAGCTTGGGCCGCTCGTCACCGAGCAGGGTCCGGTATTCGACGCTGAGCGTATTGTAGCCCGAGGGGGTGATGTAGTTGGGGCGATCCATAGGCCAGTTCCATAGCAGGTCAGGATTGTGGCGGCACGACAGGCGATGCTTCCCCGGCGAAGCGTTCCAGGTTGACCATGCCCCGCATGTTCAAGGACCGTCGGAGGGACGATCCGACCCGAAAACGCTTCGCTGGGGAAGGTCGAAAGGGAGGAGGGGCTTGCGGGCCTCAGCCCGGCGTGTTCTTGCCGAGATACCAGCTGATCCGCCGCGGGCCGCTTGAGCGCGAGTGCGACGGGTTCATGAGGTCGTAGACGACCGCGTTCTCCAGCACGCGCTGGACGTAGTTCTTGGTCTCGTAGATCGGGATCGCCTCGATCCAGTCGATCATGTCCGTGCCCGGCATGCGGGGATCGCCATTGGCCTTCAGCCACTTGTTCACATTGCCCGGACCGGCATTGTACGCCGCCAGCGCCAGCGGGTAGCTGCCATAGAGCCGGTAGACCCGCTCGAAATAGCTCGATCCGAGCATGATGTTGTAGTCGGTATCGCTGGTCAGCGATCCGGGCTCATAGGACATGCCCAATTTGCCCGCAGCCTCACGTGCGGTGCCCGGCATCAACTGCATCAGTCCGCGTGCGCCGGCATGGCTGACGGCCGCGCGATCGAACTGGCTTTCCTGCCGGGCGATGGCGTGGATCATCGTCCAGCTATCCTGGCTGGCCGCCGGTACGCGGACACTGGGGAAGCCGACCGTGCTGTATTCGCTCAACCCGTTCTGCAGGGCGCTGCGCCCCACCATGACGCCCAGGTCGGGGCGACCGAGCGTTCTTGACAGCTCGGTAGCGAGGACGTGATCGCTGTCGGTCTTGGCGTCGATCGCGATCTGGCGGACAAAGGCGGTCTGGTCCTGCCAGGAGCCGACCGTGCCGAGATATTGCGCCACGCGCACCGCCTCGCGGTTGTAGAAAGCGGCGCGTACCTGCGGGTCGACCGGTTTCATCAGCGGATCGCCCGGCGGCGTCAGCGGCTGGCCAAGCCGTTCGATCGCGAGCTGGCCGTAGAACATGTCGCGGAAACCAGCCGCCCGCGCGTAATAGCGGTTGGCTTCGTCGCGGCGGCCGGCAGCCTCGGCGGCGCGGCCCGCCCAATAGAAACCCTTGGACTGGGTCGTCGGCGTCTTCGATGCGCTGCCATAGCGGGTGAACATGCCGATCGCGTCGGACGGCTGCCCAAGCTGCTTCAGCGCTGTCTGGCCGGCGAGCCATGCCAGGCTCGTATAATCGTCCCGCTCGCCATAGGGCTGCTCGCTGACGTCGGTACCCGCCGGATAGGCGTCGTCGATCTGCCGGGCGATATCGAAAGCGGTGGAATATTGCGCATCGGCCGCGGCGCCGCGCGCATTGGTCAGCAGCACCTCGAACCATTTTTCCGGGTTGCCGGGGCGCGACGTAAGCGCCTGGCGTCGTGCGAGCAGGCTGCGCGCGCTGGGCGAGGCATTGTTGTTGCGGAACCAGGTCGCCCGGTCAGCGAGATAGCCGGGATCGCCCGCGCCGGTCATGCTGGTCGCCGAGGCGAGATCCGAGGCGTTGGGCGCGTTGGTGCGCAGGGCGAGCCGAGCTTCGAACAGCGGACGCTTCGAGGGAGTGACGAGGGCGAGCTGGCGCTGGGCCGACTGAATCGATCCCTGCCAGAGCAGCATGTCCATGCGCGCGTCGTGATCGGCCGGGGTGAGCGCGCTGGAGAAGCTGCCGATCAGCTTCGCCTCGTCGGATGCGGACAGCGATCCCGATACCCAGGCCTTTTCGGCGGCGAGGTTCGCCTCGTCGCGCGAGCCGGTCGCGGCCAGCGCCTCGGCGAAACGGGTCCTGCCGGTACCGGTGAGCGGCGGATAGCGGCGGAAATAGGTGACGGCGGTACCGGGCGACCAGGTGCTGGCCGAAAGCGCGTTCTCGGCGCTGCGCCGCATGCTCATTTCACCCGGCCAGCCGGGATGGGCGAGCAGGAAGCGGGCATAGGTCTCGAACGGATAGCTCGAACTGTCCTGGAGCGATTTCCATTCGGTGATCGTGGCGGACAGCCCGCTGCTGGCGGCAGCCGACCCTTCAAGAACCTGCTGCGCCCGGCCCCAGCCGAGTTGATCCTGCGCTGTCCCGGAGGTCATCGCCAGGCCCGAAACACCGGCGAACAGCAATCCCGACTTGATCAATGACGGTATCATGTGGACAGGATATGGGAGCCGACCTTATTTGTCGCTGAACAATTTACAAAAATGCGACGGAATCACCGTCCCGTAGGAGCACATCACCATGTTTTCGGGTTCGATCCCGGCGCTCGTCACGCCGTTCGAGGAAGACGGGCGTTTCGCCGAGAGCGCGTACCGCGCGTTCATCGACTGGCAGATCGCGGAAGGATCCGCCGCGCTGGTGCCCTGCGGCACGACCGGCGAGGCGGCGACGATGTCAGCCGAAGAACATTTCCACGTGGTCCGGGTGTGCGTCGAGCAGGCGGCTGGCCGGGTGCCCATCATCGCGGGTGCCGGATCGAACGATACGCGAGTTGCGATCCAGAACATCAAGGCAGCCAGGGATGCCGGCGCCGATGCGGCGTTGATGGTGCCGCCTTATTATAATCGCCCCAATCAGGAGGGCATCTTCCGGCATTTCGAGGCGGTGGCGAACAGCTGCGACCTGCCGATCGTCCTGTACAATGTGCCAGGCCGCACCGTGACCGATATCGCGGTCGAGACGATGGGCCGGATCGCGAAGGCCTTCCCCAGCGTGGTCGGGGTCAAGGATGCGACCGGCATCATCCAGCGCGTTTCCGGCCAGCGCGAGGCATGCGGTGCGGATTTCTGCCAGATCTCCGGCAATGACGACATGGCATTGGCGTTCATGGCGACTGGCGGCCGGGGCTGCATCTCGGTGACGGCGAACGTCGCGCCGCGCCTGTGTGCCGAGTTCCAGGCGGCGTGCCTGGCGGGCGACTATGCCAGGGCGCTGGAATATCAGGACCGCCTGTTCGAACTGCACGTCTCGCTGTTCACCGACGCGTCGCCGGGGCCGGTGAAATATGCGCTCAACCGCGTCCGCCCCGATTTCCCGAAAACTCTCCGCCTCCCGATGACATGGCCTGGCGAAGCGAGCCAGCGCGCGGTCGACGCGGGCCTGGCACGCGCCGGGCTGCTATAAGGGCGAGGCGTCCCGCGACGACGAGATTTTCCCTGTTCCTGTCCCGTAACAGGGAAATTAACAGGGAATTTCTCTTTTTTCTGGTCCCGGGCGAGGCGTGTTTTTGAAATTTATCGTTTCAACGCAATGGTTTGAATTTCAGGCGTTGCTCGGTAACAGGGAAATCAGGTCTGCGCGAACAGGGAAAAACCCGGCTTAACAGGGATTCCTATCGCATCCGGACCAAACGGGTCCGCGGTCCATCGCATGAGAAAGAGCGGGTCGCGGCGCTGGCAGTCGCCCGACCGCCGTCTGGATGCGGCGATTCACCGAATTGTTGAATCGACCGGGTCGCGCGACTCGGTTCGTCGCTGGAAAGTTCCGCTTCGGCGTAAAAATATTCTCGTTCATCCTGTTGAAACCTTTGGCCCGCGTGCGCATTTTTCGCTTCAAGTTCCTCGAACACGAAACGAGAACAGGCCATGAAGTCCGTCGTTCCGCTTTTCCTTGCCCTTATCCCGCTGGTTGCGGTGGTGGGAGCATGCGTCGCAGTGCCGTAACGCCGAATTACCCCATTCGCCGCTTCACGGCAGGCAAAAGAAAAGGGCCGCCCGGACATCGTCCGGACGGCCCTTTTTCTATGCCGACCTTGCGGTCGTTCAGCCTTCGGCCGATGCCTCGCCTGCCGGCTCGGCCTGGACCTCGGCGGTCGCGCCCGGCTCGGCGTTCGGGTCGTACGCCTCGACAAAGCCTGCCTCGTCCTTCTCGAACATGGCGGCCATGACATCGACGCCCTTCGCCTGCATCTCGGCCTCTTCAGGCGAACGTGCGACGTTGACCTTGATCGTCACGGCGACTTCGGCGTGCAGCGAGACCTTCACCTCATAGACGCCGATTGCCTTGATCGGCTTGTTCAGCACGATCGCCGACTTCGGCACCTTGTGGCCTTCGGCCTCGAGCAGCTCGAGCAGATCGCGGACCGCGACCGAACCGTAGAGCTGGCCGGTGTTGGACGACTGGCGGATCAGCGTCAGCGTGATGCCGTCGATCGACTTCGCTTCGGTCTCGGCTTCGCCGCGACGCGCGGCGTTGTCGGCCACGATCTTCTCGCGGTTCTTTTCGAAGACCTTGCGGTTGGCTTCGTTCGAGCGAAGCGCCTTCTTGTTCGGCAGCAGGAAGTTACGGGCGAAACCGTCCTTCACCTTCACCACGTCGCCGATGTTGCCGAGCTTCTCGACTCGTTCCAGCAGGATCACATCCATGAGTCCGGCTCCTTACTTAACGATATAGGGCAGGAGGCCCAGATGACGGGCGCGCTTGATCGCCTGGGCGAGCTCGCGCTGCTTCTTGCCGCTCACCGAGGTGATGCGGCTCGGGACGATCTTGCCGCGCTCGGACACGAAGCCCTGAAGCAACCGGACGTCCTTATAGTCGATCCGGGGGGCGTCCTTCGCGGAGAACGGGCAGCTCTTGCGGCGGCGGAAAAATGGGCGTGCCATTGTCTATATGCTCCTTATTCGCCGTCGAAGTCGCGACGCGGGCGGTCGCCACGCTCGCCACGGTCCGGACGGTCGCCACGGCCCTCGCGGTCACCACGACGCTCACGGTCACGATCGCTCTTGCGCATCATCACCGACGGACCCTCTTCGAGGGCGTCGACCTTGACGGTCATGTAGCGGATGATGTCTTCGTTGATCTGGGTCTGACGCTCCAGCTCGGCGACGACGCCGGCCGGCGCATCGATTTCGAGCATCACGTAATGCGCCTTGCGGTTCTTCGCGATCTTGTACGCGAGGCTGCGCAGGCCCCAGGACTCGGTCTTCACGACCTTGCCCTTGTTGTCCTCGATGATCTTGGTGGCGGTTTCCGCCAGCGTGTCCACCTGCGCCTGTGCCAGATCCTGGCGCGCAAGGAACACATGCTCGTAAAGAGCCATGGTTCTTACCTTCTCTTGGCCGATCGCTGACGTACGCCCCATGCGCAACGCCCCTCCGGCTGTCGTCTCAAAACAACCGGGGCGGAAAGCTGGCGCTTCCCACCCCGATCGCGGCTCCATAGCTGAAAACGGGCGGAAGGCAAGCCTCCCGCCCGTCATGCCGGCGCTTAGTTGAACGCGCCGGCCAGGACTGCCCCGATCAGGCCGCCGGTAACGGCGACCAGAACCGCGTCATTGCCCGACCGCACCCAGTGATAGCCGCGGGGCGGCGCATAGAGGTGTCGACCGCGATAGGCGCGATAGTCATTGATCACGCGATAGTTGCGCGCCTGGCGATAGTCGAAGCGCTCGCCCTTGCGCCATCCGTCGCGATATTGCGGGCGGCCGTGGCGAACGTCGCGATTGACCACCACGGTCCTGCCGGGCTGCTGGCGGACAATCGTCGTGTGGCGATCCTGCGGCTGGTACTGTCCGGCCGAAGCGGCGGTCGCCGCCAGCGGGCCTGCGACCATCGACAGGGCGATCGCACTCAGGATGAACTTCTTCATGATACTCACTCCTCGGTGTCGTTACGGCGCCTCGTCCGGCGTCGAACACCTATCTAGGAGGCGGTTGTCGCAAGCTCGTGCCGGCAAGAGGGCGAAATGGTCGCGAAGTGTCGCGGCTTGCCTAAGTCCGTTCAGGTTTCTAGTCCCACGCGCCTGATCTGACAGGAGCCAGCCACATGCGCGCATTCATCTTTCCCGGGCAGGGCAGCCAGGCCGTCGGCATGGGCCGGGTGCTGGCCGAGGCCAGCCCGATCGCCCGCGCGGTGTTCGAGGAGGTCGACGAGGCACTGGGCCAGCATCTCTTCCGGCTGATGAGCGAAGGGCCGGAAGACGAGCTGCAGCTCACCGAGAATGCCCAGCCCGCGATCATGGCGAACGCGGTCGCCACCCTGCGCGTGCTGGAGAAGGAAGGCGGTATTCGCCTTGCCGACAAGGCCGATTATGTGGCGGGCCATTCGCTCGGCGAATATAGCGCCCTGTGCGCGGCAGGCGCGCTCGACCTGCCGACCACCGCCCTGCTGCTCAAGCATCGCGGCAAGGCGATGCAGGCGGCCGTGCCGGTAGGCGTGGGCGCGATGGCCGCGTTGCTTGGCGCGGATCTCGAAAAAGCGCGGATCATCGCCAACGCGGCGGCAGAGGGTGAAGTATGCACCGTCGCCAACGACAATGATCCGAGCCAGGTGGTGATCTCGGGCCATCGCGGCGCGATCGAGCGGGCGATCGCCATTGCCAAGGAATATGGCGCCAAGCGCGCCGTTCTGCTGCCCGTTTCAGCGCCGTTCCATTGCCCGCTGATGCAACCCGCGGCGGACGCGATGGAGAAAGCGCTGGCCGAGGCGCGGATCGATTCGCCGCTGGTGCCGGTCTTCGCGAACGTCACGGCGTCGCCGGTCGGCGATGCCGACACGATCCGCCGCCTGCTGGTGGAGCAGGTGACCGGCATGGTGCGCTGGCGTGAATCGGTGCTGGCGATGGCTGATACCGGCGTCGAGCGTTTCGTCGAGTTCGGCGGCAAGGTGCTGGCCCCGATGGTCAAGCGGATCGTGTCCGACGTGGATGCGTCGAGCGTGATCACGATGGACGATATCGAGGCGCTGGCGAAGACGCTTTAGGTTTTTTGGTCGCGCAGAGGCGCGGAGGCGCAGAGGAGTTTCGATGAAGGATATCGATGCGATCTCCGGTGATGTAATCGATATATCCTTACGTCTGCATCGCGACCTGGGGCCGGGATTGCTTGAGAGCGTTTACGAAACCGTTCTTGCTGCGAAGCTCGCCGCGATGGGTTACGAGGTTGCCAGACAAGTGGCTGTGCCTATCGAATTCGAGGGGCTGCGGTTCGATGCCGCGTTTCGGATCGATCTGTTGGTGGATCATCGTTTGATCGTCGAAATCAAATCGATCGAGCGGTTGAGCCCGTCGCACGCGAAGCAATTGCTGACTTATCTCCGGTTGACGGGACAGCCAGTCGGGCTGCTTCTCAATTTCGGCGGCGAGACGCTGAAAGAAGGCATTCGGCGGCTCGTCAACAACCACACCCCCTCTGCGCCTCCGCGCCTCCGCGCGAATATATGAATGGAGAATAAGATGTTCGACCTGACAGGCATGACCGCGCTGGTGACCGGCGCTTCGGGGGGAATCGGTTCCGCGATCGCGCAGGCGCTGGCCGGGCAGGGGGCGCGGCTCGCGGTTTCGGGTTCGAATGCGGCCAAGCTTGATGCGTTCAGGGCCAGCCTCGGCGGCGATCATGTCGCCTTGCCCTGCGACCTTTCCGACGCAGCCGCGGTGGATGCGCTGGTGCCGGGGGCGGTGGAAGCGCTCGGCAAGCTGGATATCGTCGTCAACAATGCCGGGGTCACCCGCGACAATCTGGTCATGCGGATGAAGGACGACGAATGGGACCAGGTGATCCGGGTCAACCTGGAGGCGGCGTTTCGTATCGCCCGGGCCGCCGCGCGGCCGATGATGAAGGCGCGCTTCGGTCGCATCATCTCGGTCACGTCGGTGGTCGGCACGACCGGCAATCCGGGCCAGGCCAATTATGCCGCCTCCAAGGCGGGGCTGGTCGGCATGTCCAAGGCGCTGGCGCAGGAACTCGCCAGCCGGGGCATCACCGTCAATTGTGTCGCGCCCGGATTCATCCGCACCGCGATGACCGATGTGCTGCCCGACGCGCAGAAGGACGCGCTGAATGCGCGAATCCCCGCCGGCCATATGGGCGAAGGTGCGGACATCGGCGCCGCCATCGTTTATCTTGCGAGCCGCGAGGCAGGCTATGTTACAGGCCAGACTCTGCACGTGAACGGCGGCATGGCGATGATCTGATCGCGATCGGTGCCGTTTCAGGGGGCAACGCCCCCTTGCAAGGGCACCGAGCGCGTTCTACGTGCGTTCGGGAAATGAAACCCCCAGCGATAGAGGGACGATAACAATGAGCGAGACCGCAGACCGGGTTAAGAAGATCGTCGTCGAGCATCTCGGCGTCGAAGCCGACAAGGTCACCGAAGACGCGAGCTTCATCGACGATCTGGGCGCGGACAGCCTCGATATCGTTGAGCTGGTGATGGCGTTCGAGGAAGAGTTCGAAGTCGAAATCCCCGACGATGCCGCGGAGAAGATCACGACCGTCAAGGACGCGATCACCTTCATCGACGAGCACAAGGACTGATCTGGCGGATGGCGCCCCGGCGCCCTGCCTTGCCCTCAATCGGGCAGGAATGAATGAACGGCTCCCCGTCCCAGGGCAACCAACAGGGGCGGGGAGCCGTTCCTGTTTGACGAAGTGAAGAACGGAGATGGCCATGCGCCGTGTTGTCGTAACCGGGCTCGGGCTTGTGACGCCGCTGGGTGCCGATGTGGAAACCGCATGGGCGAACATCATCGCCTCCAAATCGGGCGCGGGCATCATCACCCGCTTCGATGCGACCGACTATGCCTGTCGTATCGCCTGCGAGGTGAAGCCGCCGGAGCATGAATATGGCTTCGATCCGGGCAAGCGAGTCGATCACAAGGTGCAGCGCCAGGTCGATCCGTTCATCATCTATGGCATCGATGCCGCCGGCCAGGCACTCGAGGATGCCGGCCTGACCGACATGAGCGAGGAAGAGCGCTTCCGCGCCGGCTGCTCGATCGGTGCGGGCATCGGCGGCCTGCCGGGCATCGCCAGCGAATCGATCGTGCTGCATGAAAAGGGTCCGCGCCGGGTTTCGCCGCACTTCGTGCACGGCCGCCTGATCAACCTGATCACTGGCCAGGTGCAGATCAAATACGGCCTGATGGGGCCGAATCATGCCGTCGTGACTGCCTGCTCGACCGGCGCTCATTCGATCGGCGACGCAGCGCGGATGATCGCGATGGACGATGCGGACGTGATGCTTGCGGGCGGCGCCGAGGGCGCGATCTGCCCGCTCGGTATCGCTGGTTTCGCGCAGGCGCGGGCGCTGTCGACCAATTTCAACGACACCCCGGAAAGGGGCAGCCGCCCCTATGATGTCGATCGCGACGGGTTCGTGATGGGCGAGGGCGCGGGCGTCGTCTGCCTCGAGGAATATGAACGGGCCAAGGCGCGCGGTGCGAAGATCTATGCCGAGGTGATCGGCTACGGCCTGTCAGGCGACGCCTATCATGTCACCGCGCCGCATCCTGAAGGATCGGGCGCGTTCCGCTCCATGGAAATGGCGATGCGCAAGTCGGGCCTGGCCCTGTCGGATATCGATTATATCAACGCGCACGGCACCTCGACGCCGCTCGGCGACGAACTGGAACTGAACGCGGTGCGTCGCCTGTTCGGCAACAATATCGACACGCTGTCGATGAGCTCGACCAAGTCGGCGATCGGCCATCTGCTGGGCGGCGCGGGTGCGGTGGAGAGCATCTTCTGCATCCTCGCGTTGCGCGACCAGATCGTGCCGCCGACCCTGAATCTCGACAATCCGAGCGAGAATTGCGCCGGCGTCGACCTGGTGCCGCATGTCGCCAAGAAGCGGTCGGTCAAGGCAGTGCTGAACAACAGCTTCGGGTTCGGCGGTACCAACGCAAGCCTCGTCATGCGGGCCATCTAGGGAGCCATGCGCAAGCTTGGGTGCTTCGGCCTGCTCGTCGTCCTTGCGGCGATCGGGGCAGCTTTTATCGGGCTGCAATATTGGGCCGGGCCGGGGCCGCTGAAACGTACCACCAGCGTCCAGATCGCGTCGGGCACCAGTCTTGCGACCGCGTCGGTCCAGCTCGAAAAGGCCGGGGCGATCGGCTCGGCGGGCCAGTTCCGGCTGTTCGCGCGCTTCCTGGGCTCCGATGCGCCGATCAAGGCCGGGGAATACCGGCTGCCGCCGCATCTCAGTCAGGCCGATATCCTCAAGGTCCTGCAGGGCGGCAAGACGCTGCAACGCTTCGTGACGATCCCCGAGGGCTGGCCCTCGGTGATGGTCAAGAAGGCGCTGGACAAGACGCCGGGGCTCGAGGGCACGGCCGCGGTGCCTGGCGAAGGGACCGTGCTGCCGGACAGCTACAGTTTCGAGCGAGGCTATACCAAGGCGTTCATGATCGAGCGCATGCAGGGGGCGATGACCCGCTACCTCGCCGCGGCCTGGGAAAAGCGCAAGCCGGGCATTGCGGTGACCACCCCGCGCGACGCGCTGATCCTCGCATCGATCGTCGAGAAGGAAACCGGCAAGCCGAGCGAGCGGCGGATGGTCGCCGCCGTCTATTCCAACCGGCTGAAGCGCGGGATGATGCTCCAGGCCGATCCGACGGTGATCTATCCGGTCACCAAGGGGCTGCCGCTCGGTCGCCGCATCCTGCGGTCCGAGCTGCAGGCGAACAACGGGTACAACACCTATGCGATGACCGGGCTTCCCGCCGGCCCGATCTGCAATCCCGGCCGGGCCTCGATCGACGCGGTGCTTGACCCCGAACAGTCAAGCGCCCTGTATTTCGTCGCCGACGGAACGGGTGGCCATGTGTTCGCCGACACGCTCGAGCAGCACAATGCGAACGTGCAGAAATGGTACGCGATCAGGAAGTCGCGCGGCGAAATGTAGGGCCGGTGCAACCGTGCCTTTTCCCCGATCGCTCACGGCGATAAGGGGAGCAGGGCAGTCGGGGGCGCATCGTGACAATCAATTCGGGCACGCCTGACGTCGCGACCGCCTCGCGGCGCCTTCGTTTCGCCCGGCTGGATCGCCTGCTCGTCGCGCTGCTGATCGCGACCTTCCTCACCTGCAGTCTCGGCTGGCTGTTCAAGGCGCATTGCACCTTCGATGACGGTGGCTGGACCGCATCCGAGCAATATACGACCGGCTGTTATTCGGATGCGATGCCCTTCTGGGGCGGACGCGAGATCGCGGCGGGGAAACTGCCCTATTTCGAGGCGCGGATGGAATATCCGGTGCTGACCGGCGGGCTGATCTATCTCGACGGGCGCATCACCGCCGGACTGTTCGGCCGGACGGCGTCAGCACCGCATTTTCTCTTCGTCGTCGCCCTGGTCAACACGGCGATCACCCTGCTGGTGACCTGGCTTTTATG
>CZQE01000355.1_pt1 | contig 11874 bp, 8 predicted proteins | sample 734431 | NCBI WGS metagenome assembly CZQE01 (sample SAMEA3597869, study PRJEB11362) | hydrothermal vent metagenome | biome: marine hydrothermal vent biome; feature: marine hydrothermal vent; material: ocean water | place: Atlantic Ocean | collected 2010-09-19/2010-10-04
TCGCAGGAAATCCGCCTTGCTTCGAACGGTTCGAACAAGCTCCAATATACCCTCGGTGCTTTCTTCTTCCATCAGACGATCAATACGCAGGGGTCGCAGGTACAAGGCTCGGCGGCGAGTCGCTGGCTGCTCAATCCCGGCAATGTGCCGGTCGGTTCGAGCGGCTGCGCTACGCCAACGGCGAATGCCTGCAACCCGGCGGTTCTGAACGGCCTGACATCGACCAACACGATCAGTTTCGACAATACGAGCTTTGCGGTGTTCGGTAAGCTCAATTGGGAAGCCGCTGACGGTTTCCACATACAGCCCGGTCTGCGTCTCAACTACGACAAGAAGAGTGGCTCGTATCTATCTGTTGTTACGACCGGAAGTGGTAGTACGACGCTCAACGCGGACCAGGCTGCGACGCTGGCGCCGCAGAGCTACGCACCTCGTTTCAGCGCCTGGAATGTGTCGGGCGACATCACTGCCTCCTATGACTTCTCCCACGACGTGCACGGCTACGCGACCTATTCGAAAAGCTTCAAGTCGGGCGGCATCAACCTCTCCGGCCTGCCGCTCAACGCCCTCGGCACTGCCGTCGATCTGACGACCCAGACGGTTAAACCCGAGAAGGTCGATGCCTTCGAATTGGGCCTGAAGACGCAATTCCTCGATCGCCGGCTGACGCTGAACCTTGCCGGATTCTGGACCGAAATCTCCGACTATCAGGCGACCGTGAACAACGGGCAGCTCACCGTGATCCGGGGCTATCTGGCCAATGCCGGCAAGGTGCGGTCTCGCGGCTTCGAGTTCGACTCGAGCTTCAGGCCGAGCAAGCGCCTCAACCTCTACGTGAATGGTGCTTACACCGACGCGATCTATCAGAGGTTCACGAACGCACCATGCCCGCCCGAGCTTTCAGGCGGTACCGTGACGACAGGTACACCTGGGGCCGCTGGGGTGCCCGGCGCCCTGAGCCCCGTGGTCTGCGATATCTCCGGTCAGCGTCTGCCGGGCATCTCCAAATGGTCCTTCTCGTTCGGCGGCGAATATAATGTGCCGGTCGGCGGATCGGGCGGGGAGGTCTATGTCGGCTATGACGGCAACTACCGCTCGCGCTTCTCGTCGAACCCATCGCCTTCGGCCTATACCTGGATCGAGGGAGGCTCGCTGTCGAACTTCCGCCTGGGCTATCGCAAGAACGACTTCAATGTCTTCGCCTGGGTCCGCAACGCCTTCAACCGGGACTATTTCGAACTGCTCTCGACTCAGTCGGGTAGCACCGGCCTGATCGTTGGCCAGCCGGGTGACCCGCGCACCTTCGGAGGCACCATCAGCAAATCCTTCTGACGGTTCCGCGCAGCTGCAACCCCGGCGCGGCCGGGGTTACAGCCCGCAACAATGCCTTTTTTCTGATGGGCCGCGGCAGGCCTCACGCGACGACTGCAGTCTTTTGTGCGGTTTTTGAAAAACCAAACGCCCGGGCCGTTTCCAGCCCGGGCGCCTGCGTGACGACTGCTCGTCAGCCCCCTTGTCCCGCTTCCGCTACACACCCTGATGGGCGGAACTGAAAGCATTCCCCGAACCACGGCCGTTGCCTGTGTCTCAGTGGCCCAACGCTAGGATCGACCCCGCGCTTTGTCACCGGGAATGTGGCAGGGTGGGACGGATTGCGGCGACCCTGTGGCGATTGCGCAACACGCGGCTTCAGTTGCCAGCCGCGCATGTGCAGCCTAGAGCCAGTCGATCTTACACGTGCGGGTTGTTCCGAACATCATGATCCTGTCGCGCTACGAACGCATGATCGCCCGCCGCTATCTGCTGCCGGGCAAGGGCGAGGCTTTCATCCTGCTCGTCGCCGGTTTCAGCCTCGGCGCCGTCATGCTCGGCGTCGCTGCGCTGGTGATCGTGATGAGCGTGATGAACGGTTTTCGGGCAGAGCTGTTCGACAAGATCGTCGGCCTGAACGGCCACGCGGTGGTGCAGGGCATTGGCGGCGAGCTTCCCGACTGGCGCCGCGTCGTCGACCTCGCAAAGGCGACGCCGGGCGTGACCAGCGCAACGCCGCTGATCGAGCAGCCGCTGATGACGAGCTATAACGGCCGGGTCGAGGCCGTGCTGGTACGCGGCATGCGGGTGGAGGATATCCGTAGCAACGCGACGATCAATTCGAAGGTCGTGATGGGATCGCTCGCCAGCCTCACCGACGGTAGCGGCAGGATCGCGATAGGGTCGAAGCTGGCGGAAGCGCTGGGCGCGCAGGTCGGCAGCGAGATTTCGCTGATCAGCCCGCAGGGGCAGACCACGCCGTTCGGCACGGTGCCGCGCATCGTTTCCTACACGGTCGGCGCGATCTTCGAGATCGGCGTGTATGATTATGACAAGGCCTATGTCGTCATGCCGATGTCGGATGCCCAGACCCTGCTGATGATGGGCGATTCGGTGGGCATGGTCGAGCTTCAGACAGTCGATGCCGACCGGGTGGGGAAGATCCTCGCGCCCCTTGCCGACAAGGTCGCGGGCAGGGCGGTGATCGCCGACTGGCGGCAGATGAACGCGCAACTGTTCGAGGCGCTGGCGATCGAGCGGGTGGTGATGTTCTGCGTGCTGTGCATCATCATCCTGGTCGCTGCGTTCAACATCGCCTCGTCGCTGATCATGCTGGTGCGGGCGAAGACGCGCGATATCGCGATCCTGCGCACCATGGGCGCGACGCGGACTGGCATGATCCGGATCTTCATGACGGTCGGCACGACGATCGGCGTGCTCGGCATCCTTGCGGGACTGGTGCTCGGCTTCACCTTCCTTGTCTTCCGCCAGAATGTCGTCGATTTCGTCCAGTGGATCAGCGGGCAGAATCTGTGGGATCCCACGATCCGCTATCTGACGATCCTGCCGTCAAAGACCGATCCGTTCGAGATGATCGCGATCGTGCTGATCGCTTTCCTGCTAACCTTCCTCGCCACGCTCTATCCGGCTTTCAAGGCGGCGAGCACCGATCCCGTACAGGTGTTGCGCTATGAGTAATCCGGTTCTGGCTGTTTCAGGCCTGACGCGCAGCTTTACCCAGGGCGACGCGACGATCGAGGTGTTGCGCGGTGTCGACCTGGCGGTGGGGCAGGGGGAGATCGTCGCCCTGCTCGGCCCGTCGGGATCGGGCAAGTCGACGCTGCTCCAGGCCGTCGGCCTGCTCGAGGGCGGGTTCGGCGGGTCGATCCGCATCGCCGGGGAGGAGGCAGCGCAGCTCGACGCGCATGGCCGGACGATGGTGCGCCGCGACTATCTCGGCTTCGTCTATCAGTTCCATCACCTGCTGCCTGATTTCAACGCGACCGAGAATGTCGTGCTGCCCCAGCTCATCCGCGACCGCAGCCGCGCCGACGCCGATGAGCGGGCCCAGTCGTTGCTGACCGCGCTCGGGCTCGGTCATCGGCTGACGCATCGGCCGAGCCAGCTTTCCGGCGGCGAGCAGCAGCGGGTCGCGGTGGCGCGCGCGCTGGCCAACAAGCCTGCGCTGGTGCTGGCGGACGAACCTACCGGCAATCTCGACGAAGCGACCGCCGATGTGGTGCTTGCCGAATTCCTGCGCCTCGTGCGCGGCGAAGGGTCGGCGGCGCTGGTCGCGACTCACAACGAGCGGATGGCGCTGAAGATGGACCGGGTGGTGCGGCTGCACGAGGGGCGCCTTGCCTGAACGCCCGGGTGCGAGTGTCGCTCGCGCTGCGCGGCGAACTCGACTATCTCCTGATGCGACAACAGGGGAAGCAGGGCATGACCGCGATCACTGAAATGAGCGTCAAGGCGGCTGACGGCGGCGTGGCGGATCTCTCCGCTTATGCCGGCCAAGTGCTGCTGATCGTCAATACAGCCTCCAAATGCGGCTTCACGCCGCAATATGAAGGGCTTGAGGCGCTGCACCGGAAATATGCGGATCGCGGCTTCGAAGTGCTCGGCTTCCCGTGCAACCAGTTCGGGGCACAGGAGCCTGGGGATGCGGCCGAGATCGCCAGTTTCTGCACGCTGACCTATGATGTCACCTTCCCGGTCTTCGCCAAGATCGACGTCAACGGATCGAATGCCGACCCCCTGTTCGAGCAGCTGAAGAAGGATGCGCCAGGTCTGCTGGGATCGACCTCGATCAAGTGGAACTTCACCAAGTTCCTGGTCGATCGCAGCGGCAAGACGGTCGCGCGCTACGCACCGACCACCAAGCCCGAGGACATCGAGGCCGATATCGAGAAGCTGCTTCAGCATCAGGGCTGAACGGGTAGTCTATTGAAACCGGGCTTCGGGAAGGATCGGCTTCAATAGAGTTCCCGTCGCAACCAGACCTCATCAGGTCCGTCACCAGCACGCTGGAGCAGCTTGGCGAGGGTGAGCTTGTACTGGCGCAATTCGGCAAAGCTGAGCGATCCGAACCAGGCGCGTTCATGCGCGCTCGCCTCGGCGTCGAGGAGCGGTACCAGATCGGCACCCGCTTCGCTGAGCGAGAGCCGTACTGATCGACCATCAGTCGGGTCGGGGGCACGCACCATCAAGCCCTTGGCCTGAAGCCGGTCGGCAAGACGCGTGACCGCCGCGCCATCGAGCCGCAGGGAGAAAGCAAGGCCCCTGACGGTATCGGCATCGCACCGCGCCAGCGCCGCGAGCAGGCGGTATTGCGACGGCGTCACGCCGAATGTCGCGAACCGGCGCTCAAGGTCGCCCTGCAGCGCCTGCGATACGCGATCGTGCCAGAAGCTGACGCGGTCAGCTTCTTTGTGGATAGTTAATGTCATGACAATCATTTACATTGTCATGACATGGATCGCAATCCACAGCTAATCCGGCGCACAAGGCTTTCCCGAATCGGCTTGGACACCCATAGTCGTTGGATGCCGCATTCAGCTTTCGTGCCTCTACGCATCTTTTCGTCCTACACGATGCTCGATGGCGCGATCGAACCCAAGGCGATCGCCAAGCGCGTGCAGGAACTGGGTTTCCCTGCCGCGGCCTTGACTGACCGCAACGGCCTTTATGCGGCGACGGCCTATTCGGACGCCTGCAAATCGTCCGGGGTGCAGCCGGTCATCGGCACCATGCTCGGGATCGCCCGACCGGATATGCCCGACGGCATCGAAGCGCCGGTCGACTGGATCGCGCTCTACGCGCAGGACGAGACCGGATATCAGCATCTGTGTGCGCTCGTGTCCCGCGCCCATCTCGACCGGCCGCTCGAATTGTCGCCGCACGTCGATTTCGCCGCGCTCGAAGGCAGGACAGACGGGCTGATCGCGCTGACCGCGGGTGGCGAGGGCGGGCTGACCCGGCTGATCGCGGAAGGACAGACGGAACGGGCGATGGCCTATGCCGATCGCCTCCAGCACCTGTTCGGCGACAGGCTCTATATCGAGCTGGTCCGCCGGCTCGACGAGACAGAGGGCAGGGCGGAGGCCGGGCTGCTCGACCTCGCTTATGCGCGTGACCTGCCGATCGTCGCGACCAACCCCTGCTGCTATGCCGACCAGGATTTCGGCAATGCGCATGACGCGATGCTGTGCATCGCCAATTCGACCTATATCGCCAGCGAGGACCGCCCGCGCAGTTCCCCCGACGCCTGGATGAAGCCGGCCAAGGACATGCGCCTTCTGTTCGAAGACCTGCCCGAGGCGATCGCCAACACCCTGGTCGTTGCGCAGCGGTGCGCGGTGATGGCGCCATACCGCAAGCCGATCCTGCCCAGTCTTGCCGGCGATCCGGCAGCCGAGGCCGAGGCACTGCGCCAGGATGCGCGGGACGGACTGGAGAAGCGGCTCAAGCGGATCGAGGAGCTTTCCGCACACGCTCCTGTCGTGGCCGGGGAGGCAGTGGCAGAGGAGGACTGGCGCGACGCTTACCGCAAGCGCCTGGAATTCGAGCTCGACGTCATCATCCAGATGGGCTTCCCGGGCTATTTCCTGATCGTCGCCGACTTCATCAAATGGGCGAAGGACCATGACATTCCGGTCGGGCCCGGCCGTGGATCGGGCGCGGGTTCGGTCGTCGCCTGGTCGCTGACCATCACCGATCTCGATCCGATGAAGCTCGGCCTGCTGTTCGAACGTTTCCTCAACCCGGAACGCGTGTCGATGCCCGACTTCGACATCGACTTCTGCGAAACCCGGCGTGGCGAGGTGATCCGCTACGTTCAGGAGAAATATGGCCGCGACCAGGTGGCGCAGATCATCACCTTCGGAAAGCTGAAGGCCCGCGCGGTGCTCAAGGACACCGGGCGCGTGCTGCAGATGAGCTATGGCCAGGTCGATCGGCTCGCCAAGCTCATCCCGAATCATCCGACCGATCCCTGGACCCTCGAGCGCGCGATGAACGGCGTCTCGGAACTGCTCGCCGAATATAAGAGCGACGGTGGGGTGAAGCATCTGCTCGACCTCGCCATGAAGCTGGAGGGCTTGCCGCGCCACAGCTCGACCCATGCCGCGGGCGTGGTGATCGGCGACCGGCCGCTCGCCGAGCTGGTACCGCTCTACCGCGATCCGCGATCGGACATGCCGGTCACCCAGTTCGACATGAAATATGTCGAGGGCGCGGGCCTGGTGAAGTTCGACTTTCTCGGCCTGAAGACTCTTTCAGTGCTCAAGAAGGCGATCGACCTGCTCGCGAACCGCAACATCGTCGTCGATCTCGATGCGCTCGAATGGGATGATGAGGGCGTCTACAAGCTGCTCCAGAAGGGCGACACGGTCGGCGTGTTCCAGCTCGAATCGGAGGGCATGCGACGCACGCTGGCAGCGGTGCGCCCGTCGAATTTCGGCGACATCATCGCGCTCGTCTCGCTCTACCGCCCCGGCCCGATGGACAATATCCCGAGCTTCGGCGCGCGCAAGAACGGGCGCGAGGAGATCACCTATCCGCATCCCCTGCTCGCAGGGATACTGTCCGAAACCTACGGGATCTTCGTCTATCAGGAACAGGTGATGCAGGCGGCGCAGATCCTGGCTGGCTACAGCCTGGGCCAGGCCGACCTTCTGCGCCGCGCGATGGGCAAGAAGATCAAGGCTGAGATGGACGCGCAGCGCGCCGGGTTCGTCGAGGGCTGCCTTGCGGTCAACAAGATCCCGGCCGGCAAGGCCAACGAGCTGTTCGACTTGATCGACAAGTTCGCCGGATACGGCTTCAACAAGTCGCACGCCGCCGCTTACGCCCTGCTCGCCTATCAGACGGCGTGGCTGAAGGCGCATTATGCCGAGGAATTCTACGCCGCCTCGATGTGTTTCGACATGGCGCTGACTGACAAGCTTGGCGTCTTCACTGATGACATGCGGCGCATGAGCGTCGCCTGCCTGCCGCCTGACATCAACCGCAGCGAGGCTGAATTCTCGGTCGAGAGCACCGAGGACGGCCTGGCAGTACGCTATGCGCTTGCCGCGCTGAAGAGCGTGGGCGAGGGCGCGATGGAGAAGCTCGTTGCCGAGCGCGACGAGAATGGGGCGTTCGACACGCTGGACGAGCTTGCCCGTCGCGTCGACCCGCGCCTGCTCAACAAGCGGCAGCTTGAAACGCTGGCGGCGGCGGGGGCGTTCGATTCGATCGATCCGAATCGTGCGGGTATCTTCGCGACCGCCGAGACGATCCTCGCGACCGCCGCGCGGGTCCATGACATGCGCACAAGTGGACAAGGTGGCCTGTTTGGGACGGCGGACGCAGTCGAGCCTGCGATCAAGCTGCCGCTGTCGGCGCGCTGGACGCTCGCGCAGCGGATGGACCAGGAGAAGGAGGCATTCGGCTTCTACTTCTCGGCCCACCCGGTCGATCGCCATTCGCACCTTGCCAAGATGCATGGCGCACGGAGCTATGCAGCGCTGGGCGAGCTTTCCATTCCCGATGACGGCACGCGCGCCGGGGCGACGATGGCTGCCCTGGTCGAGGACGCGCGGTGGCGGACCTCGGCGAGGGGCAAGCGGTACATGATGGCGACCTTGTCCGATCCCTCGGGCCAGTTCATCGCCACCTGTTTCGACGACGGGGTGGCGGCCGACCTGGAGGAGGCGGCGCGCAACGGCAGCTGCGGATTGATCATGGTGGAACTGGATCGCCGGCCCGGCGAGGACAGCCCGCGCGTGAGCATCAAGCGAATCCAGCCGTTCGAGACGCTCGCCAATACGGCGCGTTTCGTGGTCGAATTGTCGGTGGAAACGCCGGCTGCCATGGCGGCGCTCGGCGCGTTGCTGGCTGAAGTGCGCGGGGCACGAGGCGAAGTGTGGGCCAATGCCGCGCTTCCTGACGGCGGGGCGGCACGCGTGTTGCTGGGCCGGGATTTCCTGCTCGACGGCGAGCTTGCCGCCCGGATCGAACATCTGCCCGGGGTGAGCAATGTGGTCCTGAAGACCTCCGAGACGAGGCTCGCCCTCGTCGGCTGACCGGGAAGGAGGGGTGCCCATGTCCCTGATGTATTGCCGGTCCGTGTCCGGCTTGACGACGCGCGACACATCAATGACGGTCGTGCCGACCGGGGGGCTGTGAGCTGCCCGGTCGAAACAGGCCAGGGCTGTACAAACACGCGCAAAGCGGACGACAATGGCCACGAGAACGAGGCGGGAGAGCTGAATGTTGGGTGGGATGCAGGATTTCGAGTTGCGGGTGCCACGGCTGCTCGAGCATGCCGAGCGAGAGCATGGCAGCCGGGAGCTCGTCAGCGTCTGGGCCGATGGCAAGGAGACCAGGACCAACTGGGCCGGTATCGCACGCGACGCCAGAAAGTTGTCGCAAGCTCTTGAAAAAATGGGCTGCAAGCCCGGCGATCGCATCGCCACCCTTGGGATGAATCACAGCCGCCATCTCGTTGCCTGGTACGGCGCGATCGGCATGGGTGGGGTGATCCACACCATCAACCCGCGGCTGTTCGACGAACAGCTTGTCTATATCGCCAACCATGCGGACGACCGCGTGCTCTTCTACGACAGGGTGTTCCAGCCGCTTGTCGACCGGCTCAAGCCGCAATGGACCGGCATCGAGCATTATGTCGTGTTCGACCCTGATGAGTCAGAGAGGGAACGGCCCGACGGCTTCGAGGCGCTGATCGCGCGGGAGGACGGCGACTATGTCTGGGTGGAGGGCCCCGAGCGCGATCCCTGCATGCTGTGCTATACCAGCGGCACGACGGGCAACCCCAAGGGCGTCCTCTACCAGCACCGCTCGACGATGATCCACGCCATGGCGGAGGTCGCGCCCTGGGTGTTCAACCTGTCGCCGCGCGCGGTGGTGCTGCCGATCGTGCCGATGTTCCACGCTGCCGCCTGGGGCCTGCCTTTTGCCGGCGCGCTGTCGGGCGCCAAGTTCGTCTATTCAGCGGTCAACGATGCGGTCATCCTGTGCCGGCTGATGAACCAGGAGAAGGTGACTCATTCAGCGGGCGTGCCGACTGTCTGGCTGTCGATGTTCCAGCATATGGACGCAACGGGCGAGGAACCGAGATATCTGCAGCAGGTGACGATCGGCGGATCGGCTGCGCCGCGTGCGATGATCGAGCGGATCATGGGCATGGGCGTGACGGTGAAGCATCTCTGGGGCATGACGGAGACCTCCCCGATCGGTACGGCTGGCTTCCCGCCAGCGCATTGGGACGAGATGAGCCTGTCCGAGCAACTCGATCATGTCTCGAAACAGGGGCAGATCCCGTTCGGCGTTGAACTGCGCGTCGTGGATGACGACGATGCCGTGCTGCCGCGCGACGGGCTCAGTTCGGGCCGCCTCCAGATCCGCGGTCCCTGGGTGGTCAAGCGCTACTTCAAGGCCGATGCCGATGCGGTGGACGCCGACAACTGGTTCGACACCGGCGATGTGGCGGTGCTCCATCCCGATGGCACGATGCAGATCACCGATCGGGCGAAGGACGTGATCAAATCCGGCGGCGAATGGATCAGCTCGGTCGATCTGGAGAATGCCGCTGTCGGCTGCGCCGGCGTGGCCGAGGCAGCGGCGATCGGTATCTATCATCCCAAATGGGACGAACGGCCGCTATTGCTGGTGGTCCGCAAGCCGGGCAGCGCGGTGACCCCGGCCGAGATCACGGCGCATCTGGCCAACCATGTCGCCAAATGGTGGCTGCCCGATGAGATCGTCTTCGTCGACGACCTGCCCCACACTGCGACCGGCAAGCTGCTCAAGACCGAGCTGCGGGCACGATTCAAGGACTATAAACTGGCGGCGGCCTAGCGGGTCATTGCGTCCCGGTCACCCGGTGATCTTGTAGACGCCCATTGCCACACCCGAGAGCAGCAGGAACAGGATGGCGCCGAGCAGCGCGGACAGGCTTGGCCGGAGATTGGAAAAGGCGTCGGCGATTGCCTTGATGATCGCCAGCAGATCGAGATTCGGGGCCAACTCCCGCACGCGCTTCGCGATTTCGACGGGTTCCGGTTTCGTGCTGATGGCGTCCTTGAAGAAAAGGTAGAAGGACGCAATCGAGAAGGCCATCGCGACGCTGCCGATGACGTACTGCTGGGGTTCTAGAGATGGCATAGGTCTGTTCCCTTCGCTTCGATGAGCGTGGAATAGGGCTGTGCCGGGCGCGTCGCGCGTGATCGGCGTCACGCTTGCCTCTTTTCCGGAAACCGACAAGCTCAGCCGGAACTCTCGGCGATGGCGAGATTGGCGGTGTGCAGCTTGTCCTTGACGGCATTGGAGAAGCTTCGTTCGATCGCGCTGCGCAGCCCCTCATGATCGCTGAAGAAACGTCTCAGCGTTGGCGTCGAGGCGCACCAGAAAGTGCAGGGGCCAATCAGCGTGACGGTGGCGGTAGCGTCGTCGCCGGACAAAATGGTTGCTTCGCCGATCAGGTCGCCGGTGCGCCAGATGCCGACCTCCCGCGCCTGGATTGTCGCCCGGGCTTCGCCGCTGACCAAATAATAGAGATTGGCGATTGGTTCGCCCTCGCTTGTCAGCACGTCATTGGCCCGGCCGCGCAGCCACAGGCCGAGATCGATGAACTCACGTGCGGCGTCGCGCGGCAAGGTGTGGAGATAGGTGCGGCGCATCACCTCCTCCATCGGGGTGAAGCGGATTTTCCTGTCCTTCCGGCGGTCTCCCCAAAGCTTGACGAGCCAGATGGCGAGCAGGACCAGCATCAGGCCGGCCGCCACATGGTCGGCCCGCAGGATCGCATCGGCCAGCATCGCGATCGCGGCGACCGCGATCAGCATCCGCATTCGCCGGGTCGTTCGCGCCAGGAGCGCGACGACGAGCAGGGCGTAGCCCAGCTGCAGAACCAGATTGTCCATTGAAAACATGCGTGCGCTCCCTCGTTGGAAAGCGACCCGACCGGCATCATGGGCAAAGCAGGCGCGGTGAACAAGCCCGGCTTGCGGGTGAAGCCCGACTGGTTCAAGTTCCCCGGCTGGTTTCAGGGAGTTGGCGCGTGGCGGACGAGGGCACGACGGTGGAAGTGGGGAGCGCGGCGGGTGCGGTGACGCTGCCCGCCCGGCCCGAGGCGCTACGCCTGTCGCCGAGCGAGACCGCCGTTGTCGTGATCGACATGCAGAATGCCTATGCCTCTCCCGGGGGCTATGTCGATCAGGCGGGGTTCGACATTTCGGGTGCCGCCGGCACGATCGGCAAGATCGCGACCGTGCTCGACACCGCGCGCCGCGCCGGCGTGCAGGTGATCTACCTGCAGAATGGCTGGGACCCCGATTATGTCGAGGCGGGTGGGCCGGGATCGCCCAACTGGCACAAATCCAACGCGCTGAAGACGATGCGCAAGCGCCCCGACCTGGCTGGCAAGCTGCTCGCGCGCGGCGGGTGGGACTACGAACTGGTCGATGCGCTGAAGCCGCAGCCGGGCGACATCAGCCTGCACAAGACCCGCTATTCGGCCTTTTTCAATTCGCAGCTCGACAGCACGCTCCGCGCGAGGGG
>CZQE01000067.1_pt1 | contig 11798 bp, 13 predicted proteins | sample 734431 | NCBI WGS metagenome assembly CZQE01 (sample SAMEA3597869, study PRJEB11362) | hydrothermal vent metagenome | biome: marine hydrothermal vent biome; feature: marine hydrothermal vent; material: ocean water | place: Atlantic Ocean | collected 2010-09-19/2010-10-04
AGACTTCCTTACCCAGATCATAGGCACGGCTATACTGGTCGCTCTGCTTCATCGCATCGCTGACCGCGCCGACCACGGCGGCTGCCGCGGACGGCGCACCGGGGGCACCTGCGACCGGCGGCGTACCAGGGGCGGGCGTCGGCGCCGGCTTCGGCGCGTTGAGCGTCGAAGCTGGCGGCGGCGTGTTCGACAGGGCACCGGGGATGCCGCCGGGCTGTGCGCTGGCGCCGTCCTTCTGGTTGCCGGTCCAATTGCCCTGTTCGGCGCGCAGCGCGCCCTGCTTGTCATAGCTTTCGCGCGTTGCCTGGGTCTCGTCGAGATCGACATCCGCCTGGACCTCGACGGTGAAATTGCCGGCACCGATCAGTGGCGTCAGCAATTGCACGACCTGGGCGCGGTTCTTTTCTTCGATGCGGCGCTGGAAGGCGATTCGTTCGTCGCTGGCAATGCCGAGCGCGCTCTTGTCGGATCCCTTGGTGAGCAGGCCGCCCATCTGGTCGACGATCGTGACTGCCTCGGGCTTCATGCCCGGAACCGACGAGGCGACGAGATTGATGATCGAGCTGACCTGCGCATCGCCCAGCGACCTGCCTGGTTGAAGCTTGACGATAACCGAGGCCGAAGGCGCGGCGTTATCGCGGACAAATACTGATGCCTCGGGCGTGGCGAGATGGACTCGCGCCTCGGCCACCGCGTCGATCTCCTGGATCGACCGGGCGAGTTCGGTCTCGCGCGCCTGGCGAAGACGCTCGCCCTCGACCGCGCGGCTCACGCCCATCGGCAGATTGTCGAGAATCTGATAGCCGCCAGGCGCACCCTTGGGCAGGCCCTGCCCGGCCAGCAGGATTCGCGCCCGGGAATAATCGTCCTCATTCACCGTCAGGGCACCGGTGCCCTCGTCGATCCGCGCGGTGATCTTGGCCTGCTGGAGCGCCTGGGTGACCGATCCCTTGTCGACGTCGCTGAGCCCGGAGAACAGGGTCTTCTGCGTCGGCGTGGACAGCATGACCCAGGCGAGCGCGGCGGCCGCGATCAGGCCGATCATCAGCACCATCGGCAGGCTGCGGCGCACCGCCGGCTGGGCGAGCAGATCCTGGATCTGCCGCAGAGGGTTGGCGAAGCGCTCCGGCAGGGCGGGCGTGGCGGACGGGGTGAGGGCGTTGCTCATGGTTTACACCGGCATGCTCATGATGTCCTTGTAGGCGGACAGGAGTTTATTGCGCACCTGAAGCGTCGCCTCGAAGCCGACCGAGGCCTGCTGCCGGGCGAGCATCACTTTCGCGATGTCGATATTCTCGCCGCGTTCATACGCGGCGGAGAGTTCGCCGGCCTTGTTCTGGCCTTCGTTGACGCTCTTCAGCGCCTCTTCCATCGTCGCGGCGAAGCTGGTCGGCTTGGACGAGCCGACGCCCTGGGCCGGAGCCGATGTGCCGGCCGTCGCATTGGCGCGCGACAGCGCCTCGTTGCGCTCGAGGATCTGCGCGCGAAGCTGCATCACCCGGTCGACGCTCATCGCGCCGCCGATTCCGCCGACGCCGCTCATGCCGACACTGCCTTGTTCGGGGCACGGGTGATGTCGTCACCCTGCTCGCGGGCCTTGGCGAGGCGATAGCGCAGCGTCCGCTCCGAGATGCCGAGCCGCCGTGCGGTTTCGATCCGGCTGCCGCCACAGGCAGCGAGTGTCTCGCGGATCGCGGCGAACTCGCTCATCTGGACGATATTCCCCAGGGTCGCGGGCTGGGCCGCCGGCTGGTCGTTGGCGGCGTGCGCGGCGAAAACCGGGATCGGCGCCGACGGGCGATCGAACACGATATGCTCGGCATGGATCGTATCGCCCGCTGCGAACAGCAAGGCGCGCTGGATGACGTTTTCGAGCTCCCGGACATTGCCCGGCCAGTCATGACCCATCAGCGCCTCGACCGCCGACGCATCGGGCCATGGGGTCGTCGCGCGATTGCCGGCATGGCGCAGGATCAGGGTCGCGGCGAGCGCGGGGATGTCCTGTCGGCGCTCGGCGAGCGGCTTGGTGCTCAGCGGGAAGACCGAGAGGCGGTAATAGAGATCGGCGCGGAACCGGCCGGCGGCGACTTCGGCCTGCAGGTCGCGGTTGGCGCAGGCGATGATCCGGACATCCACCGAGACGGGCGTCGAGGCACCGATCGGCACGACCTCGCGCTCCTGCAGCACGCGGAGCAGCTTCGACTGGAGCTGGAGCGGCATCTCGGCAATCTCGTCGAGCAGCAGCGTGCCGCCATGCGCGGCGCGGAAGAAGCCTTCGCCGCCTGAGGAAGCGCCGGTGAAGGCGCCCTTCTGGTGGCCGAACAGCAGCGCCTCAAGCATCGTCTCCGGCAGCGCGGCGCAATTGATCGCGATGAACGGGCCGTCGCGGCGGCTCGAGTTGAGGTGGATCGAGCGGGCAAGCACTTCCTTGCCGGTGCCGGTCGGCCCGTTGATCAGCACGGTGATGTCGGCGGCGGCGACCCGCTCGGCCAGGGCGTAGAGCGCGAGGCTCTCCGGATCGGCCGCGGTCGGCGTTTCCTGCTCGGCGACGAGCGCACGGACGAAGCCGTTACCGACATGCGCGTCCTCGGGGCCGAAGGCGATCCGCGCCGGGCTGCCGTCGCGGGCCGGGACGATATGGCGGCCAGCCGAGCCGACGGCGTCGCCGATGATCACGGTGCGGGCCGGCGCGGGCGGGGTCTCGCCATCGGCGACGAGATAGATGTCGCCCGGCTGCGGCCGGCCATCCTCGAACGAGCGGACCGCGAACCCCTGGGCGCGGAGCGACGATACGAGCGTATATTTCTGCCGCAGGACCGCAGCTGACGGGACGATGGCACGCATTGAATTCCCCCTTCGATAGGAAGGGAAATGCCTCACGGATGGTAAACGCGGAGTTAAGCATATTGCCGTGGCGGCAAATTATTTCCGCCCGGCAGGAATGCGCCACCGCAGACCCCGGAAATGCGCGGTTTCCGGCGATACCGTGCGAATTTACTTAATCGGCGGCGTTGCCGGTCGTTACCTTCTGTGACGGCTCGGCCCTCCGCTTGGGGGCGGCGGGGATCGTCGGATCACAATGGAGATCGGACAATGACTGTTATCGGAACCAACGTTGCCGCGCTGCGCGCGACCAACGCGTCGAATGCGGCATCGAAGGCGCTGCAGACCAGCATCGAGCGCCTGTCGACCGGCAAGCGCATCAACAGCGCGAAGGACGACGCGGCAGGGTCCGCCATCGCTTCCTCGCTCACCTCGCAGATCAAGGGCCAGACCCAGGCGATCCGCAACGCGAACGACGGCATCTCGCTTGCCCAGACCGCCGACGGCGCGCTGGGTGAAGTCACCAACATCCTGCAGCGCGTCCGCGAGCTGTCGGTCCAGTCGGCGTCGGGCACCTATTCCGACGACGACCGCAAGAACCTGCAGGTCGAAGTCAAGGAGCTGGCGTCGCAGCTTTCGGACATCACGTCGAAGACCAACTTCAACGGCGTTACGCTGTTCGGCGCGAGCGACGTCACGATCAACATCCAGACCGGTTCGGGCTCGGCCGATCAGGTCGCGCTGAAGATCACCGCGCTCAACCTCACCAGCGTCGGCAGCATCGACATCTCCACCGCCGCCGGCGCCAAAAGCGCGCTCGACACGCTCGACACCTCGCTGCTGGCGGTCAACACGACCCGCTCGTCGATCGGCGCAGGCCAGAGCCGCCTTGAGTCGGTGGTCAACAACCTGACCAGCAACGTCGCCAACCTGACCGACGCGCGCAGCCGGATCGAGGATGTCGACTTCTCGACTGAAACGACCAACCTCGCCAAGGCGCAGATCCTGAGCCAGGCATCGACGGCCCTGCTCGCCCAGGCGAACCAGAGCCAGCAGGGCGTGCTCTCGCTGCTCCGCTAATATCGCGAAACGGCCCCCGGCACCGCCCCCCATCGGGTGTCGGGGCCGACCGGGCTCTTCCCGCAAGGGCGGAGCAACCAGGAACCCCGGCGGTCGCAGGACCGCCGGGGTTTTTGCTGCGTCTCAGCCGCCCAGGAACGCTGCGTCGAACGCCGCCGCGCCGGCCGGATCGAACCGTATCGCCCGCCCCTCGCCCCGGCGGGCCCAGCCGGCGGCAATGACATGGTCGAGGATTGCCGCACCCAGCACGCCGCCGAGATGGCTTCGCCGCTCGCTCCAGTCGAGACAGGCCCGGCACAGCGGCCGCCGCGCCCGGCCGAGCCGCGCCACATCGATGCCCAGGCCGCCTAAGAAGCCGGCGCCCGCAGGCGTCACCACCGGCGAATCCTCGCCGGCGATCAGGCCGTTCCGGGTAAAGGCCTGCATCAGCGCCACGGCCCGCTCGCCCGCGAGATGATCGTAGCAGATTCGCGCCTCGCGCAGCGCAGCATCATTCGGGCCGGTCCGGACGCGCATCGCCCCGGTCCGCGCCGCCAGGCTCATCAGGCTTTCCAGCGCCTCGCCGACATCAGCCCCGGACAATTGGAAATAACGATGGCGCCCCTGCCGCCGCGCGACGAGCAGCCCCGCGGCATCAAGCTTCGCCAGATGCCCGCTCGCGGTCGGCAGCCCGACGCCAGCCGCCTGGGCCAGCTCGCTGACGGTCAGAGCGCGGCCGTCCATCAGCGCGGTCAACATGTTGGCGCGCGCGGGATCGCCGATCAGCGCGGCGATGGCCGCAATGCTTGGCCCGTCCTTCATGGTTCGATCATAGCCGAACCATCAGCGTCACATCAAGGTGTAGGAGGAGGCCTGCAACCACGGAGCCGACCATGATCACCTGCTTCATCCGCTACGAGATCGATCCCTTCAACCTGCCGGCCTTCGAGCAATATGCACGGACCTGGGGCGAGGCCATTCCCCGCTGCGGCGCCGATCTGATCGGCTATTTCGCGCCGCACGAGGGATCGGCGACCACGGCGTACGGCGTCTATTCGATTGCCGATCTCGCCGCATACGAAGCCTATCGCGTCCGGCTGAGGGCCGATCCGCTCGGCCGGGAGAATTTTGCCTTTGCCAAGGCGGAACGTTTCATCCGCCGGGAGGACCGGCTGTTCCTGCGCCGGGTCGACACGCAATGATCGCGGTGATCTTCGAGGTCAGGCCGGCCGACGGCAAGCAGGCACGCTATCTCGATCTGGCCGCGGCGCTGCGCCCCGAGCTTGAGACGATCGACGGATTCGTCTCGATCGAACGCTTCGAGAGCCTGACGGAGCCAGGCAAGCTGCTGTCGCTGTCCTTCTTCCGCGACGAGGCGGCGGTGGCCGCTTGGCGCAACCGCCCTTCGCACCGCGCGACACAGGCGCAGGGCCGCGATTCGGTGTTCGAGGATTATCGCCTGCGGATCGCGGCGGTCGTGCGGGATTACGGCATGGCCGACCGCGACGAAGCGCCCGACGACAGCAGGGCGGCGTTCAGCCCCGCCGCATCAGCGCCTTCTTGAGCCGGTCATGCGCCGATTTCTTGATCTGGCAGATCCGCGCGGCGCCGACGCCGAGGACAAGCCCGATCTCTTCCAGGTTCAGTTCCTCGACATAATAAAGCTGGATCACCTGCGCCTCGCGCTCGGGCAGCGCTGAGATCGCGCCGATCAGCGCCTCGCGCAGATCCGCCTCGGCGAGTTGCTCGAACGCATCCGGCTCGTCACTGGCGAACCAGGGCTTGTCGTCCGAATAGACCTGGTCGATCGCCTCGAACCGCACCGGCTCAGCCGTCGCATATTCCAGGCGGAGCTTTTCAACGGTGACGCAGAGCTTTTCGGCGATCGCGGCCTCGGTCGGGGCGTGGCCAAGCTCGATCGTCAGCGCAGCGATCGCATTATTATAGGCACGACGACGACGCATCGCGCCACGCGTCAGCGTTGCCTGCCGCCGCAACGCATCGATCATCGATCCCCGTACGCGGGTGACGAGATATTGTTCGAAGGTGACCTGGCCGCGATCCTCGAAGCTGGAGCCCGCCTCGACCAGGGCGACCAGGCCGATCTGCACCAGGTCCTCGACCTCGATCGCGCTGCTCATGCCGCCATGGATGTGCCAGGCGAGGCGGCGCACGAGCGGCATATGCTTCCTGGCGAGCGTCGCCATGTCGGGCGCCGAGGCAGCCGAGGTCCGTCCATAGACCAGCGGCATCGCGCCCGAGAAGGCGGCGGGGTGCGGTTGCGCGGTCATGCCGGCAGCGCTCCGGGCGCGCCGATCACGGCGACGACCTCGACAGATTTGTCCTCGGGTACTTCGAAGAAGCTCATGACTGGGGTATCCGGCAAGATGGTACGGACGAGTTTGCGGATGGCGACGCGGATCGCCGGCTGGACGACGAGCGCGAAAGGCTTGGCCTCATCGACCAGAGGCTGGGCGGCGCGCTGAAGCGCGTCGACGATCCGGCGGCCGAGATCGGGCTCGATGGTGTGGCGGCGCGACGGATCGGAGCGGACAGCCTGGCCGAGCAGGCCTTCGAGCTGGCCTTCCAGGGTCATCACGCGCAGCGGCTCGCGAACGCCGCACAATTTCTGGATGATCAGCCCGCCAAGCTCCGGGCGGATCATCTCGATGATCTCGTCGGCGTCGAGCGTCCGCTGGGCGGCGACCGCGATGGCGGCGGCGATGCGGCGGAATTCCTTCAGCGGCACATTCTCCGCAAGCAGGCCGCGCAACACCTGGGTGAGCGTGGTCAGCGGCAGCGGGCTGGGCGACAGCGACGCGACGAGGTTCGCCGCGCGATCCTTCAGTCCGTCGAGCAGGCTCTGGACTTCGTCGGGGCCAAGCAATTCGCTGGCATGTGCGCCGAGCTGGTGGTTGAGATGAGTCGCGACCACGGTGCCCGGATCGACCACCAGATAGCCGGCACCGGTCGCGGCATCGGCATCGCCGGCAGTGATCCAGACCGCGTCGAGCCCGAAGGTCGGGTCCTTGGCCTTCTTGCCCTGGAGCTCGCCGAACGCCTGCCCGGTATCGAGCGCGAGCATCTCGTCGGGCGAGACGCTGTCCTCGCCGACGGTCACGCCGCCGACGATGATACGATAGGTGAAGGGCGCGAGATTGATGTCGTCGCGCACGCGTACCTGCGGCACGACGAAGCCGAGCTCCTTGGACAGCTGACGGCGGACACCGGTGATCCGCGCCATCAAGGGGCTGCCGCGGCGCTCGTCGACCAGCGGCACCAGGCCATAGCCGATGTCGATATTGACCTGCATCCCGTCGGTCACCTCTTCCCAGCCGATCCTCGACTGGTCGACCGGCTCGACCGCGACGACCTCGACCGGGGCCGGGCGGCGGGCGATCTCGCGCAGCTTCCACGCGGCGAAACCGGCACCGGCGGCGGCGGGCAGGATCACGAGATGCGGCATGCCGGGCATGAGGCCAAGCAGCGCGAGGATGATCGCGACCGGCGTCCAGGTACGGGCCGAGCCGAACTGGCTGCCGATCTGGCCGGCAAGGTCCATGCTCGACGTGACTCGGGTGACGATGGCCGCGGCGGCGATCGACAGCATCAGCGACGGGATCTGCGCGACCAGCGCGTCGCCGACCGCGAGCAGCACGTAATTATGTGCGGCGTCGCCGATCGTCATGCCGTGGCTGACCGGGCCGAGGATCAGGCCGCCGATGATATTGGCGGCGAGGATCAGCAGGCCGGCGACCGCATCGCCCTTCACGAACTTGGACGAGCCGTCCATCGAGCCGTAGAAATCGGCCTCGGTCGCGACCTCGATGCGGCGCGCCTTGGCTTCCTCAGGCGTGATCAGGCCGGCATTGAGATCGGCGTCAATCGCCATCTGCTTGCCGGGCAGGGCATCCAGGGTGAAGCGCGCCGACACTTCGGACACGCGGCCCGCGCCCTTGGTCACCACGATCATGTTGATGATGACCAGGATGGCGAAGACGAACAGGCCGACGACATAGTCGCCGCCGATCAGGAAGGTGCCGAACGCCTCGATGACATGGCCGGCCGCGCTCTCGCCCTCATGGCCGTGCACCAGCACGACTCGGGTCGACGCGACGTTGAGGCTGAGGCGGAACAAGGTGGCGAACAGCAGCACGGTGGGGAAGGCGGAGAAGTCGAGCGGCTTCTGCGCGTTCAGCGACACCATCAGCACGGCGAGGCTGATCGTGATGTTCATGATGAAGAACAGGTCGAGCAGGGCCGGCGGGATCGGCACGACCATCAGCACGACCAGCAGCAGGATCGCGACCGGCAGCGCGGCGGAGCGGAACAGCGGCGCCATGCCGCCACGCTTGAGAGCAACAGCCATGCGTCAGGCCCCCAGGGTCGCGAGCATCATATACGCCAGCCGCGCCGTATCCGGCGTCGGCCGCATGAGATTGGCAGTCTGCACGCGCGCAGCCCCTCCGTTGATCTGGTCGAGCGTGGCCTGCGCCCAGACGGCGGCGTCGCTGGTGCTGGTCTCGCCATTGCCGGGAATGACGGTCGCGCCGGATTCGCCGAGCGTGGTCGAGGCAAGCGCAACGCCGACCTTTGCCGCGCCGCCCGCAGCGCCGTTTTCGAGCTTGGCGGTGAACCGGTCGTAGATCTGCGCGAGCGTGCGCGGCTGCCCGTTCGAGGCGTAGAAGATGTTGTGATTGGCGCGGGCCGCGGCGGGAAACATCGCCGCGCCGGTGCGGTTGGGGCTGTCCTGCATCGCGCCGAGAAAGGATCGAGCGCCGCCCAGGCCCAGGAAATGCGCCATATAGAGGTCGGTGCCGTTGGCATCGCGGCCGAGAGCGCTCTCGATCGCTTCCTTGTTGTCCGACGCATGCTCCGCGGCCATGAGCGAGGCGGTCTGCGGATCGTTGCGTAGCGCGAGAATCGAGCGCCGCAGGCCGGGGTCGCTGACCGTCATGCGACCCGAACTGGTCGTCGAGATGCTGTCGGCCGCCCAGCCGAGGCCATGCTCAGCCCCGTGCTGCTTCACTACCCGCAGCCAGCTCTGTTCAATGAACTGATAAAGGCCCGAAGCGCTCGACGTGCCGGCGCGCGCATCGGCGCGCATGCCGCTTTCGAGCTGCGCCTGACCCATCAGATAGTTGAAATCGATCCCGGTCTTCTGGCTGGCAAGCGCGATCGCCGACTGCACCGAGCCGGTCGATTTCGTTCCCACGAGATTGGCAATCGGATTGAAGGTCATCGATCCCTGGCTGCTTTGCCCTTATTCAGGGTCACAAACAGCAAGGACCGTGCCAGTTCTCGCCTGTCAGATCGGGCAAGGGGGGATCGACTATATCGAGGCGCTATCGGGACGTCCGGCGCTTGTCCCTCGCTACGCCGTCTCGTCAGGCTCTACGGCTATTCGGGATGCTCCGGGTGAAGACCACCCGATTCTCAGGCGTAGGCCTTGAGCCCCATACCCGGGCGGTAACCGGCACCGGCATCGCCGGTCAGACTTTGCAGGCGGCGGCGAACATTTGCCGCCATCAGGTTCACATAGATGCGGCAGGTCTCGTTGAGGCGGTTGGCCTCCTCGGCAAGATCGCGCAGTTCCGGGCCGGCCGGGCCGGTGCCCAGGGCGGCAATGGCGTTGATCCCGGCAAGCTTGGCCTGGGTCGCCCGCTCCAGCCCCTCGACGTCGTTCGCCTTCAGCGCCGCGATCTCGGCGTGGAGCGATTCGATCACGCCGATCAGCGCGTCGCGCCTGGAGTTAGTCGGCGTCATGCGGATTCCATTCGAGTTTGAGCGCGATCAGCCGGTCGGCGATCGTCGTAGGGTAGATCGGAAAGGTGCCGTTGCGGATCGCGTTGCGGATACGCGACACCCGCTCGACATCGACCGGCGGCTGGTCGGCAAAGCCGAACGCCATGGCGGACAGCTCGAGCTGCTCGGCGACCACGCCTTCACGACCCGCCGTCTTGGCAGGCGGTGCGGCACGCGCGACCGGCACGACCTGCCGATCGCGTCCGGGCACTGGCTTTGAGCTGATCGAATCCACCACGTCTGCACCTTTGGGGTTACGCTGACAGGAGGAGTAACGACCGTTTCGTCCACACCTTAAGGAATTATTCCGTCCAGCCGGGCAGCGTTGCGCGGCCCGACTCGATCGCCACCGCCTGTACCGGCGCCTTGGCGCTATCGACCTTGACGAGGAAGCGGGCACCGGGCGCTGCATCCGCCATCGCGATGCCCTCGCGCGTGATCGAGAAGCCGGGCGATCCGGCCGCGATCGTCACCGGATCGCCACGTTTGATCACGGCCGCGAACTTGACCGGCGCGGCAGCGACCGGCGCAGCCGGCGCTGGCGCCGAGACTGGCTTCGCAACGGTGTGGACGGGGACGAAAATCCGCCATGCCGGGCCTGTGCAGGTCACGACCACCGCATCCTGGCCGGCACCGCGCCACGCCATCGAGACCATCGGACAGGCGGCGAGCTTCAGCCTCGTATCGACGATGCTGCGCGCGCCCCCGGCCTCTCCGATCGTCTTGCCGGTAAAGGCAGCGACGGCGCGGTCGATCGCCGCGGTATCCTGAAAGGGCGCCGCCGCGACCGCGGGACCGGCGAGCAATGCGAGCGGCACGAACAGGCGTGCCACGAACAAGGGGGACATGATTTTCTCCTCAGGGCGGCAAATGCGGGTTGCCGGTCGGCAGATCATTGCCGCTCTCCGGCAAAGCCGATGGTGATCACGACGGTGCGGTGCATGCGGCCCGGATTCTCCGGCGCATTGACGATGGTCATGCGCCCGGCGGGCACCACATGCGCCGCGGCGAGCGCGGCTGCGACGGCCCGGGCACGATCGGCCGCGAGCACAGCGCCGCTGCCCGTCAGGGCATCGACATCACGGGGCGAGCCATCAGTGCTGCCGCTGATCTTCAGCACGACGCGAGGATCGCGCACCGCCTCCCGCGCCCAGGCGATCAGGCCTGCGGGCGTCGAGGGCAGCACGGCGGAGCCGGGCATGAAATTCATCATCGCGGCCGCCGCGACCGGGATCGGATCGGGCGCGGCAGTCGGCGCTGCCGAAACACCGAAGCCTTCGCGAATACCCCGCGCCAGCGCCTTGCGGTCGACATTCTGGCTCGCCTGGATCAGCACGAAGAAGCCGACCAGCAGCAGCGCCAGGTCGGCGAGCGTCATCAGCCAGATCGGACGGCCGGGCGCCGCTTCGGGGAAATCGTCGCTCATACGACGTCAGCCATCGGCACAGGCACGCCCAGCGGAGGCGCCGTAGTGCGCGGCTGCTCGCGGGCGGCGAGCGCGACGAGCGGTGCCTCGAGCCGAAGCCGTTCGACCGCTTCCTCGCGGGCGTGGCGGCGCAGGCGAGCCGCCACCGGCATCGCAATCAGATTGGCGAGCAGCGCGCCGTAGAGCGTGGCGAGCAGGGCGATCGCCATCGAGCCGCCGATCGCCGCCGGATCGTCCATCTTCACGAACATGCCGACCAGGCCGATCAGCGTCCCGACCATGCCCATGGCCGGCGCGACCTCGGCCATGCCGGCCCAGACATCGGCGGCGGCGACATGGCGGTCGATCCGCGCGCGGCGGCAATGCCGGACGAGCGCCTCGACATCGGCAGCGGGCCGGCCATCGACGATCGCGGCAATTGCGGCGGCGACATCGGCATCGGCGATGACCGAGCGATCCAGCGCCATCACGCCGTGCCGCCGGGCGATTCGGCCAAGCGCACCGATCTGATCGAGCAGCGGCCCAGCATCGAACCGGCGCCGCCCGATCGTGCCGAGCGCCGCGACGGCGCGCGACAGATCACGCATCGGCGTGCGGAGCACGACGGCGAGCAACGTTCCACCACCGACGATCGAGATCGCGAGCGGATCGAGAAAGGGGCCCAGTTGCTGGGCGATATCGGGTG
>CZQE01000142.1_pt1 | contig 11759 bp, 11 predicted proteins | sample 734431 | NCBI WGS metagenome assembly CZQE01 (sample SAMEA3597869, study PRJEB11362) | hydrothermal vent metagenome | biome: marine hydrothermal vent biome; feature: marine hydrothermal vent; material: ocean water | place: Atlantic Ocean | collected 2010-09-19/2010-10-04
CAGATAGCCATGCGCACCGTGGAGCTGCACCGCGTCGAGGCCGAGCCGCGCCGCACGCCGGGCGGCGGCGGCGAACGCGTCCCGCACCCGATCGAGCCCGGCGCGGTCGAGCGCCAGCGGGGCATTGTCCTTGTGGTGAAAGGCGATCGGGGAGGGCGCCACCGTCTGCCAGCCGAGCGGGTCGCCCGGCGCGATCTGCGCGCCGCCCTTCCACGGTACTTCGGTCGAAGCCTTGCGGCCGGCATGGGCGAGCTGGATCGCGACCGGCATGTCGGACCAGCGGCGGATGCTGTCGAGCGTCCGGGCGATCGCCGCCTCCGTCGCGTCGTCATACAGGCCGACATCGGCGTGGGAGATGCGGCCTTCGGGGAGCACCGCGGTGGCCTCGATCGTCAGCAGCGCCGCGCCCGACAGGGCCAGGTTGCCGAGATGGATCTGGTGCCAGTCGGTCATGCAGCCGTCGACCGCCGAATATTGGCACATCGGCGCGATCACGATCCGGTTCGACAGTGTCAGCGCGCCGATCGACCGGGGTTCGAACAGCCTGGGTCCCGCCATCTTCAGTCTCCGAATTGCAACCCGGCGCGAATGTCGCCGCGCCGTGCAAATCGGGATGCTCCAGCTGACAATCAACCGCACCCCTTGTTCAGGGGCGGGAACATGTTCCTTTTCGACAAGCGGCTCTCTTTCCCGGCGAAGGCCGGGAAGTATCGCGGAACGGAGCGAGCCTGTGGAGTCAGGGTGCCAGTATCAGCCGACGAAGGCGCGCTCGATCACATAATGGCCGGGCTTGTTGTTCGACCCTTCCTCGAAGCCGCATGCCTCAAGCATCGCCGCGGTGTCGCGGATCATCGCGGTGCTGCCGCACAGCATCACCCGGTCATGCTCCGGATCGAATGCCGTCGCCCCGGTCAGCGGCGGACCGAACAAATGGCCATTCTCGACCAGCGTGTCGATCCGTCCGCAGGTCCTGAACGGCTCGCGCGTCACCGTCGGCACATAATGGAACTGAAGCAGCGCCTGGTCGCCCACCAGCGGATCGCCGGCGAGCTGCGCGGTCAGTTCGTCATGATAGGCGAGGTCGCTGACGCGCCGCACCGAATGGACGATCACCACCTGCCCGAACCGGTCATAGACTTCGGGGTCCCGCGCCACGCTCAGGAAGGGGGCCAGCCCGGTGCCGGTCGAGAGCAGGAACAGCCGTTTCCCGCCGAGCAGCGCGTCGAGCACCAGGGTGCCGGTCGGCTTGCGGCCGAGATAGAGCTGGTCGTCGGGCCTGATCGTCTGGAGCCGCGAGGTGAGCGGCCCGTCCGGTACCTTGATCGAGAGGAATTCGATCTCGTCGGACCAGGCCGGGCTCGCGATCGAATAGGCGCGCATCAGCGGCCTGCCGCCGGCGTCCTCGTCGCCGGGCAGTCCGATCATCACGAACTCGCCTGACCGGAAGCGGAAGCTCGCCGGCCGCTCGATCGCGAAGCTGAACAGATGCTCGTTCCAGTGCCGCACCCAGCGAACCGGTACGGTCTGGAAGGCGGCGTGATCGGGGATGGTCCTTGGCGGGCGCACGGGCATGTTCATGGGCGCTGCACTTTCGTGTCGGTCATCGCGGTCGCGACGAAATCGGCCGCCTGGGCCAGCCTGGCCACCGCGTCCTCGGCCACCAGTCCGGCCGCCACGCGCTTGAGCCGACCGATCGGCCCTTCCTGCGCCGTCGCGAACAGCGCCAGCAGCCGTGCCTCGTCGTCGGTCGTCCTGGCCGATCCGGCGCTGCCGAAGCGCACCTGGCCCAGGCTTTCCTGGTCGAGCGTCGCCATCAGCATATTGAAATCGGGCAGCGCTTCGGCGATGCCGCGCCGCGCGAAACCGGCATGGAGCGCATGGCAGCAGCACCGCCCGGCGCGCGCCGCGCCGACCCATGTCCGCATTGCCGTGAGCAGGAAACGCTCGGGCTCGTCGAGCCGACCGACCCCACGGTCGAGATAACGGTACATCATGCTTCCTTATTGCGAGTGCGTCGCATTATTGTGAATGGTGCGATGCGTCAATGCTCGACTGAGCGCAATTCGTAACGGATGTGGTTGGGTCGGGTTGAGGAGAATTCTGCCACGCCCTATCGTCACGCCGGGGGACAGCGCCGTGACGATGAAGGAGACTGATATCGTCGATCGGCCCGCCGTGGCGCGGCGTTGCCTGTTCGGCCTGCAATATCTTCGTGCGGTCGCCGCGACTGGTGTGGTCCTGTTTCACGCGACCGAGGCGGCCGGCGCGCCCTGGCGAATCGGATCCCGGGGCGTCGACCTCTTCTTCGTGCTCAGCGGCTTCCTGATGATCGCGATCACTGACGGCGGCGTGCGACCCTGGCCTTTCTTCAAGGACAGGCTCTTGCGGGTGGCCCCGCTCTACTGGATCGCGACGACCGCGCTGATCATGGTCGCCGTGGTCGGCCTCGCGCCGTACATGACGCTCGACCCGGTCCGGATCCTGGCCTCCTTCGCCTTCATTCCCTATGGCGACCTCACTGCCGGGCGGATCATCCTGCCGATCCTCCCGGTCGGCTGGACGCTGAACGCCGAGATGCTGTTCTACACGCTCTTCGCGCTGATCCTGATGTTGCCGCGCTACCGGATGCTGGTGCTGACCTGCGTCATCTGCGGTCTGGTCACGCTTGGCTTCCTTTATCGTCCGATCGGAGCGGGAGCTGCCTGGACCCAGCCGATACTGCTTGAATTCGTCGCGGGCGGCTGGATCGGCATGGCCTGGGTCAGGCCGGAACGGCGACGGCAGATATTCCTCTTCCTGCTGCCCGCGCTGTGCGTTTGGACTGCCCTGCCGGTAGGACGGGTCGGCGTGATGGTGACGCTGATCCTGGCGGCCGTCCTGTTCTTCGAGGCGCGGGGCGCCGGCATTCCGAAATGGCGCCCGCTCCTGCTGCTCGGCGATGCGAGCTATTCCATCTATCTGTGGCAGATATTCCCACTGCAGTTCGTCTTCGTTCTTGGCCAGCGCCTGAACGTGCCGCCCGCCATCCTCGCGGTCACTGCCAGCCTTGCTGCGATCGGCGGCGGAATCCTGGCCTATCTGCTGCTCGAACGTCCGCTGCTCGCCCTGTTTCATCGCCGGCGCACCAGGCACGGCATCACCATCCCGGCAGGGCCATGATCAGCGTCCGGCAAAGGCTGGCCGGCAGCCGTGCGATTTGATATTGTCGGGTAACGTTTTGCGGGGGCAGACGACATGGCGACAATAGCGGGCGGCTTCGGGCGGGATGCAGTCGTCAGGGACCGTGGTTTCTTCCTGATCATGGCACTGGTGATTGCGGCGACGACGGTCGCCGGATTCGCGCTTCAGTTCGTCGCCGGCCGGTCGAGCCTTGCCTCGCCCTGGTGGGTGCATGTCCACGGCATCACCTTCATGGGCTGGCTCGTCATCTATGTGGCGCAGAACCTGCTCGTCTATCGCAACGACATCGCGCTGCACCGCCGCCTCGGCCGGTTCGCGGCAGGCTATGTCGGCTGGATGATGCTGGTCGGGCTCAGCGTGAACACGCTGGCGGCGATCAATCACCGTATCCCGCCCTTCTTCGAAACCAATGTCTTCCTGGTGATGGACTGGCTGACCGTGCTGGTCTTTGCCGGCCTGACCTGGGCCGGGGTGCGGATGCGGCACCGGACCGACTGGCACCGCCGGCTGATGCTGTGCGGGGCGATCCTGATCATGACGCCGGGCGCCGGGCGGCTGCTGCCGCTGCCATTGCTCGGCACCTGGATCATCTGGTCGATCTGGCTGATCATGCTTGTCTATGTCGGCGTGGCGGTGACCTATGATCTCGTCACGCGCGGCAAGGTCCATCCGGCGTATTTCTGGGGCTTCGGTGCCATCACCCTGGCGACCGCGCTGATGCGTCCGCTGGCCTTCACCCCGCCGATGCTCGCGATCACCGCTGCGCTGACCGGCTGATCGGGGCCGCCAGGCATCTTGACGCGGTCTCTCGTCCGGGCGAGTCTCCCGCGCAGAGGAGAGACATGAATGTTCAGCCACATGATGGTCGGCAGCAACGACATTGCCCGATCGAAGACCTTCTACGACGCGCTGTTCGGCACGCTTGGCGGCAAGCCTGCCTTGCAGGATGACAAAGGCCGCCTGATCTACATGCACAATGGCGGGGTCTTCATGGTGTCGGCGCCGATCGACGGCAAGAATGCTTGCCATGCCAATGGCGGCACCATCGGCTTCACGATGGCCAGCCCTGAAGAGACCGATGCCTGGCACAAGGCGGGGGTCGAGCATGGCGGCACCTCGATCGAGGATCCGCCCGGCCTGCGCGATGGTGGCTTCGGCCCGATGTATCTCGCCTATCTGCGCGATCCCGACGGGAACAAGCTGTGCGGCCTGCACCGGGTGAAGGCCTGACGGAATCCGCCGTCGCGCCCTTTCTGAAAGCCGACCGCGTCATGCCGCTTCCGCACGTCACCCCGGCCACGCTGGCCATTATCGGCACGACCGATCGTTTTCCTGTCCGGCGCATCTTCTGCGTCGGGCAGAACTACGCTGATCATGCGCGGGAGATGGGGTCCGATCCCGACCGGCAGAAGCCCTTCTTCTTCACCAAGCCAGCCGACGCCGTCGTCGATAGCGGCAGCGTGCTGCCGTTCCCGGGCCGCACCGCCGATCTTCATCATGAAGTCGAGCTGGTCGTGGCGCTGTCCGGGGGCGGCACCGACATCCCGGTCGCTGACGCCGCCGGGCTGATCTTCGGCTATGCGGCCGGGCTCGACCTCACCCGCCGCGATCTCCAGGCGGAGGCTAAAAAGGCCGGGCGCCCGTGGGACATGGCCAAGGGCTTCGACCGCTCGGCGCCGGTCGGCCCGCTGACGCCATGCGCGCCGCCGGCCAGCGGCGCAATCTCCCTCACGATCAACGGCACTCAGCGCCAGTCCGGCACGCTCGACCAGATGATCTGGAGCACGCCCGAGATCATCGCCGAGCTGTCGACCTATGTCGACCTCAGGCCAGGCGACCTGATCTTCACCGGCACCCCCGCCGGCGTCGGCCCGATCCTGCGCGGCGACCGCCTTGAGGCGATGGTCGAGGGCGCGGTGCCCTTGCTGGTCGCGTTCGCCGGATAGGATGCGCGCGTCTGGACCGGAAGGCCGCCAGCTGGCACAAACCACTTATGACCTTCTCCGTTCACATCGCAGGTGCCGCGATCAGCGGTCGAATTAAGCGCCCGGCCTGATCCGTCAGGCCGGGTCTGCCCGCATGTGAACATCATGATGGCGCCCGAGGCGCCGCGCTCAAGGTCCATGATTATGTCAACGCAGGAAACGACGCTGCATCTCCTGTGCGGCAAGATCGCCGCCGGAAAATCGACGCTTACCGCCAGACTCGCCGCCCTTCCTCACACCATCGTCGTGGCCGAGGATCAATGGCTTGCCAGGCTCTATCCCGGCGAACAGACCAGTCTCGCCGACTATGTGCGCAATTCGACTCGCCTCCGCCATGCGATGGCGCCGCATCTGGTGGCGCTGCTGCGAACCGGTGTGTCCGTCGTCCTGGATTTCCCCGCGAACACTCTCGTCAGCCGGGCGTGGATGCGCACCCTGGTCGAGGAGGCGGGGGTTGCGCACCAGCTCCATTATCTCGACGTCCCCGATGGCATCTGCAAAGCGCGCCTCCGCCAGCGAAATGCCGGTGGCGAGCATGAGTTCATCGTCAGTGACGAAGAGTTCGACCTGTTCACCCGGCATTTCGTGGCACCGAGCCCGGATGAAGGCTTCAACATCGTCCTTCATCGTCAATAGAGGCACCGTCCGCCCCTCCGGGAAAGTCGCGGAGGCGGGCGACGCGGGTCGCGATGGCGGGCATCTGTGCGGATTTCGGATGACCTCTTGCCACTTGGAAGGTGCTTGGCGCGATTGGAGACTTCCGACGACTTCCGCCAAAATTACCTATGCCCGTCGGCTGGCGGTTCGGTGCGTTCGCGTACAAGCGGTAAGCTGAAAAGCGGAATCACGAGAGGCGAGCCACTAGCGGACGTTCGATCATATGCTACGGTTTGGCATGATAAGGCGTCGCGCAGCTTTGGTGATTGTTGCTCTCGTTCTCACCACGGCCGACGGGATTTTCGCGAAGGTGCTCTATAACCACCGCGCTGCTAAGGATGCTTATATTACCCATATCGGGCTCGACTCTTTAGAGATGATCATTCCTATGGGTGCCCGGGCTGCAAGGTTACACAACGGCATATGGGATATTGACCCAATGAAGGCGATGAAATCTGTTCCCATAGATCAAGCTAGGGGTATAGATGGGAAGTCTCTTGCGCTGGTTAGCCTTGCGCCTCGATCAACTTATGGGCAAGCCATAAATGTTATCCGTAACTTGAAAGCTCGCCGTATCTGCAATGTGCTCATTCGAGAAAGCGGGAGAGCAGAGGGAGGAAGCTTCAACTTCCCTGGCGGTGTCGACAGGGCGCTGGCGGTCCCGGCCATAGTTCTTTGTGGCAGTTCCATTGGAGATGCTGGTTTCTACGGAGATTTACCAGCGGACGGGCGGATTCAACCTGGCGAGCTCCGGTGAGCCGGAAAGTTGAACGACCGCTTCCCACCATTCCTGCCCTTGGTGATGAAGGCGAGGTCTGGCAGCGCCTATAGTCGCGCGGGTCTCGCCGCGTGGCGGTCCTCAAGCCGTCGTCATGACTCCCCGGTAGACCGGGTCCTCGAGCGCGCGCCCGGCGCCCATCGCGACGCAGATCAGCGCATTCTCGGCGACGATCACCGGCAGGCCGGTCGCCTTGGCCAGCGCCTCGTCGATGCCGGAGAGAAGTGATCCGCCGCCGGTCATGACGATGCCCTGGTCGTAGAGATCGGCGGCCAGTTCCGGCTCGGTCCGCTCGAGCGCGCCGAGTACCGTCTCGACGACCTGGCCGACCAGGTCGGCGAGCGATCCGGCGATCTCGGCCTGGGTGACCTCGACCTCCTTGGGCACGCCGGCGACCAGGTCGCGTCCCTTGACCCGCATGACCAGGCCGTCCTGCGCTGTCTCCGCGCTGGCCATCCCGATCTCGATCTTCACGCGTTCGGCGGTCGATTCGCCGATCATCAGGTTGTGCTTGCGACGGATATAGGAGGCGATCGCATCGTCCATCCGGTCCCCGCCGACCCGCGCCGAGGTGCTGTAGGCGAGGCCGCGCAGCGACAGTACCGCCACCTCGGTCGTGCCGCCGCCGATATCGACCACCATCGCGCCGATCGGCTCGGTGACGGGAAGGCCCGCGCCGATCGCCGCAGCCATCGGCTCCTCGATCAGGTGGACGGTCCGGGCGCCTGCATTCTCCGCCGCCTGGCGGATCGCGCGCCGCTCGACCGGGGTCGCGCCGGAGGGGATGCAGATGGCGACCTCGGGGTTGCGCGGCAGCCGGCTTTTTCCGCCATGCGCCTTGTCGATGAACGCCTTGATCATCTGTTCGGCGACGTCGATGTCGGCAATCACCCCGTCGCGCATCGGCCGGACGGTGCGAAGCGTGTCGGGCGTCTTGCCCATCATCAACTTGGCTTCGGCGCCGACCGCCCGGACGCGCTGGACACCGTCCAGCGTCTCGATGGCGACGACGGAGGGTTCGTTGAGCACGATACCCCGGTCGCGCAGGTAGACGACGGTGTTGGCGGTCCCGAGATCGATCGCCATGTCATTGGACGCTCGGCTGAACAGGCGAGGAAAACGCATTGAGATGTAATCATTTCCGAATTAGCGGCGCGCGCCGGCTCGCCTGAACTATGGCGCATAAGTTGGGAGCGGGGGCGTGGGCGCGTCGGCACAGCGCGTCAAGGTCCGGGGTGGACCGAGTGCGTCCGACCGGGCTTTGCGGGCGACGAGGGGGTTGGCGCCGCGTTGCTTCGCGGCGTTGCCGGCCTTGTCGCTATTTATAGCGACAAGGCCGGCAACGGGCTGCGCTTCGGTTGTAACACTTCCGGAATAAGCGTTATTCTCCTGTACTTCGCGGATGATGGGGAATGCATGATGGCTTCGAGCCCAACCACGACGGCGTCACCGCTGTCGCCCAAGGCGACGACCAACCCGGACGGCAGCTTCTTTCTCGCCTCGACTGACTGGATCACGCTCCAGACCTATCTTCAGGCGGCAGTGACGCTGCCGATCACCGGGGCGGAGGCGATCGCCAAGCTCGGTATCAACAGCGCCGATGCGGATTATTTCGCGCCGTTGTGGAGCGCCTATTCCGGCGTTCACGATCATTGCCACGATTTCTCGATCAACACCTTTCCGGAAACCGTGTCGCTCGCCTCCGACATCGTCGATTACGGGCGCAACAAGGTGCCGGTCTTCTACGGCGCGATCTCTAAGATCGCCGACAAGGTCAGCGACGGCGTGCTGACCGAGGAGAAGGCGCAGGTCCAGATCACGCAGGTGCTGACCAACCTGGTCAAGGATGCCCAGACGCGCGGCGATCGCGCGGCAGCGGTCGAGGCTGCGATCGCCAGCTTCATTGCCCAGACCCAGGCCGACAAGGCGCTGCTCGATCCGCTGCAAACGCGTTACCGCAACGAGCTCGAGGGCGACAACGGCCGCATCGCCGAGCTCGAGGCGGATCTCGCGACCGAGCAGGCGGTGATCGATTCCGAAAATGCGGAATATGCGAAGGACGTGAAGCTCGCCGCGACCACGCCGACCTATGGCTGGATCGTGCCGGCGGGCACCATCGCCGCAGCGGTGGTCGCCGGCATCTATGGCGCACGCGCGACGGCGGCGCTCAGGGCGATGCGCGACGCGCAGGACCAGTTCGACAAGGATTTCGACGAACTCGCGAGCAAGCGGCTGATGGCGCAGGACCTGACCACGGCGGGCAGCAGCCTTGACGGGGTGCTGACCGCGCTCAATTCGGCGCTGCCGATCGTGCAGAAGGCGCGGGGGGCCTGGCATGCGCTGTCGGACGATATCGGCAGCGTCCTGAAGACGCTGGCCAACGATATCGGGGGGCAGGAATCCTTCATCGCCTCGCTCGGCGTGGATACGGCGATCAGCGAATGGTCGGAACTGGCGAAGAAGGCTGACACCTATCGTGCCAATGCCTTCATCACCGTGTTGAGCGAAGCGGAGGTCACCGCGCGGATCGCCGCCGATCCGAATGCCTTTGCCGTCTCGCACGGCTGATCCGGCACCTTCATCACGCGACAGGGGAACTGCCCATGCCCGAGGCACATGTCACACCCGCCCCGCTCGCCTCGCCGCTCGCGCCAGCGGCGGCGCTCGGCGGCGGCACCGATTTCTTCATGTCCCAGGGCGACTGGGCCCTGGTCCAGGCCTATCTCGACACCGGCATCAGGCTGCCTGTCGACGCGACCCAGGCGGCGAAGGTGATCGGTTTCACTGTCGACGAGGCAGGCGATTATGACGATCTGTGGACTGCCTTCTCCACGATCCACGACCATTGCAGCGATTTCCTCAACACCAGCTACCCCGCCATCGTCGGCGTCGCCTCGACGATCGCGACCTTCGGGACAAGCAAGGTGCCGGTCTTCTACGGCGCGATCGACAAGATCATCGAGCAGGTGAAGGCGGGCACGATGACGCTCGACAAGGCGGTCGTGCAGATGCGCACGATCCTTGCCAACATCCAGGCCGATGCCCGGACAAAGGACGCCGACGTGGCCGCGCAGGCTACCCTGGTCGACAGCTTCATCGCCCAGATGAAGACTGACGCGGCGATGCTCGCGCCGATCAAGACGAAATATCAGGCCCAGCTCGACGGCGAGGACGGAACGGTCGCCATGCTGCGCGTGATGGTCTCGGCGCTTCGACAGCAGATCGACGACGAGCTCCTGGAGATCGCCAAGGATACTGAAATCGCGATGGGCTCTATCGTCCTTTTCACTGTTCCGGTGTTCGGCACGATCACGGCAGCCTGTCTCACGGCGGTCTATTTCGAGCGCGCGCGCCAGGAACGCATCATCGCGGAAAAGGACGTGGAGAAGCTGGCCGACCTGCAGGCACGCCTCAAGACCGCTCTCGCGCTTGACGGGCATCTCCAGCTTTCGATGCACGCCCTGGGCAAGGTGGATGACGCGCTCACCGCCGCTACCCCGGCGCTGGCCAAGGCGCAGGCCGCCTGGACCGCGCTCGACACCGGCATCGCGGGCATCCTCGCCACGCTGGCGACCGACATCAGCGATATCGACACGCTCGGGACGAAGCTCGATATCGATAGCGTCATCGCGGCCTGGAAGACGATGGCTGCCGATGCTGACGATTTCCGTGCCAACGCGTTCATCACGATCGCGCCGCCGCCCGACCCCGATGCGGCGGCAGGCGGCACGCCGACCCCGACCCCGTCCGCCACGATCGCCGGCTGAGGGCGGCCGCGATGGGCACTCTCCTCCTGTTCGGTCGGGCACCGGGCGCGGCGCCGGGAACACCGGACGGCGCGGGCAATGTGGACAAGGGCTGGATCGAGGCGCCTCGCGTCGACCTGCACAAGGTGTCGGCCGACGGATCTGTCGCGCAGGACACGGGGCAGGCGGCGCTGTCGGCGGCTCAATGGGCGGCGTTGCCGGCGTTTCTCGATCAGGCACGCCATGCGCGGGGCACCGTTGACGCGCTTGGCCTGCCCGGCGGCGGGCCGCCCGCTTTCCCGGCGTTATGGGCGAGCTGGGGGCGTTTCGCCGCGGCGCTCGATCAGTGGCAGGCAACACGGGATGCGCTGGCCGCCCTGGCGAACGACATCGTCAGTTACGCGACGACGGTAGTCCCGCAAAGCTATGGCCGGATCGAGGGTCTGCTGAACGACGGTGCGTCGGTAGACGCCGTCGCCGCCTTGCTCGGCGAGGCGATCGCCCAGGCCGGACAACGTGCCGACCGCGCGCGCGCACTGGCGGCGGCCATCGCGCCGCCGGTCGCCGCGATCAACGACCTGGCGGGCGCCTTTCATTCGGTCCAGCGCAACCCGCCAGCACGCATCACGCTGCGCAGCGCCCCGTCGCTCTGCCTTGCCTATGACGGCAATGGCGATGCGGTCGTCAGCAACACCGGCGGCGGCGACAATCCGGCGCAGCACTGGACGATCGAGCCGGTCCGGATGTTCATTCCCGGCTGGGTGTTCCGCACCGCCGCCGGCGACCGCACGTTGACGGTGCCGGCCGGCGACACCGGCGAGCGCGAAGGATCGCGCCCCAGGCTGATCCCGACCGGCCAGGCTGGCTCGGGCGGCCTGGACGGCGGGGCCGCTGTCTTCTTCCATGACGGCAACGGCTATCTCCAGCCGGGCAAATGGCCCGGGCACACGCTCGATTGCGCCGGCAATTCGGGCTGGAATTCCGGCACGCCGGTGCTGTGCTGGGAGCAGAATGACGGCGGCAACCAGAAATGGTCGTTCAGCGCGCGCAGCCTCTCCGATCTCGATTTCTGCGATTCCATCGCGCCGGTGGTCGCCGCCATCGGCTCCGGCCTCGGCGCGCTTCAGCATCTGGAGGGCGACTGGCGGGCGGTCGCCGATGATCTCGGCGACGGCCTGGCCCAGCTGCGCGCGGTCGATTCCACTGCGGGATTCATCGGCGGGCTCCAGATCGAGAGCGTCACCGGCGAATGGGCTGATCTGGCGCGCGAGGCAGAGGCGGCGATCGCGCGGCTTTGATCGGCGAGCTGCTCGTTCGCTGGGGTGACAGTGCCGTTGCGCTCGATACCGCGCTCCGCCTGCTTCACTCGCAGGATCGGACCGGCGACGCGCTCATCCTGATTCCGCAGGCGCT
>CZQE01000136.1_pt1 | contig 11722 bp, 12 predicted proteins | sample 734431 | NCBI WGS metagenome assembly CZQE01 (sample SAMEA3597869, study PRJEB11362) | hydrothermal vent metagenome | biome: marine hydrothermal vent biome; feature: marine hydrothermal vent; material: ocean water | place: Atlantic Ocean | collected 2010-09-19/2010-10-04
TCGCCCGGACTGGCAGAATCCTCGGGCGGCAGCTCCTGGCCGGACCCGGCGGACGCAGGCACCTGGGCGGCCTGGGGAGTGGCGTCGGGCGCGATCTGCGTACCCTGCGCCGGCGCTGCCGATGCGAAGGCAAACACCGCCGCAACGGCGATCGTCGAACCGCTCAGCCTGAGCGTGGGCAACAGCTTGGTCACAATAACTTCTCCCCCGGTTGGTTCTTGTGGGTCGATGACGCGATCGGGACGATCCGGCGCAGCGCGGCGCGGCAGGAAGAGCGGCAGGGAAGATGTCGTGGCTGAACGGTGCAGCGTCGCGGCTCCCGGATTCCCGGCAAGCGGGCACGAGGCTCCGGCAACGGATCGCGATGCGAATCCGATCAAGGCATTCTCCCCTTTATATCGCCGCGGCTTTTGCCGTTGACGTCGCTGGCACCGGCTTTCCCGCCGCCCGCCTGTCGCCCGAGTCCGAACGACAGCGTATTTGGATACAATTCTAATCGTTGAATACAAGATGATATTTCATGCTGCATTGCGATGCGGCAAATACGACCGTCGGGCGAATGTCAGTCCCGGCCGATTCACGCGCCACGAGCCGCAGCTGCAGGCAAGCTGCCAGCATGTCGCGATCAGCAATTTTCTCCATTTTGTACGAACACTTGACGTGCATCTTCTTCCATCTTTCATTCATCCGGAGTTCCACCTTCGCGCCATGCAGACGGACACAAATACCGGATACATGGCGCAGTCATGCACGCAGCGACGCACGACCGGTTTCGGCTGTTTGTCTCGCCCCTGCACCTGTCGACACCTGCAGCGGATCGGGAGTAAATGTATTGAACTAGCAATAATTGTATGCAAATTTTGACGGGCGGCGCCGGCTGGCTCGACCATCCTTCCGGTGCCCCAAGCAAAGGGGGAACGACACAGCGGACGATGCATGGCCCGCCACTATTCCGGGCGACGACCCCGGCCGCGCGGATGCGATATCAACAACAGAACAAAGGGAGAGATGCAGTGAGAAAGCTTCTATTGGCCGTGGCCCTGGGGGCGTCAGCCGTCGCCATGACGACGCCCGCCCGCGCGCAGATCCAGGCGACCAGGGACGACATCCTGTTCTACACGGCCGACTGGACCGGGGAGCGCTTCCCCGACGGAAGGCCCAGGGTACCCGATGCGATCCTGAAGCGCCTGCTCGACGTCAATACCGAGGAGGCCTGGGGCATCCTGCGCCAGGCCGGATACAACAACCAGTTCGAGGGCGGATTCCAGATGGTCCATAACGACCGGCCGTTCGTCGGCCGGGCACTGACCGTCCAGTATCTTCCGCTGCGCCCCGACATGAACAAGGCGATCAGCGCCCTGGGCGCGAAGGAGAAGCGCTCCGGTGGCCATAATAGCTGGCCGATCGACATGCTGCAGGTCGGCGACGTCTATGTCGGCGACGGCTATGGCAAGATCATCGACGGCACGCTGATCGGCGACAATCTCGGCAATTCGATCTACGCCAAGTCGAAGACCGGCGTGGTGTTCGATGCCGGCGTGCGCGACGTGGCGGGCCTTGCCGAGATCGACGGGTTCAACGCCTTCACCCGCGGCTACGACCCTTCGGCCATCCGCGAGATGGAGATGTTCCGGATCAACGGGCCGATCCGCATCGGCCGCGCGACGGTGCTGCCGGGCGACCTGATCCTGGCGAAGCGCGAAGGCGTCGTGTTCATCCCCGCGATCATGGCCGAGACAGTGGTGAAGGGCGCCGAATATATCGCGATGCGCGATGCCTTCGGCCATCAGATGCTGCGCGAGCAGCGCTTCACGCCGGGCGAGATCGATCAGCGCTGGACACCGACCATCAACGCGGCCTTCCTAAAATGGACCGAGGAGCATCCCGACCAGATGAAGATGACCCGCGCCGAACTCGCCGAGATGATGAAGTCGCGCAATCAGTAGGAGCGATCCCACGGGAATGGGCGGGGCGGTCGCGAGGCCGCTCCGTTGCCGCTGGAGCTGCTTGTGGAACCATCACGGTTCTTCCCGGATAGTCGTGAGCCTCTCGACAACGATCGAGACATATTTGTTCGGGACGTCGTATCAGGGGCAAGCGTTCTGCACATTATTTGTGCCTCGATACGAGCTCTCGGAACCGCTGCGCCTGCTCGACCTCTACCCGGCACGAACGGCGTTAAGTGGGCCCGAGCCGGCACAGCCCGGTATCCATCACCATCCATTCAGCATGATGCGGTCACGATGCACTCGTCTCTTCTCGTCAATATTGCATGTAACATATAGGATATCGTATAACTTGCATGCAAATTGCATTAGCCTGCTGATCGGATTAGGTTATTCGCTGAACCGAAACATGTCGGGGATGCGGGATACGGATATGGTCGACGCGAAGCGATCGGGAAAGCCAGGCCGTGGCGGGGCGCGCCAGCTTGATAAGTCCCCTTCGGACCTTTAGGTAAACGCTGTCTCACGACGTTAACCTCCAAAAAATCACAATTGGGCGCTGAGATGATGAGCCGAACTGCAAAAACTGGCACCAAGACCAAGACCGTGCGGAGCAAGGCTCCATTAAAGAACGGCGCCAGTGCAGGACCCCGCAAAGGCAGGCTTCGACTTGATGCGGTGAAGACAATTCGGAAGATGATTCTGCTCGGCGAGCTGCCGCCGGGCGAACGCCTGCGCGAAGTCGCGTTGAGCGAGGCACTCGGCATGTCGCGAACGCCGATCCGCGAGGCCTTTCGTACCTTGGCGGCCGAGGGGCTGATCGACCTGCTGCCGAACCGCAGCGTCGTGGTCAGCGTGCCGGACAAGTCGGAGGCGGCTGACGTCTTCACCGTGCTCGGCGTGCTCGAAGGGCTCGCCGGGCAGCTCGCCTGCCGCCGCATGACGCCCGAGCAGATCGAGATCCTCGACGAGCTGCAGGCCGACCTGGCCGCCTATTTCGAGAAATCGGACAGGCTGAGCTATCTCGAGGCGAATCGCCTGATTCACGAGCATATCGTTCAGGCGGCCGAGAGCCCGTCGCTGATGCTTGCCTGGCGGCTGCTGCTGCCCCGCGCCGAACGCGCCCGGCACGTCACCACGCTCGACCATGACCGCTGGGCCGAGGCGTTCGCCGAACATTGCGAGATCAACGCCGCGATCCAGGCGCGCGACGAGAAGCTGCTCAAGCAGCTGCTCGAAAGCCACTTCGCCAAGGGCGTCGAGAGCATGAAGAAGAACGAGGCCCGCGAGCGCGCCAATCGCCGCGCCGAAATCTATGCGGGCGTGGTCGGCTAAAGCGGAGTCGAACGTCATCGCGTAGGGACAAGTCTCGATCGAGCACATATTGCTTCCCCGGCCTCCGCGACGGAGGGCAAGAAGCGACAGACCACCGTGTGCCCTCCTCTCGACACATAAGGGTCATGCGTCGCTCCCGTAGCGTCGCACAGCCCGGGCCCGACAGATACCCAACAATACCCCGTTGTCTGTATGCAAGATGATTGATATGCATACATGAAATCGGGCGCGCTCTCGCGACCCGAAAACGGGGAGAATGACGAGTGCGCGACCTGCTTCCAGACGACAGCCGGGACGCGACTCTGATCGGACGACTGGCGAGCGATCAAGGCCCGATTCCCGTCTCCGTCATCGACGGGCATGTCTTCGACCTGTCCGGAGAAGCTGAGACGGTTTCCGGCCTGCTCGAAATGGTGCCCCCGGGCGGCACGCTGCCCGCAGGCCGGGCCATGGGGCCAATCGGGGCGCTCGACCTGAGGCCTGCCTGGGACGAGTCCGGACCGGGCCGCCTGCTGGCGCCGATCGACCTGCACTGCATCAAGGCATCGGGCGTGACCTTCGCGGTCTCAGCGCTTGAACGCGTGATCGAGGAGCGCGCGCGTGGCGATTCAGCCGGTGCGGCGCGGTTCCGGGCGGAGATACAGGAGAAGATCGGCGGCGACATCCAGTCGGTCCGCCCCGGATCGCCCGAGGCGATGAACCTCAAGGACATGCTGATCGCGAGCGGCGCCTGGTCGCAATATCTCGAGGTCGCGATCGGGCCGGACGCCGAGATCTTCACCAAGGCGCCGGTGCTCTCGGCGGTCGGATCGGCCGCGTGGGTCGGCATCCGCAGCGATTCGCACTGGAACAATCCCGAGCCCGAGGTGGTGATCATCGCCGATTCAGCCGGCAATGCGCGCGGCGCGACCCTGGGCAATGATGTGAACCTTCGCGACATCGAGGGACGCAGCGCGCTGCTGCTGGGCAAGGCGAAGGACAATAACGCGTCCTGCGCGCTGGGACCGTTCATCCGCCTGTTCGACGACGGATTCACCATGGACGATATCCGAACCGCCGAGGTCTCGCTGCTGATCGAGGGCGAGGACAAGTACCGGCTGGAGGGCAGGTCGAACATGCGGCTGATCAGCCGCGACCCGATCGACCTGATCGGCCAGACGATCGGCAGGAGCCACCAATATCCCGACGGCTTCGCGCTGTTCCTCGGCACCATGTTCGCGCCGGGCGACGATCGCGGCGAGCCGGGCCGGGGTTTCACCCACAAGGCAGGCGATACCGTGACGGTGTCGACGCCGAGGCTCGGCACGCTGACCAACAGGGTGTGCCATTGCGAGGACGCGCCGCCCTGGACCTATGGCATCGCCGCGCTGATGCGCGACCTCGCCCGACGAGGCGCCGTCCGCGCCTGATCGATCGAAGACCCGACCATAAGCACGACGCGCCCGCCGAGACGGGACGGTCCAACAGGAGAGTGACCATGGGGAACGCCATCTTGTCGAACAACGACACCGCGCGACACGGGCGCAAGGCCAGGCTGGCCGGGCGCCTGCTGGCAGCGACAGCCGGTGCGATCGGCCTGTTCGCCGCCCTGCCAGCGCTGGCGGAAACGCTGGTGGTGAAGAACTTCACGCTGATCGACGGTCGCGGTGGCGCCGCCGCGCCGAATTCGGCGATGGTGGTCGAGGACGGCCGGATCGTCTGGGTCGGACCGTCGGCCCAGGCGCCCGCCGATGCGGCAGCGGTCGACCTGACCGGCAAGTTCGTCATCCCCGGCCTGATCGACACGCATATCCATATGGGCAATGTCCATGACCTGACCCAGGACGAGCGTTTCTACACGACCGAGAATGTCGAGGCCGACCTCAGGACCTACGCGTCCTATGGCTTCACCACGGTCGCGGTGATGGGCACCGACAAGGATTCGGTCTTCGCCGTGCGCAACGCCGAACGTGCCGGACGCCCGACCATGACCCGGCTGTTCACCGCCGGCCAGGGCATCGTGTTCCGCGGCGGCTATGGCGGCGTGCCCGGGATCAACCGCCCCGTGGCCAATGCCAGGGAAGCGGCGATCGAGGTCGATGCGCAGGCAGCCAAGGGTGCCGACTATATCAAGTTCTGGCTCGACGACGAGCTGGCCACCATGCCCAAGATGCCCCCCGAGATCAGCCAGGCGGTGATCGACGCGGCGCACCGCAACGGGCTGAAGGTGTTCGCCCATATCTTCTATCTGGAGGATGCCAAGCGGCTCGCCGCGCAGGGCGTCGACGGCTTCGTGCACAGCGTGCGGGACAAGCCGGTCGACAAGGAACTGACCGACGCGATGAAGGAAAAGGGCATCGTCCAGGTCGCAGCGACGCTCAGCCGCGAAGCCGCGATGTTCGCCTATGGCAAGCCCGCGCCGCAACTCGACGATCCCTTCTTCAAGCAGTCGCTCTCGCCCGAGGCCTTGCGCCTGCTGGCCAGCCCGGAGCGGCAGAAGACCGTCGCCTCAGCGCCCGCCTTCCCCAGGCTGCCCGGTTTCTTCGACACCGCAATGGCCAATCTGAAACGCGAATCGGCCGCCGGGGTGCATTATGGCGTCGGCACCGATTCAGGTCCTCCCGGCCGCGTCGCCGGCTATTCTGGCCATTGGGAAATGGAACTGATGGTCAAGGACGGCTTCACCCCCGGCCAGGCGATCCAGGCAGCGACCGGATATGGCGCGGAGATCCTGGGGGCGAAGGACCTGGGCACGCTCGAGCGCGCCAAATGGGCCGACTTCGTCGTGCTCGACGCCGATCCGCTCAAGGACATCAGGAACACCCGCAAGATCAACTCGGTCTATATCGCGGGCCGCAAGGTGCGCTCGGTCGCGCAATGACCGTTGAAGCGAATGACAACCGGCCCGCGGCACGGCGGCCGACGCGCGTCCGCCATGCCGTACTGTGGCTGACGGTCGCCGCGTACATGATCACCTATATGGACCGGGTGGTCATCTCCACCGCGGCGCCGGCGATCCAGCAGGAGTTCGGTTTCTCGGCGATCACGATGGGCTGGATCTTTAGCACCTTCCAGATCACCTATGCGCTGTTCCAGATCCCGGGCGGCTGGCTGGGCGACCGGTTCGGCCCGCGCCGGGCGCTGACCTGGATCGTGATATGGTGGTCGAGCTTCACCGCGCTGACCGCGATGACCTGGTCGGCCGGATCGATGCTGGTCTGCCGCGCGCTGTTCGGCGCCGGCGAGGCTGGCGCCTTCCCGATCGCGACGAGGTCCCTCTCGCGCTGGATGCTGCCGCAGGAGCGCGGCTTCGCGCAGGGCGTCACTCATGCCGGTGCGCGGCTCGGCGGTGCGATCACTCCGGTGTTCGTCGTGCTGCTGATCGCCGATTTCGGCTGGCGCGCGCCCTTCTTCGTGTTCGCGGCGGTGGGCCTGCTGTGGGCGGTGCTCTGGTTCTTCTTCTACCGCGATCTGCCGAGCGAGCACCGTAAGGTGAACCCGGCCGAGCTGGCGATGATCACCGACGCGCTGGGGGCGGCGCCTCCACCGAGCCGAACGGTCAAGGTGCCGTGGGCCAAGCTGCTCGGCAACGGGCAGATCTGGACGCTGTCGGCGATGTATTTCTGCTATGCCTACAGCATCGGCATCTTCCTCACCTGGTTCCCGACCTATCTGAAGGAAGCGCATGATTTCAACCTGACCAGGATGGGCCTGTACGCCAGCCTGCCGCTGATGGCCGGCGTCGCGGGCGACATCGCGGGCGGCTGGATTTCTGACCGCATGGCGCATCGGTCGGGCAACCTGACCATGGCGCGGCGGATCGTCGCGATGACCGGATTCCTGATCGCGGCCGCCACGATCCCGATGGCGGTGCTCTCCGTCGATCCGCTGACCAGCGTCGCCTGGTTCTGCCTCGCGGTGTTCGGACTCGAGCTGACGGTCGGCGTGTCCTGGGCGGTGACGCTCGATATCGGCGGCAATTACGCCGGCTCGGTCTCAGCAGTGATGAACAGCTGCGGCAATATCGGCGGCGCCATCGCCTCGTTCGCGACCGGCTATATCGTCACCTATGCCGGCTGGAATCCGGCCTTCTTCGTGCTGGCGGTGCTGTGCTTCGCGGCGGCGCTGCTGTTCCTGCGGATCGACGCCTCCAGGCCCCTGTACCGGGGCGAACCGGCCGCCGCCTGACGGGCTTTCGTCGCCCAATTTGAGAGGTTTGATCGGAATCGGACATCAAGACCATTGACACGTTCGGCCAATGGCTTGATGCATACAAACAGTTATTTTAGTATGCAACAATCGCCGGGAGCTGATCGCGATCGTCGGCAACCGGAAGGCGCCCACGCCATCGGGATGGGCAAGGCCCGGCAGGCGAAAGCGATTGGCGCCGCCGGAGGTCTGGGGAGGTCAGGCAGGATATGAAGATCAGCGAGACGAAATGCGTTGGCTGCGGCAATTGCACCTATGCCTGCCCGATGGGGGCGATCTATGTCGACCCGACGACGCGCAAGGCGACGGTCAACAGCGACGAATGCGTCGAATGCTATGCGTGCTATAACGGGCTGAGCAAGGAGCATCTGCCGCCCAGGACGGTGCGCTTCACCCGACGCATGATGTCGAAGCTGTGGCTCCGGTTCGAGCCAGATCCCGATATCTGCCCGACCGACGCGCTCGAGCCCGATCCGCTGACTTGGCCGCGCGTCGTGCGCCGCGCCTTTTCCGACCCGCGCGTGCCGCACGAATCGACCGGTGTCACCGGCCGCGGCACCGAGGAGGTGAAGACCAACGAAATCTCCAACCGGATCGCGGTCGGCATGGTCGGCTTCACCATCGAGTTCGGCCGTCCGGGCGTTGGCGTGCGCTTCCACCAGATCCAGGAAATGAGCATGGCGCTCGCCGCCCTGGGGGTGAAGATCCAGCCAAAGAACCCGGTCACCGCGATGATGAGCGATGTCGAGACCGGCAAGATCCGCGACGACATCCTGAACGAGAAGGTGCTCTCCGCGATCCTCGAGATCACGGTGCCGGTCGAGCGCACCGAGGAGATCATCCGCACCGTCTGGGCGGTCGAGAAGAGGATCGACACGATCGTGGTGCTCGGCGTCGGCACGCGCTGCGACGAGGATGGCGAGGAGCGCGTGGTCGCCCCGATCCTGGAGAGCCTCGGCTACACGCTGAAGCGCGCCAAGACCAATCTCGGCCTGGGCCGTCCGCAGATTCGCGAGCTTGCGCGCGAGAGCGCCGAACCGGCCAATCAACCAAAGGAGTCGGTCGCAGCATGACCAACACCCTTCACCGCTACGGCACCGCAGAAAGCTTCAAGGACGATTATGTGATCTTCGCGCTGCCCGCCAAGGGTGGCGCGCAGACGGGCGACCCCAAGCCGGCGTTGCGGCGCTTCCTGGAGATCGCGCTCGACTATAATCCGGTGAACATCGGCGACGCGATCCACGGCGGCGGCACGCGGCCGACCGAACATAGCCACGCGATGGAGCATTTCGCCAAGCGCCCGACCAAGCCCGATTTCCAAAGGGTGATGGACGGCCTTGGCGAGCCGACGACCTATTCCGCCGTGTTCGCGACACGCGAGGATGCGGAGGCATTCGTCCAGCGCATCGTCGAGGAGGACCTCGGCCTCAGCATCAACATCTCCTCCTCGATCGAGAATGCGATGAACTGCTGCAAGGCGGCCGGCATCACGCGGCACAGCGTCGGCTATTCGCTCGGCTTCGAGGGCATCCAGGACAATGCGCCGAACCGCCACGTGCTCGCCCTGTCGACCATGTGCGGCCACGGCATGATCAGCCAGTCGCTCGCCAAGAAGATGATCGACATGGTCAAGGAGAACCGCGCCTCGCCCGACAAGGTGACGGCGGCGCTGAGCCGCTTCTGCTCGTGCGGCATCTTCAACCCGGTGCGCGCCAGACGGATCATCGAAGAGGCGCGCAAGAAGACCTTCTAGTCCCCGATGGAGCAACCATTGTGACGATTCCAGCGATGGACCCACGGTCCGACACCAAGCAATCCCCCGCCGGACGCGGCGCCAAGGCACCGATCGGCATCGGCGAAGGAACCATCCCGGCCGGGCGCTCAGGCCGTACCCGGCTCTGCTATGTCCATCCCGACCTGGTCAGGGACGCCCGCAACCGGCTGCGCGCCCAGACGGCGGATTGCGTGATGGAGACGCTCGGCATCAGCGTGAACACCTGGGTCAAGATGCGCGACGGCAAGCCGATCCGCATGTCGGTCGCCGAGCGGTTCGTTCAGCGGGTCGGTGCCTCTCGCTGAGCCGTCGCCGGACCGATCGCCCCGTCGCGCGATGGTCGGTGAGACAGGACGGGAAGAGACTGGTCGAGACCGGTGCGATACGGTCGCCGAAGACACTGTCCCTTCCCGGCGATCGAGATCATTACGCCATCGCAACTGGTAATCGGCGGCCGCGCCCCCATATCAGGAGCATCGCCCCGCTTCATCACGAGCACGGACGCGACTGAGAGATGCTTCATGCTCCCGCTCTGGCGGGAATACCGTGCCGTCGGCGCGGCCCGTATGTTGGAGAGCATCCGATGTCTCGCGCAATCAATGTCGATGCGACGCACGACGAAGTCGTGGCCATGGCGGCCAAGCACGGTGCCGCCATCAGCGCGATCGAGGCGCTGCAACCAAGCGGGACCCGGGTCGTTTTCATGAATGCCGACGGAAGCGCCGTCGTCGCCAAGGCATTCGGATCGCGGGTTCTGAAGGGACCGGTGACCCGCATACCCTGGGGCAGTTCTTCGTTTCGCTGAGACTTCCCGCCTGCCCGAATGCCCTTTGAAAGGACGACACATGCAGCCCACCGCCCTGTTCTGCCGAACGCAGGAAGCTCAGCAGCGGTCGCGCGCGGCCGACGCTCATCTCGACAATGTCAGGAGCATCGCCACCAACGCGGCGAATGCCTGGGGCAAGGAAGCCGTTCTGGCCGAGCGGCGTGAATCGCGCCAGGCGCGCGCGCTCGTCACGACTGCGGACGAGGCCGCCGAGCCTTCGTCCTGGGACCGGGCATTCAGCGAAAACCCCGACCGCGGCCTAGCCGGCCAGATCGATCCCGTGCAGCGGACGATGGCAGCCTGACCGGCAACGACCGGTTTTGCGAAAGCAGGGAGATTGCCATGGACCGGGCCATACCGTCCGACATCGTCGAGCAATGGATGACCCATCTGCGCCTGCAACGTACACGGGCGCGCGACATGGTCTGGCTGATCGAGCGCGGCGCCACGCTGCATGACGGGCGCGAAGGCGAACCGATGACTGATGCCACCCAGCGATGGCTGACCGAGCAGAGGGAGGTCATCACGGAGACTGACCGGCTTCTCGCACTGTACGAAAGCATCAACCTGCGGGAACGCCCGGCATGACTGAACGGCGGCGCGATATGGTAGCACGATACGGGGCGCGATCCGGTATCGGCGTTCAGTCCACCACATCCTCGTAGCGCGGATCGAGATCGACGGCGCGATCCGCATCGGCATCCGCCCGGTGGACGTCGCCCTGCCGGCGCAGCAACAGGCTGCGATTATAATAGCCCCGCGCCGCATTCGGCGCATAGCGCACCGCCCGGTCCAGATCGGCAATGGCGCCCGCAAGCTCTCCCTTGCGCTCTCGTGAGAGGCCGCGATTGAGCCAGGCGATGGCAAGCCGCGGCGATATCTCGATCGCCCGGTCGAATGCCGCGATCGCGCCGTCGACATCGCCACGCCACGCGAGCGAGAGACCATCGGCGACCTGTGCCGCCGCGCGCCCGCCGGGCCCCGGCGCGGCGGGATCGACCAGCTTCCTGCAGGCAGCGAGATCGCCGCCCGGATCATTCACCGTGCACGCATTCCAGTCGCCCCGCTGCGCGCGCTTCGATGCCATCCGGCCCCGCGCCCCCTTGTAGGCGGATTTGCTCACCCGCGACCCGGTGACCACGATATTCGCGTCGTCGGAATCCTCCAGCGCCGGAGCAGGCGCCGCCGCAGCCATGGCGGGCGGGGCCGCCACCGGCGCGGCGAGAAACGCGCTTTCGGCCCGCGCGGAGGGAGCGCTGCGTTTCATCTCCATCGGCGGTGGTGGCGGTGCTGGTGCTGGTGCCGGTGCCACATCAGCCGTCACCGCCGGCGGTACGGGAAGCGCCGCTTGAACCTTCGCGGGCGGCGAAAGCGGCTTGATCGGTTCGGCGCGTGGCACGACGACCGGCGGCGCAATGTCGGCCGCGACCGGTCCGGGCGGCCTGGACGGCAACGCGGGGGCAGGCCGGTATGGCATGACTGCGGGCGACGGCGCCTGAGTATCGGTGGCAAAGCGGGGACTCGTCGTCATCCAGACCGGGACGCCGATCGCCGCGACCAGTGCGACGGTGACGAGCGCACCCATCCTTGGGCCGCCGATCCACGACCGTCGCGGCGGCGCCGTTGCCGCGCGCGGCCGATCGATGGCGCCCG
>CZQE01000114.1_pt1 | contig 11558 bp, 11 predicted proteins | sample 734431 | NCBI WGS metagenome assembly CZQE01 (sample SAMEA3597869, study PRJEB11362) | hydrothermal vent metagenome | biome: marine hydrothermal vent biome; feature: marine hydrothermal vent; material: ocean water | place: Atlantic Ocean | collected 2010-09-19/2010-10-04
GCCGGTGCGCCATGCGAACACCGTCCAGCGAGATGACGTGACCCATGAAATTTTCCAGCAGCTTGTTCAGCCGCTCGTCCGGTGTGGCCATGGTGATTGCCTCCTGTTCATATGCACCGGCCGCGCCGCGCGGGCAGATCGCACGCCCTCGCGCTCGGGGAGGGGATGGTGGGCGATGACGGGCTCGAACCGCCGACATTCTCGGTGTAAACGAGACGCTCTACCAACTGAGCTAATCGCCCCTCCCAAAAGGATTTCACACCGGGAGAACCGGTGATTCGGAAATCGCGTCCTGGAGCGGTCCCCGTTGCCATCGCCCGCGGCGATGGGCAAGCGTCAAGCGACAGGGCCGCCGCGCTTCACCGCCATGAAATAGTCACGCATCCCGTCATGTGCCTTTGGCGACAGCGCCATGAAGGCGCGGCGCTTGTCGAAGGGATCGGCGTGGCGAACGAACACCCCGGCCTCGGTCATCTTCGCGATCCAGCGCAGCGCCGTGGTCGGCGCGACCGCAGCGGCGATGCACAGGCTTGAGACCGAGACCTGAGTCTGTTCAAGCTCGGCCGCGAAGAGATCGAGCAGCATGTCCCAGGCCGGGTCCTCGAACAGCCCGCGCTCGAAGAACTGATCGCGCAGCCGGCGGGCGCGAATCACTTCGCGTACATCGCGCGCGATAACCGGCGTCGATTCGCCGTCCGGCACTGCGTCATAATCGCCCGCACGGCCCTTGAGACCGGGCAGGAGCGGCTCGCCATCCTCCTCGCCGCTCAGCCGGGCGATGATCTCGGCGATCCGGGCGATCTCCTTCTGCATCCGCCGCAACCGGGCCGAATCGGAATCGCGCCGCGAATCGTGGAGGCGTCCGGCAGGCGGCATCAGCGCGACAGCGAGCGCGGCGACGCGATCGGCGAGCGACGGTGCGCAGAGCAGATCGACATGGCCGCCAAACAGATACGCCGAGACCAGGTCGATCTGGTGCGGGGCCAGCGCGACAACGATACGGGCGTCGATGGCCTGCACCAGCGCCTCGACATGAGGCAGCACGGCAGCGAGCGTCTCGTCGGGAATGTCTTCGGCTTCGATCACCACGAGGCCAAGCACGTTCTGCTGGCCGAGATGCTCCGCTGCATCATGCCAGTCGACACGGCCGAGCGCCCGGCCGCCAGCCAGCGCAATCGCCTCGAGCGCGGCCAAGGCCTCGGCACCCTCGTCGGCGACGATCAGCGCCGGCACGGTCATGGCGTAGGTTACCTCCTTCGCCGAATGGATCATTGTCCCCACCATCACGCGATCCGGTTGCCCCCTCGGCCCGGAGTCCCGCAAAAATACTCTTTCAGGCGGAATGGGTTAGCCATAGGTACATCCATAATGGATGGGAAAGCGAGAATATCGCCCAGAGGCAGGCGCTCACGATGCAAAAATACCAGCCAAAATGGATGCATCATCTGAATGAACCCTCGGTTCCGGATCAATCGAGCGACTTGACGATCTCCTCGACCATCTTCTTCGCGTCAGCCAGCAGCATCATCGTGTTGTCCTGGTAGAAGACGTCGTTATCGACGCCCGCATAGCCGACGCCGCCCATCGAGCGCTTGATAAACAGCACGGTCTTGGCCTTGTTCACGTCGAACACCGGCATGCCATAGATCGGCGAGGATTTGTCGGTCTTGGCTGCCGGATTGACCACGTCGTTCGCGCCGATGATGAACGCGACATCGGTCTGCGCGAATTCGCTGTTGATGTCCTCGAGCTCGAACACCTCGTCATAAGGCACATTGGCCTCGGCGAGCAGCACGTTCATGTGGCCAGGCATGCGCCCCGCAACCGGATGGATCGCATATTTCACGCGAACGCCGTGTTCCTTCAGCTTGTCGGCCATCTCGCGCAGCACATGCTGCGCCTGGGCGACCGCCATGCCGTAGCCGGGCACGATGATGACCTGTTCCGCCTGCTGCATCAGGAAGGCGGCGTCTTCCGCCGAACCGCGCTTCCACGGCCGGTCGGTCGCCGCCGCGGCGCCGCCGCCCGAGCTGTCGCCGCCGAACCCGCCCGCGATCACGCTGATGAAGCTTCGGTTCATCGCCCGGCACATGATGTAGCTGAGGATCGCACCCGACGATCCGACCAGCGCGCCGGTGATGATCATCGCGGTGTTGTGAAGCGTGAAGCCCATCGCCGCCGCGGCCCAGCCCGAATAGCTGTTGAGCATCGAGACGACGACCGGCATGTCGGCCCCGCCGATCGGGATGATCAGCAGGAAGCCGATCGCGAAGCTGAGCAGCGTCACGGTCCAGAAGATCCAGGGGCTCTGGTCCTGGGTGAACCAGGCGATCAGCCCGAGGATGCCCGCCAGCACGCCGAGATTGATGACATGGCGGCCCGGCAGCATGATCGGCTTGCCGCCCATATTGCCGTTGAGCTTCAGGAAGGCGATCACCGAGCCGGAGAAGGTGATCGCGCCGATCGCGACGCCAAGCCCCATCTCGATCCGGCTGACCGTCAATATCTCGCCATCGGCGCCGGCAATGCCGAACGCCTCTGGATTGAGGAACGCCGCCACCCCGACCAGCACCGCTGCCATGCCGACCAGCGAGTGGAAAGCAGCGACAAGCTGCGGCATATCGGTCATCGCGATCTTCCGCGCGGTGACCACGCCGATCGCGGCACCGATCGCGATCGCGACCAGGATTTCCGGCAGCGAGGCGATCTCATGAGTGAACAGCGTCGTACCCACGGCGAGCGCCATGCCGATCATGCCGTAGCGATTGCCCTGCCGCGAGCTCGCCGGCGACGACAGGCCGCGCAATGCCAGGATGAAACAGACGCCCGAAATCAGGTACGCCAGCGCTACCCAGGGATTGACCGGTGCTGCTTCATGCATGTGCTAAACCCCCAAAAACCGCATGCCGCTCACTTCGCGACGGGCTTTTCCTTCTTCTTGTACATGGCGAGCATCCGCTCGGTGACGGCGAATCCGCCGAAGATGTTCACGCTGGCAAGCACCACCGCGAACAGCCCCAGCCATTTCGACGAGGCCGATCCGCCCGCCGCCGCCGAGCTCGCGATCAGCGCGCCGACGATGATGACCGACGAGATCGCATTGGTCACCGCCATCAGCGGGGTGTGAAGCGCAGGCGTCACCGACCAGACGACATAATAGCCCACGAAACAGGCCATGACGAAGATCGACAGGATCGAGATGAAATCCATGACTCTTCCTTAATCCCCCCCGGAACGGCAGTAAAAGTCGGCGATATAGGGGCCAATTGGATGTTGGCGCCGGAACTTGAAGCGGCCGACGCGCCCTCGAAGCCGCTGCCGGAGCTGCACTTCGGGTAGACCCATCTCACGACGAAGCTTCCGAGCGATCGAGACTTCGGGACGCAGCATTTGCGGAAGCCCCCCTCCACCAGCTTCGCCGGTCGCCAGTGTCGGGTCGATCGTGCCCCCGGCATGACCTTGGAATGCCGGGGGCATTCCAACCCGCCACTCCGTTCCGGGTAGGATCAAGACAGCAGCCTCGCGTTGACGACCTTACCGCCCTGCGTCAGCCGGATCGCGTCCCCAATCTCCGCGTCGAGCACCGGCTTGCCCGCTTCCTTGTCCCAGAAGGCGCTGAGGAAGTTGAACAGGTTGCGGGAGAACAGCGCCGAGGCATCGGCCGCCAGCCGGCCCGGCACGTTGCGGTGCCCGACGATCTTCACGCCCGAGACCGTGATGACCTCGCCCGCGACCGCGCCCTCGACATTGCCGCCCTGCTCGACCGCGAGATCGACGATCACGCTGCCGGGCTTCATCGATGCGACCTGCGCCGCCGAGATCAGCCTGGGCGCCGGGCGCCCGGGGATCAGCGCCGTGGTGATGACGATGTCCTGCTTGGCGATATGGCCCGAGACCAGCTCGGCTTGCGCCGCCTGGTATTCAGGGCTCATCTCGCCGGCATAGCCGCCCGCCCCCTCGCCCTCGATGCCGGCAACATTCTCGACGAAGATCGGCTTGGCGCCGAGCGACTGGATCTGCTCCTTCGTCGCGGAGCGCACATCGGTCGCCGAGACCTGCGCGCCGAGCCGCCGAGCGGTGGCGATCGCCTGCAGGCCGGCAACGCCGACGCCCATCACGAACACGCGCGCGGCCGACACGGTGCCGGCTGCCGTCATCATCATCGGGAAGACCCGGCCATATTCAGCCGCCGCGTCGAGCACTGCCTTGTACCCGGCGAGGTTCGACTGCGAGGACAGGATATCCATCGACTGGGCGCGCGTGATGCGCGGCATGAATTCCATCGCCAGCGCCTCATAGCCGCCAGCCGCATAGGCATCGACCCGCGCGCGCTCTCCGAACGGATTGAGGCTCGCGACGATCCAGGCGCCGGGCGCCGCGCCGCCGAGGCTCGCCGGATCGGGTCCCTGCACACCGAACACGATATCGGCGCCGTTCAGCGTCTCGGCCCGCGTGCCGACCGCAGCGCCGGCCCCTGCATAGTCGGCATCGGCGCAGGAGGCTGACTCACCAGCCCCCGCCTCGACCGCCATCTCGGCACCAAGCGCGATGAATTTCTTGACCGTTTCGGGGGTCGCGGCAACGCGGCTTTCCCCTGCGGCCTGCTCCTTGAGGACCGCGATCTTCACCCGGCGCTACTTGCCGGAGATCAGCCAGATCACCAGCGCGGCGATCAGGAAGCAGGCAATGGCGCCCCATTTCAGGAGACCGATCACCTTGTGATACGTCTCTTCGTGAAACTTGATATCGCCGTTTCCGGCCATCGGTCGTCCCCTGCCTGTAACTCTGTGCAGGCTGCTTAGCGGGCGGTGCGCTGTCCCTCAAGTCCCGCCTTGGGGCGTTTAAGGCCGCTTTTACACCTAAGGCCTATGGTTAGCGCTTGGATCGGTACGATTGGACAAGCGGAATGACGCGCAACGGACAGCGGCTATTGATGCTGATCGATGACGAACCGGCGCAGCGCCGTCTCGTCGCGGCGCTCGCCGCGCGGCGTGGGTGGCGCGCCGTCTTCGCCAATGACGGCGAGATGGCGATCGCCATGCTCGGCACGCAGGACGGCATGCAGCTCGACGCGATCCTGCTCGATCACTGGGCGCCCGACGCTGACGCGACCGCGTTGATCACCGAAATCCGCCAGCGCCGCCCGGCGCTGCCCCTGTTGATGCTGACCGCGAACGGCTCAGTCGCGCATGCCGTCGCGGCGATGCGCGCCGGGGCAACCGACTTCCTGGTGAAGCCGCTCGCGCCCGAACGCCTGCTCTGCGCGCTCGACGCCGCCGTCGCCGGCAAGGCGGCGGGCGAGCTGCGCCCGCTGACCGAGAAGATTCCTGCCCTGCTCGCGTTCGACGAGATCGTCGGCTCGGCCCCCGATTTCCGCGCCGCGCTCGCTATCGCCGCCAAGGCAGCACGCGCCCGCGTACCGGTGCTGATCGAGGGCGAAAGCGGCGTCGGCAAGGAAGTGGTGGCCGAAGCGATCCACGCCGCCTCCCCGCGCGGGAAGAAGCCGATGATCGCGGTCAATTGCGGTGCGATCCCCGCCAATCTGGTCGAATCCGAATTGTTCGGCCACGAAAAGGGTGCCTTCACCGGCGCGTTCGAACGCAAGATCGGCCGTTTCCAGGAGGCCGATGGCGGCACCCTGTTCCTCGACGAGATCGGCGAAATGCCGCTGGAGGCGCAGGTCAAGCTGCTCCGCGTGCTTCAATCGGGCGAGATCCAGCCGATCGGCGCGCGCCACACCCGCGAGGTCGATGTGCGGGTCATCGCGGCGACCAACAAGCGCCTGATCGAGGAGGTCGAGGCCGACCGCTTCCGCGAGGATCTTTATTACCGCCTCAATGTCGTCCAGGTGACGATCCCGCCTTTGCGCGAACGCACCGGCGACATCCCCGCGCTCGCCCGCCACCTGCTCGCGCGAATCGCCGAGCAGCCGGGCCTGCGCGAGCTTGGCATCACTGACGACGCGCTGGCGCTGCTGGGCAAATATGACTGGCCGGGCAATGTCCGCCAGCTCCAGAACGCGCTGTTCCGTGCCGCCGTGCTGTGCGACGGCGACGCGCTGACCCGGCTCGATTTCCCGCAGATCGCAGCGCTCGGTTCACAGCGCCACACCACGCCCGGCCCGTCGCCGATGGCGACCAGCGGCGGCGTCACCCTGTTCCACGCCGATGGCAATCTGCGCGCGCTCGAGGAGATCGAGGCAGATGTGATCCGACTCGCCATCGGCCATTATCGCGGCCGCATGACCGAGGTGGCACGGCGACTGGGGATCGGCCGGTCGACGCTGTACCGCAAGCTCGGCGAGCTCGGGATCGACAACGCGGCCTGAGCAGCCGCGTCTCCTCCAGCCCGTTATCCGGTTGCGTTCCAGCGCGGCGCAACCAGCGCCGCATCCTTCAGCCCGCGCCACACGCGCAGCGCCTGCACCGTTTCCGCCACGTCGTGCACGCGGAGCAATTGCACGCCCGCCTCGATTCCCTTGAGCGCCAGCGCGATCGACCCGCCAAGCCGCTGGTCGGCCGGCGCCTCGTTGGAAAGCGCCCCGATCATCCGCTTGCGGCTCGCGCCGAGCATGATCGGGCAGCCCAGGCCGTGGAACAGCGCCAGCCCGTTCAATAGCACGAGATTGTCCTGAAGCGACTTGCCGAAGCCGATACCGGGATCGACCAGGATCCTGGCCGGATCCACACCCGCGGCGACCACCGCAGCCACGCGCGCCTCGAGCCAGTCATATACCTCGGTCAGCACATCGCCATATCCGCTGCCGCCATGCGGACCGGTTTTCGGATCGGGCGAGTGCATCAGGATCACCGGACACCCCGCACGGACGACGACGTCGAGCGCACGGTCGTCCCACAGCAAGGCTGCCACATCGTTGACAATCGCGGCGCCGGCGGCGAGCGCCGCCTCCATCACGGCTGCCTTGCGGGTATCGACCGAGATCAGCGTGCCGCTCTTCGCCAGCCGCTCGATCACCGGCACCACGCGCTTCACCTCATCGCCTTCCCAGACGAGCGGTGCCCCGGGCCGGGTCGATTCACCCCCGACATCGATCAGCGCGGCGCCTTTGACGGCGAGATCGAACCCGGCTTCGGCAGCAGCCGCCTCGTCGACATTCCTGCCGCCGTCGGAGAAGCTGTCCGGCGTCACGTTCAGGATGCCCGCGACCGACGACTGATCGAAACGGAGGACCCGGTCGCCCAACGCCAGCGCGGGACGTGGCGCGGTGATGCGCGCGTGGAGCTGCGCGGCGCGTTCATTCTGTCCGGCGAGCGTCGCCTCGAACGCGGCGATCGACATCGTACGGCGCCTGCCGCCCTCGATCACCTCATAGGCCGAGAACCACGTCATCCCGCCCGCCAGCCGCGCCACCTCTCCGTCGCGGCCAACCGGTGTATCGACGAACTGGACGGGGCGGAGGTGGAGCGCGTTGGTCATCAGTCTGTCCGTTCCACCCACGCCGTTCGTCCCGAGTAGCCATCGAGCGTGTCGAGATGGCGTATCGAGGGGCAAGCGCCATCCGTATCACGGTGCCTCGATACGAGGCCTCGACAAGCTCGGTCTCTACTCGACACGAACGGTTGTGGGAATCGACCGCAGCAATCCCGACCTGCGCTCAGGGCTGGGTCGCCAGCAGATATTCCTGCCGCAGCGCGTCGATCGGCTTCAGCCCATTGGGCGTCTCGTAGTGCCAGAAGGTCCAGCCGTTGCAGGCAGGCGCGTTCTGCAAGGTCGCGCCGAGCTTGTGGATCGATCCGGTCACGTCGCCGCTCATGACGGAGCCGTCGGCACGCACCGTCACGCGGTAGCGGCGCTTGGCATCGGTCAGCACCGCGCCGGCGGTAAGCATGCCGTTCTCGACGATCGTCCCGAATGCGACGCGCGGCGCGGCCTTGGGCGACTGCATCGTCACCAGCGCCGATTCGTCGAGCGGTAGCGCCGCCTCGATCCGCTCGATCGCGGCAGCGCAATAGCCGGCCTCGCGCTCGATGCCGATCCAGCGCCGGCCGAGCCGCTTGGCCACCGCGCCCGTCGTGCCGGTGCCGAAGAACGGGTCGAGCACCACGTCGCCCGGCTTGGTGCAGGCGAGCAGGATTCGATAGATCAGCGCCTCGGGCTTCTGTGTCGGGTGGACCTTCACGCCGTCGCGCTTGAGCCGCTCCTGCCCGCCGCAGATCGGGAATTCCCAGTCGCTGCGCATCTGAAGCTCGTCGTTCAGCGTCTTCATGCTGCGATAGTTGAAGGTATAGCGCGCCTTCTCACCCATCGATGCCCAGATCAGCGTCTCGTGCGCATTGGTGAAGCGCGTGCCCTTGAAGTTCGGCATCGGGTTGGCCTTGCGCCACACGATGTCGTTGAGGATCCAGTAGCCGAGATCCTGAATCGCGCTGCCGACCTTGAAGATGTTGTGATAGCTGCCGATCACCCAGATCGCGCCATTGTCCTTCAGGATGCGCTTCGCCTCGGCCAGCCAGGCGCGGGTGAACATGTCATAGGCATTCAGCGAATCGAACTTGTCCCAGTCGTCGGTGACGGCATCGACGTGGCTGCCGTCCGGCCGGCTGAGATCGCCGCCGAGCTGGAGGTTGTAGGGCGGGTCGGCGAAGATCAGGTCGACCGACTTCGCGGGCAGGGCGCGCATCGCGGAGATGCAATCCTGCATGATGATACTGTCGAGCGGCAGCCCGGCATGCGCCCGCTGTTCCGTCGCCGGCTCAACCGCACGCGCCTTAACCTTCTCGATCACACCCATCACTAGCTACCCCCGTTGAAGAGCGGCGCATCCCTGCGGATGTACGGACTCGGGTCAAGCAGAGTTTAGTTAACGAAAACGCCTGCCAAATCGTTAACAAACCGGAACATTTTAGGAAGCTGCCCAGATATTGAGTCGAGTTATCCACAGGGGCTCAATCCATGGTGTGTGGCCGAAAAGACTCACAAATCCAGATATGGGCTAAAAATCGAGCCAGGCCTGCGCGACCGGAGCGAAGCTGCGCCGGTGAAGCGGTGTGGGGCCATGAGCGCGCAGTGCGTCGAGGTGCGCGCGGCAGCCATAGCCCTTGTTCGAGTGCCATCCATACTGCGGATGCGATTCGGCATGAGCGATCATGATGGTGTCGCGGGTGTGCTTGGCGATGATCGACGCGGCCGCGATCGACAGCGAGATCGCGTCGCCCGACACGATCGCCGTCGCCTGATGGGACCAGCGCGGCAGGCGGTTGCCATCCACCAGCACATGCGCCGGTGCCTGGCCGAGCGCCTCGACCGCCAGCGTCATCGCCTTCATCGTCGCCCAGTAGATGTTGAGCCGGTCGATCTCGTCAGCCTCGACGATTCCGACCCCGACCATGGCACAGGCGCGCAACCGGTCATGCAGCCGGCCGCGCTCGGTGGCGCTGAGCTTCTTCGAATCATCGATCCCGCGCGGAATGCCCCTGGCGGGCAGGATCACCGCCGCCGCCACGACCGGCCCGGCCAGCGGCCCGCGCCCTGCCTCGTCAACGCCGGCGACCGGCGCGAGGCAAAGCTTTTCATGCTTGAGGGAGGGCCGAGTCACGGCAGCCGCCATGCCGGGAAACGGCGATTCTCGCCAGCCTGGTAGAGGCAGAGCGCATTACCCGCGGGATCGGCGAGCCGCGCCTCGCGCCAGCCCCAGCTTTCCATCACCGGATCGGTCACGGCGATACCGGCTTCGCGCACCCGCACGACCATTGCATCCAGATCCCCGCATTCGAGGAACATCACCGGCCTGCCCGCAATCTCGTCCGCCGTCTCGATCGACAGCGTACCGCCGCCAGCACTTTCGAACCGGGCGTAGCGCGGCGCCGACTCAACGATCTGGCGCAGGCCGAGCAGGCGATAAAAGGCAGCGCTCGCCGCATAATCGACAAGCGGCACGGTGATCTGGTTGAGCATCGCCCCGCCGAGATCGCCGTCGAGCCGCACGGCCTGATGCCCCATGGGACCATGACCGCCGCCGAAGCCGGGCGCCTCGCGCAGGGCAAGCCGGACGAAGACCCGTGCCCGCGCGATCGAATCCGCGAGGGTCATGCCACGTCCGAGGCCAGTCGCGATGGCGCTGGCCAAAGTGCAACCAGTGCCATGGCTGTGCGGCGTCTCGATGCGCGGATCGGCCCAGCGCACCTCGCCGCCATCAGCAAACAGCAGCCGGTCGACAATCTCCTCGCCCTCGCCATGCCCGCCCTTGACCAGCAATGCCCCTGTACGCCCGCGAGCCATCGCCTCTCCGCCCAGCGCCTCGATCTCGGGCAGGTTGGGCGTGGTCAGCGTGGCGATCCGCATCAGCCGTTCGAAGGCGGCGATCGTGGCGCCATCGGCCAGTGTCGCGCCGCTCGTCGAGACCATGACGGGATCGAACACGATCGGCACGCCCGTCATCGCTTCCAGCCGGCGCGCCACGGCGCTGGCGGTTTCGGCCGATCCGATCATCCCGATCTTCACCGCATCCACGCCGATATCGGAGACGACCGCATCGATCTGCGCGATCACCATATCGGTCGGGATCGGGTGCACGCCCTGCACGCCAAGCGTGTTCTGCGCGGTGATCGCAGTGATCGCCGTCATCGCATGGCCACCGAGCATGGTGACGGTCTTGATATCAGCCTGGATGCCGGCGCCACCGCCCGAATCCGACCCTGCGATGACAAGGATGCGCGGGGTCATGCCGCGGCGCCTGCTTCATCGTCACTCCGGACTCGTTCCGGGGTCCACCGTCCCGCAAACCAGCAGGCCGAAAGGCGGGTGGAACGGTGGATGCCGGAACAAGTCCGGCATGACGCCAGGGCGTGGGATAGTATCACGCCCGCCCCTTGAACTTCCGCTCGGTCGACGCCGGATAGCGCTCCAGCGCCTCGTCCACCCGTGCCGGCCGGTCCATCAGCTCGCCGCCGCAATTGGGGCAGCGATCGTCCATCGCCTCGGCGCACGGCGCGCAGAAGGTGCATTCGAACGAGCAGATGAACGCGCCTGCCTCATCGGCAGGCAGGTCGGTACCGCAGCGTTCGCAGTCAGGGCGCATCTCAAGCATGATCGTTCCGTCTTATCTCCCCTCCCGCAAGCGGGAGGGGAATTGTCTACGCAGCCGCCACCCGCACCGCGTCGCAGATCCGGTCAACCACGCGCTCGACCTGTGCCGGATCGTCGCCCTCGGCCATCACCCGGATCACCGGCTCAGTCCCGGAGGGCCGGATCACCAGCCGGCCCTTGCCCTCAAGCTCGGCTTCGGCCTCGGCGATCACTGCCTTCACTGCCTCGGCTTCAAGCGGCTTGCCACCCTTGAAGCGGACATTCTTCAGCAGCTGCGGCAGCGGCTCGAAACGGTGCAGCAGCTCGCTCGCCGGGATGCCGCTTTCGACCAGCTCGGCCAGGATCTGCAGCGCCGCGACCAGCCCGTCGCCGGTCGTCGCATAGTCCGACAGGATGATGTGGCCCGATTGCTCGCCCCCGACATTGTACCCCTGCGCCCGCATCGCCTCGAGCACATAGCGGTCGCCGACCTGCGTGCGGATCAGCTTGATCCCCTGAGTCGCGAGATGCCG
>CZQE01000162.1_pt1 | contig 11388 bp, 6 predicted proteins | sample 734431 | NCBI WGS metagenome assembly CZQE01 (sample SAMEA3597869, study PRJEB11362) | hydrothermal vent metagenome | biome: marine hydrothermal vent biome; feature: marine hydrothermal vent; material: ocean water | place: Atlantic Ocean | collected 2010-09-19/2010-10-04
GATGGGGGTGGAACCGGACAAGATCAATGCATCGGTCCGTGCGCTGTCCGACGCTGCATATGCCAATGGCATGATCACCAATGGGCTCGGCACGATCACTACCGACGAACTCCATGCCTATGAGGAAGGGCTCAACAGCGACGCGGAGCGGCTCTACCTCAACTGGGGTGAGCCAAGGGCGGTCGAGCGGCTGATCGCGACCGCTCGTGCGCTGTCCGGCGTGGTCCAGAAGAATCCGGTTGGTCACCTGCATTTTGCCAGTAACTGGTATGGCGGCAAGAAGATGTACCGCGAGGGACCGTGGGAATGGCAGAAGCCCTACAGCTTCACGGTGATGCACGCGCCGATCCTGATCGGTCTCTACAACGGCAACCCGGCCGCGCGCGGGCTGGTGACCGGCACGATCGACGGCTGGATGGCGCATGGCCGGCAGGACAAGGACGGGAACTGGGCGTACCCGAACGAGATCAACTGGCGCACTGATGCGGAACGCGCAGGCGATGGTGGAGGGGTGTCGACGCCCCTTCAATCGGCCTGGGCGGCATGGCGTTTCACCGGCGACGAGAAATATCTCCGCCCGGTGCTTGGGCGTACGGTGAAGGGTGGGCCGGCGTCCCTCGCCGATATCAACGAGAATGCGGTCGATGCGCTCGGTCGTCAGAAGGATTGGGGGGCGGCCCTGACCGCGAAGGCGACGGGCGGCGGCGCGTATGAGCGCTATGCGGCATGGAACGCGACCGGCGACACCAAATGGCTCGACGCGCTGCACGCCGACGCGATCGCCGACAAGACGCAGCATCAATATATGTACACCGAAGGGCATTGGTGGTCCGACCGGGTCGACCAGCCCAACGAGATTTTGCAGCGCGAGCGGCTGGGCGGCATTGCGCTGCGCCGGAACCAGACCTGGCCGGGCAACAGTGTGAGCTGGCGGTTCGCAGAAGCCGGTGCGGCGGAGCGGGTGGCGATCCTGGTGCCGGGCGCGGCGATGGACAAGTTCAAGGTGATCGCCTGGAACACCAGTGGCCGGCCGCAAAAAGCGGACATGACGGCGTGGAACGTGACCGCCGGACGCTGGAAGATGACGGGCCCCGTTGGGGCGAGCGAGATCGCGCTTGAGCGCAGCGCATCGCTTCCGCTGGTCTTCGCGCCGGGTGAGAATGTCTTCGAGTTCGCGCTGGTCGCGCCGGGCCTCCCGACGGAGCGTCGGGCGGACCTTGGGATCGGCATTGACGATATCGCGGTGACGAAGCGGGTGGTGACGGTGACGGTGCACAGCCTGGGCGCGATCGATGCGCCCGGCGGAACGCTGTCACTGGAGGATGGTGCGGGCAGGGTGCTCGCTACTGCCTTGGTGCCGCCACTCGCGGCGCCGCTCGATCTTCAGCCGAAGACGGCAAAGGTGAAGCTCATAATGCCGGCAGGCGCGGCGCGGGTTCGGATCGCGCTGGCGGGCAATGCGCCGGAGACGACCTTGCTCAACAATGTCGTTGCGCTCCCCGCCAAATAGCCCGGGCATGATGCGGTTGTCTTTGCAGGTCCGATGCCCTCCCGGCCTGTCACGGCGGCCCTGCAGGGAGGGAGGTGAGGCTGGCCCAGAAGCGTTCCGCCGCGGCGCTTTGCGGCGCAAGCGGACGAAACAGGCCGATCTCGATCGGTACGTCCCATTCGGCTTCCCCTGCACGAACCAATGTGCCGCTCGCGATGTCCTTTGCGGCAAGCCCCGCGGGCAGCCAGGCGATGCCGTGACCCTCGCGAACCTTGCCAAGCAGGGTCGCCGCGAGTTGGGCGGAGAACACGCTCTCGAGAGCCGGTATCCGGTCGGTGATGTGATGCGCGGCAAAGATCCGGCCGAGCCCGGATTCTTCAGTGTAGGACAGCAGGGGCAGGGGGCCGCCCATCTGATCGAGCGACCAGCGCGGGGCTCCGGCGGCATCCGGCGCGGTGAGTGGCACGAGCGAGTCCATTCCAACGGCGATCGATCTGAACCGGCTTGGTTCGAACCTGCTCGCCGCCAGTGCGTGCCGGTGGCAGAGCAGGAATTGCGCCTGGCCCTGCAACATCAAGTCCTCGCACCCGGCCATGGTATCGGAGAACAGCCGCGTGGGGCCGATCGGGCCGCGTTGCTCGACCTGCCGGATCCAGCCGGGAAAGAAAGTGAAGGCAAGCGCGTGTGTTGCGGCGAAACGGAGCGTGGTCGCGTCTTTGTCGCTCGTTTCCGCCGCATCCCGCGCATCGCGTCGCAGAAGCTCGATCGCCCCGATCAGCCCTGCGACGCCGTGGTTGAATTGGACGCCGGCAGGTGTCAGCGTCGCGCCACTGGACGACCGGATGAATAGGGCAGTACCGATCCAGTTCTCCAGCGCCCGGATCCGGCGACCAAAGGCGGGTTGCGCGATGCGGCGCGCTTCGGCGGCGCGAGAGAAGCTGCCGCTTTCGGCAAGCGCCACGAAATCCTCCAGCCATGCCAGTTCCACGATATGCCGATCCCGCACTGCCCCCAATATCGGTGGGAATAGCAGGGCGTGGCGCGGAGACCTAACCGCGCCGCGGGCGCTGATTTCAAGGCAGGAGCCGGCTGATGGCGGATAATGGTGACGGCATGATCAATCGGCGCGATATGTTCGGCACGGCGCTTGTGAGCACCGCAGCAGCGCTGGTCGGTTCCGGCGAGGCGCAGGCGGCCGCCGCGCGAGCGCCTGCCATACCCGATTGGCGCCGCGGCCATGACAATCAGCGTATCGCCGATCTGGGCGATGGACGCTTCCTCAATCCGCTGCTGGCGGGCGACCATCCGGACCCCGCGATTCTGAAGGACGGCAGCGATTATTACATGACTTTCTCCAGCTTCGATTCCTATCCGGGGATTCCGATCTGGCATTCCCGCGACCTGGTGAACTGGCAGCCGCGCGGCGCTGCGCTGACCAGGAACATAGGGTCGGTCTGGGCGGTCTCGCTGGAGAAGCACGGCGGGCGCTATTTCATCTATATCCCGACCAAAGCATCGCCCAATTCGATCTGGGTGATCTGGGCCGATCATATCGACGGCCCCTGGAGTGAGCCGGTCGATCTCGGCCTGCACCGTCATATCGATCCGTGCCATGCCGTAGGAGAGGACGGATCGCGCTGGCTGTTCCTCTCGGGTGGCGACCGCATCCGACTGAGCGAGGACGGCCTGTCCACGGTCGGCGAGGTCGAACATGTCTATGACCCCTGGCACTATCCCGACGATTGGGATGTGGAGGGATTTTCCCCCGAAGGACCGAAGCTGGTCCGCCACGGCGGCTGGTTTTACATGATCACCGCCGTGGGCGGCACCGCCGGGCCGCCCACCGGGCATATGGTGATCGCGGCGCGATCCCGGTCCCTTCACGGTCCGTGGGAGAATTGCCCGCACAATCCCCTGGTTCGCACCGTCGACAATGACGAGAAATGGTGGTCGCGCGGTCATGCCTCGCTGGTCGAGGCGCCGGACGGTAGCTGGTGGTCGGTCTATCACGGGTTCGAGAACGGGTTCTGGACGCTTGGCCGTCAGGCGTTGCTCGATCCGGTCGAATGGACCGCCGATGGCTGGTTTCGGATGAAGGGTGGCGATCTGTCGGCGCCGATTGCGAAACCCAAAGGCGGTCAGGCGCTGCCCCATGGCCAGCCGCTATCCGATGATTTCAAGACGCTGGCGCTGGGCAGTAAATGGAATTTCTTCAAGCCGGGCCCGCGAGAAGGCGCGCGGGCGCGCGTCGAGAAAGGCGCTCTGATCCTCACCGCACGTGGCGCCGCACCGGTCGATTCATCCCCGCTGCTGCTGATCGCCGGCGATCTCGGCTACCAGGTCGAATGCGATATCGAGATCGCGCCGGGCGGTACGGCAGGGCTCGTGCTGTTCTATGACGAGAAGCTCTATTGCGGGCTCGGGTTCGACCAGGATCGCTTCGTCACGCACCAATATGGCATCGAGCGCGGCAGGCCCGCCAATCCGCATGGACGGAAGATGCGGATGCGGATCGCGAACAAGCGCCACATCGTTGCGATACATACCAGCGGGGATGGCGGGCTGACCTGGACCCGCTTCGATCGCGGGATGGAGGTTTCCGGATACCACCATAATGTCCGTGGCGGTTTCCTGATGCTGCGGCCCGGGCTTTATTCGGCCGGCGCCGGAGAGGCGCGGTTCTCCCATTTCACCTACCGTGCGCTATAGCCTCGATCAGGCGAAGCCCTGGGTCTTCGCCCATTCGATGAACAGGTCTGGCCATGCCCCGACTGGTTTGCCGATCGTCCTGCGCAGGCCGAAACCGTGGCCGCCATTGGTGAACAGGTGGGTCTCGACCGTGATGCCCTGCGCCTTCAGTGCGGCGCGGAACGACAGGCTGTTTTCGACCGGTACGGTTGCGTCGTCCTCGGCATGGAGGAGGAAGCAGGGCGGTGTCTGCTTCGTGACGTTGCTGGCGGGGGTGTGCGCCCGTTCCAGCGCGGGGCCGGCATCCTTGCCGATCAGTTGCTCGCGCGAGCCGGCATGGGCGACCGGCAAGGTCATCGACTGCACCGCATAGATGGGCGCAGCGACGAACGGGCGTGCGCTGAGGCTGTCGGCGGCATCGACCGGATCATAGGTCTTCGCCGCGAACCGGGTGGCAAGATCGCCGCAGAGATGGCCGCCGGCGGAAAAGCCCATCGCCGCCACGCGCTCCGGGGCGATCGCGAAATCCCGCGCGCGGGCGCGGATCAGTCGCATCGCGCGCTGAGCATCCGACAGGGCGACATTCGGCCCGGCCTTCCAGCCGTCGCCCGGCAGGCGGTAGAACAGTACGAACACCGTATAGCCGCGCGCGCTGAGCCACCGGGCGATCTCATAGCCCTCCTTGTCGATGACGATGCGAAGATAGCCACCGCCCGGCATCGCGAGAACGGCGGCGCCGTTGGGGACGCGGGGCCGGAAGACGACGAGGCGCGGGCGGGTGATGCCCCGGACCGCCCGATCGGGCAGGTCGGGATCGTTGCTGCGCTGATCGACCGTCTCCACTGGCGGGGCGGCTGGCATGCCCGGCGCGCCTTTAGGCCAGAGATCGATCGTCTCCACTGGATCGGGAAGGCCGGGCACGGGCGTTTCGCCGGCCTTGGCCGGAGGTGGAGTCTGCGACCATGCGCTCGTGGCGACGCTTGCCGCCAGAGTTCCAAGGATCAGGTGGCGGCGATCGAACATGGAACCTCCGGAAAAAAGAAACGGACGCCGCCAGGTGGGCGCGCGTCCGTCAGGATAGTCCAAGGGGGAGACGGACTTACATTTTCACGCGCGCACCAACCAGGATCGTGCGCCCGAAATGATTGTTCTCGTAACTCCGGTTTGCGTCGATGTCATTGTAGCGATAGCGATATTCGTCGGTCAGGTTCACGCCCTCAACTGACATCTCAAGCCAATCGGTGAAGCGATAGCGCACCGAGGCATCAATGTTGATCGTCGAGCCATAGCCTTCGAACAGGTTACCGTTGGCGCTGCCCTGGTCGACATAGGGACCGCGGTAGCTGATTGATCCGCGGGCGCTGAACTTCTTGTCTTCATAATAGAGCGTGCCGTTGATCGCCGTCTTCGACAGGCCGTACAGGGTCGATGTGCGTGTTGTCGCGACGTTCGGTCCAAACGCGCCGGTTGAGGTTTTCACCACCGTCGTCGGGCCGGCCAGGGTATAGGATGCGCTCGAATCGATGAAGGTCGCGTTCGCGATGCCGCCGAAGTTGGACAGGAAGCCGGGCAGGAACTTGAAGGGAGCCTGGATCGACAGCTCGATGCCCTTCAGGCTTGCGCCCGTCCCGTTCACGTTGCCGGTGATCGTATAGATCTGGTTCGGATCGAAGTTGATATAGGCCGGTGAGCTGGTCGGCAGCACTGACTTTGGCAGGCCGGTCGAGGCGAAGGTGCCGCTATAGGTCTGCGCGACCGGGAAGCTTTCCACATTCTTCTTGAACACCGCGACCGAGGCGATCGACTGCGGTGCGAAATACCATTCGAGTGCAAGGTCGTATGCGGTGGCCCGGAACGGATTGAGGAGCGGGTTGCCGAAGGTGATGCGATAGTTGAAGCCGTCCACCGAACCGCCGGGCGTCAGATTGCCCAGGGTCGGCCGCGTGATGACTCGCGAAATCGCGCCGCGCACCACGACACTCTCCATCGGGAACAGGGCGACGTTCAACGACGGAAGCCAATCGTCATAGTCGCGCGTGACTGACACTGCCGTGCCGCTGTTCAGGCCGGTCGACGACTGGTCCGTATGGGCATAGCGAACCCCGGCATTGGCCGCGTAACGAAGGCCGAAGAGATCGCCCTTTACATCGACCTGGAAATAGCCGCCCTTGACCGTCTCGGTCACGCTGCGGGTATTGCCGGCATCGACCAGCGGAGTGCGGCTGTAGAGCTTGGTAAGCGCCGCCGCAGCATCGATGTTCGGCACAAGCCACTGGGTGGTTGTGCCGGTCGGCTGGCCGGCATTGCCCAGATTGACCGTGTCGGACAGGGCAGGAGTCGCCTGAAAGCCGTAGATGGCCGAGGGGCCGAAGACGGTGCTCGCGGAGCAGTCGATCGTGCCGAGCACGAGATCCTTGCCACCATTGCCGCACACCGCGGTGTCGCGCAGGAAGCCGACCGTATTGAAGCTGAAGCGGCGATACACCGCGCCGGCCTTGAGCTTGAAACCGTCGACGACGTCCCATTCGGTGCGAAGCTGCGCGGTGCGAAACTTGTTGGTGGTGTTCGACGGACGATCGCGGATTTCGGCGAGCTGGAAGTTGGCCGGGTCGGTCACGCTCGTGCCGAAGGTCAGCACCGGGCTGGCTGCGTTGCGATAGTCGTATTTATAGCCGGCGGCGTCGCGATCGTCATAGACGAAGGTCGTCTCCACGGGGATATCAGCACTGGATTTCGAGAAGCCGCCGAGCAGGGTGAACCGGAAGCTGTCGGTCACGTCCTGATCCCAGGTGCCGCCGAGCTGGTAGAATTCGGTCTGCGACTTGCGCAGATAATGCTCGGTGCGGACCCAGGCATCGTTCAGGGTCGCCGCGATCAGGTTGTTGTTGCTGTCATAGACCGGGTTCAGCACGTCGATCGAGCGCTCGTTGCTGCGCAGCAGGACCTCGGCCCATTTCTCCTCACGCTCTTCCTTGAAGCGGGAATACAGGCCGTCGATCGAAACCTTGGTGGAGTCAGTCGGCGCGAACTGGATACTGGCGGTGATGCCGAGCCGTTCGCGGCGATGATCGATCACGCCGTAGCGCGGGATACGCGGATGGAAGGCCAGCGCGGCCTTGTCGCAGGCCGCATTCTGGAAATAGGTGCCGCCTGTGTTGGCGCGGGGTGTCGTCGGGACGTTCGGGGCACCGGTGGCCGTATTGTAGAAGCACGGCGTTCCGTCGACCGAGTCGAAGCGCGCCTGCGCCCAGCGGACCGAATTGTTACCGAGCTCGAGCGTGTTGATCTTTGAATAGGCGGCGGAAACCGACGCGCCGAAGGTCCCGGCGTCGTTCCGCCACGACAGCAGCCCCGCGACGCGCGGGCCGACCTTTTTGCTCAGATCGTTGTACGATGCCTGGGCCGAGAGGGCGCCGGTGAACCCGGCCTTGCCGCCAAGCGGATTGCCTGTGTTCAGATCGACCACCGCGCCGAGCGAGCCTTCGTCGAGCGATGCCTCCGCTGTCTTGTGGACGACGATCGAACTGAACAGCTCGGAGGCGAAGACGTTGAAATCGAAGGCACGGTCGCGGTTGGCGCTGGCGCCGTCGGTCGAGGTCGCGACCGTTTCCATGCCGTTGACCCGAACGCGGGTGAACTGGGCGCCGAGGCCGCGAACGGTGATCGCGCGGCCTTCGCCGCCGTCGCGCTGAATCGTGATGCCCGGAATCCGCTGCAGCGATTCGGCAAGATTCTGGTCGGGGAACTTCGCGATATCCTCCGCGACGATGGCATCGACGGCTGAAACGGAGTCGCGCTTCATGGTCAGAGCCTGTTCGAGCGAGCGCCGGAAACCGGTGACGACGATATCCTGCTCCTCGGCCGGGACCTGTTCCTCCACGGGCGCACCGGGAGCCCTGCTTTCCTGCGCGTCAACGGACGGTTGGACAGGGGCTGGGACGGTCGGCGTCTCCGCCGGCTTGACCTCTGCCGCCGTCGCGATCGCCGGCATCAACAGGCCGATCGCCAGTGCCCCGATGGATGCACTGGCGGCTTTCCGAGAGATTACGCCCTGCGAGGCTCGAACTGAATTCCCCATTTCCCACACCCCTTCCTGCGCCGCTTTGCGACGTTACTGACACCGGTAGCCGAACAGGGCGATCAAGCCGCCCATCAAGGCCGTCGATACATTTGAAGAGGGAGGCCATGACGCGGCCAGCGATTCTCCCTCTCCTTCGGTGACCAATCTCGGTTGATCTTCCTCGGCTATAACTTTGTCGCCTTCGGTAACCGGTGTCAATGCCTATGGGCAATGATCTGCGGCGGTCTTTTCGAAGCTGGCCCTGTCGATGGATTGCGCGCAGTTGCGAGGGGTGCGCTCAGCTTCCGGGCTGGATATAGGGAATCCGGGCGAACAATTCCCGCTGCCACTTGCGAGGATCGTTCTCGATATGGCTGCGCGCATCGAAGATCATCGTCGGACGGTGGATCAGGTCGTAAACCGGCCAGTCGGCTAGCCCGGCATGGCTCGGATTGCCGGTCCTGGCGAAGGCGACGAAGCTTTCCTGCATCGCCGCTGAGGCTGCTCGCGAGTCGGCGGCGGTGCCGGTCTGCGATCCCTTCGCGTCGAGCGTGCCAAAAACCAGCGCGATATCGAGCGAATGATAGGCGCCGCGCCGCGGATCGGTGCGAGAGGTGAAGTCGAGCTGATAGACCCAGGCATCGGTCTTGGCCTGAGCCCTTGCCTCTGCCTCGATCACTTGACCGCGCCAGCTTCGGCCGGCTGTGGTCGCCTGGTAGAAGATGTCGGCGGGCGACCATTCGGGAAAATGGCCTCGATATTCGGCGACCACCCATTCCGGCAGTGCATCAATGCGCAGTTCCGGCGCGAGGCGCTCCGCGAGATTGTCCCAGGTAAGGTTCTGCACCCGCGGGGAATCCGGCGATATGAAGGCGCGAGTTTCGTCATGCGTATTGCCGAGAAGCATCGGGATCGCGTTGGATTGTGGGTTGGCGTCCGGCCAGAAAGGGTGGCGGACCAGCCATTTCATGTCGAGCACCGGTCCGAAATACACGCTGCCGCCAAGGATCGGATCGGTCGCGTCGAGCGCGGCGACCAGCTTTTCGGTTGGCATGGTCAGCAGGGCTGACAGGTCTTTCTCGCTGGCGCCGAGCGCGGCCAGATAGGCCCGCGCGCGACGGGTCGCGTTGAGCGGGCCCGAGGCGGTCACCTGCTGGCCACTCATCGTCGCGGCGCGGTGGAACAGGCTCCTGGCGGCAGGCATGCCCATCATCGTCGCGATCTTGGCACCGCCGCCCGACTGGCCGAAGACCATCACGCGCGACGGATCGCCGCCGAATGCACTGATATTGTCGCGCACCCATTTGAGGGCGAGGATAAGGTCGAGCTGGCCGTTGTTGCCACTGTCGGGGAAACGCGGATCGAGCCGCGCCAGATAGAGATAGCCAAACGCATTGAGCCGATGGTTGACGGTGACGACCACCACATCGCCCCGTGCCGCCAGCACCTGTCCATCATTGAGGGTGTCGGTGCTGCTGCCGTTCGAATAGGCGCCGCCATGGATGTAGAGCATGACCGGCTTCTTCGCGGCCGGATTGGCTTCGGCCGTCCAGATATTGAGGAAAAGGCAATCCTCGCGCTGCGCGCCGTAACGATCGTCCTTCTGCGGCGCGACCGGTCCGAACGCTTGGGCCGGGATTGTCTCGCCGGGGCGGGATACCGGCCGGGGCGGCTGGAAGCGCTCGGCGGTACCGTAGCGAATGCCGCGAAACGCCAGGACACCGCCTTCGTTCGATCCAGCGAAGACGCCTGACGATGTCCGAACGCCGCCGGATCGCGCTGCCTGCGCTGAACCGGCGAGGATCAGCGCCGCACCGGCGCCGATCAGGCCACGTCGCGAGATGCCGTCACCGGCGGACATCGAGTCCGCCCGCGATATAGGCGTCGATGTCGGCCTGGCGGAACAGGCTGGCATCGCCCGGGAGCGAATGTTTCAACGCAGTGAGGGCAAGGCCGGTGCGCGCCGCTTCGGCAATGTCGCCGCCCGAGCGGAGCGCGTGGAGCACGCCGACCGCAAAGGCGTCGCCCGCGCCGATCCGGTCGACGATTCCCGCGAGCAGCACCTCCTCGGTCTGGGCATGCTCGCCGCGGCCGTCGATCCGCGCCGAGAGGCGGTGCCGGTCGGCATCTTCGACATGCCGTGCAGTGGAGGCGATCAGCTTCAGCTTGGGAAAGGCGGCGAAGGCGGCCTCCGATGAAGCAAGGCGGCGGTCCTCGCCGTCGCCGCCGAAATCCTTGCCGAGCAGCAGGGCGACGTCGCGGTGGTTGCCGAACATGATATCGGCATGCTTGACGAGCCTGGTCAGCACGCCGCGCGGGTCGCTGTCCCAGCTTTCCCAGAGCCGCGCGCGATAATTGCCGTCGAACGAGACGGCTATGCCGCGCGCGCTCGCCGCCTCGGCGGCGGCGATAGCGGCTTCGGCAGGAACGGGACCGAGGGCAGGGGTGATGCCTGAAAGATGCAGACGGTCGGCCCCCGCCAGCAGCCGGTCCCAGTCCCACGTGCTTGCCGGCGCTTCGGCGAAGGAGGAACCCGCACGATCATAGACCACATCGGTCGCGCGCATGCCGGCGCCGCTGGTGACGAAATACAGCCCCATGCGATTGCCGCTGAAGAGGACGCCCGAGCAGTCGACGCCATTGGCGCGCATGCCGGAGATGGCGGCGCGGCCGAGATCATTGTCGGGCACGGCGGTGACCATGCCGACATCATGGCCCAGGCGAGCAAGGCCGCTCGCCACATTGGCTTCGGCACCGGCGATCCACACGTCGAGCTTTGGCGTCTGGAGCAGCAATTCCCGCCCCGGAGGCGAGAAGCGCAGCATGATTTCACCGAAGGCGACAAATTTGCTCATGGGATTCCCGCTTCTCCGTTCGCCTTCGCATGATCGAAGGTCGGTGCTTCCTGTGAAGGAAAGAACCGGGCTTCGACAAGGTCAGCAGGAAAGGAAATCGGGAGATTCATCGAGCGAGCCATCCGCCATCGACGGCGAGGATATGTCCCTGGACATAGTCGGCGGCGGGGGAGGCGAGGAAGACGGCGGCGCCCCCGAGGTCGGATGCGTCGCCCCAGCGGCCGGCGGGGATGCGTTCGAGGATCGATCGGTTGCGCATCTCGTCGGCCTGGAGCGCGGCGGTATTGTTGGTGGCG
>CZQE01000357.1_pt1 | contig 11382 bp, 8 predicted proteins | sample 734431 | NCBI WGS metagenome assembly CZQE01 (sample SAMEA3597869, study PRJEB11362) | hydrothermal vent metagenome | biome: marine hydrothermal vent biome; feature: marine hydrothermal vent; material: ocean water | place: Atlantic Ocean | collected 2010-09-19/2010-10-04
GAATGCGGTCGAATATTTCGTCAGCTATTACGACTATTATCAGCCCGAGGCCTATGTGCCCCGGTCCGACACGTACATCGAGAAGGAAAGTTCGGTAAACGAGTCGATCGACCGGATGCGGCATTCGGCGACGCGCGCGCTGCTTGAGCGGGACGATGTGATTATCGTCGCCTCGGTCTCGTGCCTCTACGGCATCGGGTCGGTCGAGACCTATTCGGCGATGATCTTCGACCTGAAGAAGGGCCAGACGGTCGACCAGCGAGAGATCGAGCGCAAGCTCGTATCGCTCCAGTACAAGCGCAACGACGCTGCGTTCCAGCGCGGCAATTTCCGGGTGAAGGGCGACACGCTCGAAATCTTCCCGTCGCATTATGAGGACACTGCCTGGCGCGTGTCCTTCTTCGGTGACGATATCGAGGAGATCGTCGAGTTCGATCCGCTGACCGGCAAGAAGGTGGCCAGCCTCGACTATGTCCGCGTCTATGCGAACAGCCACTACGTCACGCCGGGGCCGACGCTGAAACAGGCGATGGAGGCGATCAAGCACGAACTGGCCGAACGGCTGAAGGAACTGGTGCCGGAGGGGAAATTGCTCGAGGCGCAGCGGCTGGAGCAGCGCACGAACTTCGACCTCGAGATGATCGCAGCGACCGGGTCCTGTGCCGGCATCGAGAATTATTCGCGCTTCCTCACGGGACGCATGCCGGGCGAGCCGCCGCCCACCCTGTTCGAATATCTGCCCGACAATGCCCTGCTGTTCATCGACGAAAGCCATGTCACGATCGGCCAGATCAACGGCATGTCCCGCGGCGACCACCGGCGCAAGCTGACGCTCGCCGAATATGGCTTCCGCCTGCCCTCGGCGATCGACAACCGGCCGCTTCGCTTCAACGAATGGGAGGCGATGCGCCCCCAGACCACCTATGTCTCGGCGACGCCGGGCGGGTGGGAGATGGAGCAGACCGGCGGTGTCTTCGCCGAGCAGGTGATCCGGCCTACCGGCCTCATCGATCCGCCGATCGAGATCAAGCCGGTCGAGGAACAGGTGCAGGACCTCATCGTCGAGGCGAAGAAGACGGCGGAGGCCGGGTACCGCACTCTCGTGACGACGCTGACCAAGCGCATGGCGGAGGACCTGACCGAGTTCATGCACGAGGCGGGGATCAAGGTCCGCTATATGCATTCGGACGTCGAGACGCTTGAGCGTATCGAGCTGATCCGCGACCTGCGGCTCGGGGTGTACGACGTGCTGGTCGGCATCAACCTGCTGCGCGAGGGGCTCGATATTCCCGAATGCGGGCTGGTTGCGATCCTCGATGCCGACAAGGAAGGGTTCCTCCGTTCCGAGACATCGCTGATCCAGACCATCGGGCGTGCGGCGCGCAACGTCGACGGGCGGGTGATCCTCTATGCCGATCGCATCACGGGCTCGATGGAGCGCGCGATGAACGAGACCGCCCGGCGGCGCGAGAAGCAGCTCGTCTATAATGCCGAGCACGGCATCACGCCGCAGACGATCCGCCGCAACATCGGCGACATCATCCAGGACGTGTCGAGCCGCGATCAGGTGACGGTCGAGATCGGCGACGATCGGCCGCACATGGTCGGCCACAATCTGCGCGCCTATATCGAGGAGCTCGAAAAGAAGATGCGCGCCGCCGCAGCCGACCTCGAGTTCGAGGAGGCCGGCCGCCTGCGCGACGAGATCCGGTCGCTCGAGGCGGAAGAACTCGGGCTCCCTGCGGACGAGCATCGCGCGCCGGTGATGGGCCGCTCGAACGAAGGCAAGCCGGGCACCCGCAAGACCCGGTACGGCAAGAGCCAGAAGATGCGCATGGGCGGGAGCGGGCGCCGGTCCTGAGCCCGGCCGCCCCGGCTATTCCCGGGGTGCCGGGGCAGTTTCAGTCGGGCTCGTGCGGGGAGACGTGCTGCCTTCGCTTTCGCGGTGCTCTGGCGCCGCGGTCTGCGGGGTCGGGCCCAGCGGATTGAGCGTTGGGTTGGTCAGTTCGGGCGCTGGAACGGCGTTCTTGCGGTGCTTGCCGCGCAACCCGTCGATCTCGGCCTGGCGCCGCTGCAGATAGAAGGTACGGGCGGCGGTATAGGGATCGCCGCTGTTCTCGCGCAGCTCGTTGAGCTTTTCGTCGAACTCGGCGCGATAGTCGATCGCGCTGATGACGCCGCGCGGAACGCTGAAATAGAGCTTGTTGAACGGCGTGCCGAAAGACATCGGCAGCACCAAGCTATCCACGCCGCCGCCCACGAGATCGCGTAACGTGGTCGGTCCGATCAGCGGCAGGAACAGGAAAGGCCCGGGTTTCACCCCGTAATAGCCGAGAGTGTCGGCGAAGCCGTTCGGGCGGCGCGGCAGGTTGAAGGGGCGTTTCTTCGCGACATCGAACAGGCCGGCGCCGCCGATCGTGGAATTGACCGCGAAACGGCCGAGCGTTTCCCCCGCCTTGCCCGGCTTCAACTGCACCAGGAAATTCAGGAAGACGACAGGCTCGCGCAGATTGCCGAGGAAATTGCGCAGGCCGCTGCGGATCGGTCCTGGGATGTTCTTCTTGTAGGCGAGCGCGACCGGGCCGACGAACGCCTTGTCGACTGACTGGGTGACCTCGAACGATTGAGCGTTTACCGCGCCGAGAGGATCGCCCGGGGTCGAGCGCGGACGCGCCGTCACGATGATGTCGTTCTGGTCCGCGGCGGATTCGGACACCACGGCGAGCGGTTCGGCCGGTGGCGGCTGAACGCCCGGAGTCGGTTCCGCCGCGACTGGCGGCACCGTCGGCTGAGCTACTTCCTGGCCGCTCTGGACGGGAGCGAGCTGGACCATGGCGGGCATCGCCGGCTGGGTGTCGCCCATGCCCGCCGATGCATTGGCCAGCAGCAACGCGGTGGTAAAGGCCGGAATACTCAAATGGTTGTCCTTTCTGCCGACCGCCCGGTTCTGCGCGATGGGGTGCTGGGCGCCCGCAATCGCATCGGCCTCACCTCTAGGACGTCACCAATTCCGGTTTCCTCAGATGACGGCATCGCATCAGTGTCATATTTCCACGTGCTCATGCCGGACCGGCTGTTCCGGCTGGCCCCGGCGCTTGTGTCCCGGCCTGTGGCCAGGTCCGATCAGCCAAGCGACAGGTCCTCCAGCGCGGCGCCGTAATAGCTGGCCACGCGATTGGCATAGGCCTGGTCGAACAGGGGCGCATTGTTCGCCCAGCTCGGGCCGCCTTCGAGCACGCTGCGCTCGATCCGCACGATGTAGATGTCAGCGGACGGATCATAGGCGAGCAGGCTGAAGGGCAGGGGATAGAAGGCCTTGCCCATGCCGAGAAACCCGCCGATCGTCAGCACGACATAGGCAGTCTGGCCGGTCCGCTTGTTGATCAGGAATTCCTGGACCGAGCCGACCTTCTCCCCCTCGCGGGTCTTCACCTTGATCGCGTCGGCCTCGCTCGAATGGGCGAGCAGTTGAACGGGCGGCTGGTTCTTGGACATGGTCATTCCTCCAAATCGGTCAATCCTCGAGGATCAAACTCGTACGCTTCGTTTCCGGCAGCATGAGAAACGCGATTGTCGCGCAGGCGAGGATCGCGGTGACGTACCAGTAGAAGGCCGCCTCGATATTGGCGTTCTTGAACCAGAGCGCGACATATTCGGCCGTGCCGCCGAACGCGGCGTTGCCGATCGCATAGGGAAAGGCGACGCCCAGCGCGCGGATATGCGCCGGGAACAGTTCGGCCTTCACCAGGGCGCTGATCGAGGTATAGGCCGACAGCAGCATCAGCGGCACCAGGATGATGGCGAAGGCGACCAGCGGATCGTGCGCCACCGCCAGCGCGCTGAACACGGGCACCGTGACGATCATGCCGCCGATGCCGAACAACAGCAGCATCGGCCTGCGCCCGAACCTGTCGGCGAGCATGCCGAACACGGGCTGCGCGATCATGTAGACGATCAGCGCAGCGGTCATCACCTGGGTCGCGGTCTGGATTTCGAAGCCGCTCGTGTTGACCAGGAACTTCTGGAGATAGGTGGTGTAGGCGTAGAAGGTACAGCTTCCGCCAGCGCTGATGATCATGACCAGCAGGAATTCGCGCGGATGCGCCTTCCACAGGGCGGCCAGGCTCGATTTGGGCCGGTCGGCTGACTGGTTCTCGAACGACGCGGTCTCGGCCAGCCGGCGGCGCAGGACATAGACGATCAGCGCCAGGACGGCGCCGAACGCGAAGGCAAGGCGCCAGCCCCAGGACGACAGCTCCGTCTTGCTCAGCCAGGCCTGGAGCAGGAGCGTGACGGCAAGCGCGGTGAGCTGTCCGCCGATGAGCGTGACATATTGGAAGCTCGACCAGAAGCCGCGCCGGTCGCGCGTCGCCATTTCGGAAAGATAGGTCGCGCTCGCGCCATATTCGCCGCCGACCGATAGGCCCTGGATCATGCGCGCGAGCACCAGGATGATCGGCGCGGCGACGCCGATCACGGCATAGCCCGGCACGAGCGCGATCATCAGCGAGCCGAGGCACATCAGTCCGACCGAAAGCGCGAGGCCGGCCTTGCGGCCATGCGTGTCGGCATAGCGGCCCATCCAATAGGCGCCGATCGGGCGCATCACGAATCCGACGGCGAAGATCGCGCCGGTGCCCATCAGCTGCGCCGTCAGGTTGCCCTTGGGAAAGAAGGTCGCCGCGAAATAGAGCGACAGCGAGGAATAGGCGTACCAGTCATACCATTCGACCAGATTGCCAGCCGATCCGCCAACGATTGATTTCAGTCGTTTGGCATCGATCGCCATGTGCCGTCTCTCCCCACCCGTGTCCTTGCACGACCCGACTGTAACAAAGGCGAAATCTTGCCTCGGCGCAAGACGGGCGGTTGAGCCGCATGGCCGCTTCGCGCATAGAGAGGGCGATGCGTCTCCTCCCGCTTCTCGCCGTGATGATCGCCCTGGCCAGTTGCGTCGGGCCGACCGCTCCGCCCAGGCCCGTGCCGAGGCCGGTTCCGACCCCCGTCCATACTCCGCCGCCACCAGCTCCCAGGCCGACGGCAACGCCGGTCGGCAAGGACTGGCGCGACTGGCCGATGACGCCGGGCGACTGGGTCTACCGGCAGGACGGTCGCGGCTCGATCGCGCTGTTCGGCGTGCCCGGCGCTGATGCCGTGCTGACGCTGCGTTGCGACCGGGCGGCGAACGCCCTCTATCTGTCGCGCCAGGGTTTCGCCGCCGGGCCGGTGGCGATGACGATCCGCACCTCGACCCTGTTGCGCACGCTTTCCGCCGCGCCGACCGGCGGCACGCCGCCCTATGTTGCCGCCGTGATCCAGCCGCGCGACGGACTGCTCGATGCGATCGGCTTCAGCCGCGGCCGCTTCGTGGTTGAACAGGCCGGTTCTGCGACGCTGGTCATACCCGCCTGGGCCGAGATCGAGCGCGTGACCGAGGATTGCCGGCGCTAGGGCGACCCGCTTCTCTTCGAAATCTCGCATCGCGAAATACAGGTCGCCTGCCGCTGCCGCCGGTCATTGGCGGCATGGGAACAAAATCTGTTCCGAACTCTTTTACGCCCGGCGACGGGCATCATCGGCTGACCCGCGCGGGACATGACTGGCTATGACGTTGCCTCGGCGGTCATATTGGGCTTTCGGCGCGCTGGGCCTGGTTGTCGTTATCCTGATCGCGTGGGCGATCCTTCACAAGAAACCCGCCGGCCCTCCGAAAGTCCATCCCGTTCCGGTGTCGGTTGCCGTCGCGACCGTGCGGGACGTGCCGGTTTCCCTCACCGCGCTCAGTGCGGCGCAAGCCTGGAAGAGCGCGCTCGTCCGCACCCAGGTCAACGGCAAGCTGCTCAGCGCATCCTTTGTCGAGGGCACCGATGTTCAGGCCGGGCAGCTTCTGGCCCAGATCGATCCCGGGACCTATCAGGCGGCGCTCCTCCAGGCCCGTGGCGCGCTTGAACGTGACAAGGCCCTGCTGCGCGACGCCCGCCTCGATCTGGAGCGGTATCGAACCCTGAAGAACCAGGATTCGATCGCGCTCCAGCAGGTTTCGACTCAGGCCGCGCTGGTCCAGCAGGACGAGGGCCTCGTCCATATCGACGAAGGCGCGGTGGCCGCTGCCCAGATCAATCTCCGCTGGTGTCGTATCCTTTCCCCGATCTCGGGCAGAACCGGCGTGCGGCTGGTCGATCCGGGCAATCTGGTCAGCACGAGCGATACGACCGGGATCGTCATCGTCAACCAGATCGAGCCGATCGCGGTGACCTTCACGGTTCCGCAGGGGGATTTTCAGCGCCTGTCGGATATTTCCGACGGGTTCCGCAAGCCGCTGACGACGGTGGCGCTCAGCCAGGAGACGAACGCGTCGCTGGGATCGGGCGAGCTGAGCATCGCCGACAACAAGGTCGATCCCACGACCGGGACAGTGCAGCTCAAGGCACGGTTCGCCAATGCCGGCCGGCGTCTCTGGCCCGGGCAGTTCGTCAATGTCTTGCTGACGCTCCAGACGCTTGAGCAGAAGGTCACGATCCCGTCGGGCGCGGTCAATCACGGCCCGAATGGCGCGTTCGCCTATGTCGTCGTCGGCGGCAAGGCCATGGCGCGGACGATCAGGGTCGGCTCGAACCAAGGGGGGAACGCCGTCATCGAGACGGGCATCAAGGCCGGCGAGACCGTCGTGATCGACGGACAGATGACGCTGACGCCCGGCCTGCCGGTCAGTATCCACCGGCCTGCCGCCGCGGGAAGGCCAGCTGTTTGAGTCTGTCCAGTCCCTTCATCCAGCGCCCGGTCGCGACATCGCTCGTCGCGATCGCGTTGCTGCTTGTCGGCATCATCGCCTATCTCGGCCTGCCCGTGGCGGCCCTGCCGCAGGTCGATTTCCCGACCCTGCAGGTCAGCGCCAGCCTGCCGGGCGCAAGCCCGGAGACCATGGCATCGAACGTCGCCACGCCCCTCGAACGCCAGTTCTCGCTGATTCCCGGCGTCAGCCAAATGACATCGGTCAGCTCGCTGGGCACGACCAGCATCACGCTCCAGTTCGAGCTGTCCCGCAACATCGATGCCGCCGCGCAGGACGTGCAGTCGGCGATCAACGCGGCAAGCGGCCAGCTTCCCACCAATCTGCCCAGCGCACCCAGCTTCCGAAAGGTGAACCCGGCCGATGCACCGGTCATGATCCTGTCGCTCAGCTCCGATACGATCGCGCTTCCGCAGATCAGCGATTATGCCGACAATATCCTGGCGCAGCAGATCTCGCGGATCGACGGCGTCGGCCTGGTCAATATCGGCGGGCAGCAGAAACCCGCCATGCGCATCCAGATCGATCCCCGCAAAGTGGCCGCGCTCGGGTTGCAGATCGACGGCGTCCGCGCCCAGATCGCTGCCGCCACCGCCAATGCGCCAAAGGGCGCGATCGTCGGCCCAAGCCAGAATCTGACGGTCTATGCCAACGACCAGATCCTCGACGCGACGGTGTGGCGGCAACTGGTCGTCGGCTATCGGAACGGAGCGCCGGTTCGAGTCAGGGATGTGGGCGATGCCGTCCAGAGCGTCGAGAACAACCAGATCGGCGCCTGGGCCTTTCCCGGCAAGGCGAATACCGATCCCGGCCTGAAGGCGGGGCAGAGCATCCTCCTGATCGTGTACAAGCAGCCGGGCGCCAACGTCATCGATACCGTGGACCGGATCACCCAGGCCCTGCCGGGCCTGCAGGCAGATATCCCGCCGGCGATTTCCATTCACATCTTGTCCGATCGCACCCAGACCATCCGTGCCTCGGTCAGGGACGTGCAGACGACGCTTCTCATCAGCATCCTGCTGGTAGTCGCGGTCATCTTCCTGTTCCTGCGCAACCTGCGCGCGACGCTGATCCCGAGCGCGGTCATCCCGCTCGCGCTGCTCGGCACGGCGGCGATCATGCTGGCGCTCGGCTTCAGCCTCGACAATTTGTCGCTGATGGCGCTGACCATCGCGGTGGGCTTCGTGGTCGACGACGCGATCGTCATGGTCGAGGTGATCTGGCAGCGGATCGAACGGGGTGAAACGCCCTTCGCCGCCGCCCTGGCCGGCGCGGGCGAGATCAGTTTCACCATCCTGACGATCTCGATCTCGCTGATCGCGGTGTTCACGCCGCTGATGTTCATGGGCGGCGTGGTGGGCCGCCTGATGCGCGAATTCGCGTTGACGCTGAGCGCGGCGGTCGTCCTCTCGCTCCTGCTGTCGCTCAGCCTCACGCCGATGCTGTGCGGCCAGTTCCTCCGTCCCCCGTCGCCGCCCTCGAACCGTTTCACCAGGATGCTCGAACGGGGTTTCGAGAAGCTCGAGTCCGGCTATGCGCGGGCGCTCGACATGGTCCTGCGCCATATGCCGATCATGCTCGTCATCTTCCTGACGACGATGGCCGCGACTATCCTGCTCTACGTCGTCGTGCCGACCGGCTTCTTCCCCCAGCAGGATACCGGTTTCATCAATGGTGTCGTGGTCACCTCCCAGGATGCGTCGTTCGCGAAGATGACCCGGAAGCTGCACGACGTGGCGGCCGTTCTGCAACAGGATCGGGGGATCGCCGCCTTCGGCATGTTCATCGGCTCGTCGAGCGCCAACCAGGCGAATATCAGCATTGCGCTGAAGCCCAAGGACAGCGGCCGCACCGCGACGGTGGATGAGATCATCGGCCGGCTCCGCCCGAAGCTGGCCGATCTGGTCGGCGTGCAGACCTTTCTTCAGGCGGCGCAGGACATCAATGTCGGCGGCCGCGCCGGGCGGGCGCAATATCAATATACGCTTTCCGACGCCAATCTCGACGAACTGAACAGCTGGGCGCCGCGGCTGCTCGCTGCCTTGCAGGAACTGCCCCAGCTGAAGGACGTAAGTTCCGATCAGCAGACCCAGGCGGGTGCCGTCGTCATGACCATCGATCGCGATGCCGCCGCCCGGTTCGGCATTTCCCCGACGGATATCGACACCGCGATCTACAATCTGATCGGGCAGCATCAGGTCGCCCAGTATTTCACCCAGCTCAACAGCTATCATATCGTCGTGGAAGGCCCGCCGGGTCTTCAGGCAACGCCCGAGCTGTTCAACACGGTGCGCCTCCTGTCGCCGATCACCGGGAAGACGGTTCCGCTGGCGCAGTTCGCGAAGATCGATCCGTCAGCCACCAGCAACCTGACGATCAGCCATCAAAGTCAGTTTCCGGCCGCCACCCTGTCGTTCAACCTGGCGCCGGGCGTGTCGCTGGGCGAGGCGACTCAGCTCGTTCAGCAGGCGCGGTCCAGGCTCGGGGCGCCCGTGGCGCTCACCGGTGCCTTTCAGGGAACCGCCCAGGCGTTCGAGCAATCCCTGTCCTCGGAGCCGTTGCTGATCCTCGGGGCGCTGCTGGCGGTCTATGTCATCCTGGGGGTGCTCTATGAGAGCTTCATCCATCCGCTCACCATCCTCTCGACGCTGCCGTCGGCGGGGCTTGGTGCCTTGCTGACGCTGCGGGCCGTCGGGCAGGATCTCAACGTGATCGGCATCATCGCCATCATTCTGCTCATCGGCATCGTCAAGAAGAACGGCATCATGATCGTCGATGTCGCGCTTCGCCTCGAGCGCGAGCAGGGGCTCCCGGCCGAGGAGGCCGCGCGGCAGGCCTCGCATCAGCGGTTGCGCCCCATCCTGATGACGACGGCCTGCGCCGCGCTGGGTGGCGTTCCGATGATCCTAATGCAGGGCACCGGATCGGAATTCCGGCAACCGCTGGGCTGGGCTATCGTCGGCGGGCTGGTCGTTTCCCAGGCGCTCACGCTGTTCAGCACGCCGGTGGTCTATATCTATCTCGACCGGCTGCGCCGTCGTCGCCGGCCTGAGCCGCGCCAAGCCACCGTGATCCCCGCCAGCCAGGGCTGAACGAGGCGGTTTGCGGGCCGGGATGCGGCTGGCCCGGGGATAAACCCTTCATCCCGCGCGTTTATGCGGGGAGGAGAACATCATGATCCGCAAGCTCGCATCGGGCGACTATCGGCTCTATTCGCGCAAGGTCGATCCCGACACCCGCAAGCGCCGCAACCTCGGTACCTTCGGCAGCCGCGCCGCCGCCGAAAAGCACGAGCGCGAGGTCCAGTATTTCAAACGGCACTGATCATGGCCGACGGAAAATGGTCGCAGGATGCGGCCGGCCATGGCGATGCGCTCGACCTGGAGCGCGAGGTCTTCACCTGGAAGGACCCGAAACGCATCGCCGCCTCGCTCAAGCGCTCCGCCGAGCATAGTTCCCGGCGAAGGAGCACGCCGTTCCGGTCGGCCATGTCGATGCTGACCTTCTACATCAACCGCGCCGGGCACAGCCTGGACGCGAAGCAGAAGAAGATACTGGAAGAGGCGAAGGAGGAGCTGCGCGTCGCCTTCGGGAAGGCGTGACCGCCATCTTGCCGCGGAAGCGGCGCAGACAGAGGAGAATCGTCGAAAACGCAAAACATTACAAGACTTGTTTATGCGATTCGGATGATTCAAACAGGAGTCGTACCCAGTCCTGGGTACGGCGTTTTAACAAGCGAAAGGAGGTGATCCGATGTCTCATGGTTCAGCAATGGGGTCGGTTCAGTTCGTTCGGGGGACGCACCGCTAGCTTTATCGGGATGACGGCGGGGGGTATCTTCCTCCAATCAACGCTGCCGTCTATCGAAGCTGCGGTTCGCATGGTCTCCCGGGCTGGAACATCCGGCCGCTGACCATGTCAGGAGGTTGCCGGGTCTGCGGGCCCGGCAGCCTCTTTTCATATCCGGGGTCTGAATTCTTCTGCCATCGGCGCTTGTTCGCGGGTCGAACCGGGCGCAAGGCGATGTGCGATGTCGCTTCATCCCCGTCTGATCGCGCTGACCTGGCTCGCGCGTCTGCGCCGGAGATTCCGGTCGAGCGAAGCCTGGTTCATCGTGCTTGCCATCGCGGTCGGCGGCGCGGCCGGACTTCTTACCGTCATCCTCGGTGGAATCGCGCGGACGCTGCAGCACCTGCTGTTCCGGTTGCCGACGATGACGAGCCTGAGCAGCCTGACCTCCCTCGGTCCGCTGCAATTGCTGATGCTGCCGCTCGGCGGTCTGGTGCTGGCCGGGTTCACCTGGCTTACCCGCGCCCGCAAGCGGGCGATGGTCGACGCGGTCGAGGCCAATGCGCTTCACGGTGGGCATATGTCGATGGCCGACAGCCTGGTCATTTCCGGCCAGACGGTGATCTCCAACGGCTTCGGCGCATCGGTCGGGCTTGAGGCGGGCTATGCCCAGCTTGGTGGCGCGGTGGGATCGGTGGCGGGCGGGGCGCTGAGGTTGTGCCGCGCCGATCTGCGCACGCTGGTGGGTGCCGGAGCGGGCGCCGGGATCGCCGCGGCGTTCGGCGCGCCGCTGGCCGACGCCT
>CZQE01000045.1_pt1 | contig 11308 bp, 8 predicted proteins | sample 734431 | NCBI WGS metagenome assembly CZQE01 (sample SAMEA3597869, study PRJEB11362) | hydrothermal vent metagenome | biome: marine hydrothermal vent biome; feature: marine hydrothermal vent; material: ocean water | place: Atlantic Ocean | collected 2010-09-19/2010-10-04
GAGTTCTGGGGCTCCGGCCCCGCCTATCGTGAAGCCGCGGGTTTTACCTTCCACCGCCTCGACGCGACCGCGCCCGAAGAGGAGGTGGAAACCCACACCCATGACGAGGCCCATTTCGTGCTGGTGCTTGCCGGCCGATACATGTCGGCAGCCGTCGGTGCCCCCCTCGCCTCGACCACGCCGCTGCTCGTGTACAACCCAGCCGGCACCACGCATCGCGACCGCTTCTATCGCGGCCAGGGAAGTTTTCTTGCGGTGTCCGGCGGGCCGGCTGCCGACGAAGGGCGCGCGATCACAGTGCTCGATCCCTATGCGATCTGGACAGCCCACTGCCTCGCCCGGGAGATAGCCGATACGGCCTTGTCGCCGATCGGACTCGACGGACGGGCGCATCAACTGGTCGCCAGCGTGCAAGCCCCGACGTCGGACGAAGCGCGCAATGCCGCGGGCCCTCCGTCCTGGCTGCGCCGCGTGTTCGAGATGAGCTTCACGGGAGACCGTGTCGATCTGAGCGTCGCCGACCTGGCCAGCGAGGCAGGCGTGCATCCCGTTCACCTGGCCCGCGTGTTCAGGCGCTATCTCGCCTGCTCGCCCGGAGAATATCTGCGCGGACGGCGGCTTGAGCGGGCGGCGGCGATGCTGGGCGCGTCGCGCGCGTCGCTGGCCGATATCGCCTGTGCCACCGGTTTTGCCGACCAGGCGCATTTCAACCGTGCCTTTCGTTCCGCCTTTCGCAGCACGCCAAGCGGCTGGCGCCGGGAACGCGATGTTGCGCGGATACAAGACTGAGGCGAGGCCCTTGTTGCAGGGGGGCCGGCACCACCCCTGATCGGAACCCTTCATGCCCCTGTTCAAAAGCACCGCCGCCATTGCGATCGCCGCGGGGCTGGTCATCGCCCCCGCCCCGGCTGCCCCCACGGCTCCCGGGCAAACGGGCGACCTGAGCGGATTGTGGCAAGCGAAGAAACGCTTCGGGCCGGATATCCGTGGCGAGCTGACCATCACGCGCGATGGCAAGTCCTGGCGCGCTCAGCTCGCCGGCCGCCAAGCAACCGTCACCGCCGACGGCAACACCATCACCTTCACCCTGCCGAACGGCGAAGGCAGCTTTCGCGGTTCTCTGATCGACGATGGCAACCGCATCCACGGCCATTGGTTGCAGCAACGCACCGTGACCAGCGGCACGGCCTATCTGACGCCGGTCGATCTCGTCGCGCAGGGCGCCGGTCTGTGGCGGGGTGAGGTCAGCCCCCTGGACGACAGCTTCACTCTGTTTCTCAAGATCGATGCCGACCCCGATGGCGGTGCCCGCGTTTTCCTGCGCAACCCGGATCGCAATATCGGCCGGTTCCTCGACCTGCAGCATATCACGCGCGACGGGGACAAGGTCACGCTGCTCGGCAAGCCCGGCGGCGCGGAGAAGGAGGTGCCGATCACCGGCGGCACCTACAATGCCGACGACGATATGCTGTCGATCTTCATCTCCGGGCGTGGCGCCACTTATGATTTCAAGCGCGCCGGCGACGACAGCGACTTCTATCCCCGGCCCGGCAAGGCGCCCTATGCCTATCGCGCGCCGCTTGCGCGAAACGACGGCTGGCCGGTGGCAACGCTCGATACGGTCGGGATCGACCGGCCGGCGATCGAACGGTTCGTCCAGATGCTGATCGATACGCCAATGGATTCAGTGCACGCGCAGGACATTCACGGCGTGCTGATCGCCCGGCACGGCAAGCTTGTGCTGGAGGAATATTTCCACGGGCAGGACGGCACGCAACTGCACGACACGCGGTCAGCGGCGAAGAGCATGACCTCGGTGCTGATCGGCGCCGCGATCGAGAAAGGCGCCAGGCTGAGCCCCGCAACGCCGGTGTACGGCATGATGGGCGGTGGAAACTTCCCGCCCAGTCTGGAACCGCGCAAGCGCGCGATGACGCTAGAGCATCTGATGACGATGTCCTCCGGTCTTCACTGCGACGACAGCGACCCCAAGGCACCGGGCAATGAGGATGTGATGCAAAGCCAGGACGCGCAGCCCGACTGGTATCGCTATGCGCTGGACCTGCCGATGGCGGCGGCGCCGGGCGAGACAGCGATCTATTGCAGCACCAACCCCAATTTGGCCGGCGGCGTGCTGGCCAAGGCTACCGGCACCAGGCTGGAAGACAGTTTCGACCGGCTGATCGCCCGCCCGATGCAGTTCGGTCGCTATGCGCTCAACGTGCAGCCGACCGGACAGCCCTATATGGGCGGCGGCGCGCAGTTCATTCCACGCGACTTCATGAAGCTCGGCCAGATGATGCTCGATGGCGGCGTCTGGCATGGCCACCGCATCGTGAGCGCGGCATGGGCAAAACGATCAACCGCCCCGATCCGCGAGATGCGCGGCCTTCACTATGGCTATTTCTGGTGGGGCATCGACCTGCCCTACAGGGACAGGAAGCTGCCGGCCTATTATGCGGCAGGCAATGGCGGGCAGGTCGTGATCGTCGTGCCGGCACTCGATCTCGTGGTCGCCATCTTCGGCGGCAATTACAGCGACAAGGTGATGTACGTGCCGCAGGAAATCTACACGCCCCAATATATCCTGCCGGCGGTCGACTGAGCCTGGCCCGCAAAAATTGCTCCCATGAATTCTGTTGCTTGCATCGCCGATGTGCATCAAGCGCTTCGCAGGATGCAGGAGAAGGCCATGCGGACGCGTATCATATCCGGGCTGTCGGCGCTGGCCTGTTCCTGCGCCAGCCTTCCGGCCTTCGCGGCGCCATGGTGGTATGTCGGGCACGATGCCGATCGCGTCACCTTCGTCGAGGCGAGTTCCATCGAACGCGCCGGCGACACGGTAACCTATTGGTCGCGGGAAGTCGCCGGAGAAGGCGGCCGGGTCACCGAAACGCGCCGTCTTTATATGCAGAGCGACTGCCGCAAGCACCAGTCGGGCTGGATGGGGATCGAACGGCACGATCCCGCGGACCGCAAGATCGATACATCCACCCGTCCCCGGGCGACGCTTGAGGACATATCCCCCGACGACAGGGTCGCGACGGGCGAACTGGCGTTTGTCTGTGCATCGGAAACCGGTCGCGCCGGTCTCGTCGCCTTTCCGATCGCGATCGACGACATTGCCTTCGCCAGGGCGCTGTGGGCATCGAATGGCGAGCCTGCCCGGGCGCTACACGACCAGATGGCAGCCAATCCGGCCGTACCCGTCATCCGATCGACAGCGCCGGCAACCGCGAGTTTCGGCGCAGCCCAGATCGCCCGGACGGGCGACGCCATCGTACCGCCGCGCGATTACAGCGTGGGTCCCATGATACCTGACCCAAGCGCCTATTCGCCAGACGAGGTTGGTCGGATATATGACATCGCCTATCAGGGCATCCGGAAGGGCGAGCTCCAGTTCGAGGTGCGCGGCTATTCGATCTCCGACCTCGTCCATCCCGGCAGTGGCCAGATCGAAACCTTCCCTGTCGGCGTCAAACAGGCCCATGTCAGGGACATTCTGGTGACGATCACATCAGCCAGTGCCGACAAGCTGGCCTACAGCGTGCGGATCGAGCATCCGGAACCGCCCGAAGCCCCCTGCACATCAGCGGATTGCCTTGTCGTCTCGACGGTGGAAGCACCACAATAAGGACGAGGCGGTCGCGCTGCCCGTGCAGGTACCGGCCTATCTGACCTGCCTCACCGCGCTGCCGACCGAGACCGGTATCGCCTTCAGTACGGATGCATACGGCCGGGACAAGCTCAAGCGCGGCCGGCGTTCCGGACAATAAATGCCCCAGACTATCCCGATACAGCCAAGACCGGGCACAGTTTTCCTAAAGCAGTGCCTCGCATACACCTAAAGTATATGGCCCGGCACCAATGATGATTGCCGAAAGGCAGGGGTAGCCGTACAGGATCAGGGTTTCCGCGATGAGGCGGCCGTTCTGGGGAGGAACGAGGAAATTGGAAACGGAAACCGACCTCTGTATTGTCGTACCAGCGTTCGATACGCTGAATCTGACACCTCTCGGCACCTCCGTTCTGATCGCGGCCTGCCGGCAGCGGGGTTTCCGGGTCGGTGCGGTCTATGCCAGCGTGTTGATGGGAGCGCGCATCGGCTACGAGCTCTACGAGACGATCTGCGGTACCTTGGTGCGCAAGCAGCCGGGCGAGTATATCTTCAAGCCGCACGCGTATCCGCCTGAGACCCTCGCACGGATTCCCGAAGGCATCGAGCACCCGAAAATGCTCGACCTGATCGCGAGCGTCGCGCCTGCCGTCGGACCGCATCTTGACGAAGTCGTGGAGGCGATCGCCGCCAAGAAGCCGCGCATCGTCGGCATCACCAACATGTTCCAGCAGAACATGTCGGCGTTCGCCATTGCGCGGCGCGTGCGCGCCGCCCTGCCCGACGCGCTGATCGTGATGGGCGGCGCCAACGTCACCGGCGTGATGGCGAAAGCGCTCGCCCAGATATTCGATTGTGTCGATTATTTCTTCGACGGCGAGGCAGATGTCGCCTTTCCGGATTTCTGCGAGGCCTATCTGCGCAGGGGCGAGCGTCCCGCCGAGCGCGTCGTCGAGTGCGTGCCGCTGCAGAACATGGCCGATTCGCCCGACGCCGATTTCTCCGACTTCATCGCCGCGTTGCGAGAGCAGCAGGACGCCGGACGACTGCCGCCGGAGCTTCCGGGGTATGTGACGTATGAGTCGTCGCGCGGCTGCTGGTGGGGCGCCAAGCACCATTGCATCTTCTGCGGCCTCAACCAGGCAAGCATGAATTTCCGCGAAAAGGGGTCCGAGCGGGTTGTGCGGGAGCTTACCGCGCTCGACGAGCGATGGGATGGTCGACCGATCCGCACGGCCGACAACATCATCCCGAATTCCTATTTCGCGACTGTGCTGCCTCAGCTGGCTGCCATGCCCCGCCCGCCGAAATTGTTCTACGAGGTGAAGGCGAACCTCAAGGAAGAGCAAGTGGCCCTGATGCGCACGGCCGGCGTCTACAGCATCCAGCCGGGTGTCGAATCCCTGTCGACACCGGTCCTGAAATTGATGCGCAAGGGCGTTTCGGCGCATCAGAACATCATGCTGTTGCGCAGCAGCGCCAAGCACGGCATGCGTGCCGGCTGGAACCTGATCTACGGCTTCCCGGGCGAGACGCAGCAGAATTATCGCGACATGCTCGCAATCTTTCCGGCGCTCGTGCATTTCCGGCCGCCCGACGGCATCTCCGAGATCATGATCGACCGGTTCAGCCCGAATTTCGACGATCACGAGCGCCTGGGCATTCCCGAGATCAAGCCGTTCGAGATCTATCGGGGCCTCTATCCGTCAGACGCGCCTCTCGACGAAATCGCCTATCATTTCGACGGCATCTACACGACCGAGTTCCTCTCGGACACGGCGCTGGTGAAAGAGTTTCGCGACAGCGTGGATCATTGGAAGCGTTTGTGGCTGCGCCCGCAGCGTCCACTTCTGCTTCTGGAAACGAAGGCGAGCGGCGGCGGCGTCGTCATCGACACCAGGCCCATCGCGCGCGAGGCGCTCTCCGTGCTTTCTCCCGGAGTGGTCAACGCGCTGGCTCAGCTGGAGCGCCCCCGCCCGCGCGAGGGCCTGCCCGAAGCAGTGGCGGAGCATCTCGATTTCCTTCTTCAGCGGCGTTATGTCATCGACCACGAGAACCTGCTGCTGAGCGTGGTGGTTCGCCGGGCATCAGCGGAGCCGAACAGGGCCCGCGTTCCCATGATGGCCGACGCCTCGCCAGCGTGAACCTGATCGACGACGCCACTGCTGGCGGGCGCTGTGCCGGCATGTTCAGCGGCAGGGCGTCGCTGTAACCGCCGGCGCAACTATTCGAGATTTTCCTTGCACCTTCCTCGGCGAAAGCCGGGGTCCAGTCGGGAAGGTTGATATAATGACGGGCTACGGCGGTCAGAATCGTCCCCCAACTGGACCCCTGCCTTCGCCGGGGAAGAAATACGGAGTTGCTCCCGAAGTCGCCGGATGCCCCGGTTATTCGACCGTCACCGACTTCGCCAGGTTGCGCGGCTGGTCGACGTCGGTGCCCTTCGCCACGGCGACATGGTACGCCAGCAACTGCACCGGCACCGCATAGACCAGAGGTGCGATCAGCGGGTGGACCTTGGGCATCTCGATCGTGGCGATAGTGTTCTCGCCCGCCTGGGCGATGCCGTCCGCATCGGAGATCAGCACCACCTGCGCGCCCCGCGCCTGCGCCTCCTGCATGTTGCTCACCGTCTTGTCGAACAACGGGCCGGAGGGCGCGATGACGATCAGCGGGACCTGGTCGTCGATCAGCGCGATGGGCCCGTGCTTCATTTCGCCCGAGGCATAGCCTTCGGCGTGGATGTAGCTGATTTCCTTGAGCTTCAGCGCCCCCTCCAGCGCCATCGGATAGTCCGGGCCGCGGCCGAGATAGAGCACGTCGCGCGCGACGGCGATCTTCGGTGCCATCGCCTCGATCTCAGCGTCGTGGCTGAGCGCATGGTTCATCGCCTCGGGCACCGCGCGCAGATGGGCAACGATCTCGCGCTCCATCTCGTGAGTCAGCCTGCCCTTGGCCCGGGCGAGATTGATCGACAGCGCCGCCATCACCGCCAATTGACAGGTGAAGGCCTTGGTCGAGGCGACGCCGATCTCCGGGCCGGCATGGGTCGGCAGCAGCAGATCGACCTCGCGCGCCATGGAGCTGGTCGGCACGTTGATGATGCCAGCCGTCGTCAGCCCCGCCGCCTTCATGTGGCGCAGCGCGGCCAGCGTGTCGGCGGTCTCGCCCGATTGCGAGATGACAATGCCGAGCATGTCGGGGCTGAGGACCGGATCGCGGTAGCGGAATTCCGACGCAACATCGACCTCGACCTGGACCCGCGCGAACTGCTCGATCCAGTATTTGCCGATCATGCCGACATAGGACGCAGTGCCGCAGGCAACGATGGCCACGCGCTCGACCGAGCCGAGATCGAACTCCATGTCGGGCAGCGCGACCATTTCCTCGATCGGGCGGAGATAGGAACGCAGGGTCTGGGCGACGACCACCGGCTGCTCGTAGATCTCCTTGAGCATGAAGTGGCGGTGGTTGCCCTTGTCCATCAACTGGCCCGAGGCACCGGAATTCACGATCGGGCGCGTGACCGGATTATTCTCCCGATCATAGACCTGGATACCCTCGCGCTTCACGACGGCCCAGTCGCCCTCTTCGAGATAGGCGATACGCTGAGTCAGTGGCGCGAGCGCGAGTGCGTCGGAGCCGAGATAATTCTCGCCATCGCCATAGCCGACGGTGAGCGGCGCACCGAGCCGGGCGCCGATCAGAAGATCGGGTTCGGACTTGAACATCACGCCGAGCGCGAAGGCGCCGTGGAGGCGCGGCAGCACGTTCGCCACCGCCTCGCGCGGGGCGAAACCGCGGGCAAGCTCGCGGTCGATCAGGTGCGCGACAACCTCGGTATCGGTCTGGCTCTTGAACTCACGCCCTTCAGCGATCAGCTCATCGCGGAGCGGCTTGAAATTCTCGATGATGCCATTGTGGACCAGCACCACGTCGCCGACGATGTGCGGATGGGCGTTATCGACGGTCGGGGCGCCATGGGTTGCCCAGCGGGTATGCGCGATGCCGCTGTCGCCCGGGAGCGGGTCCTTTGCCAGCTCCGCGGCGAGATTGACCAGCTTGCCCGGCGCGCGGCGACGATCAAACTCACCGTCATGCACGGTGCAGATGCCCGCTGAATCATAGCCGCGATACTCGAGACGCTTGAGGCCGTCGAGCAGCCGATCAGCAACAGGGCCTTTGCCGAGAATTCCAACAATACCGCACATAGCTTGCAATCTCCCCCCTCCCTGGAAGGGAGGGGCTTGGGGTGGGTCAGCGGCGCCGGAGGCTCGATGCCCCCGACGGCGCTTTTTACGGTGAGGGTGGAAGGCTCGCTGCGCTCGCTGTCCACCCCCTGCCCCTCTCTTTCAGGAAGGGCAGAAAATCACTTCTTCGCCGCGGCCTTCTTCGCCGCCATCACGTCACGGAAACGCCTGGCGCGGCCCGGCCGGGCTTCCTGCTTGCCCCGGGCGATCGCCAGCGCATCCCCCTCGACGTCCGCCGTGATCACTGATCCGGCAGCGACCATCGCCCCCGCGCCGATCGTCACCGGCGCGACCAGGGCGCTGTTCGATCCGATGAAAGCACCTTCGCCGATCACGGTCTTGTATTTGAAATAGCCATCATAATTGCAGGTGATCGTCCCAGCGCCGATGTTCGCGCCAGCACCGACCTCGGCATCGCCCAGATAGGTAAGGTGGCTGGCCTTTGCACCGGGGCCAAGCACTGCCTTCTTCATCTCGACGAAATTGCCGACCTTCGCCTTCTCCCCCATCACCGCGCCGGGGCGCAGGCGGGCGAACGGACCGACCTCCGCCCCGGGCCCGACCGTCGCGCCCTCGACATGGCTGAAGCCGTGGATCACCGCGCGGTCGGCGATGCTGACGCCCGAGCCGAAAAAGACATTGGGTTCGATCACGACGTCGCGACCGATCTGCGTATCATAGGCGAACCACACGGTTTCGGGCGCGATCAGGGTTGCCCCCTCAGCCATGGCGCGCGCGCGGCGGCTGTGCTGCCAGCTCGCCTCGACGGCCGCCAGTTCACCGCGACTGTTGACGCCCGCGACCTCGGCCGCATCTGTCTCGATCACCGCTGAGGATCGGCCATCCTCGGCCGCGAGCATGACGATGTCAGGCAGGTAGAATTCGCCGGCGGCATTGTCGTTGCCCACCCGGGCGAGCAGCGCGAAGAGATCCTCGCCGCGTACCGCCATCAGCCCTGAGTTGCACAGCGTCTCGGCGCGTTCTCCGGGGGTCGCATCCTTGTATTCGACCATCTTCGCGATGCGCCCGTCGCCATCGGCGATCACCCGGCCATAGGCAGCGGCATCGACCGGGCGGAAGCCGAGCACGACGGTGGCCGGACGATCCGGGCCGTGCAGCCGCTCGATCATCCGCGCCATAGTCTTGCTGCCGACGAGAGGCACGTCGCCGTAGAGGATCAGGATATCACCCGCGAAACCGCCCATCGCCTCTTCGGCCTGGTGCACCGCATGACCCGTGCCGAGCTGTTCACCCTGCACGACGGTCATCACGCCGAGCGGGGACACTGCGGCCTCGACCTGCTCGCGCCCGGCGCCCGTCACCACCACGGTGCGTTCGGGTTTCAGCGCCGACACGCTGTCGATCAGGTGAAGCAGCATGGGCCGCCCCGCGATCGGATGGAGCACCTTGTGCAGGTCGGATTTCATGCGCGTGCCCTTGCCGGCGGCAAGGATGATCGCTGCGACAGGTCGATTGGTCACGGTGCCTGAAACCTACTCCGATCGCGCCGGGGACTAGCGGAAAAACGTCCCGATACGGAAAGGCAGTGCCATGATTGTCTTGCCAATTCCATAGCCCGACTGGCAGGCGAACATGCCATGACGACATTTTCATTCGATATCGTCGGTTTCGACCTCGACGGAACCTTCCTCGACACGATCGGGGACCTGAGCGCGGCGGTGAACCACACGCTGGCCGAGGCCGGACGGGAGCCGCTGACGATCGAGCAGGTCAAGCCGATGGTCGGCGCGGGCGCCAAGGTGATGCTGGAGCGCACCCTGGCGGCGACCGGCGGCTGCACCGAGGAGGAATTCCGGCGGCTCTACAAGCTGCTGCTCGGATATTACGAGGCGCATATCGCGGTGGAGAGTCGCCCCTTTCCCGGCGCGGTCGCGGCGGTCGAAGGACTCAGGGCGATGGGCGTGAAGACCGCGATCGTGACCAACAAGTTCGAAGGGCTGGCGGAAAAGCTGCTGGGCGAGCTGGGCCTGCGCGACCGGTTCGACACGCTGATCGGCGGCGACACCATGGGCAAGGGCTTCGCCAAGCCGCACCGTGCGCCGATCGACGAGATGATCCGGCGGCTCGGCGGCGGCCGCGCTGCCTTTGTCGGCGATTCGATCTATGACGTCATGGCGGCGAAGAATGCCGGCGTGCCGAGCATAGCCGTCAGCTTCGGTTTCCTGTTGCAGCCAGTCGAGGAGCTAGGCGCGGACCGGATAATCGATCACTATGATTCACTGATCCCTACTCTCGAAGGCATGTCCGTTTGATCAATCGCACGCTGGCGGCCAGGACCGCCTTCTGGGCCGCACTGCTGTTCGCGGTCGTCATGGCCGTCCTGCCCACACCGCCGCACACCCCGATCGACCAGTTCGGCGACAAGTTCGAACACATGCTCGCGTTCGGCGTGCTCGCCGCGCTTGCCGCCATCGGCTACGCAAAGGTTCCGCTGCTGCGCATCGCCGAGCGGCTGTCCTTCCTCGGTGCGCTGATCGAAGTGGCGCAGTCGATCCCCTCGCTTCACCGCGACTGCGACATCATGGACTGGGTAGCCGACACGGCCAGCGTCATCGTGGTGCTGCTGGTCGTCGCGCTGATCCGCCGCATCTTCCGGCGATAACGAGCCGAGCGCCGCGACTATCGGCCGTCATCAATTGATGATCAGCGCGTCCGAATTGACGTTGTATCCGGCCAGCTTCGCCTGCCCGTCGGCAATCTTGTAGACGAAGGTCTCGATCGCCTCGCCGCGCATATAGCTCGTGGCATAGTTCAAGCTGATGAAATGGCCGCCGGTATTTACCTGGTCGTTCCAGCCCTTCCGCTCCGCCTCCCTCACGCAAACGCCGCAGCAAAGAAGAGAGTTCGCGCGGAGACGCAGAGAACGCGGAGGTCATTTCCGACTTCGATCATCGTGTGCTGGCAGGCGGCCTGTTTGCGGACAGGTTGATCATCGCAAACCGCCCGTGCCGCTTGGCGAGACCTTCTCAGCGTCCTTAGCGCCTCTGCGCGAACCATCATCTTGTGCCGCCGACGGGCCGTTTCCGAATGGCGATCCCCCCAAATGAAGCGACGGCTACACGCCCCCCGCCCGATGCCCCCCGCGCCATTTGGTCCAGAGATGCCGCGCCAGCATCGCCGGCGGCATGCGCAGCCAGTGCGAGCGGACATAGAAGGCGAGTCGCGTGACCGGGCGGGTCGCCCTGCCCCAGCCGTCGCGCGCGGTCAGGCGGCGGAGATAGAGATGGTCGGCCGGGCTGTGCATCGCCCTGTCGCCAGAGAGCGCCGCCGCGAGCCGGAGAGCGCGGGCAACCTCATGGGCGAGCCCGTGATGCGGAGCACGCTCGGCCAGCCCCGCGGTGCCGAACTCGGCGACCAGACAATGGACATCCCAGAGATTGCGCATGCCGCCCGCGAGATCGCCATCGGCGAACAGATGGGC
>CZQE01000372.1_pt1 | contig 11307 bp, 8 predicted proteins | sample 734431 | NCBI WGS metagenome assembly CZQE01 (sample SAMEA3597869, study PRJEB11362) | hydrothermal vent metagenome | biome: marine hydrothermal vent biome; feature: marine hydrothermal vent; material: ocean water | place: Atlantic Ocean | collected 2010-09-19/2010-10-04
CCGGATCCTGGTCGTTAGCGTGGCGGTATCTGCGTCGATCACGCCGCCTTCGACGCCTCGATTGTGATTCACCCCCTGGAATTTTGTTGGGAATAGTTCGTCGAGCGCCGGCCAGGCCTCGAAGCCGCCCTCGATCACGCGCGGCGAGAGCCGCCAGCGTCCTTCGGCGCTGGGATGAATGTCCTCATAGGCCGGAGCCTCGCCGGGGACGATCGCCTCCCCGCTCGGCAGGCTGGCGATCAGCGCTTCGCGTTTCCGCGCGGCTGGACCCCAGAAATCGCGATAGTGGACCTGGGTGGCGGCCGGCGCGGTCGGCGCCTCGGCGCGCTTGATCCAGGTAACGATCGCCGTGCCGGGCTGGATACCGCGCGAGTCCATGTCCGTGGTGAACACGCTGTCGTCGCGCGTGCCGGCGCCGGGCAGACCCTTGGGGATGATCTTGCCGGTGCGATATTTATCACCGTTGAGGTTGTCGACCCAAACGGCATGGAAATTCGACAGCAGCGACCGTCGCATCAGCGGGTGGGACCGGCCCGTCAGATAGGAGGAGTTGGAGATGTAGGAGACCACGCCATAGTCGGCGGCGATCCCGATCCGCTCTTCAGCCAACCGGAGAAAGCGAACGTAAAGATCGTCAAGCAGCTGCTTCCTGACCCCGAACTCCTCATAGAGCCGGCTGCTGCCCTTCTGCTTCATCAAGAGGCGGCCGAAACTGTCGAGCTTGATCAGGCCGTCCTTGGTCTTTTGCTCGACCAGCTCGATCCCCTTGTAATGAGCGACCAGCTCAGCCTCTTCCGCCTGCGCTGCGCCGGTGAAGCGGTCATAAGGTGGGTTGCCGATGACGACGATGATCTTGGCCTCGCGCTTCACCTGCTGCGAGGCGTCGAACTCCTCGCGCATCTCGGGAAAATTGAGTTTGACGTCGCCATGCTCGTGCCAGCCCGAAAGCGCGTTCGTCAGATAGACGGCAAGGCGCCTGTCGGGATCCGGTTTCGCGCCGAGCTGCTCCAGCAGCAAATAGAGCTGCAACTGGGCGATCGCGAAGGGCGCGGTCAGAATCTCGAAGCCGATGACGCGGTCCTGAAACGCCCGTGTCAGTTCCAGTCCGACGGTGGTGGCGTCGCCTTCCGCTATCAGTTCTTCGGCAATGCAGCGGGCGACCTCGAGAAGATAGGCGCCGGTCCCGCAGCAGGGATCGAGCACGATCACACCGGGATCGGCCAGGCCTCGTGCGCGGCCGAGTTCGGTCTTCAGCAGATAGTGGACGCGCCGGACCTGATAGCGGACAACCTCGGGCGGCGTGTACCAGACGCCGAGATCCTCGCGCAGCTTGGGATCGAACGCCTCAAGGAACGGTTCGTAGAAATAGGTGATGGCCGCGGTCGAGGTTTCGCCATCGATCGTCGGGAAGGTCATCCGTCCGCGAAACAGCGGACGATCTACCCGATTCAGCGTGGCGATCGCCCGCGCCAGATACGGTTCGAGCCCGAGATGTTTCATGCGCGCCGGGTGGCGAATGTCGTGCAGCAACGCGTCGAGGAAAGGAATGGGGAGGAAGCTGTGGGCGTCGTCGATGTCGAACACCGCTTCCGCGTCCGCCTCTTTGTCCCACAGGATCCACGCGGCGAACAGCGCATAGAAAACCGACTGCACGAGCGATGAGCGGAAGAAGCGCGCCCCTTTTTCGTCGTCGATGTCGAAGGCGAGGCCGAGTGCCTGATGATAGTCGTCGAGCAGCGGCTTGAGCGGCTTGAGATCGCCGGGCAGCGCGTCCTTCGCGTCGCGCGCCTGCCGCGCGAGGATTTTGGCGAGATCCGACGGCGCGCCGATCCTCGCCAGGTCGGTGACGGCGTGGGTAACGATGTCGATGAGCGCGGCGACGGCTTCGGCATCGACCTTTGGTTTGGCACCGCCGGTTACTGCCGCCCACAAATCGACCGTTTTCTGCAGCACGCGCTTGTCCGGCGGCACCGGGGTTACGCCGTCCCTTACATAGGCCGGGTCGCACACGAGCAGGCCGAAGCCGCGGACGTTGCACAGGAGAACGACGCCCGTTTGCGCGAGGTAACGCCCGATCTGATCCTTCTGCTCGGTCGATACAGCGAGATCTTCCAACGTCGTGCTGGCGCGTTTGACCTCGCCGAAGACGCCGACAAAGAGCGCGCCGTCGCCGAGCACGAAGTCCGGCATGTCATGGCTGGCGGCGCCTTTTTCCGAGGTGCCGGTGCGGACATCGAACGGCAGCTTTTCGGATTTCAGGACCGACGCGAGCAAGGTGCGCACATCCGGGTAGAAAGTCGTTTCCGTCGATGACGGCAGCGCCTCCAGATTGCGCGTGTCGGCGCAGTAGGCTGCGATCGACTCTGAAAGTGGCGTGGACAACCGGAAACCTTTCAGCGAGCGCGGCGCGCCCGAAATGGATAGAAAAGGCTCAGAGCACCGGAGCGGCGAACCGAGAGGAATATCTCTTCCGGAGCCGGCCACAACAAGACCGCTCTCATATTGTGAGCAATCTTACGTCGGGATCGGCATCCGGGATGCGCTTCATCCGGCCATCAGCGGTCACTAAGATAAGGTCGCGCTCCTTGGCTTGGGCGCACATCCAGAGGTCGTTTTCGTCAATGCCGAGCTTCTGGCCGGTAGCTTTGTCGACCCATTCCTCGATATATTTCGGCCGGTCCTTTCGCAGAACTTTTGCCAGATACTTCTGGGCAATACGCGCCTTCACGTCGGCGTATACCGATGCGGTATGATGCGTGATGTCAATGACGGCATGGGTACGCGCCTGGACCAGCATCGCCTCCAGCGCCGGCAGATTTCCCTTGCCGATCGCGGCCGCGAGCTTGGTGCCGAAGCCGAGTTCGGCGAGTGCGACGGCGGAAATGAACCGTGGGCTGTCGGCGGGCAAAGCCGCCAGCGACTGGCTCTTTTCGGCGTGATGGGGATGCGTCGGATCCAGATAGATGGACAGGATCGTCGTATCGAGAAGATAGGCGTCCATTCGGGCTACGCTACATAGTCGCGGAGCAACGAAACTTGGTCTTCAGGGAGCGGCTGAAATACCTTCCTGACCCAGTCCCCGGTGGCATTGAAGCGGCCCGACAACCGTTCGGCCAGGCTCAGTCCGGGCACCGGATAGAGGCTGTTCCAATGCTGCCAGTGATGGGGAACGGGGCGCTCGGAGCTTTCGAAAAACGCCAAAAGCTGCCGCTCAAGCCTCAGCGGGAGATCATAAGCTTCAAGGACGGCGGCGTCGATTTGCGCCAACAACCGCGTAAGCTCGTCATCTACACCCGCCAAAATTGGCGGTGCACGAAGAAGGGCGACATAGGTCCGAACCAGCTCTCCCAATTTCACGGAAAGAGATGCCGGGATCGGAATATCGCCAACGACCGAGGCCCTGAACCGATCTTTCGGCGAGTTTACGGCCAGAAATGCGTTGGCGATCGGGCCGTTCAGTACTCCTGAGAACGCGAGTAGCTCGGCCGGGCTCAATGCGACGACAGGCCACAGACCAAAAAACTGTTGCGAGCAGAGCATGCCTTCCGGGTCCGCAAAGGCACCAATGCACCATGCGCCCCGGCTCAGACGCGTAGCGCTTGCGATGATTTTGGGTTGTGACCAGTCATGCGCTCCACCTCGACGCAGATGATCGGGTTGGAAATCCAACCAGATGGGTCGAGGAGGCAGATACTGTTGAAGGTGCCGCGCGTTCGCAAAGCCTAGCCGGTATCCCGGCTTCTCCATGTCGCTAGTTGCCTGGTCCTGATTGTAAGTCCATTCCAGCCCCCGGCTTGGCTTCAGAACTGAGCTGAGCCTTGGATGGTTCTTCAGATAGTCCCACAGGTCATTCAGCGGCGGTATCCAAAGGTGACCCGCTGGCTGATCGTCGACGGCGCGGATCACATCGCGGTGAACCGTCGTCTGTCCGGTCTTCAGGAAGGATGAACGATCGCGTTCCGCGACTTCGGTCGAGCGGATTATGATCGTTTTGGTCGTCGGTGCACGCAGGTCGCGCGCGATGACCGCCGACGATTCGACATCCGATGCGCCGAAAATCCCGTCCGGAAGCTTGAGAATTTCAACAGAGCCGTAGAGACTTTCGATCCGACGCCGCTGTTCCGCAAACTGCCGCTCAAGAATGAACGATCGTGGCAACACGAATCCGAGGGCTAGCGGCTTCGCGTCCAGGGTCGCACTTAAGGCTGCAATAGCTTTGGAATGAGTTTCGCTCGCAACGGCGTACCGATCCTTGTCAGTGGGATCGAAGGCTTCAAACGGCGGATTGCAGACAATCACGTTGTTCGTACCGATCCGCTGCGCCAGCGCGCCGTCGGCGAACAGATCGGCTTCTTCGACATGCCAGCCATTATGATTGGGATAGTCGGCGAGGATCAGTGACAGCGTCGCCACTTCGCAGGCGAAGGGATCGACCTCGTCGCCGGAAATATGTTTGATGAGGAAATCGTGGCGCTGCTGATCCGACCATTCCACGGGCAGGAGATCGCGGAGGTGGCGGAGCGCCGAGACTAGAAACACGCCGGCGCCGGCGAACGGTTCGTAGATCCTGATATCTTCAGGTTTGTGATTGTGCAGTTCCAGGCGCTGAACAACATATTCCGCCACCTGGCGTGGCGTGCTGTGCGTCCCGAACAGCTTGCGCGTTTCCGGCGTGACCAGCGTGTTCTCGTACACGAAGGCAAGGTCGTCCGACGAGATATTGGAAAAGCTGATCCCGGCGCGCAAATGCCGCCACGCCGCATCGAACATTGCTGGTAACGCGCTGTTCGCCGACCCGTCGATCGCCCCGAGTGTATAATAGGTCTCGATCCCGGTCAGGACCGATGTCAGGTCTTCGGGATTCCAGCCGTCGGCATAGGGATGTCGGCGATCCTGCAGCACCTTGGCAGCGAGCAAGCGAAACACCACGCGAAACAGCGTGCGCGGGTCGAGACGATCGCCACCGGGCGCCTTGCGCGCCAGGTCGAGCGTCTCGACCAGCAGGTGATCCAGTTTGAGGTGGATCTCGCCTTCGATCGCGGGCAGCAGCCCCAGATCGACGAAATCGAGCTGGTAGCTCCCGCCGGCACTGCCGACCGACTTGGCGCGGTGAATGGCATCCGGGTGCCAGCTCGCCTGATTGCGGGCGAACAACGCCGTCAGATCGGCAAGCTTGATCCTCTCAAGTGCCCGGGGCGGGTCGACGCTTCTGACCTGCCAGACGGTCACATCGTCATGGTCGATGACGAACAACAGCGGCGCCCCGAGTGCCCGATGCTCATTCACGAGGTCGACGGCACGGCGACCATCACCATTCACCACCGCGAGCGCAGCGGACCGATAGGACGGCGGCGTTCGCGTGAAGGCGACGAGCGGCACCGTCCGGGTCGTGTTGGCGTCGACCAATACGTCCGCGAAGGCATAGTCGCGCACGACGGCTTCCGAGCGATAGCCCGCGTCGTGGACGGCCTGTGCGATGCTGTCGACGGCGTTCACAGCCGGCCTCCGCGCGCGGACGCTGCAGCGTTGATCGGCATCGGCGGAAAGAGAAGTGACGCCTGCTCGCTGCTGTCGCTTGCCGCTAGCAGCTGCTCCCGGAGACGCGCGACCATCGGGCTCAGTGGGATCGTGATCAACGGCTGATCGCTAACGACCTCTGCAAGCTCCGGGCGGAGCTGCAACTGCGCGCCCGGCACATCGATAACCAACTTGGCGCGCTCCAGCGCCGGCCAAGGCGAGAGGTTGCACAGCTCGAACAGGGTTTCAGCGATGGGAGCCAACGCGCCGACCCGGATCGCCATATCCGTCGCCAGCGATCTGATGACCGACACCGCAACGAGATCGCCCGAGCTAAAGCAGGGACTATGCCCTCGTCCCCTGCGCAAAGGAGCCAGCGCTTTTTTCCAATGGCGATAGGTTTCCGGAGCGATCGATATCGCGCTGCGAAGCTGGCCAGGGGTATAGAGCACCGTCACGAAATCAGCTCACGATCTTGTTGTTTACAACAAGATGCTCTGTTTTCTCTCTCGTTGCAAGAACGACGCCCCTTTGGAGTATCTTTGCCCCAGCTTTCAAAACGTGCCGAGATCGTCAGCGACCCACGATACGATTCGCTCTGAACAGAGTGCGGAGAGCGGAGTTTACCGCAGATCGGCGGCGGCTAGCCCGCCGTCTTTTATCCGAACGACGCCGCCCCCACGACGCTCTTAGAATGCTGTTGTAACAGCTCAGAATTCGCATTCTTTACCTGTCTCCGACGCCGCCGACGCGGTCGAAACCAACGGAGACAGCCCAAGTGACCCAGCCCTCGGCCATCGTTCACGCACGCGGCACCGCGATGCTGAAGAGCGCGCTGGGGCCGGCCATCGCGGCCTGGCTCGACGAGCCAGAAGTCGCCGAGGTGATGCTCAATGCGGACGGGCGGCTCTGGGTCGACCGGCTCGACAGCGGCATGGCGAGGACCGAGGAACGGCTGTCGCCGATACAAGCGGAGCGGATCATCCGTCTCGTCGCGCATCATGTCGGCGCCGAAGTGCATCCCGGTTCACCGCGGGTCTCGGCGGAACTGCCGGAAGGCGGCGAACGGTTCGAAGGACTGTTGCCGCCGGTGGTGATGGAGCCGGTCTTCTCGATCCGGCGACCGGCGAGCCTTCCGCTCGCACTGGCCGACTATGTCGCCGCCGGCACGATGACCGCGACGGCGGGGGCCTATCTCGCCCAGGCGGTCCAGAGCCGCGCCAACATCCTAGTCGCCGGTGGCACCTCTACCGGCAAGACGACACTGACCAATGCGCTGCTGGCGGTCGCCTCGGGCGGCCAGGACCGTATCGTTCTGATCGAGGACACGCGCGAGCTGCGATGTGATGCCGCCAACGTCGTGGCGCTCAGGACCGCCCCCGGCGTCACCATGACCGATCTTGTGCGCTCAAGCCTGCGCTTGCGCCCGGATCGCATCCCTATCGGCGAGGTTCGCGGTCCCGAGGCGCTCGACCTCCTGAAAGCCTGGGGCACCGGCCATCCGGGCGGCATCGGCACGATCCACGCCGGTACTGCCACTGCCGCGCTGCATCGCCTCGAGCAGTTGATCCTCGAAGCCATCGCGCATGTCCCGCGCGCGCTGATCGCCGAGACGATCGACGTGATCGCGGTGCTGACCGGCCGCGGCATCGAACGCCGGCTTTCCGAGCTCGTCCGCGTCGAAGGGCTCGAGCCCGACGGCAGCTACCGCCTTCTCCCCATTGTCCAAGCCCAAGGAGCATACGCATGACCAGACTGAAGACCCTCCACCGCGCCAGCCTCGCGGCTGCTGCGGCGCTCTACGCCATGCCGGCTTGGGCCGGCGGCTCGGGCATGCCGTGGGAGACACCGCTCCAGTCGATCGTCGACTCGGTGCAGGGTCCGGTGGCCAAGGTGATCGGCGTGATCATCATCGTGATCACTGGTCTGACGCTGGCGTTCGGCGACACGTCGGGGGGCTTCCGCAAGCTGATCCAGATCGTGTTCGGCTTGTCTGTTGCGTTTGCCGCTTCGTCCTTCTTCCTGAGCTTCTTCAGCTTCGGCGGCGGGGCGCTGGTCTGATGCAGGAGGATTTGCCCGGGTTCGCGGCACCAGTGCATCGGGCACTGGCTGAGCCGATCCTGCTGGCGGGAGCCCCCCGCGCGCTCGCGATCGTCAACGGCACGCTCGCTGCCGCGATCGGGATCGGCCTGCGGCTCTGGATCGCCGGCCTGGTGATGGCGGTGGTGGGCCACGGCCTCGCCGTGTTCGCCGCGCGCCGCGATCCGCAGATCCTGCCCGTAGCCCGCCGACACATGGCCCTTCCCACTCTTTTCGAAAGCTAAGCCTCATGATGTTCCTGCGTGAACATGCCCGCCACGCGTCGCGGCTCTCGGATTTCCTGCCTTGGGCGGCTATGATCGCGCCCGGCATCATCCTCAACAAGGATGGCAGCTTCCTGCGCATCGCGCGGTTCCGCGGCCCCGACCTCGACAGCGCGACCCAGGCTGAACTGATGGCGACTTCGGCGCGGCTCAACAGCGCGCTCAAGCGGCTCGGCACCGGCTGGGCGATCTATGTCGAGGCGCAGCGCAAGCCATCGCCGGGCTATCCGTTGTCGGACGGCTTCGCCGATCCGGTCTCGGCGCTGATCGATGAGGAACGCCGCGATCTGTTCGGAGGCGGCGATGTCACCCAGCCCAATTTCACCAGCGCCTATTATCTGACGCTGCAATGGCTGCCGCCGGCCGACGACACGTCGAAGGCGGCGTCTCTGCTCTATGAGGGCGGCGCGCAGGACGTGGCGACGGCTGCGGACCATCTCGACGATTTCGAGCGCGACACGGGCCGAGTGCTCGACATGATCGAGGGCGTGATGCCCGAAGCGGTGTGGCTCTCGCCGGCTGAGACGCTGACCTATATCCATTCGACGATCTCGACCCGCGATCAGCGCATCACGGCGCCCGAGACGCCGATGCATCTCGACGCGCTGCTGGCGGACGAACTGCTCGTCGGCGGGCTGGCACCGCAGCTCGGCGACAAGCATCTGCGCTGCCTTTCAATCACAGGCTTTCCGGCCTCGACTGTTCCCGGGATGCTCGATGAGCTCAACCGGCTCGGCTTCGCCTATCGTTGGACGACGCGGGCGATCTGCCTCGACAAGGTGTCGGCACAGCGGATGCTTACCCGCATCCGCCGGCTGTGGTTCTCCAAGCGCAAGAGCCTGGCCGCGATCATCAAGGAAGTGCTGACCAACGAAGCGAGCGTGCTGGTCGACAACGATGCCGCCAACAAGTCGGCTGAAGCCGACGCGGCGCTGCAGGATCTCGGTGCGGATATCGCGGGCTACGCCTATGTCACCACCACGATCACGGTGCTGGGCGACACGCCCCGCGACGCCGATTTCCGGCTTCAGGCGATCGAGAAGATCGTGCGCGGCTGCGACTTCGCGTGCATCGCCGAAGGACTGAACGCGATCGAAGCCTGGCTGGGCTCGCTGCCAGGCAACCCATACGCCAATGTCCGTCAGCCGCCGATCTCGACGCTCAACTTGGCCCACATCATGCCGGTGTCGGCCGTCTGGGCAGGCCAGGATCGCGACACGCATTTCAAGGCGCCGCCGCTGTTTCATGCCCGGACCCAGGGCGCGACCCCGTTTCGGCTTTCGCTCCATGTCGGCGATGTCGGCCATACCCTGGTCGTTGGACCGACCGGCTCGGGCAAGAGCGTGCTGCTCGCCTTCATGGCGCTCCAGTTCCGCCGCTACGCGGCGGCGCAGATCTTTGCCTTCGATCATGGCGGCTCGATCCGGGCGGCGACGCTCGGCGTCGGCGGCGAGTGGCACGACCTGGGTGGTGCACTTGGTGGCGATGCCGCGCCGGTTTTTCTGCAGCCGCTCGCCCGGATCGACGAGCCGGATGAGCGCGCCTGGGCAGCTGACTGGCTCGCCGCGATCCTTGCGCGCGAAGAGTTCGCGATCACACCCGAGGTGAAGGACCATCTGTGGACCGCACTCGGCAGCCTTGCCGACGCACCGGTCGCGCAGCGCACGTTGACCGGCCTCACCGTGCTGATCCAGGCATCGGGCCTCAAGCGCGCGCTCGCGCCCTATACGCTGTCCGGTCCCTATGGCCGGCTGCTCGATGCCGATGTCGAGCATTTCGGGGAGAGTGATGCCCAGGCCTTCGAGACCGAGGGGCTGATCGGCACACCGGCCGCGCCGGCGGTGCTCGCCTACCTGTTCCACCGTATTGGCCGCCGATTGGACGGCCGGCCAACGCTGATCCTGATCGACGAGGGCTGGCTCGCACTCGATGATCCGATGTTCGGCCGCCAGCTCAAGGAATGGCTGAAGACGCTCCGTAAGAAGAACGCGAGCGTCGTGTTTGCGACCCAGAGCCTGGCCGATATCGAAGGCTCGGCGATCGCGCCCGCCATCATCGAGAGCTGCCCGACCCGGCTGTTCCTCGCCAATGAGCGCGCGCTCGAGCCGCAGATCGCCGGGATCTATCGCCGGTTCGGGCTCAACGACCGGCAGATCGAGATCATCGCCTCGGCGACGCCGAAGCGCGATTATTATTGCCAATCGGCGCTCGGCAACCGGCTGTTCGATCTTGGCCTCGGGCCGGTCGCACTCGCCTTCGCGGCCGCGTCGCAACGCAGCGACCTCACCGCGATCACCGCACTGATCGAGCGGCACGGGGCCGACGGCTTTGCCGCCGCTTGGCTGCGTCACCGCGGCCTCGGTTGGGCCGTCGATCATCTCACCAACGATGCACTCGAACCTGAGGAGACTTTCGCATGATCCGCTTTCGTAAACCGACGCTCGCCCTTGGCGTCGCGGCCCTGGCGCTGATGATTGCCGCTCCCGCCGACGCCCAGTTCGGAGGGATCGTTTATGATCCCAGCAACTATGCGCAAAACGTGCTGACCGCCGCCCGCACGCTGCAGCAGATCAACAACCAGATCACTCAGATCCAGAATCAGGCGCAGAGTCTGATCAATCAGGCGCGAAATTTGACCAACCTGCCGACCAGCATGCTGTCGAGCATCCAGCGGGACATCGACCGCACGCGCCAGCTGATCACCCAGGCTCAGCAGATCGCCTACAAGGTCGAGAATATCGATCGGGTGTTCGGTCAGCGCTACCCTTCGGGATCGCTCGCCGGCACCTCGTCGGGCGCGCTGGTCACTAATGCACAGACGCGCTGGACCGATGCGCTGGCATCCTATCAGGATGCTCTGCGCACCGGCGCGACCGTGACGGGCAATATCGACGGCACGCGCGACCAGGCATCGACATTGGTCACCGCGAGCCAAGGGGCGACGGGCGCGTTGCAGGCGGCGCAGGCCGGCAACCAACTGCTGGCGCTACAGACGCGCCAGCTCGCCGACCTGACCGCGATGGTCGCGGCGCAGTCGCGCGCAGCGGCGATCCAGGCCGCCCGCGCTGCCGCTGACGAAGCGCAGGGCCGCGAACAGACGCGCCGGTTTCTGGCGCCCGGCGCGGGCTATGTGCCGCATAGCGTGACGCTGTTCCATGACTGAGGAACGGGCGCGCGCAGCACACCGCCGCTTCGCCGGATTTGGCTGGAGATCGATCGCGATTGCGGCGGCGGCAGCAACGACGGGGATATGCGCCATGGTCGCCTTGAGCGATCCGGCGCCGCCGGCCGCGCACTACGCGGTCGGCGAAGCGCCCGACGCGCAGGCACCGGCCAACACCGATCCGCTCCGGGCGGAACTGGCGCGGTGCCGGAGGCTGCCCGCAGACGGTGAAGACGCGCGTTGCCAGGCGGCGTGGGAGGTGAA
>CZQE01000008.1_pt1 | contig 11306 bp, 12 predicted proteins | sample 734431 | NCBI WGS metagenome assembly CZQE01 (sample SAMEA3597869, study PRJEB11362) | hydrothermal vent metagenome | biome: marine hydrothermal vent biome; feature: marine hydrothermal vent; material: ocean water | place: Atlantic Ocean | collected 2010-09-19/2010-10-04
CCTCGGCGGTGCCGGTCAGGTCGTGCTCGCACAGTGATTTGCCGACATCCACACCACGCGCGGCGAGGAAGGTGTTGGCCATGCCGCCACCGATGATCAGGTGATCGACCTTCGCGACGAGATGCTTGAGCACGTCGAGCTTGGTCGACACCTTGGCGCCACCGACCACCGCCGCGACGGGATGTTCGGGATTGCCCAGCGCCTTGTCGAGCGCATCGAGCTCGGCCTCCATCGCACGCCCGGCAAAAGCGGGAAGGATGTGCGCCAGCCCCTCGGTCGAGGCGTGTGCGCGATGCGCGGCGGAGAAGGCATCGTTGACGTAGATGTCGCCGAGCCTGGCCATCCCGGCAGCGAGTTCGGGATCGTTCTTTTCCTCACCGGCGTGAAAACGGGTATTCTCCAGCACCGCGATGTCACCGGCCTGAAGCGTGGCGATCGCTTCGGCGGCGCCCTCGCCCACGCAATCCTCGATGAAGCGCACCGGGCGACCAAGCACCTGGCTGTAGGGCCCGGTCACCAGCGCGAGCGACATCTCCGGATCGCGCTTGCCCTTCGGGCGGCCGTAATGAGCGAGGATCAGGACGATCGCACCGCGATCCGCCAGTTCGGTCACGGTCGGCAGGGTGGCGCGGAAACGGGTGGCATCAGTGACTGCGCCATCGGCCATGGGCACGTTCAGATCCTCACGGACCAGCACGCGCTTGCCGGAGACATCGCCCATGTCGTCGAGCGTCTTGAAGCTTTTCGCGGTCATTCTTCCACCCTGAAAGTATCGCCGATGCCACCCCCGATCGGTCCACCGCGATGAGCGATGCGAGCGCGGAGACTAAGTTACCTTCCTCCCCCGTTTGCATCGGGCACCGTCGAGAAGCTGTGTCCCGACCTCGCCCGACACGAACGGAGAAGGCATCGTCACACGTCCTTAGAGGAACGCAGCCATCGCGCCGGCGGTGTCGACCATGCGGTTCGAGAAACCCCATTCATTGTCGTACCAGCTGACGACGCGAACGAGCTTGCCGTCGAGGACCGCGGTTTCGAGGCTGTCCACCGTCGAGCTGGCAGGCGTGTGCATCAGGTCGATCGAGACCAGCGGTTCGTCAGTGTAGTCGAGGATGCCCTTGAGCGGGCCGCTTTCCGACGCCGCCTTGAGGATGGCGTTGACCTCGTCCCGGGTGGTGTCGCGCTTCGGCGTGAAGGTCAGGTCGATCAGCGAGACGTCGGGAGTCGGCACGCGGATCGCCGAGCCGTCGAGCCGACCCTTCAGTTCCGGCAGCACCTCGCCGACGGCGCGCGCTGCGCCGGTGGTGGTCGGGATCATCGACATGGCGGCGGCGCGGGCGCGGCGCAGGTCCGGATGGATCTGATCGAGGATCTTCTGGTCGTTGGTATAGGCGTGGATCGTCGTCATCAGGCCGCGCTCGATGCCGATCGAATCGTTCAGCACCTTGGCGACCGGCGCCAGGCAGTTGGTGGTGCAGGAGGCGTTCGACACGATATTGTGGCTTGCCTCGAGCTTGTCGTTGTTCACGCCGAACACGACGGTCAGGTCGACGCCCTTGCCGGGAGCCGAGATCAGCACCTTCTTCGCGCCGGCATCGATATGTTTCTGCACGCTCTCGCGATCAGTGAAGAAGCCGGTGCATTCGAGCACGATGTCGACGCCCAGCTCGGCATGCGGCAGGTTGGCGGGATCGCGCTCCGCCGTGACGCGGATACGCTTGCCGTCGACGACCAGTTCATTGCCCTCGGCCGAGACCTTGCCGGGGTATTTGCCATGCACCGAGTCGCGCGAGAACAGCCAGGCATTCGACTTGGCGTCGGCGAGGTCGTTGATCGCGACGAGCTCAAGTCCGGTATCGCCACGCTCCAGTACCGCGCGTGCAACGAGACGGCCGATCCGTCCAAAACCATTGATCGCAACCTTCACCGTCATCGCAATTTCCTCCGTCGCGGATACCGGGCGCGGCGCTGACATGCGCGAAAAGGGCGACCGGCGAGTCTGATAAGCCGCGCGGTCTTTGCGGTGGGCGGACGCGCCCGTCAACCGTAGGAGGCCAAATCGATCTTGCCCGCCCGTAAAGCCATGCTATCCCGGGATGATGGCAGACGAGACGCCTCCGCCCGCGCTCGACCGGATCGATCGCGCGATCGCGAGAATCGAAGCAGCGATGGCTGAGCGGGACCGTGCGGCCGACGCGGCGGTGCGGCGCCACGCCGTGCTGCGCGCCCGGATCGAGCAGGCGGTGTCGACGCTGGACGACGTGATCGCTCGCGCTCAAGGCGAGGATGAAGCCGCCTGATGGCCGATGTCACCCTCACCATCGGCGACCGCCGCCACACCGTCGCCTGCCGTGACGGCGAGGAACCGCAACTGCGCAAGCTTGGCGACATGCTCGACCGGCACTGGTCAACCGCGTCGCGCGCCTCGGGTGGCCTCAACGGCGAGCGGACCATGTTGTTCGTCGCATTGATGCTCGCCGACGAACTGGACGAGGCCCAGCGGCGCCCGCCGGAGGGCGCTGGCGCGGCATTGCTCGGCCAGGTTGCCGAGCGACTGGAAAAGCTGGCGGCGACCCTTGAGAAAATGGCCCCGAAAGCCTAGATGGGAGGTGGCGGGCACTGCCCGGTACGAGCCTTACCGATTATCCCTGAGGCGATTATTCTTCCTAGGGGGTTGTCCCTGCGCTGGCCCTGGCCTGTCGTACACGATCCCCACCTGATGCTAACGGCGTCAGAGGATATTCAGGCAAACGGCCATGGCGGTCCCGCCACCGCTTTTTAGACGCGGGCAAAGGGTTGCTCACCCGGACTTGCCCCGGGTTCCGCCGTGTCGCACATTCCGCAGGAGCATTTGCGGAGCAGTGGATGCCGCAACAAGTCCGGCATGACGACGAGAGAAGGGGCAGGCCCTTGATTCCCTTCCGATGAATCCCGAGAAATCCGCTCTTCGCGCCCGTATCCGCGCCGACCGCGACCGCTTCTTTGCCGGCGAACCATCTCCGATAGAGCCGCCCCCTGCCCTCCTGGCGCGGCTCGACCATGGCCTGACTGTCGCATCCTATGTACCGCTGGGCAGCGAGGCAGACCCATCGTCGCTCGCCCGCGCCGCCGTCGAGCGTGGCTGCGCCATTGTGCTGCCGCATGTCACCATTCGTTCCGAGCCGATGCGCTTCCTTGCCTGGGACAGCGAAGCAGCGCTGATCCCGGGCCCGTTCGGCCTGTCGCAGCCGCACCACGAAGCAGCCGCGATGGCGCCGGACATCATCCTGACTCCGCTGCTCGCCTTCGATTCGACCCTTAACCGACTCGGCCAGGGTGCCGGCTATTACGATCGGGCCTTCGCACAATTCCCGGACGCGTGGCGGGTCGGGGTTGCCTGGTCGGTGCAACAGGTCGAAAGCCTGCCGCACGACCCGTGGGACGTACCGCTCCACGCCATCATCACCGAACGAGACTGGATTACCCCCAAATGACCCCTTCCTGGCGCAAACCCGTCGGCATGCTCGCGATCCTCGGGATGATCGTCGTCTGGGTGATTCTAGTTGCCAGCCTGTCCGGCGTGATCGGCCAGTGGCACGCGCTGCTGCAACTCGCCTTCTATCTCGTGACCGGAATCGTCTGGCTCTGGCTGCTGCCGATGCGCCGCATGCTGCTCTGGATGGAGACCGGACGCTGGCGCTGATTTCGCTGCGCCTTCCCCTCTCGAAACAGGGGAATGGCGCGAGTGACGGGGCTCGAACCCGCGACCTCCGGCGTGACAGGCCGGCGCTCTAACCAACTGAGCTACACCCGCTTGGAAAGCGTGAGGCGGCGCAACTAGGCGAGGTGCCCAACCCTGTCAACAGCCCTTTCGCGCAATAATCGAACAACGCCCAAAAGCCGCGTCATCTGACGCCCTGAGACCTCGATTCAACCATCGCCGGCCACACTATATTCGCTGGATTCGCGGACATGACGGCGCAGAGCGCGCGACAGATTGATATCAACATGGACATTAATGTCATTATATATTGACAGCTGCCCCGCGATCCTAACAGAAAGTGCCGTTCGACCCGCTTTCGAAGGCCCTGCGGGAAGGACGATGCAGGCGCCCGAGATCGCCGACGAATTCCCCTAACCTCGCCCGAACGGGCAGGCCACCTGCCGCCCGCGCCGCCCTCCCCGGGTCGCGGGCGGTTTTTTATATTGACATTGATGTCCAAATTGATATGGACACCAATGTCAATATAGCGAGGCAGATGTGACAACCACCCCACCCGACATCGCCATTCCCCTGCGCGACCTGCGCTTCCATCGCGACTGTGCGGATCATCCGCGCTGGTGGCATGGTGGGGATCCAGTCCCCACCGCCTTCTTCAATGCGCTGTCCTGCACTTTCCCAGCGGGCGAGAAGTTCTTCATGGACAGCGTCCGGCACTATCGCCGCTCGGTCGATCCGGCGCTCCAGGCACAGATCGGCGGCTTCATCGCGCAAGAAGCGGTGCACAGCCGGGAACATGCCACTTTCAACAAGCTGGCCGCCGACAGCGGCTACAATATCGCGAAGCTCGAATCACGGACGAAGCGCGTGCTCGATTTCGCCCGCACCCGGGCGAGGGAGCATCAGCTCGCGGCAACCTGCGCACTGGAGCATTTCACCGCCATCCTCGCTCAGGAGCTGCTGGCGACCGACGGCCACGACTTCGACGCGGCGCCGGCGGAAGCTGCCCGACTCTGGAGCTGGCACGCGATCGAGGAGGTCGAACACAAGGCAGTGGCGTTCGACACCTTTCTCGCGGTCACCGCCCATTGGTCCGCGCCCCGGCGCTACGCATTGCGCGTGCGGGCGATGATTCTGGCGACGATCATCCTGATGACGACGATGGGCGCGAACATGCGCGACCTCTTCCGCGAGGATGGCCTGCGCGGGCCACGGGTCTGGATGCGGACGATGGGCTTCCTGTTCGGACGTCCCGGCATCCTGCGCCGGGTCACGCTGCCCTGGCTGAGCTATTTCCGCCCCGGTTTCCATCCCTGGCAGCATGACGACCGCACTGCCCTGGTTCGCGCGCAGAAGCGGCTCGGCATCGAGGCAGTCGCATGAGCGGATGGCATCTCCTCTGCGCTCCGCTGGCCGCAGCAATACTGGCGACCAGCGCGAGCGCAGCGGGGTCTCCCGACGACGCACTGATCGGCCGTTGGCGGACACAGGAGCGCGGCGGCGTCGTGGAAATCCACCGCTGCGGCCAGGCATTGTGCGGACGCGTCGTCGACGGCACGCCGCTGCGTGCCAATCCCGACCAGCGCGACATCCGCAACGGCGACGAAGCCCTGCGATCGCGCCGGCTGATGGGCCTGCGCATTCTCGACGGCTTCACCGGCGGGCCGCGCGAATGGAAAGGCGGCCCGCTCTATGACCCGAATAGCGGCGACGGCGCGAAATCGGGCTATTTGACGCTGGCCGACCGCGACACGCTGAAAGTGAAGGGCTGCATCGCGGTATTCCTCTGCCGCACCCAGACCTGGACGCGGCTGCGCTAGAAACAGAGCATATACCCGGCGTTCGGGTTGGGCAGGGTTCTGCTGACCTGTCGCCAGCACGCGTGGCGCATACGACCTAGGTCAGTGTCCCGGCAGGATCAGGATGGGCAGGAGTTGCGCCATCGCCTTGCGGGCGGCGGCGTCCTCCAGCCCGAGCATCTCGCGCAGATTCGGGCCGATCACGGCATCGCCGAATGCCGTGATGGCGATCAGCAGGACGATCGAGCGAATCCGTCCATCAGTCCCCGGATCGTCGGCGAGCTTCTGTGCGACCGCGCCGACCAGATCGAGCACCGCCTGGCGGATCGGCTCGAGATGATCGAACGCGCGCGTAAGTACCAGCCAGGCTGCGAGTTGCCCCGCCCCGCCCTTGTCGAACGCGTCGAACACCTTCTCGATCAGGATGGATGGTGCCGCGGCATCAGTCTGCAAATGCGTGACCGCGTCGTCCAGCGCGGCGGCCAGATCACGGATCATCGATCCCATCAGGGCAGTCTGCATCTCCGCCGCTGACCCGAAATGATGGATCAGGTTGGTGTGCGACATGCCGATGCGGTTGCCGACATTGGCCAGGGTGACCGCACCCGGCCCGCCTTCAAGCAACAGCTCCCGCGCGGCGACGAGCCCCTCCTCACGCGCCTCGTCGGCGTTGCGCTTCCGCCGTTTCTTGCGGGCAGGCGCCATAAAATCGTTCAATATGATGCCCCCATCATGGCCGCGCACCGATGCGGCTCCCTGCTATGGCGCATCGGGAGTCGAAGGATCAACACATTTACATCAATGTCCAGGTGCCTCGCTCCCGCTTGCCCACCCCGTCAGTCCTCCACGTCGCGCGATCTCGCGCGGGCGCGCCGCTGCTGAGTCAGCGTGCCATGCTCGAACAGGAAACCGGCGATATCGGGCTTGCCGGCTGCGCCGATGATCGTCTGGATGATGATCAGCAGCGGCACCGCGAGCAACGCGCCCGGCGTGCCCCACACCCATCCCCAAAAGCTCAACGAGATAAGGATCATGATCGGATTGATCGTCAGCCGGTGGCCGACGATGAACGGCGTCACCGCGTTCGCCTCGAGCAGATGCGCACCGATCATGATCACTGCAGGCAGCAACGCCACCCAGATATCGGGAAAGGTCATCAGCCCGCCGAGCGCCAGCAGGATCGCCGCGACGATCGGCCCGAAATAGGGGATGTAGTTGAATAGCGCGACGATGCCGCCCCACATCAGCGGATAGGGCATGCCGAGCAACCACAGCGCGAAGGCGATGACCAGGCCGAGCGACAGGTTGATGATCGTGATCGTGCCGAGATAGGCCGAGGTGTCGTCGACCACGTCCTGGATGACCCGCGCCGTCGCCATCGCGCCGCCGAAGCTAGACCGGCTGGTGATCGTCCGGCGCCTCAGCCGGGTCCAGCCCGAGAGGAAGAAATAGACGACCAGAATGCCGAAAAACACCTGCACGATCGCCGTCGGCGCAGAAGTCGCCGCCAGTTCGAGGATCGAACTCGGCGGCGCGACGGCGGCCGTCTGCGCTGGATTCACCGGGCCTGACGCGGCCAGATGGCGCACCGTGCGGTTCACGTATTTTTCCAGGCTCGAATAAAGATCTAGCAGCGGGGCGATGTTCATCTGGATCCGGTCGATCCGGTCGGGCAGCTTGCGGAAGAACTCGGTCGCCGGAATGACGATCGCCGCCAGGGCGATATTGGCCGCGACAAGGAACAGCAGCACACAGGTGAGCGAGGCGAGCGCGGAGAGCACGCGGTGCCGCTCAAGCCATTCGAGAACCGGCACCAGCGCGATCGCGATGACGAGCGCCGCAGTGGTCGGCAGGAAGAATTCGGCACCCGCCTTGAGCGCGAAGGGCGTGCCCAGCGCCAGTCCGATTCCTGCAATCAGCGTGAGCGCGGCAAGCAATCGGTCGCGCCGCTGCCCAACCCGCGCCTCATCGACGGTGTCGTCACCGTCGATCGGCAAGCCGAATGCACCTTCGCCCGGGGCCTGTTTCATGCCCTGCCCGGAACCGTCCGCCACTCGTTCCCCCTCTACGCAACAATTACCGCGGCAACCTAGCCGCATTCCCCTCGCTTGTAATCCCGATAAGGGGGCGAACCCGGCGGCCGCAACGCCTGTTGCCGCCGCCGGGTTCGCCCCCTAACCTCGCCCGATGCGCGATCTCATCCTGGTCATAGACGAAGGCACCACCTCGACGCGGGCGATGCTGTTCGCCCCCGACGGCAAGTGCCTTACGAGCGAATCCGCCGAATTGATCCAACATTATCCGGAAAGCGGCCGGGTCGAACATGACGCGACGGAGATCTGGGACAAGACGCTCGCCATATCGCGCAAGGTGATCGAACGAGGCGGCGGCGCCGAGCGGATTGCGGCGATCGGCATCACCAACCAGCGCGAGACGGTGGTGTTCTGGGACCGCCAGACCGGCGAGCCGCTTGCCCCAGCGATCGTCTGGCAGGATCGCCGCACCGCCACGGTCTGTCGCGATTTGCGTGACGCCGGGCACGAGCCCGTGGTTCAGGCCAAGACCGGTCTGCTGCTCGATCCTTATTTCTCGGGCTCGAAGATCGGCTGGGCGATGGCCCATTGGCCGCAGCTCAAGGAAGCCGGAAACAGGCTGGCCGTCGGCACGATCGAGAGCTGGCTGATCTGGAAGCTGACCGGCGGACTGCACATCACCGACGCGACCAATGCCAGCCGCACCGCACTGATGGCGATCGGCAGCGGCCAATGGGACGACGGGCTGATCGACCTGTTCGGAGCGCCCCGCGCCGCCCTCCCCAAGATCGTCGATTGCGCTGGACGCTTCGGCGAGACGACGCTGTTCGGCGCGGCGATCCCGATCTGCGGCATCGCCGGAGACCAGCAGGCAGCGACGATCGGCCAGTCCTGCCTGAAGCCGGGCGAAACCAAGGCGACCTTCGGCACCGGCGCCTTCGTGCTGACCCAGGCAGGTACGATCCCGCCGACGTCGCACAACCGGCTGCTCTCCACGATCGCATGGCAGTTGAATGGAAGACGCGCCTATGCGCTTGAGGGATCGGTATTCGTCGCGGGCAGCCTGGTCAAATGGCTGCGCGACACGCTTCACCTGATCGGCAACGCGGCAGAAACCGAGAAGCTGGCCCGAAGCGTGCCGGACAATGGCGGCGTCTATTTCGTGCCGGCCTTGTCGGGACTTGGCGCGCCATGGTGGGAGCCCGATGCGCGCGGGACGATTTCCGGTCTCAGCTTCTCCAGCGAGCGGGCACATATCGTCCGCGCCGCGCTCGAATCGATGGCGCATCAGGCGCATGATCTGAAAACGGCGTTCGCCGCCGATGGCGTCGACTGGAAGACCCTGCGCATCGACGGCGGCATGGTGGCCAATGACTGGATGGCGCAGGATCTGGCCGATATCCTCGGCGTGGGTGTCGAACGGCCCAAATTCGCTGAGACCACGGCGCTCGGCGCGGCGATGCTGGCGGGAGTCGGATGCGGTCTCTTCAGCGGCCTGGAAGAGGCCGCGGCGATGCGGGGCGAGGTGGAAATGTTCCAGCCGGGCATGGCCGCCGACGCCAGGGAACAGCGGCTGACGGGCTGGAACACGGCGGTGCGCAACGTCATCGCCAGGGAATGACACGACACGCAGGAGGTGGATATGCGCGGATCTACGATCGGGTGGCTTGCCCTTGGCAGCGCATTTACGCTCAGCGCCTGTTCCCCGGGACCGGGTGATCCGCGCGGCGTCGGGCACGACGAAGTGCTGCTTCAGGTCTCCGCAAGCGGAGAGGCCGAAACCGCGCCGAACGAGGCTCGCTTCTCGGCCGGTGTTTCATCGATCGCCGCGACGGCCGACGCCGCGACGACCGCCAATAACAATATCATGAACAAGGTCGTGTCAGCGCTGGAGAGTTTCGGCGTCGCCAAGGCGGACATCCAGACCCAGAGGCTGACCGTCTCCCGGATGGACTGGGGTCCGAACAAGAACAAGTTCGAGGCCAACAACGTCGTCTCGGTGCGCATGCGCGCCGTGGACAAGGCCGGCGCGGCGATCTCCGCAGTGACCCAGGCTGGCGCCAATGTCCTGTCCGGGCCCGACCTGCGTGTCGGAGATCCCGAAGCCGCGAGCCGGTCGGCCTATGCCAATGCCTACAAGGCCGCGCGGGCACGGGCGGAAACCTATGCCCAGGCGGCCAATCTCAAGGTCGTGCGGATTCTCACCATCCGGGACGGCGGCACCTCACGCGCGCCGATCACCTATGAGGCGATGGCGATGGACAAGGTTGCACCACAAGCTGCCGCGGCGCCGCCGGTGATGGCCGGCACCAATACGAGCCAGGTGACCGTCAGCGTCGATTTCGCGCTGGCCCCCAAATAGGAGCCGTGCGCGTTATTTCGCAGGCTTGACGAACTTGAGCGTCATCCTGTCGCTCTCGCCGATCGAGACATATTTCTCACGATCCTTGTCGCCCAGTCCCAGGCTCGGCGGCAGCGTCCAGACGCCCTCGGGCCAGTCGTGCGTATCCCTGGGATTGGCGTTGACCTCGCTCGATCCCGCAAACTGGAAACCGGCATCCTCGGCGAGCTTCCGGATGGTCGAGACCTTGATGTAACCGCTGGTCCGTTCCCGCTCGTTGTCGGCGTTCTCGGGCAGGCGATGATCCTCGATGCCAAGCACGCCGCCCGGCTTCAGCATCGCATAGATCTCGCGGAAGGCGGCCGCGCTGTAGTCCGTCTTGTCAGAACGCAAATACCCCATCCGCCAGTTATGGACGTTGCGGAAGGTCAGCACCTTGTCAGCGGTGCCCGGCGCAACGCCGGTCCCGCCAAGCGCGCTCGGGAAGTTCGCACGGGCGACCTTGCCATAGGTCGCGGCGTCCTTGTCGAGCTTCGCGCCGATCCCCGCCGAGGGGCGCCCCGGCGGGGATACGACGGTCAGCTTGCCGCCCGCCGCGAGATAAGGGGCAAGAATTTCGGTGTACCAGCCGCCACCCGGCCAGATCTCCACCACCGAATCAGTCGGTTTCACGCCGAAGAAAGCCAGCGTCTCAGCCGGATGGCGATATGGGTCGCGTGCGACATTGGCGGGCGTGCGTGTCGAGGATTTCACGGCCGCAGCCAATATCGGCTCGGCCGGGGACAGCGGCATGGAGACGGCAATGCCTGCTACCGAAAGGCAGGCGAGCGAAAGGGCGATGAACGGCAGGCGCATGATGACTCTCCCTAGGCGAGATCATGGTCTCGCGATTGACATCTGGCGTGTCGGCACGAAGCATAGCGTGCAGCCAGAGGGTCCGGCAAACGCTAGAGTATTGCCGGAGTGTTGCTGCCACGCCTTTTTTGCCGGACCGGCAACGCGCTTGAGACATTATGTGCGAGATGCTTGAAGCCCGCCGTCCCGCACGAGAAAGATACGCCCGTGACGATTGAATATGCCTCCCGCCGTGGAGAGATCTGGACCTGGTATTGGCGCGCCTGGCGCCAGCGCCTGTGGAGATCCCATCTGGCGATCTTCGCGATCTTTGCGGTTCCGGCATATCTGCTGATGTCCTACCCTGCGCGGCCGTCCCTCTCGACGCTGGCCGGCCCTCTGGCGGTTGGTGCAATCCCGATCTTGCTGCTCGTGCTGTACCCACAGTTCCGCTTCAAGCCGCAGGCCCGGACCATATCCCTTGGCACATCGGGCATCACCACCACCGTCGGACGCAAAAGCGGCCGGATTTCATGGAAGAATATTCGCTCAGTCACGAATGAGCGGGGCTATGTCGTCGTCGAGGGCAGCAGCGGGAA
>CZQE01000293.1_pt1 | contig 11251 bp, 5 predicted proteins | sample 734431 | NCBI WGS metagenome assembly CZQE01 (sample SAMEA3597869, study PRJEB11362) | hydrothermal vent metagenome | biome: marine hydrothermal vent biome; feature: marine hydrothermal vent; material: ocean water | place: Atlantic Ocean | collected 2010-09-19/2010-10-04
GCCGCCGGACTTGTGCTTGCGGGTAGAGAAACCGCGCTGGAACAGGATGGGCGCACGGTCGATCGCGAAGCCTTCGCCGTCATCGCGGATGGCGATGATGGTCTGCCCTTTCTCCTCGTCGATCGTCACGCCGATGCTGCCGCCGCCCATCCCCCGGGCACCGATCGCCTCGGCCGCATTGGCGAAGAGATTGCCGATCACCTGGCTCAGGATCACGCGGCTGCCCATGGCCAGATGGGGTCGCGCCGGGAAGCTGAACGCGATCGACAGCCCGCCCGAATAGCGCGCGATCGTCGCGTTCCTGGCAATGATCTCCGTCACGTCGCATGGCTCAAGCTCGGGCCGGCCATTGGCCGCCTGCTGCTGCTCGCCGATGATCTCCAGCACATGGCTCATCGCCTCCCGGCCAACCTGGAGCTGGCGGCGGCGTTCATCGCGATCCTTCGCCTCGGCCTCGATAGCGGCCGAGACGAACGCGACGAGCTTGTCACGCCGTGCTTTCGGAATGTCGTCCTTCGCCAATTCCGCCACCGCACGATCGAGCGTGCCGCGATCCATCGGCGCCGGCTGAGCGATACCCTGGCTGATGATCGTGCTGATCGGATTCAGCGCGTTGCGGACATTGTGCATCACCGCGACGGCGCTCTCGCTTCGGCCGAGCGCGAAGCTCTGCACCTCGAGCTGCTCGCGCAGGTCTTTCAACTGGCGGAGCATCGCGTTGAAGCTGCGGCCGAGCGAGCCGATCTCGTCCTGTCGCGCCGCTTCGTCGGGCAGCAGGCCGAGCGCGCCCGACGAGCGGACGACCTGCATATGGTTCTCCACGCGGCGGAGCGGACGCAGCACCAGTCGCGTGATCATCCGGCGCAACATCAGCAGCACCACGAGCAGCAACAGGGTCGATCCCGCGACGGCGAGGAGAAGCATGCGCCGGCCGAGCACCGAAACGTCGCGCGGCACGGTGAAATCGGCGCTCGCCACGGCATGGCCGCCGGGGCCGAGGATCGGCACGGCGATCCGCATCTTCTCCCGGCCGGGGGTGATTCGTCCCTCATCGGCAAGGGTGGCAAGATCGAGCCGGGCATTGAGCTGGAGCAGGCCGGAAAGCTGTTCCGACGTGATCCGCCGTGCCATCAGCACATAGCCGCGCGGGGTTCCGCTGCCGTCGCTGCGGCGGACCTGAGCGACGCCGACCGCCGCGATCACACGGCCAAGCCGCACGTAGAAGCTCGCCGAATTGCGCGCGCCGAGCATCCTGGGGAAGTCGATGGTTCGGATCTGCCCGATCAGCGCCTGGCGCATCGCCGGATCGTCACCCCTGGCGCTGCGCCAGCGGGCAATGACGATACGGCCGTCATTGGCGACATAGGCCATGCCGTTGACGCCGAGATTCTCCATCGCGAGGGGCGAAAAGGATTCCTCCTCGAACGCAGCGGTCTGGCGCGCCATGTAGTCGTAGCTCGAATTCCAGTCGCCATAGTCGCGCACCGCGCTTTCGACCTTCGACGCATATTCGCGCAGCGTCACGCGCGTGCGTTCGACATGCGCCTCGACCGACCGGGATTCGAGCTGATTGAAGCTTGGGACGATGACGCTGGCGAGCAGCAGGGTGATCGCGGCGGAGCCGATCAGCCCCACCACGGTCAGGATCAGGACGAGCTTTGCGCCGAGCGACTTCGGATTGCGCAGGGCCCCGATCCGGCCGCTAGCGGCGCGGAGGAAATGGGCCATCAGCCGCGAGTCCCGTTACCCAGTTCAGGTTCGAGATATTCCTCCTCGATCCCCGACGGATCCGGGATGAAGCGCGCCAGGGCCATATCGCGCGCGATATCGGCGTCGACCGGCCGGGAGAAATAATAACCCTGGAGATGCGAGGCCCCGGCGGCACGGAGCGCCATGACCTGCGCTTCGGTCTCGACGCCTTCAGCGATCACGCCAAGACCAAGCGCGCGGCCGAGATGGATGATCGAATGGACGATCGCTGCGCTCTCGCGCTCTCGGCCCATGCCGTCGATGAAGCTGCGATCGATCTTGAGGCAATCGAGCGCGAACTTGCGGATGTTGTAGAGGCTTGAATAGCCGGTACCGAAATCGTCGAGCGCGATGCGGAAGCCCATCTGGCGCAGGCGATAAAGCGTCTCAGCCGCGCGATCTGCGTCATCGAAGATCGCCGTTTCAGTGATCTCGATCTGCACCCGGTTGGGCTCGACCCCGGCGCGCTGCACGCATTCAAGGATATGGCCGATGAAATTGGGGCGGCGAAACTGGCGCGGGCTGAAATTGACCGAGACATATTGGCCCGGCCAGTCCTTCAGTTCCTTGAGCGCCTCGCTCAGCACCCAGTTGCCGAGTTCGTGGATCAGGTTCGATTCCTCGGCGATCGGGATGAACATCGATGGCGAGACCGGACCGAATTCCTCGGTGTTCCATCGCAGCAGCGCCTCGAAGCCAATGACTTCCAGGCCCTCGCGGGCGACGATCGGCTGATAGACGAGGCTCAGCTCGCCCTTCTCGATCGACTTGCCGAGCCCGCCCTCGATGCGCCGGCGGAAGCGGATCGATTCGTCCATGCTGTCGTCGAACACGCGGACGACACCACGGCCGCTATGCTTGGCATCGTTGAGCGCGAGATCGGCTCGGCGCATCACGTCGACCGGATCGTGCTTCTCCCCCGCCTCGACGAAGACGAAACCGGCCGAGGCGCCGCACTGGACCGAATGGCCGAAGATCTTGAAGGTGGCCGAGCAGGCCTTGATCAGGCGCTCGCAGGCCATGCAGGCGGCCTGTTCGCCAGGCGAATCGAACAGCAGGCCGAATTCGTCGCCGCCGAGCCGTGCGACCATGCCGCCTTCGGGGATGGAAGACTGAAGCACCGCGCAGATCTGACGGATCAGATCGTCGCCGGCGAGATGGCCGAGCGTGTCGTTGACCAGCTTGAAGCGATCGAGATCGACCATCGCAGTGGTGAAGCTGTCGTTTCCGCGGGCCTTTTCGGCCAGGGTGCGCAGGAAGGCGAGGCGATTGGGCGCCTCGGTCAGCGAATCGTGATTGGCGATATGCACCGCCTTGCTCTCGTTCGCCGCGAGCTCCAGGCCCTGCTCCTCGAGGATCAGGATCTTTTCGGCCAGCGCGGCGCGAGTCGCGGCCAGCTCGCGGTCGACCTGCCAGCGATGCCCCAGCGCGGTCGCGGTCTGGGTGACCTCGGCGACCTCGAACGGCTTGGCGATGTAGAAGATCTTGTCCGCCGGTCCGGCCGCCTTGCTGATCTCGATCGGCGAGAAATCGGAATAGCCGGTGACGATCACCAGGTTGATGTCCGGATCGAGCGCCCGGATACGGGTCGCGGTTTCCTTGCCGTCGATGCCCGGCGGCATGCGCACGTCGATGAACGCGACCGCAAACGGATCCCCGTCGATCATCGCCTTTTCGATCGCGGCGACGCCGTCCAGCCCCTGCATTGCGTGGGTGAGCGCGAAATCCATCGCTGGCGCCGTATCGGCCGGTGCGTCACCGTCGTCACCGAACAGCTCGGCCGCCATCGCGTCGAGCGCGCCTGCGTCGGCATGTCCCGTCGGCGCGAAACTGCGTCGGTAGGAATCATGCATCGCAGGTTCGTCGTCGACGATCAGAATGCGCATTGGGGCACCGCCGTGGTTAATGTCATTGAGGGCCCGTCCGCCCTTGCCATGGCGTAACCGGACACGGTTAAGGCGCCGTAAACGCTGTTTCGATGCCCTCACTATCAGTGCTTGATTCAGTTGCCGCGCACGGCGCCGGGACATAGCATCCCGACCATGGACCAGCGGAGCGCTCAACAGCGGCAGGCCTCCCGTCCCGACGCCCAGCCTGTGGGCGCGCGTGTCGCCGGGCCGCGCCAGACTCAGCTCGCCGCCTTTTCCGACATGCTGAATGCAGCCCCGCCGGTGCAGCGCCTCGCCCCGATGGCGTCGCCGGACCGCGGCGGCCGGATTGCCTATCCGGCGGTGGCGCAGCTTTACGACATTCAGGCGTTCGACAGCTGGGACGATCATGTCGCCTGGCTGTTGTCCAATCATGTAGCACTGCCGCAGGGCCTGAAATTGCAGGTCGGCAGCCTCGGCACCTATCTGAACCGGGCGCCGGTGGGCTCCAAGGCGGTCTACCTGCCGCCCGGGCAGCCGGGATTGACCGAGGCTGGCGTCGCGCTTCGCGACAGCGGTGCCCGAGGCGCCATTCTCCTCTCGTCGAGCTATGTCGAGGAGGTCGGCACCCTGCCCAAGGACGAGCGGGTCGCCACCCTGTTGTCGACGATCCGCCATGAAGTGCAACATGCCGAGAATTTCGACGAAGGCCTGGTTTCGGCCGATCCCTCCGAAGCCGAGAGTGCGCTCGATGAAACCATCGCGCATTCCGAGAACATCCTGAACGCGCAACTGGGCGGCACCAAAAGCGATGCGCCGCTGTGGGACCAGGTCGAACACCTGGCGCAGGCAGAGAAATATTTCGAATCCGCCGGAGGAGCCCGAGGCGCGCTGAAGGACAAAGCCGCCGCGGCCCTGGAGCGGGCGCAGAAAAAGGTGCGCGAGGCCCTGGCCGAACATGGGGAGAACCCCGCGGAGATGATCGACCAGTATCTCAACCTGGTCGATTTCGACGAGGATGGGCACAAACTGGCCAACAAGAGCAGCGCGATGCGCACGGTCCTGCAGGGCAAGTTCGCTGATACGGGGTCCGTGGCACAGCGTGCCGCAGATCCGGCGGGCAATCGCACCGGCATGCCGGACAATTTGAAATCCGGTATCGAGGCGTTGTCGGGCATCTCGATGGATGGGGTGAAGGTCCATTATAATTCGGCCAGCCCCGCCCAGCTCAACGCCCATGCCTATGCCCAGGGCAGCGACATCCACCTTGCCCCGGGGCAGGAACGGCATTTGCCGCACGAGGCATGGCATGTCGTCCAGCAGGCGCAGGGGCGAGTCGCCCCGACCCGGCAGATGAAGAGCGGGACGCCGGTCAACGACGACGCCGGGCTCGAGCGCGAGGCCGATGTGATGGGCTCGCGAGCGGCCGGCATGGCCGCCTCCGCCACGAATACGGCACTGGCCGAGCCTGGTGCCGGCGGGTCGGCCACGCAGCGCGTTGCCCAGCTGTATCGCCTGTATCCGGTAAGCGAGCAGACCGATCAGCAATGGAACGCCGGCAAGCCGGTGCGCGTGTCCGAGGACGGCAATCTCGCGGTGGGCCAGGACGACGGCTATGGCTCGCACGACCTGTGGGCCGAGGCCGGGATGATCGAGCCGACCAACGAGCGCCTGCAGACGTCGGGCTCACGCTATCGCGTCGCCGCCGGCGACACGACGCTTTCCGGCACCTCGCCCGTCGGGAACCATGCGCGTACCCTGACCAAGGTCGTCCCAAGCTATGGCCCGACGGGGGAATCGGGCGAGGACATGACGATGCCGGACGATTGCGGCACCGCGGCGCATGAACTGACCGGCGCGATGGATGACGACGACGGGAAGACCGAAATGGTCGCTGTGTTCCGAAACACCATCAACCTGGCCGCCGCCGTCACCACGGCAGCGGAAGACCGGCCAGCGCAGATGAAGCGGGAGATCCTGCTCCCGTTCATCATGGCCAAGAGCAACGAGGACGTCCCGAGTTTATTCAGCTTCATCGGCGTCGGCCCGAGCAAACGCAACCTGATCGACCTTGCGAGATTGCGCCAACTCGACAGGCCGATCAACGCGTTCCGCCATGCCATGGAGCGAATGACCGAGATTCGGACCGTCGACCTTCCCGAGATTTTAGAAGAACGACGCCAATTGCAGGACATGAACCCCGACGATGGGGGTTTCGCCGCACGGCAACAGGCTTTCAAGCAGGCCGAGACCAGGATTTCCACCGAGGTGACCCAGATCAGTGATCTGATCCGACGGATATCGCCAACCATCATTCCGACGCTGAAGCAAATCGACGACCTGATCGTCGCCTCCTACGAAAAGCTGACACCCGACGAGAAGAACACCTTCGAGCAGCGCGCCAAGATCAACCGCTATGCCGACCCCCAGCCGGGTCAGGCGTTCGCCATTTCAACGGGCGGCGCGCGCAGGGCCGTCAGGCGGACCGACGGCACGGTGCAGACGACCTACAATGTCCATTGGGCGGGCGTGCTGATGAAGAGTGGCGGTGACACCGTGACGATGGAGAATTCAGCCGAACATATCATTATGCCGCGCAACACGAACTGGATTTTCCAGATGTACGGTGCCGCGTCCAACGCCGTCGGCAAGCGCGGGCAGACGTTCCACGAACAGAATCGCGACGTGATCGGCGCGCATGGCGAGGCGCCGACGACGATGACCGTCAAGCCAAGGGACGCCTGATGGCGCTGCCGCTGATCCGTTCCGGGAAGAATATCTCGAAGCACGCGGGCGAGCGCGTGGCGGTGCAGGGCGTTTATGCGTCGATCGATCTGCGCCGACTCTACAAGCCGCCGCCGCAATATGCCGGCCATGTCGCGATACGACTGGACGATGGCGAGACGGTGCTGCTCGAACCATCCTGGCGCCCGGATGCCCGTCGCAGCGATGTGGAACGCGAAGCCCATGAGGGGCGCCTGGTCGTCGCGATCGGCATTCTCCACGACGAGGCGCCGGATGCCCCGGACGGCACCGCCAGCGTTCGCATGCCGTGCCTCAGCGATCTCGAATCGATCGCGCTCGCGTCCTGATCTCCACTTCCTCCCTGCGATGCAGGCACAGATAGCCCCAATTTCGGGCGATCCGATTGCCGTATCCGGACGAAGGAAATAGCATCGCCCTGTCGATCGGTCCCGATCGACCGGCAAGGGCACAGCGCGATGCATCAACGAGACGTGCAGCAGCGTCAGGCGATTCATCCCGCCCCGCCCCTTCCAGGCGCGAGCATCGCCGGGCCGCGCCAGACACAATTGGCCGCCATGTCCGCGATGCTCAACGCTGCCCCGCCGGCGCAGCGCCTCGCCGCGATGGCGACACCGTCCGGAGACCGGAACGGCCTGCCCCCTCGATCTGGGACGGCACAGCTCAAGCCGATCACGCGATCCACCGGAACGGCACCGGTCCAGCGGATGATCGTCGACAACGGCTCGCCACCGCCCAGCTTCGCATCCGACAGCGAGCGGCCGAAATGGCAGGTCACCGCGGAACGGGCGATCCTGCAGGACTTCAAAATTACCACGGGATCGAGCGTGAGCAAGATCGACTATGTCAAGGAACAACTCGCCCGCTGCCATATCCTGGCGTTCAACGACATCCAGGCAACCATTCTCGAATATCTGAACAGCAGCGCGCCGAACAAGGATAGCGACCTGACCATATGGCTGTTCAACGTGACTGCCGGCATCGGGGGAACACGCGAAGCAACGGGGATTGAAAAGGCTGCGCAGACAATGATGGCCAACCCATCGACCAAGACGGCGAATACGCTGCTCGGCAAGCTCAACAGCCTGTCCGACAATCTTCGCGCCGCCGACAGCCTTCTCAACAGCTACATCGGCGAGCATCCCGACCTGCGCGGCTCGACATCGCCGGGCGGGCAATGGCATGCCAGCACCAAGAGCCGCCAGGCGCTCGACCTGAGCGACAGCAGCCTGTTGCTGACGCCCCAGCACCAATCGAATATCGTCACCTCCGAAGGCACGGTGCCACTCGGCTCATTGAGCCCGAGGCTGCAGAGCCAGTTGCAGGGCCAATCCTGGGAAACGCGCGGCGTGCATTCGAGCAGCACGATCAACGCACTCTACCCGGGATCGACCGAGACCTCGATCAAGTCGGCACCGAGCGGCACCTTCAACTTCACCGGCGTCACGCAGGCACCGTCCAACCTGTCGGGCCTTTATTACGAATATGGCGTGCTGGCGAAGAACAACGCTCGTTCGCCGACGGAAGAATTGCGGTTCCAGGAACTCGCCGGCATCCTCAAGGGCGTGGGGTGGATCAACTGACCACGGGCCGGCTCACCCTGTCCCCGCGAACCAGTGCTGCACCCAGCTCGATCGCCCCAAGCGGCCCGGCATTATTGCCGAGCGCCGCCGGGACGACATAGTCCTCGACCGGCTCGATCTCGGGCGTGGCGCCGTAGCCGCCGAGGCTCTCCAGCAGCTTCGTCCGGATCAGGGGAAAAAGACCGGGCGTGCCGGTCATCACGCCGCCGCCCATCACGACCCGGCGCGGGATGCCGGTCAGCACCAGCATATGGACAAGCTGCGCCAGCGTGTGCGCGACACCGTCCCAGGCGGGATCGTCTGCCGCCAGTTCCTGCGCGGGCCGGCCAGCGCGCGCGGCGATCGCCGGTCCTGAAGCAAGGCCCTCGACGCAATCCCCGTGGAAGGAGCAGATGCCCGGCCAGTCGTCCCCGGCCATGCGGACCGGGCGGACATGGCCGAGCTCAGGATGAGTCAGCCCGTTCGTCGGAATGCCGTTCAGCACCAGTCCGACGCCGACGCCGGTGCCCACAGTGACATAGGCATGATCGGCGACATCGCGCGCCGCGCCCCACCGCCCTTCCCCCAGGGCCGCACCGGCGACATCGCTGTTGAAAGCGAACGGCACACCGGCGTGACGCGCCAGGCGGTGGCCGACATCGGTGTTGGACCAGCCTGGCTTGGTCGTCGCGGTGATGAAGCCGTAATTCTCCCCCGCCGGATCAATCGACACCGGACCGAAGCTGGCAATGCCCAGGGCCCGGTAGCCTGACCAGCGGCTCAGCACCGCCTCGATCGCCGCCAGCGTCTCCCCGGGCCCGGTCGTGGCTATGCGAACTTCGTCCCGGATATCGTCCGGTCCCGTGCCGAGCACGCAGATGCATTTGGTCCCGCCAAGTTCGATGCCGGCGATCAGGGGATTGGTCATGGCGGACGCTATCCTCTTCAGGCGGGAATACTGTCAATCACAGGTCAATGTGCCGACCGGCACATTCTTGCGACAAATGGAGTCTAGGGCTCCGACTGAGATTCGAGTTGGAGTGACCATGCGGCGTATCGGCATCCTGTTCCTGCTGGCATCGGCCGGCAACCCCGCGCTGGCCGCAGCCCAGAAAGCACCGCGAGCAGCGCCGGCCCCGACGTCCGGCACCGCCCCTGCCGGGCAGGCCGACGACCAGGCCGACACGGACGAGCCGGACATCATCGTGCGGGGGCAGCGCAACCTGCCCGGCGCGGTGATCGGCGACATCCAGCCCGAGGAGCAGCTCGGCCCGGCGGACATCCGGTCCTACGGAGTCAGTTCGGTTTCCGACCTGCTGGCCGAACTGACACCGCAGACGACCAGCGGCCGTGGCAGCGGCGGCGCGCCGGTGGTGCTGCTCAACGGCAAGCGCATTTCCAGCTTCTCGGAGATTCGCGACCTGCCGACCGAGGCGATCGCGCGCGTCGACATCCTGCCCGAGGAGGTCGCGCTGAAATATGGCTATCCCGCCGACCAGAAGGTGGTGAATATCGTCCTGCGCCGCCGCTTCCGCGCGACCACCGTCGAGCTGGCCAACAAGATGCCGACCGCCGGCGGGAACAACGATACGGACGGCAAGCTCGATCTGCTCAACCTCCACGGCAATGGCCGCTTCACCCTGCATATGGAATATGAAGGGCAAACCGGGCTGACCGAAAGCCAGCGCGATATCACGCAGCAGCCAAGCCCGTTTGCGATCGGCGGCAATGTCGTCGGCCCCAAAGGCGGAGAGATCGATCCCGCGTTGAGCGCCCTCGCCGGGAGCACGGTGACGATCGCGGGCGTGCCGGCCAGCGCCGCAGGCGGCGTGCCGACGCTTGGCGCCTTTGGCGCGACCGCGAATAACCCCAACACGACCAATCAGGCCGCGTATCGCAGTCTGCTGCCGACAAGTCGCGATTTCTCCGCGAACAGCGTCTACGCACGAACGATCTTCGGCAATGTCTCGGCCACGCTGAACGGCCGGGTGGAATATACCGACGGCGTGCGGCTCAACGGCCTGCCGACTGCGTCGTTCGACTTGCCCGCCGGCAACCCCTTCTCGCCCTTCGCCAACGACGTGGTCGTCGACCGGGTGCTGGACGGGTACCTGCCGATCGCACAGCGCAGCTCCACGCTCACGACGCATCTGGGCACCACGTTCAACGGCAATATCGGCCCGAAATGGCGCTGGTCGCTGACCGGCAACTATGATCACAGCGACACAAGGACCTTCACCGACACCGGCCTGGACATCTCCGACTTCCAGGCGCGGATCAACGCCGGGGACCCCACCGCCAACCCGTTCGGTCCGCTGGAGAGGTTCGGCGCGAGCCCGGCCAACCGCGCCTATGCCATCTCCAACGACGCCGGGCTCGACGCGCTGTTCAACGGGCCGTTGTTCAAGCTGCCCGCTGGCGACATCTCGACCAGCATCCGGGTGGGTGGCGATATGAGCAGCTTCGATAGCCGATCCTATCGACTCAGCGGCGACCAGATCGGTTCGGTGTCGCGCGATACGGTCAGCGGCCAGCTCAATCTCGACGTACCGATCGCGAGCAAGGCAAACAATTTCCTGCCGTTCCTCGGCAAGCTCTCGGCCAATTTCAATATCGCCGAGAATCATCTCTCTGACTTCGGCACGCTCCAGACCCTGGGCTATGGCGCGAACTGGACGCCGATCGACGCGATCCGTTTCATCGTGTCGCACACCGACCAGGAACAGGCGCCGAGCGCTCAGCAGCTCGGCAATCCGGTGATCACGACGCCGAACGTGCGCGTGTTCGACTATATCCAGGGCACCACCGCCAACATCACCTCGCTGACCGGCGGCAATACCGGGCTGATCGCCAGCAACAACCATGTCACCAAGCTGGGCCTGACCCTGAAGCCCTGGTCGGAAAAGGACATCAGCTTCACCGCCAACTACGTGACCAGCCGGACCGAGAACCCGATCGCCGCCTTCCCGACCGCGACGGCGGCGATCGAGGCTGCGTTCCCGAGCCGCTTCACGCGCGATGCGTCCGGAATGCTGACCCGGATCGACATGCGGCCGATCAACTTCGCCGAAAGCAGCCGGTCGCAACTGCGCTGGGGCATCAACTTCTCCAAGCCGCTCAAGTCCAAGATCCAGAAGGAACTGGAGGCGTTCCGTGCCGGCACCGGGCCGAACCCATTCGCGGGGATGCAGCCGCCGGGCGGCTTCCGGCGGCGCGGCGGCGGCGATACCACGCCGGACGGCAGTGCCCGGAACGGCGGCACGCCCGCGGGACAGGGCGATGGCGGCGAGAACCGGGGCGGCGAGAACC
>CZQE01000389.1_pt1 | contig 11250 bp, 9 predicted proteins | sample 734431 | NCBI WGS metagenome assembly CZQE01 (sample SAMEA3597869, study PRJEB11362) | hydrothermal vent metagenome | biome: marine hydrothermal vent biome; feature: marine hydrothermal vent; material: ocean water | place: Atlantic Ocean | collected 2010-09-19/2010-10-04
GCGCGCGTCGATCACCGCGACCGCGGCGCCGCTGGTCAGGAACCGCCGCTCAGCGCCCGCAGCACGGCGCGCCGCCACGACCCGCCAGCCGGCTCCCGCCGCCAGTTCGGCAAGCTCGTCACGCTGCCGGAACGACAGGATGAAAAGGGGCGCGGGACCATGGCTGGGTTCGGCGTCGATCACGGCCTCCTTCTTCTTCATTCGTCCTGCGCTTGTCGAGGGACCGCTGCCGCCTTCTTCCGAGCTTTGATCGCGAAGAACAAGGCTCGGACGATCCCGAGGCCACAAGGACCCCATATGCCAAACGGGGTTGTTAGCGCCCCCGTGAAGGCTTAGCTCCTGCACATGGCCTGCGCCCCCGCCCTGATCGACCGCCATGGCCGCACGATCAGCTATCTGCGGATCTCGGTGACGGACCGCTGCGACCTGCGCTGCCGCTATTGCATGGCCGAGCAGATGACCTTCCTACCCCGCGCCGCCCTGCTGAGCCTGGACGAGATCGCGGTGATCGCCGAACGCTTCATCGCCCGCGGCATCACCAGGATCAGGCTCACCGGCGGCGAGCCCCTGGTCCGTCGCGACGTCGGAGACCTGGTACGTCGCCTCGGACGCCATCTCGGCGCCAGCGCCGGTGAAGGGCGCCTCGAAGAACTGACCATGACGACCAACGCGAACCGGCTTGCCGAGCATGCCGGCGAACTGGTCGAGGCTGGTGTTCGCCGCATCAACATCAGCCTCGACAGCCGCGACCCGGAGACGTTCCGCTACATCACGCGCCACGGCGACGTGGAACGCGTGATCGGCGGCATCTTCGTCGCGCGCGACGCTGGTCTCTCGGTCAAGATCAACATGGTCGCGCTGAAGGGCCTCAACGATGCCGAGATCGCGCCGATGCTCGACTGGTGCGTGGAGCATGGCTTCGATCTCTCGCTGATCGAGACCATGCCGCTCGGCGCGATCGGCGAGGACCGCGCCGACCGCTTCGTGCCGCTCACCCGGATATTCGACGAACTTTCCGGGCGTTTCACCCTGGTCAGCGACACGCATCGCAGCGGCGGCCCGGCACGCTACTGGCGCGTCGGTGGGACGGAGCGCCGGCTCGGCCTTATTTCGCCGCTTACCGCCAATTTCTGCGACACCTGCAACCGCGTACGCCTGACCACCGAGGGTATTCTCTATACCTGCCTCGGCCATGACGACCGGGTCGACCTGAAACGCGCGCTGCGTGAAGGCGGACTGGCCGGTCTCGACGCTGCCCTTGACCGTGCGATGGCGACCAAGCCGGCACGTCACGATTTCGATATCGCTGCCGCGACGCCGGCGGTGTCGCGCCACATGAGCGTCACCGGCGGATGAGAATACCCCAATGACAATTCGCCGGGCGCTGGTCGCCTCTCCGACGCCGCCGGCGCAAGCCGCGGCCGCCGAGCTTGCCGACGCCTATGACTGGGTGCCGGTCGAGGATGCGGAGATGATCGTCGCGCTGGGCGGCGACGGCTTCATGCTGCAGACTCTCCACGCGATGCTTGAGCGCCGCAAGCCGGTCGTGCCTGTGTTCGGCATGAATCTCGGCACTGTCGGCTTCCTGATGAACGAATGGCGCCGCCATGGGCTGGACGAGCGACTGTCGCGGACCAAGGAGTTCAAGGTCATCCCGCTCCACATGACCGCTGAGACGGTGCATGGAGAAGTCTTCACCCTGCCTGCGATCAACGAAGTCTCGTTGCTGCGCGAAACGCGCCAGACCGCGAAGCTGGAAGTGACCGTCAACGAACGCGTGGTGATCGACGAACTCGCCTGTGACGGCATCCTGGTGGCCACGCCGGCCGGGTCGACTGCCTATAACCTGTCGGCACAGGGGCCCATCCTGCCGCTCGGCTCAGCGTTGCTCGCGCTGACCCCGATCAGCCCGTTCCGCCCGCGGCGCTGGCGCGGCGCCATCCTGCCCGACAAGACCCGTATCTCGCTGCGCGTGCTCGAACCCGCCAAGCGCCCGGTCAGCGCCGTCGCCGACCAGCGCGAGATCCGCGAGGTAGCCAGGGTGGACATCGGGATCGACCGGTCACGCGAGCTGACCCTGTTGTTCGATCCCGAGCATGCGCTCGACGACCGGATAACGATGGAGCAATTCATCGCCTGATTTCGGGTCCTCAATTCTTTGGCCGCAGGGCCTTGCAAACTGCGAAACCCCGCTGCTATAGGCGCGCCTCCCGCGGGGCTGAGCCCAGCGGAAACCCGGCATTCCCCGGTAGCTCAGTGGTAGAGCGTTCGACTGTTAATCGAATGGTCGCTGGTTCGAATCCGGCCCGGGGAGCCATCACTTTTTCAATGTGATGGTGTGATGGTGTGATGCTGCGCGCTGAAGCGCGATTTTCCAAGCACCGGGCCACAGGAATGCCGACCGATTGTCCTGCGGGCTACTGGTTCGTCTCTGCCCGGCATCGCCAGCCTCCCTGTTGCGCGATGCTATTCTCGGTTTGCGAACAGGGATGCTATTCTCGGTTTGCGAACAGGGTCGTGATTTCAGGGGGCTTTGCCCTGAAGAATGTTCACAGAATCACGGTCTTGGAGCCGTTCTGGAAGATGCGGTGTTCGGCGTACCAGCGGACCGCGCGCGACAGGACCGAAGCCTCGATCTCGCGTCCGATCTCGACCATCTCGTCCGCAGTAACAGCGTGGGTGACGCGGCGCGCGTCCTGCTCGATGATCGGTCCCTCATCGAGATCGGCGGTAACGAAGTGCGCGGTCGCGCCGATCAGCTTCACACCGCGCCCATGTGCCTGATGATAGGGTTTGGCGCCCTTGAAGCTCGGCAGGAAACTGTGGTGGATGTTGATGCACCGGCCCGCCAGCGCCCGCGACATGTCGTCGGACAGAATCTGCATGTAGCGCGCCAGCACCGTAAGCTCCGCCCCCGTCTGTTCGATCAGCTCGATGAACCGCGCTTCCTGCGCGACTTTGCCGTCGGTCGTCGGCAGGTGGTAATAAGAAAGGCCGTGCCACTCGACCGTCCGGCGCATGGTGTCGTGGTTGGAGACGACCCCCACGATCTCGATGGGGAGCTGGCCGATTTCCCGCTTGTGGATGATGTCGACGAGGCAATGGCCGAACTTCGAGACGGCAAGGAGAACGCGGATCTTGCGGCCAAGGTCGTGGAGCTCCCATTCCAGATGGAGGTCCTCGGCGGCTGGCGCGATGACGGCAGCAAGCGCATCCCGGTCGAGCGGGCTTATAAGGGCGATGCGCGAGAAGAATGACCCGGTGTCTGGATCGCCATAGACCGCCGCTTCGCGGATATCGCAGCCCTGAGCGGCAACAAGGGGTGCGATACTGGCGATGATCCCGGGCCGGTCCGGTGCGCGAAACTTGAGCACGAGATGGGACGTCGTCATGAACTCACTCCTGGATTTTGATCGATGGCGGCGAAGAGGCGCAACGCGTAGGGCGCCATGGTCTGGTCGAGGATCAGGCGAAACGCCGGATGGCCCTGCCGGTCGTCCAGCCGGGCGACGAACAGGGGGACGTCGCCAAGGAGCGACCGCGCGACGCTTGAGACCGGCATGGCCTCGTCGCTAAGGTCGAGCGGGCAATGGGTGGAAAGCGCATTGCGTGCGCCGCGTCCGTACAGGACGAAGCAAGCACGGCCATCGGTCAGGTCGACGATCAGCCCTTCATCCCCCGCTGCCTCACGGCAGCGCTCCACCAGCGGCGCGATATGCGCTTCGCGTCCGGTCAGCATCCATTCGGCCGGTCCGAGCCAGGCGCAGGAGACAGTCCCGATCGTCGTTGCACGGCAGGCGGTCGGCAAGGGCGTCCCCAAGAGGAGCGCGACCCTTTCGGCTGCCCCTTCGCCGAGCAAATGGAGCTTCACGACACCCAGGAACGGCTCGAAATCGAGGACGAAACCATGCGCGCGGATGCCGGCGTCGACCGGGGCGACGCGCGGCAGTACCATTGAGGCGATATCAGCCATTGAGGCGGTCTCCTGAAGGATCGTAGAACCGGGGATCGGCAATCCGCGCCTCGCGCCAGCGGCCGATGTCCCAGATCTTCACCGCCTCCCCGATGCGCTCCCGGCCGCGTTCGACCAGCGCCATCGCGACGGGCCGGCCAAGTGTCGGCGACTCGACCGACGAAGTGACCCAGCCCTGGCTGCTCCCGGGCGCCGTCGCTCCAGCGGGTAGGACATGCGCGCCGGCCTCAAGTGCCAGCCCGCCGTCGGTGACTTCGAGGCCGACGAGCTGGCGGCGGTCGGTGCGCAGGCCGTCTGGCCGCATGGTCGAACGCCGCCCGACGAAGTCATCGGCCTTTTTCGCGACGATGCCTCCGAAGCCGATGTCCTGAGGCATGGTGATGCCGTCAGTGTCGGACCCGACATGGAGGAAGCCCTTCTCGATCCGCATCGCCATGAGCGATTCGATCCCAAACGGGGCGATCCCGAACGGCAGCCCGGCCGCCATAAGGGCATCCCAGAGCGCGGCGCCGTGCCCCCAGCGCACCGCGATCTCGTAGGATAGCTCGCCGGTGAAGCTGACGCGCTCGATCCGCGCCTCGACCCCGCCGACCGTGCCTTCGCGATAGGCCATGTGCGGAAAGGCCTCCCGGGAGAGGTCGATATCGGTACCGACAGCGTGCAGCACGTCCCGCGCGCGCGGCCCGGCGACGTTCATCACGGCCCAGGCGGTGGTCACATTCTCGACCGCCACCCGCAGATCGGTCCATTCGCATTGAAGCCATTCGATCAGCATGTCGGCGATCGCGCCGGCATGGCTGCTCGTCGTGCCGACCAGAAAATGGCCGGGTGCAAGACGCGCGAACACGCCGTCGTCGAAGACGATGCCGTTCTCGTTGAGCATCAGGCCGTAGCGACAATTGCCGACCTTGAGTGTCTTGACGCCGTTCGCATAGATGCGTTGCAGGAACTCTGCCGCATCGGGTCCTTTGACCTCGATCTTGCCAAGTGGTGATGCATCGAAGAGGCCGACGGACTTGCGTACGGTCAGCACCTCGCGTGCGATTGCCTGATGTTCATTCTCGCCGGCACGCGGGAAACAGGCAGCGCGCAGCCAGTTTCCGTAATTCTCGAAACGACCGCCTGCTGCCGCGGCACGGTCGTGCGCCGCGGGACGGGCGCGGGGCGCGAGATTGTCCCCGACCGCGCGTCCGGCGAAGCCACCGATGGTGACGGGATCGAAGGGCGGGCGGAACTTCGTCGTCCCGACTGCCGAAGCTGGCTTGCCGATCAGATCGGAAAGGATGCTGATGCCGGTGACGTTGGATGTCTTCCCCTGGTCGGAGGCCATGCCGAGCGTGGTGTAGCGCTTGAGATGCTCGACCGACCGGAAATTCTCGCGGGCGGCGAGCTGAACGTCAGCGACGGTCACGTCATTCTGATAATCCACCCAAGCGCTTGCGGCACCGGCATCGCCATCCGCGAAATGGCGGGTTGGTCCGACCATCCCTGCCTCGCCCGGCATGACGGGCTCTCCCGCACCGGCCGCTCGGCCGCTTGCCACCGCAGCGTCGATCGCGAAGATTCCTGCCGCTGCACCGACGCTGACCGACTCCTGCACCGCCTTCAGGGGCACGAAGGCTTGCAGCCCATGGTGGAAGGAAAGCGACCCGCCCGATTGCGAATGAAGGTGGACCGCCGGGTTCCAGCCATTGGACATCAGCACGGCATCGCAGGCGATCTTCTGCCTGCGCCTTCCATTGGGCCCTTCGGCCTGGAGGCTTCTGACGCCACGCGCGCCGGATGCCTTGAGGGGCGTCGTTTCCATCATGACCCGGATCGATCGTCCCGCGGCACCGGCATGCGCCCAGTCGCTCGCCTGCTTGCGCGTATCGAGGATCGCAGCGATCGCGACACCCCGGTCGTGGAGCGCGAAGGCTGCGGCATAAGCGCTGTCATTATTGGTCGCGACGACCACGCGCCGGCCGGGCGCCGAGCCGTAGCGCATCGCATAAGTCTGCGCGGCCGACGCGAGCATCACGCCGGGCCGGTCGTTGCCGACAAAGGGAATGGGCCGCTCGAAGGCTCCGGTCGCCAGGATGACGCGCCCTGCACGGACCTTCCAGAGACGCTGCCGCGGCCCATTGCGGTGCGCAAGCGGGAGATGATCGGTCAACCGCTCTGCCAGGCCGATCAGGCCGTGATCATAGAAACCGAACGCCATGGTGCGCGCCATCACCGTGACGTTGGCACGGCTTGCAAGTGTGGCACGCGCTGCGGCTAGCCAGTCAGCGGCGTGGCATCCTTCGACAAGGCCTGGCTCGGAAAGAAGCCCCCCGCCAAGCTCGGCATCGGCTTCAACGAGAAATATCCGGCCGCCGGCGTCCGCCGCCTGCTCCGCCGCGGCCAGCCCGGCCGCACCGGAGCCGATGACGAGCGTGTCGCAAAAGGCGAAGCGATGTTCGTAGCGATCAGGGTCTTGCGCGTCCGGGGCGATCCCCAGCCCCGCAGCCTGCCGGATCGAGGGCTCGAACAGGCTCCATCGCGGCCACATGAAAGTCTTGTAGTAGAAGGCGGCCGGGATGAACCGCTTGAACAGGCCGTTGACCGCCATCAGGTCGAAGTCGGCGCTCGGCCTGACGTTGACTGGCCCGGCTGTCAGCCCGTCATAAAGCTCGATCTGGGTCGCCTTGATATTCGGCTGCGTATGTTCCCCGGCTTCGAGCTGGACGATGCCGTTGGGCTCTTCCAGCCCTGCCGCGATGAGACCGCGCGGGCGGTGATATTTGAAGCTGCGCCCAATGATGGAGACGCCGTTGGCAAGCAGCGCCGAGGCGAGGGTATCGCCGGCAAGCCCCGAATAGCGCCGGCCCGCCCAGGTAAAGGCAATGGGCCGGCTTCGGTTGACGAGGCCGCCGGAGGGGATGCGCCAGCCGCTCATGTGCTGATCTCCGCGGCAGGCTTTGGCTCGCCCATCAGATAGACCGCGGTGATCCGGTGAGTCACCGTGTCGCGCGCGACGTTGAACCATTGACGGCAGCCGGCGGCATGGAACCAGCGTTCGAGATGCTCGCCCTTGGGGTTCTGGCGGAAGAAGAGATAGTCGCCCCAGCGCTCGTCCGAAACCGTGTCGTGTGGCCCGGGCCGAACGATGTGGCTCTCGCCGCCGCAGCGAAATTCGATCTCAGCCCGCGGCCCGCAATAGGGGCAGGAAATGAGAAGCATATGCCCTCCCTTTAGTGCGCGATGCCGGAGGCTGATGCCTCGTCGACCAACGCGCCGGTTCGAAAGCGCTCGAGCCCGAAGGCCTGGGCGAGCGGATGCGACTCGCCGGTGGCCATGACGTGCGCAAGGCACCAGCCGCCTGCCGGGATCGCTTTGAAGCCCCCCGTCCCCCAGCCGCAATTGATGTAGAATCCGTCGACGTCGGTACGTCCGATGATCGGCGAGCTGTCATGGACGACATCGACGATGCCTGCCCATTGCCTGAGAAACCGCATGCGCGAGAATTGCGGGAAGAGCTCGACCAGGCCCGCCGCGGCCCTTTCAAGCCAGGGAAGATTGCCGCGCTGGGCATAGGAGAGATAGAGATCGAGCCCCGCCCCCAGCACGAGCTCCCCCTTGTCGGACTGGCTGACATAGACACCGGTCGCGGGCGAAAGCAGCACTGTGTCGAGGCACGGTTTGACGGGCTCGGACACAAAGGCCTGGAGCGCATAGGAACTGATCGGCAGCCTGAGCCCGGCTTTGCGGGCAATCACGCTCGAATGCCCGGCAACCGCCATTCCCGTCCTGGGCGCGTGGATCTCCCCCAGGCTGGTTTCGACACCTTGGACCCGGCCGTTCCGGATGATGAAGCCGGTCACCTCGCAACTCTGGATGATATGAACGCCAAGGTGCGAAGCGGCACGGGCATAGCCCCACGCGACCGCATCGTGCCGGGCGGTGCCGCCGCGCCGCCGGGTCGGCCCGCCATGGACCCGGCAGCGTGCGTCTGGGGACATGTCGAGTAGCGGCACGATCTTGTGGACCTGGTCGCGGGTCAGCAACTCGGCGTCGATCCCGGCGCAGCGCAAGGCATCACCGCGCTCGGCCAGCCGCGTCATGTCCGAATCCGAATGGCCGAGGAACAGCGCGCCGCGCGGGCTGAACATGACATTGTAGTTCAGTTCGTCGCTCATCCCCTCCCACAGGGTCAGCGCGAAATCGAACAGGTTGTGGAGCGCCGGCTGGCGATAGTTGGAACGGACGATCGTGGTGTTGCGCCCGGTATTTCCGCCGCCGATCCAGCCTTTTTCCAGCACGGCGATCGATTTCACGCCGTGCACCCTGGCCAGGTAATAAGCGGTGGAGAGCCCGTGCCCGCCGCCGCCAATGACGACCACATCGTAGTGCTTCTTCGGCTCCGGATCGCGCCAGGCGCGGGGCCAGTGGCGTTGCCCGGAAAAGCCTGCCCGCAGCAGTGCGAGCGCCGAATAGCGGGTCATGCCGCCCAGCCGCGTTGCTCGCGCCAGTCGGGCTCGAGCGTCGCGAAGCGGGCGAGGCCGAGCTTGGCGATATCAGCGAAGGAGCAGGTGCCGTCGATCACCAGATCGCGGATCGCATGGCCGCTGGCCGGCGACAGGCCGAAACCGACGCCGGACATGGTCGCGACGGTGACGTTGCCGGGATCGGTGAGCCGGTCGAGGATCGGGCGGCCATCCGGCGTGTTCTCGATCACCCCCGCCCAGGAGCGGATGACGTTCAAGCCGGCGGCCCGGGGAAACATCTCGGCGACGCGGCGGGCGAGGTTGCGGACCAGCGGGGAGGTCGGTCGCGAGACCGGTCCGGTCGGCTCCATCGCAATCCATTCATGCGGGCCGCCGCCAAAGGCGAGATTGCCACGCAGGGTCTGGCGTCCATAGAGGCCGTTGCCGTCGACGCCGCCGATCTTCATCAGCGGCGCCGGCTCGGTCACGATCATCTCGGCGCGGGCCGAGGCGAGCGGGAAATCCACGCCCAGCGGCGCGAGCAGCATGCCCGACTGCGGTCCCGCCGCCACGACGAGCGCATCGCACGCGATCCGCCCGCGCGGTGTTTCGACCGCAACGACCGTTCCTCCCTTTGTCTCGATCGACAAGGCAGGGCAGTGCTGCAGGACCCGCCCGCCGAGATCCTGCAATGCCCAGGCATAGGCCTGCACGGTACGCTGCGGATTGGCATGGCCGCCGAAGCGAAGATGGATTCCGCCAAGACAGGTTTCGTCGGTCAGCGGCACCATCTCCTGCGCCTGCTTCGAGTCGAGATCGTCGACCGGATAGCCCATCGCGGTGCACATCCGTCCGACCGCGCGATAATGATCGAGCAGGTCGGGATCACGCTGGATGATGATCCGCTCACGGCGATATTCGGTGGGATAGCCGAGCAGTTCGTCCATCATCGGCCACATGCGCTGCTCTTCGGCGAAGAGCGGGCTCTGATAGTGCGAGGCACCTCCGCCATTGCGACCCGATGCTTCCCAGCCGACAATGCCCTTGTCGAGAACGACGACGTCTAGGCCGGATCGCGCCAGCCACCAGGCCGCGCTCAGCCCAGTCACGCCGGCACCGATGACGATGACGGATGCGCCCTTCGGTGTCGCCGGTTCAGACATGCATGTTGCCGCCAAGGCCCGCGACATGGTCGGCCTCTTCCGGGGTGCCGATCACGGCATAGGGGGTCCATTGAGTCGGAATGCCGAACCACACGTCCCAGCCTTTGGTCATCTCCGGGCCTTCCTGCCAGTCGGCAAGAATGCCGAGCGGCACCGGGCGAACCGGCGCGCGGAAGCTGGCGACCGGCACAAAGGCGAGCGGCATGCCTTGTTCCTGAGCCAGCAGGCACGCGACCTGATCGCGACAGCGGCGTCCCTGGCACTGGCCCATGCCGGCGCGGGTCAGCCGCTTGATCTGGTCGGGATGGGCCGGGCCGTCGTTCAGCAGGCTCGACAGCGAGCGCGCGGCCATGCGCTCGGGCCGGTCTAGATAGGACGGCGGCTGAACCCCGATCAGGTCGGCACGGGTCACCTCTTCGCACTGGCAGACGATCGTGTCAGCCGGGGCATGGCGGCCCAGCGCCCGGCTCCAGGCTTCGATTCGGTCGGGAGCAGGTGGGGAGGTGGTGGCACAGTCACCGACCAGCGTGATCCGGTCGCCTGCCTGTGCCCCGGCGGCATCGAGCAGTTCGGTGGCTGGCCGGGTGCCGATCGCGAGGCAGATCGTGTCGCATGCGATGTCTACGACCGCGCCGGCGTCGGCCGGCGCGATCCGGGCGGTCTCGACACCGTCGATTCCACCTGCCGCTGAAACGATCGTGTGGCTGAGATGGATCGGGACACCCGTTGCCGACAGGCGTTCTGCGAGGTCGTCCGGACCCTGCACGGTGTCCGCGATTTCGATGATCCCCGCGACCTCTATCCCGTGCGACAGTGCGAGCAGGGCAGTCTCCAGACCGAGCCTGTCCGATCCGACGATCAGCACCCGGCGGCTCGCCAGCGCATCGTAGCGGGTCAGCAGTGCCGCGAAGCCCTGAGCGCCGATAACGCCAGGCTGGTTCCAGCCGGCGAAACCAAGCACCAGATCACGCGCGCCGGTCGCGAGCACGAGCCGGTCGAAGCCGATCATCGATGCGCTCTCGGCGTCGGCAATGCCCAGCATCGGCTCCGGCATCGCCCGCATCGCCGGGCCATTGACGTAGAGCCCCCACGCAACGGTGCCGAGGCGGACATCGACGCCGGCCTCGAATGCTGCCTCGAGCGCTGGGTTGCGGGAAAAAACCGTTCCCAGCATGCGGCCGGGCCGCTGCCCCGCGGCAGTCACCCGCCCGCCATAGAAGAGCGGCACGTCAGTGCCCATCAGCCCGCCCGGCGCCGGATTCTCGTCGACCAGCAGGACCGAGGCCCCGCCCGCCGCCGCGGCGATCGCGGCTGCCGTACCGGCCGATCCGGCGCCGACGACGACCACGTCGAAACGGGTCTCCGGGGCCGGTAGCTTGCCGTCGATCGCGTGAACGTTGCGCGCCGTCACACCGCCTCCAGCGCCTGGCCGAGATCGGCGAGCAGATCATCGACATGCTCGATGCCGACCGACAGGCGGAGTGAGGCGTCAGTGATGCCGCCGGCGACCCGTTCCTCGGGCGACAAGGCATAATGCGTCGTCGTCGCTGGGTGGGTGATCAGTGTTTCCGACCCGCCCAGGCTCACCGCGAAGCGCAGCAGTCGCAGTCGGTCGAGGAAGCGGAATGCTTCGGGCTCGCCGCCCTTTACCGCGAAGGAAAAGGTT
>CZQE01000280.1_pt1 | contig 11232 bp, 8 predicted proteins | sample 734431 | NCBI WGS metagenome assembly CZQE01 (sample SAMEA3597869, study PRJEB11362) | hydrothermal vent metagenome | biome: marine hydrothermal vent biome; feature: marine hydrothermal vent; material: ocean water | place: Atlantic Ocean | collected 2010-09-19/2010-10-04
GCTCGGCGCTGCTGTTCTTCCCGCCGCCTGCGTTGGTAGGGCCGCTCTATCTCGGGCTCGTCCTGTTCGTCTTCTATCTCGGCTGGACGATGATCGAGATTCCCTTCTCCGCTTGGGCGGGGGAGATCGACCGCGACTATCATGGCCGCACCCGGGTGGTGACCTATCAGCTGACCCTGCGCTCGATCGGGCTGCTGCTCGTGCTCGTGCTGCCGACGCTGCTCGACCAGGTCAGGCCGGGCGACGGCGGGCTGAAACTTCAGGTGGTCGGCGGCTTCATCATCGTCACGCTGATCCCGGCGCTGTTCGCCAGCCTGCTCGCCTTTCGCGAGCCACCCCTGCCCGATACGCCACCGGCACGGGCCGGCTTCCGGACGACGGCGAAGGTCATCCTCTCCGATGGCCTGCTGCTCCGCGTGCTCGCCTCCGACGTCGCGGTGACCGCCGGGCAGAGCATCCGCGCCGGGCTGATCGTGTTCTTCGCGGTCAACTATATGGGTCTGCCCGCCTGGGCGAGCGGCCTTTACCTGCTGCAATTCATCTTCGGCGTGCTGGCAGGACCGATCTGGCTGCGCATCGGCTACAGGCTGGGCAAGCGCCAGACCGCCATCGTCGGCGAGCTTGCCCAGGCGGCGATCAATATCGGGCTGGTCTTCGTCTTCCCCGGCATGCTGGGCCTGATGATCGCGCTCACCGTGGCGCAGGGCCTGACTCAGGGTTCGGGCAACCTGATGCTGCGCGCGATGGTCGGCGACGTCGCCGACGCTCACCGGCTGAAGACCGGGCACGAGCGGACCGGCCTGTTCTATTCGGTGTTCAGCCTGTCGGCGAAGCTGGGTCCCGCCCTCGGCATCGGCCTTGCCCTGCCGCTGGTCGCCTGGTTCGGTTTCGACCCCAAGGCGGCGAGTGCGCCCGGATCGCTCGAAGCGCTGAAATACACTTTCGCGCTCGGCCCCGCGCTCGCGCACGTCATCGCCGCCGCCCTGATCTGGCATTTCCCGCTCGACGAGGCCGCCTACCGCGAGGTCCGCCGCGCGCTCGACGCCGAACATTCCTCCCCCACCGCCACGACTGCCTGAAGGAGACATGCCATGACTGCCCTGATCCATCATTTCGACAATGTCGCCGATGCCGACGGCCCGCTCGACATCGTGCCGGTGGGTGGCCGGATCGGCGCCGAGATCCGCGGCGTGCGCCTCGGCGGAGACCTGGATGACGATATCGTCGCCGCGATCCGTGCCGCGCTGGTGCGACACAAGGTGATCTTCTTCCGCGACCAGGCCCATCTCGATGACGCAGCGCACGAAGCCTTTGCCGCCCGGCTCGGCGAGCCGCTCGCCCATCCGACCGTTCCGGTGGCCGAAGGATCGCGCTTCCTGCTCGAGCTCAATTCGAAGGAGGGCGAGGCTGCGTCCGCCTGGCACACCGACATCACCTTCCTGCCCGCCTTCCCCTCGGCCTCGATCCTGCGCGCGCTGACCATCCCGCCCGCCGGCGGCGACACCCTGTGGGCCAATGGAGCGGCGGCCTATGCCAGCCTTCCCGCGCCGCTCAAGGCGCTGGTCGAGCGGCTGCGCGCGGTGCACACCAACGCCTATGATTATGCGGCGAGCCGGCCCGAGGCCTCGAACGAGCAGATCAGGCGCCACCGCGAGGTCTTCGCCTCGACGGTCTACGAGACCGAGCATCCGGTCGTGCATATCCACCCCGAGACTCAGGAACGCGTCCTGCTGCTGGGCAATTTCGTGAAGTCGTTCGTCGGGCTGAACCGCGACGATTTCGCCCGGATCTTCGGCCTGCTGCAGGATCATATCACGAAGCCGGAGAATACGGTGCGCTGGCGCTGGGCGCCGGGCGACGTGGCGATCTGGGACAATCGCGCGACCCAGCACCGGGCGATCGCCGATTTCGCGAAACAGGCCCGGCTGCTGCGCCGCGCGACGATCGCCGGGTCGGTGCCGGTCGGCGTGGACGGCAACCACAGCCGCGCGCTGCAGCCCGAGCCGGAACTGCTGGCGGCCGAGTGAATCCTCTTCTCACCCCTCCCCTTCAGGGGAGGGGTAGGGGTGGGGCAGCGTCGGGCGGGGCTCGATGCCCCGGTCGACGCTTCGAGCTTGGCGAGACGATTCTTTTTTAGGCGTGCAGCGCACGCCCCCACCCCAACCCCTCCCCTGAAGGGGAGGGGCTTAAGAGGTTCGAATGAAACGCTACACCATCCTCTCAGCCGCGATCGTCGCGATGGCGCCGCTTCTCCTCCTCCACGGCGGCACCGCCCCCGCACCACTGGAAGCGGCGGCGCCGGAGCCGGCCAGGCCCAACATCCTGATCATCGTCGCCGACGATCTCGGCTATTCGGATGTCGGCGCGTTCGGCAGCGAGATCCGCACACCGAACCTCGACGCGCTCGCCGCGCGCGGCCTGAAGCTGACCGGCTGGCACAGCGCGCCCACCTGTTCCCCGACCCGGTCGATGCTGATGAGCGGCACCGACAACCATCTGGCCGGCCTCGGCAACATGGCCGAACTTCTTGCGCTCAACCAGAAAGGGCAGCGCGGCTATGAAGGCTATCTGCCCGCCGACGTCGTCAGCCTGGCCGAACGGCTGCGCGACCTGAACTATGCAACGCTGATGGCGGGCAAATGGCATCTCGGCACCCGGCCCGAGGACAGCCCCGCGCGGCGCGGCTTCGAGCAGAGCTTCGACCTCGCCCAGGGCGGCGGCAACCATTACGGCCTCGACCTGTCCAAAGCGCCGGGCGACAAGGGCACGACCTATTGGGAGAATGGCCAGCAGTTGACCGCCCTGCCGGCCGATTTCTATTCGTCCGACACCTATGCCTCGAAGCTGATCGAGTTCCTCGGCAAGGCCGACAAGACCAAGCCCTTCTTCGCCTATCTCACCTTCACCGCCCCGCACTGGCCGCTCCAGGCACCGGAAGAGGATATCGCGCGCTATCGCGGCAGATATGATGCCGGGTTCGAGGTGCTGCGCGAGCAGCGGCTTGCGCGGATGAAGCAGCTCGGGCTGATCCCGGCCAATGTCGCGGCGCACCCGCTCCAGCTCAAGAAAGGCAGGGACTGGGCGAGCCTGACGCCCGGGCAGAAGCGCGAACAGTCGCGGGCGATGGAGGTCTATGCCGCGATGGTCGACCGGATGGACCAGAATGTCGGGCGGGTGATCGCCCATCTCAAGGCGACCGGGCAATATGACAACACGATCATCCTGTTCACCGCTGACAATGGCGCCGAGGGACTCGACGTCGCCACTGCCGAGATTCCCGGCCTCAGCGACCGGGTGAAGGCGGCCGACAACAGCCTCGCCAATTACGGCAGGCCGACCTCCTATATCGGCTATGGCCCCGGCTGGGCGCAGGCGGCGACCGCGCCCTCCTGGCTCTACAAGGGCTACACCACCGAAGGCGGCACCCGCGTCGCCGCGTTCATCGACTGGCCTGGCAGCGTGCGTCGCGGGGTCAGCAACACCTATGGCACCGTCATGGATGTCGTCCCGACCCTGGTCGAGGCAGCGGGCGGCGACTGGCGCGGCGCAACCTATGCCGGGCGCACGGTGCAGTCGGTGCGCGGGGCGAGCTGGCAACCCTATCTGACCGGCAGGGCGGAACGGGTCCACGCGCCCGACGAGCATGTCGGCAGCGAGTTGTTCGGCAGGCGCGCGATCCGCCAGGGCGACTGGAAGGCGGTCAATCTCGGCGACGGCTGGAAATTGTTCGATGTCGCGAAGGATCCGGGCGAGACGCGCGACCTGGCGAAGCAGGACCCGAAACGCATCGCCGCCCTCGCCGCCGCCTGGGACGATTATGGCAGGCAGGTCGGGGTGATCATGCCGTCGACGCCAGCGACGTTCCCATGATGCTGATGGCGAACGATCCGCTGGACGCCGTCGTGCTCGGCCTGGCATCGGCCAGGCGGGACTGGCGCGCCGCGCACCAGCGCCACGCCAATGCCGGTACCACGCGTTTCCCCTCGCGGGTCGCGCTCGAATTCATGCTCGAACATCTCGAGGCGGCGCTGTTCCCGCAGCGGCTCGGCCATTTCGAGGGCACGACCGAGGATGTCTTCGTCCGGCTCCGTCTCGAACAGGCCTTTGGTCTGCTCGAGGCGGAGATCGGGCGCGAGTTGCGGTATTGGGAAGCCGAGACCGGCGACCGGTTCGACTGCGACCATGGCAGCACCATCGTCCGCCTGTTCGCCGCGGCGTTGCCCGAGATACGCCGGCTGATCGACAGCGACGTGGCCGCTGCCTTCCAGGGCGATCCGGCAGCACGCAGCGTCGACGAGATATTGATCTGCTACCCCTGCGCGGCGGCAGTGATGTACCACCGGCTGGCGCACCAGCTTTTCGAGCTTGGGGCACCGCTGGTCGCACGCGTCATTTCCGAGATCGCCAACAGCCGTACCGGCATCGACATCCATCCGGGCGCGACGATTGGGCCGAGCTTCTTCATCGACCACGGCACCGGCGTGGTGATCGGCGAGACGGCGATCATCGGCGCTCGCGTGCGGCTGTACCAGCATGTCACGCTTGGCGCGCGGCGCCTGCCGCCCGAGGATGGCCACAGCGTGCGCGAGCGTTTCGCGCGTCATCCGGTCGTCGAGGACGATGTGGTGATCTATGCCGGCGCGACGATCCTCGGCCGGGTCAGGATCGGGCGCGGCGCGACGATCGGCGGCAATGTCTGGGTGACGGAGGACGTGGCCCCGGGCGCGCTGGTGATGCAGCCGCCGGCCCTGTCCTTCGCCGCCACCGAGGCACCACCGCTGTTTCCGGATGGGTAAGCATGGTCATTGCGCAACCTTGCGCGAGGGCAGACATTGAGCATGGAGAGGAGACCGCCATGGCGACCGCTTTGAACGTCGGGACCGACCTGCAGGAGCGCGCCGCGTCGCGCGGGATCGTCATCGTGCCATCGACCCCGACGATCGGGGCTGAGATATCCGGCGTCGGCCTGAACCATCCGCTCGACGACAGCGTCGCCGAGATCGTGCGCGAGGCCTGGCTGGCACACAAGGTGATCTTCTTTCGCGACCAGGACATTGATTACGCGAGCCATCTCCGCCTCGGCCGGCTGTTCGGAGAGTTGGAGGGCCATCCGGTCATCCCCCATGTCGAGGGCTATCCCGAGGTCCTGCTGATCAAGGGCGTCGAGGGCGTGCAGCTGACGGCGGAAAGTTTCGCGCCGTTCAAGGCGTACAACAAATGGCACACAGACGTGACCTTCCGCGAACGTCCCTCGATCGCCTCGGTGCTGCGCGCCCGGCTGCTCCCGGCGCTGGGCGGCGACACGATCTGGTCGGATACGGCGGCAGCCTATGAAGGCCTGCCCCAGGCAGTGAAGGAGCGCATCGCCCATCTCGACGCCGAACATGATATCGTCGCAAGCTTCGGCGGACGGGTCAGCGAGGAGAAACGGGCGCAGCTGGCCCGCGATTTTCCGGCGGTGGCGCATCCGGTGGTGCGCACTCATCCCGAGACGGGCGAGAAGATCCTCTACGTCAACTACACCTTCACGACGCGGATCCTCGGCATCCCGGAGGAGGAGAGCAAGGAACTGCTGCGCCTGCTCTACGAGCGGATCAAGGTGCCCGAATATCAGGTCCGTTTCCGCTGGACACCGAACGCGATCGGCATCTGGGACAATCGCTCGACCCAGCATTATGCTGTCGGCGACTATTGGCCCGCCGAACGGGTGCTTGAACGGGTGACGGTTTCCGGGGATGTGGTGACGAGGTAGGTCGCCGGCCACAAGGGTCGTCACAGGAGCAGCGATGTTCGTTCCCATTCCAGCGTTGATCGCAATCGGCATCGTCTTCCTGCTGCTGATCGTCTTGGCCCTGCGATCCTCGCGCGGGCCTGATCCGCTGATGGGTGGCGGACAGCCCCCCGCCTATCGAGCCCCGTCGACCCCGCGCAACGTTTCGATGGCGGCACCCTCCCTGCCCCTGCCGCCCGAGGTGGAGGAACAGGTCCGCGCGCTGATGGCGGCGGGGCGCAAGATCGACGCGATCAAGCTCGCCCGGGACGTCACCCATCTGGGCCTGAAGGAAACCAAGGACCTGGTGGAATCGCTTGAGTGACGGCGAAACGCGGTATTCGCTACAGCAAAGGGCCCGGAATAGGCCTGCTTGCCCCAAGTCTTTGTTGCCGCATGGTGAAAAGCTGAGAACCGCCACCCACGTTTCAGCACGATGCTCTAATGGCCAAAACCTGACGCTTGGTACCCGGCAGGGTCTGGTCGGGAATGGCAATGAGAGGTGGAAAGCGGTCGTTCCGAGCACTTCTCTGAATGCCCTTTTGTGGGCCGAGAACTGATTGGCAGGTCTGGGTCCTCGTCTAGCTATCCCCTCCGGGCCTCGCTAGACGACACCCCGTCGAGACGTATTCGAAGGGGCATATGCGGAAAATTCATCGGGGCCTGTCGGCCGTCATTCTGGCCAGCCTCGGCGCTTTTGCGACCGGCGCAGTCGCCCAGCAGGCGACGCCCTTGCCCTTCTCTTCCCGCCTCGCCCGGGTGATCGCTCCTCTGGACGTCAATCCGGACGGCCTCTCGGGGGCGGGCGCGCTCGTCCTGTCCGAGGCCGTCGCCGCCAGCCGCTATGTCCTGATCGGCGAGAGCCACATGACCCGCGAGATCCCGGCGTTCACGACCCAGATCTGCCGCCTAATGGCGCCCTCCGGCCTGACCGCCATGGTCGTCGAGACCGGCCCGGAAGCGGCCCGCATTGTCGATGCCGCCATGCGATCGGGAGACCGCGAAGCCCGGATCGACACATTCCTGCGCGCGCATCCCAGCGGCATCGCCTTCTTCAACGGACGGGATGAAGTCCGGATGGCAGGCGATTGCGCTGCTGCCGCCGGACCGGAATTCCAAGTCTGGGGACTGGACCAGGAGTTCCTCGGATCCAGCGGCCTCCTGCTTCAGGAAATGCTGGCCTCCAGGCCAGGTCCGCTCGCCCAGGCCGCCCTGACCGGCCTGGCGGAGAAGGATCGGAAAGCGACTGCCGCTGCGCTCGCATCGGGCTCTCCCTTCGACCTCTTCCTGCTCTCGGCCAACCAGGACGATCTTGATCGGGCCGCCGCCGCGGTCACGCAGGACGGCGGGGAGCGCGTCCGCTATCTGTTCGGCCTGCTGACGGAAACCCGCGCCATCTATCAGGCGTCGCAGTCGCGCAAAGGCGATCCCAACGGACGCCGCGCGCGGCTGATGAAGCGCACGCTCGCCGCCCAGCTCGCCGCAAATCCCGGGGCGAGGCTCCTGATGAAGTTCGGCGCCATGCATGCCTACAAGTCGATCAATCCGCTCAATCAGCGCGACCTCGGCGCCTATGTGGCCGAGCGTGCCGAAGGCGAAGGCGCCTCTGCCCTGCACATCATGGTGCTGGGAGCCCGGGGTTCGGAGGCCAGCTATGCCGGCGTCGGGCGGCCTGCCGCCGTGCGCTCCTTCGACATGAAAGACGAAGGCCCGGACTGGCGCAAGGATGTCGCCCTTGCGCGGCCGGCTGGCGCCGCGCCGGGATCGTGGATGCTGGTAGATCTCCGAACGCTCAGGAGCGAGGGTCTTGCGTCCGCACCGCAGGAATGGCGTGAACTCGCACTGGGCTACGATATCGCCATTCTGGCCCCGGCATTCACCGCAACCAGCGTGCTCGGCGTCAGATAGCCGAGGACGCGCTGGTCTGCCCCCCCCTCGACTCCGTGCCGGCCAGATCGACACTGATCATTTCCGACATTGAAGCGCGTGGCTGTCGTCTCGCCTTGAGTGAATGAATGGCCGAAATCGCAGCGCCGCACTCCAAAGCGGTCGGGCCGCTTGCTACCACTCGTGTCGATCGGGCGTCTCTCGACGACTGACGGCTTTCGCGATCAGCCTGCGGTCAGGCTATGTCGCGACTTCAGCGGGGACCGGCGGAACGAGACCAGGGTAAAGTAGAGACCCGCCATGATGATCGGCACGCTCAGCGTCTGCCCCATGGTCAGGCCCCAGGACAGATGCTCAAGCCCCCGGTCCGGCTGGCGCACCAGTTCGAGCAAAAAGCGCGCGCTGCCATAGATCAGGAGGCCAACGCCAAGCAGCCTGCCCGGCCGATAGCGGGCGTCGGTCCGCCAGAACAGAAAGCCGAGAATCGCCATCATCAGCACGCCCTCGAGCCCGGCCTCGTAGAGCTGGCTCGGATGGCGCGGCAGATCGTCGCCGGCGCCGGGGAAGACCATGCCCCAGGGCAAACTGGTCGGACGGCCCCATAGCTCCCCGTTCACGAAATTCGCGAGCCGGACGAGCACGAGGCCAAAGGGTGTCGCGCAGCCGATATAGTCGCACAGGCGCAGCAGATTCACCTTATTGCGCCGGGCGAACAGCGACAGCGCGATGACAAGGCCGATCAGGCCGCCATGGAAGGACATGCCGCCTTCCCACAGCTTCAGCACATCGACCGGATGAGTCCAGATTCCGGGCTGATAGAACAGGGTATAGCCAAGCCGGCCTCCTGCAACGACACCGACGACGACATAGGAGACGAGGTCGTCGACCTGATCCTGTCGCATCGGCGCCCCGGGCTGCCGCGTGAGCAGGCGCAGATACCACCAGCCCAGCAGCAGCATGACGAGATAGCTGATGCCGTACCAATGGACCGGCAACGGGCCGAGGTGGAACGCCACCGGCGACAGGCCGAGATCAGTCCAGTGGAGGGTCGTCGTCGCCATGGGGTCCCCGCTTAGCTCGCAAGGTCCCTATCCGATCGAGCACCGCCTTGCGAGATACAAGGCGACAGGCGTGGGAGCATCAACCAAAAAGCAGGCGCTCCCGCCCGGTCTCAGCGCTTCGTCACCTCGGCGATCACCGCCTTGCCCTTGTCGATTGCCGCAGCGATCGTCAGCTTCTTCCCCTGCACGTCGTCGGCATAGCCCATCAGCCGCTCGCCCGACGCTGAGCCGGTCTCCGCCACCTCGGCGACCGACACGCCCTTGTCCCTGGCGATCGCCGAGTCCCAGGCGGTGCGGATGGCGGCCCAATAGTCCTTCGTCGCGGCCCAATAGTCGTCGCCCGCCTTCACGTCGTACGCATCGTCCTTCGCATAGGTGTTGAGCACCGATTCCTGGACGAAGGGCACGACCTTGCCGTCGACCAGACCCATCTTGATATTGTCCTGCCAGTGGATCCAGCCGGCCGGCGACGGCGAATGGCGGTTGATCCCGAGATAGCGGTCGTAGCGCGGGTGGCGGATCGCATCGCGGCGGGCGAGCGGGCGCCAGGTCCAGTTGCTGCGCCAGCGCCGCACGCCGCCTTCCTCGGTCCATTCGCCCCAGCCGCCATAGCGCGGGGAATCGTCGGTCTGCCACACGGTCTGCGACCAGCGGCCCTTGCGCATCCGCTCAGGCACCGCCTCCTCGTTCCACCGTCCCTGGCCGGCATAGACGAGGACCGAGGCCGGCTCGAAGCTCCAGTCCTGTCGCCAGTGCTTGATCACCATGGTCTTGCCCTCGCTGGTGACGACGAGCAGGTGCTGCAGCACGATGTGGCGGCCGCTGTCCTCGATCACCCGGACGCTCTCATGCCCGCCCGAGATCTTGGCCGGGATCGGCGTATAGTCGGCGCGCCACGGCGTGGTCTCGCGCATGTCGAAGGTGACCTTGTAGGTGCCGGCCATCGCCAGGATCGATGCGCGATCGGCATCGAAAGCGGCCTTTTCGTCGGCGGCGCTGCGCGTCGCGACGGGCCCGTCGGCGAGCGCCGGGGCAGCGAGCGGCAGCGTGACGAGGGCGGCGGCAAGCGCCAGGCGGAAAGCGGTCTTCATGAGCATCGGCTCCTTCTGATATCGAAAAAAATCGGGGAGAGGGACAGTCCCGGAGGGGCAAGACCGGAGGGTGCGACTGCCCCTCTCCCCAGCCCCCTCCCGGAGACGGTGGGAGAGGGAAGCGGGGAGAGGAAAGCTGGTTAGAAGCGGGCCGTCAGCGATACGCTCGCATTGCGGCCAGGCTGGGTATAGGCGTCTGTGACGGCCGAGCTCGCGGCCAGGCCGCGGACATCGCTCCACCAGGCATATTTGCGGTCGAAGATGTTGAAGATGCCGGCCCGGATGGTGACGATCTCGCCGACCTTCACATAGGCAGTCGCATCGAGGATGGTGAAGCCGCCGGGACGGAAGCAGCCCCCGACACCGGTGCAGATGCTCGCAGGGCCGCTCGTGCCGACATAGGCCGTCGCCGACAGCGGTTTCTGCGCCGAATGAGTCGCGATGAACTGGCCGCCGAAACGCCGGTCGGGCGCATCATAGCCGACGCCGCCGACCAGCTTGACCGGGTCGATCGTCGACAGCGGCGACTTTACGCCGCCGGTGCCGGTGACCGTTCCCTTGGCATAGCTGACCGCGAGCCGGCCGCTGAAGCCGCCGCTGCGCGCCTCGACCTTGCCCTCGACGCCCTCGATCTTCACGCGATTGAGGTTGATGAACTGGAAGACGGCCGGGTTGGCCGGGGTGAAGGCACCGCCCACCACTTCCTGGCTGATGAAATCCCTGTACCGCCCGGTGAACCCGGTGACCTCGGCGCGGATCGGGCCGCTGCCGACCTTCAGCCCGCCTTCCCAGGTTTCGCTCGTTTCCGGTCGCAGATTGGGGTTGGGAATCGAGGTGTAGCCCTGGGACAGGTTCTGGAAGAACTGGTTCACCTGGGTCGGCGACGGCGCCTTGAAGCCGCGCGCATAGTTGGCGAACAGACGCACGCCCTCGACAGGTCGCACGACCGCGCCGAATTTGGGCGAGACGCGCGAATCGCTCTGCTTCGCCACGGCGAAACCGGACAGCAGCGGATCGTGCTTGGGAGTCAGGCTGTAATGGTCGAAGCGCAGTGCCGGGAAAAGCGTCAGCACGCCATCGGCAATGCCGATCTCGTCCGAGATATACCCCCCGGCCAGCGTGTAATCGGTGATCGGGAAAGCGCGGGTCGGGAAAACGTCGGGCGGGGTCGGTACCGTGCCGTCGCGCAAGCCCTGCTGCCGCGTGAAGCTGACGTCGCCGCCATAGACAAGCTTATGGCTCAGCGGGCCAGTGGCGAAATCGCTGCGCAGTTCCGCGCTGGCGCCAAAGACCCGGTTCGCGAAGGTATTGAGCCGGGTGCGATCGGGGCTGGTGTTGCGATCCTCGGCGGTGAACTGCCGGTTCTCGCCATCCTGATACCAGCCCGTCACCTGCGCCGAGGAGTTCGCGCCGGTGCCGGTAT
>CZQE01000288.1_pt1 | contig 11211 bp, 13 predicted proteins | sample 734431 | NCBI WGS metagenome assembly CZQE01 (sample SAMEA3597869, study PRJEB11362) | hydrothermal vent metagenome | biome: marine hydrothermal vent biome; feature: marine hydrothermal vent; material: ocean water | place: Atlantic Ocean | collected 2010-09-19/2010-10-04
GCCAGCCGCCGCCGCTCCAGCCGCAGCCGGCGCATTACCGGCATATCGGGGTCGTCGATCGGCACGGCCGAAAGCGGTGGCAACAGCCCCTGCTCAAGCTGGGCCGCGAGCGCCGGCTCGCGATCGAGCAGCAACGTCAGAAAGGGCGATTCCTCCCGTGCGCGACGCACCGCATCCTTGATCAACTCTTCGGAATATGTGTCAGCCATGCAACAACCATTGACGATCCTGCCAATTAACCCAGTCTGGCAAGCAACGAATTCGGTTGCTCGTTCGTTCTTGGTTCATGTCGAACAAGATCACGCCCTCCCCGGAAGATGCTGTGTCTCAAGCGTACATCGTCGCGACACCCCGGACGAGCGACATGATCAGCGGGGCACTTCTCGCAGCCTTCGGGCGCCAGGACGCCAGGGCGGATGACTTTACCGCCTTGCTCCGCCGGATCGACATCGCCGATCAGGACAGTCACCCCTGCTAGGATTCGGACGTAGGGAGATCAATCGCCACGGTCGCGGCTGAGATCCTCTACCTCGCCCATGATCGAATCCAGCGCCGTCATGCCCGGCTCGTTGCTGTGCGTGCGCCGCGACGGGAGCGAGTTGTCGTTCATGATCGTCTCGAGCGCGACTCGACCACGCGCCACCCGGCTCTTGATCGTGCCGACCGCGACGCCGCAGATCTCGGCCGCTTCCTCATAGGCAAAGCCCCCAGCGCCGACCAGGATCAGCGCCTCGCGCTGCGGTTGCGGCAGATGGAGCAGCGCGCGTTGCATGTCGCCAAGCTCGACATGCCGGTCCTGGCTCGCCGGGGCGGCGAGGATCCGGTCTGCGACCAGATCGTCCCATTCGCCCTTGAAGCGCGCACGGCGCATCTGGGAAAGATAGAGGTTGCGCAGGATGATGAAGGTCCAGGCGCGCATGTTCGTGCCGGCCTGGAAGCGCAATCGCGCCGCCCACGCCTTCATCAGCGTCTCCTGGACCAGGTCGTCGGCGAGATCGCGATTGCCCGACAGCGACCGCCCAAAGGCGCGCAGATGCGGAATTACCTGCGCCAGCTGCGCCTTGAACTCGGAATCGGACAGGGCGACATGCTCCACCGGCTCGGGCGGCGTATCCTCGTCGTCAGTCTCGAAGGCGTCGGTCATGAACATCCGTTTCGTGTTCCAGGAAGCGAACATGGGGGTGGACTCAAGTCAAGTCCACCACACCGTGCGTTTTCGTCCACGTGTTTGATTAGCGGAGAAGCAGGACCGCGAAGATCACGATCACCAGCACCAGCGAGATGCCCAATATATATCGGGTCATATGCGGCGTGGCGCCAGCCCGCGCCTCCTCGCCACTCAGATGTGCCGGTTCTTCTGGATTTGCCATTTGCCTATAACCCCCGAGCATTGTTTTGGGTCCGTACCAGATGGAACTCCAAATGCCGGGGGCTGGCCAAAAGTTCCCGTCAGAGTGCGGGAACTGTCGCTGAATCGAAGAACAATGCCTGGCTGATCGCCGCTTTCACCGTCGATCGCTGGAATGGTTTGGTGATCAGGAAGGTCGGTTCGGGCCGCTCGCCGGTCAGCAGGCGTTCCGGGAAAGCGGTGATGAAGATCACCGGCACCTGGAACTCGGCAAGGATGTCCTTCACCGCGTCGATACCTGAGCTGTCGTCGGCAAGCTGGATGTCGGCGAGCACGAGTCCGGGACGATCCTCCATCGCCAGCGCAACCGCCTCGTCGCGGGTTACGGCGACGCCGGTGACGTCATGGCCCAGGTCGCGCACGATCGTCTCGATATCCATCGCGATGATCGGCTCGTCCTCGATGATCAGCACGCGCGCGCGCGTCTGCTTCTCGATTTCGGCCAGCGCCTCGTTGACCAGTGCGTCGACTTCGCCCGGCTCGACCTCTATCAGATAGGCGGCGTCTTCGGGCGTGAAGCCTTCCATCGCGGTCAGCAGCAGCGCCTGGCGCGACAGCGGGGTCATCCGGGCAAGGCGTGCCCGGGCGATCGCCTCCTGGCTGCTGCTGGCGTCGGCGCCCGCATTCTCGGGCGTCTCGTCATAATTGGTCGAGCCCCAGATCGCCTGGAACGTCCGATAGAGACCAAGCCGGGGATCGACGTCTCGCGGGAATTCCGTAGGCGCGGCGACGATCGCCTCCAGCGTCGCGCGCACATAGCGGTCGCCGTGCTGCTGGCTGCCGGTCAGCGCCCGGCCATAGCGGCGAAGGAAAGGAAGGTGGGGGGCAAGCTGCTGTCCAAGCGACATGGCTGTCGGGGTCTCCTCCAAGAAAAACGCCAGGGTCTGACGGGGGTCCTTGTGGAAGCGGCCCCCCGCCTTTGCAACGCGTTTCGATAGCCCGAGCGAAGGTGCCGGGCTTTTTCACATCGAACAGGGAACTATCGACGCGATCTTTGGTTTCATGCATTCGTCGCGGATTGTATGCGCGATACGCCCGGCCGTTTTCCTCGGCCGGGTTTCTCGATATGCCCGGTTTATACACCGGATGCTCAAGGGGGACGATTTTGCGTTCGGGCGACGAGTCTTCGAAAAAACCGCGGGCCGCAAAGGCGACCAGGGTCCAGAGCAAGGACCGTGATATGGGGGCAGCATTGCGCACCGTATATCAGAAGACGGTGGACGAGACGATTCCGCCCGAAATGCTCGACCTCCTGAGCAAGCTCGACTGAGCAGGCCCATGGCGGATTCCGCCGCCGGGCCCCAGGCTCCGGCCCGAAACCAGAAATTCGTCGCGCAGATTCCGACCGGCGCCAAGATCTTCCTGATCCTGAGCGCGGCATTGCTGCCGCTTGCCATCATCGCCTTCTTCGCTTCGCTGAAGACCACCCAGACCGCGGACGAAAGCGCCCGGGCCCAGCTCCGCGTCGCTTCCGCCGAGAGTGCCCGCAAGCTCGCCATCGAGCTGGTCGGGGATATGACCGCGCTCCGTGTCGCCCTGAACGCCCTCGACATCGACAATGGCGACGCACCAAGCTGTGCCCGCGCGCAGGGCGTCTTCGCGCAGCAGGCAGTCAGCGGCACGCGCTTCGTCATCAGGGATCGCCGCGCCCGGACCTTGTGCGGCGCGGATTTCCCACGCGATCTGGCGCGGGTATCGGCCAACACCGAGCCCATCGCCGCCCGGGTCGTCCCGGGTCGGGGCCTGCTCCTCTCCATCGCCGGCGCCAGCGGCACCACCGCGACCGCGTTCTTTCCCTCCGGATTCCTTGCCGAGACAGGCAAGCCAAGCGATTTCGCGCCGCCTTATGAAGCCGTGCTGACACATGGCGAAGGCTCACTGCCCCTGACTCAGCTTCCGCCTCGCAGCGCGCTGGAACGGCGCGAGACGATGCGGACCTCGCTCGGCCTTGGCGGCCTGGCACTGCAGACGAGCGTGCGCAGCGCGCCGATCACGTCGCCCCTTCTCATCGCGATGTTGCTGCCGATTCTGATGTGGGCGGCGGCCGCGGGCATCGGCTGGTTCGTCGTTGACCGGTTGCTGATCCGGCCACTGCGCCGGCTGCGCACGAGCGTCGCCGCCTATGTACCCGGCGAGGAGATCGACCCGGCCGAAGTCCGCGCCCTCCCCGCACAGGAGATTCGGGAACTGGGCGACACGTTCCGCATGATCAGCCGGACGGTCGCCGAGCACGAGGCCGGCCTGGCCGAGGGCTTGGTGCGTCAGACCCGCCTGACGCGCGAGGTCCACCATCGCGTGAAGAACAATCTCCAGGTCATTTCGAGCCTGATCAATTTCCATGCCCGCGGTGCTCGCAGCAAGGAGGCGACCGCCGCCTATTCCTCGATCCAGCGCCGGGTTGATGCACTTGCGGTCGTCCATCGCCACCACTTCGCCGAGCTCGAGGAGAATCGCGGCCTCTCCCTCCGATCCGTGATCGGCGAGCTTGCCTCGAACATCCGTGCGACGGCGCCGGAAGGGTCTTCGCAGCTCGGCATTGCGATCGATATCGATCCGTTCCTGGTCAACCAGGACGTCGCGATCGCGGTTGCCTTCCTGATCACCGAAATCGTCGAGCTGGCGATGACCTTCAATCCGGTCGCGCAGATCCGTATCTCGGTGAAGCCGGGCGAGACGGAAGATCGCGCCTTGCTGCGGGTCAATTCCCCCGCCCTGGTCGACGGGGACGACTTGCGCAAGGTCGTCGAGGAACGCTATGGCCGCGTGATGGAAGGCCTGTCGCGCCAGTTGCGCTCAAGGCTGCACCACGACCCGCTGGTCGGCGCCTATGAGATTTCGATCGCCGTCACCGGGCGAGACTGATTCAAGCGATTCTAAAGAATCGAAAAAAATTCGAAAACTCTGGAACCGGTCGGCGAAAGCTACGTTCTTAGCTTCGGATAGTGAATTTATGCCCCCCCGCTCTCGCTATCCAAGACATGGGCCCGAAAGCGTCAACCCTCCCCCCCGGTGGCGCTCTCGGGCCCAAATTCTTTTTCGGCTCGCGGATATCGCGCCGCTCCTTCCACGGAACGAACGCGACCGCCGATCATTGAATCGTCGGCACAAGCCAATCTCAGGAGATATTCCATGCGTAAGCTCGTTGGACTGGCCCTCGTCGCCGGAGCGCTGATGATCAGCGCCTGCAACACCGTCGAAGGCATGGGCAAGGATGTGTCCTCGGCCGGCAGCACCGTCGCCAAGACGGCTGACCAAGCCAAATAGGCAGCCCTTTTCCTGCAGGCACACCCAGGCCCTCTCCCGCAAGGGAGGGGGCTTTTCTTATTCGGTCTCGGGAGTTTCCACCGGCAGCTTGGAGCGCCTCCGCTCTGTGAACCAGATGCCGATCAAGGCCAGTTCGTAGAGCAGGCACAGCGGAATCGCGAGCAGCAGCTGCGATCCGATATCCGGCGGAGTCAGCACCGCCGCGATCGCGAAGGCGCCGACAATGGCATAGCGGCGCGCGCTTACCAGCTGCTTTCGCGTCACGATCCCTGCGCGTTCGAGCAGCATCAGCACCACCGGCAGCAGGAACGACACGCCGAACGCGAACAGGAACTGCATCACGAACGACAGGTAATTGGCGACCGACGGCAGTGCCTCCTGCTTGATTCCCCCGCCAAGGTCGCCCTGGTAGGAAAGCAGGAAGTGCAGCGCCATCGGCACTGCGATGTAATAGGCCATCGCGGCACCGCCGATGAACAGCACCGGCGTCGCCAGCAGGAAGGGCAGCAGCGCCTTCTTCTCCTGACGGTACAGGCCCGGCGCGACGAACTGCCACAGCTGGTTGGCGATCACCGGGAAGGACAGCATCATCGCCGCGAAGAACGCGACCTTCACCTGGACGAAGAATGCCTCGAAAATCTGGGTGTAGATGATCTTGCTCTGCCCCGCCGCAGCCAGCGGGTGCACCAGGAAAGCGAAGATCGGTTCGGCGAAATAAAAGGCGATCGCGAAGCTCACCACGACGGCCGCCACGCAGTAAAGCAGCCGCCGCCTCAGTTCGATCAAGTGATCGAGCAATGGTGCGCGGCTGGCGTCGAGATCGTCGACCGGCGCGTTCATGACTCGGCTTTCGCGGCGGGCTTGCGCACGCGCTTGGCCGCCGGCTTGGCATCGGGGTCGGTCGCGGCCTTCACGGTCCTCTTGCGAACCGGCTTCGCCACGGGCGCGGGCGGCACTTCCGGCTCGGGCACCGCGGCGATCACCGGCGCTTCGACCAGCACTGGCGCAACGTCCTCATGGTCGATGGCTTGAGTCATGGGCAACATCTGCTGGGGTGTGGGCGGATGCTCACGCATGATCCGCTCATTCTCCTCAGCCCATTTCTTCTCCATTTCCTGTAGTTCCGCCTCGCGCATCATCGAATCGAAGCCCGACCGAAACTGTCGCGCGACACCGCGCGCGCGCGATACCCAATAGCCGACGAAACGCATCGCCTTGGGCAGGTCCTTCGGTCCGATGACGATCAGCGCCACCATCCCGACGAGCATCAATTCGGTGGGCGCGATATCGAACATGCGAAAACTCTATGGAGCAGTCAAAAAACGGGACCCGGTCGGCTTCACGCGCTCGCGACCGCGCCAGCCGACGTGATTCCGCCATGCCGGGCCCGTCCCGACAGGGCGTTTGCCGACAAAGCTCAGCGCTCCTCGCGCAGCTTCTCGGCTTCGACCTCGATCGCGGGCTCGGCCGCTTTCTTGGCATCGATCCGGCTCGGCTCGCGGACAGGCTCGTCGTCTTCGGCCATGCCCTTCTTGAACTGCTTGATGCCCTTGGCGACGTCACCCATCATATTCGAGAAGCGTCCACCGCCGAGCACGAGGATCGCGATCACGCCGAACACCAGCCAATGCACGAGGCTGAAACTACCCATCACCAATCTCCTAGGACGTAGGCCTATCTAGTCCTGATCGTCGGTCTTTTCTACCTCGCTGTTGTCGTCATCGCGTTCACCGGCATGTTCAAGCGCCAGATCGATCGGGTCGAGCAGCCCGGCTGCCTTGAGATCGTCGATTCCGGGCAGGTCTCGCCTGCTGGCGAGGCCGAAATGCGCCAGGAACTCGGGGGTCGTCGCATAGAGCAGCGGCCGCCCCGGCACCTCGCGTCTTCCCGCGGGACGGATCCAGCCTGCCTCCATCAGCACGTCGAGAGTGCCCTTGGAGATTTGAACCCCGCGAATCGCCTCGATCTCCGCACGAGTCGCCGGTTCGTGATAGGCGATGATCGCCAGCGTCTCGATGCCTGCACGGCTCAGCTTGCGCGCCTCCTCCTTGTCGCGACGGAGCAGGTGCGCCATGTCGCCCGCAGTCTGGAAATGCCAGCGGTCGCCGCGCCTGACCAGTTCGATCCCGCGCCCGGCGAAATCGGCCTGGATCTCCTCGAGCACGCTTCGGATATTGTCCGCATTGCCCAGATGCGCGCGGATCGCATCGACCGTCATCGGCTCGGTCGCCGCAAACAGCACCGCTTCCACGGCGCGGGTCAGATCGTCGGCCCGCTTCATGCCCCCACCTTTGGAACGGGTGCCTTCAGATAGAGCGGGGCGAAGGGCGATTTCTGGCGAAGCTCCACCCTGCCCTGCCGCGCCAGCTCGAGTGCCGCGACGAAGCTTGAGGCAAGCGCCGACTTGCGGAAGATGCCGGAGGCGGCCTCGGGCAGGAAGGTTTCGATCATGCTCCAGTCTATCCGTTCCCCGACCAGGCGGGAAACCCGTTCCAGCGCCGCGTCGAGCGTCATCACCGGCCGATTGGCGACGATATGCATCACCGGTCGCGTGCGCGCGCTGATCCGGCCATAGGCGGAGATCAGGTCGTATATCTCGGCCTGCCACAGGGCCTTGCGCACGGTGCGCAACCCTTCCGGCGCGCCGCGCAGGAAGACGTCGCGGTCAAGCCGGTCCCGCGCCATCAGCCGGGCCCCGGCCTCGCGCATCGCGTTGAGCCGTTCGAGCCGAAGCTGGAGGCGCAGCGCCAGTTCCTCCGGGCTCGGCTGCTCCTCGGGATCGCGCGGCAGCAGCAGCGCCGATTTGAGATAGGCGAGCCACGCCGCCATCACGAGATAGTCAGCCGCCAGTTCAAGCTTGATCGCCCTCGCCTCCTCGACGAAGCGCAGATACTGATCGACCAGCGCAAGGATCGATATCTCGCGCAGATCGACCTTCTGGCTGCGCGCCAGCGCGAGCAGCAGATCGAGCGGGCCTTCCCAGCCGTCGATATCCAGGGTCAGCGTCTCGGCGTCGTCCATCGGACCGTTCTGGCGAAGCGCGACGCGCTACACAATCCTCCCCGGCACGGGGGAGGAGCTAAGCCATACCCAGCAGCGTATCCCGCCTGGCGATGAGCTCAGCCATCTCACCCTGCGGCTTCGCCCCCGCGATCGTTGCCATCGCCCGCTCCAGCCGCTCGAGCGACCTTGCCGGCATCTCGCCCAGCCGCGACGCAATCTCTTCCATCTCGTCCATCCGCCCCCAGCAGTCGAGCACCACGTCGCACCCGGCGGTGATCGCGCCTTCCGCCTTGTCGCCGGCGCTGCCGGTCAATGCCTTCATGTCGATATCGTCGGTCATCAGCAGCCCGTCGAAGCCGATCCGCCCGCGGATCACCTCCTCGATCACGATCGGCGACAGCGTCGAGGGCCGATCCGGGTCCCACGCCTCGAACACGATGTGCGAGGTCATTCCCATCGGCGCCCCCGCCAGCGCCTTGAAGGGCGCCAGGTCGATCTCGAGCTCAGCCTCGGACGCGGTGACGGTCGGCAGGTGGTAATGGGTGTCGACCTTCGCCCGGCCATGGCCCGGCATGTGCTTGACCACGCCGACCACGCCTCCATCGCGCAAGCCCTCGATGATCGCCCGTCCCATCGCGGCGACGCGCATCGGCTCCGATCCCAGCGCCCGGGTCGAGATCGCCTCGGTGGTATCGGGCTGCGACACGTCGAGCAGCGGCAGGCAATCGACCGTGATCCCCATCTCGGCCAGCATCAGCGCGATCGCCCGGGCATTGGCGCGCGCCGCCTCGATCGCGGAAATTGGCGCCCTCTCGTACAGAGCATCGAAAGCCGGTCCCGCCGGGAAGGCGGGCCATTCCGGCGGCCCCATCCGCGCGACGCGCCCGCCCTCCTGGTCGATCAGGATCGGCAGGTCGTCGCGGCCGGAAAGCGCGCGCAGATCGTCGGTCAGCGCGCGGAGCTGCGCGCGATCAGCGATGTTGCGCTTGAACAGGATATAGCCGACCGGGTCGGCCTGCCCGAAGAACGAACGCTCGCCGGGCGTGAGGGTCAGGCCGGACAGGCCGTAGATGACTGGCTTCATCGGGGCTGCCTATCAGGAAGCCCCCCGGTCAAAAAGCCCCTCCCCCTGAGGGGAAGGACTGAAACATGCCTCAGTCGTTCGCGACGAAACAGGCTTCGCCGGCGACTTTCAGCTTGCCGCACAATTCGGTCGCCGCGCCCGCGCTGCCGGCATTGACTCGCAGGCGATAGACGGTGCGGCCGTTGACCTCGGCCTTCTGTACCGATTTGCCGAGCGGCGCGAGATAGGTGAAGCGCTTGGACGCCTGCCCCCAAGCCACATTGGCCGAGCCTTCATCGGGGAAGGAGCCGAGCTGCACCAGCGACCCGCGCGACGTCGGGCCCGCCGCCGGCGCGGCGGTCTGAGTCGCCGCCGTCAGCTTGCCGCCCGATGCCGGTATCGCCACGACCGCCTTGCTCGCGCCGCCAGCGCTGGCTGCCGCGGGTGCCACCTTGGTTCCCGCGACGGGCGTTTCCGGCGTCGCGTTGAGATCGATCGCGGCATTGCCGCCGCCAGCACCATCGCTGGTCGCGACCGCGGTCTCGCCTTCGCCCTCGACCTTCAGGCCGCCGGGATCGTCGGGCTTGACCTTGTAGTCGCCCTCCTGCGCCGCGATCAGCGCGCCATTGCCGTCCACGCCCTGATGCTTCCGGTACCAGTAATAACCGAAGATCGCCGCCGCGATGATCGCAAGACCAAGCACGACCATGAGGACCACGCGAAAGATCGACGGGCCTTCGTCATAATCCTCGTCGACGGTCTCGAGCCACGGCAGCCGATCCTCGTCGCGGACCTCAAAGTCGCTCGACGTCGCCATCAGTTCATCTCCTGGACCGCCTGCACCCCCATGATGCCGAGTCCGTTGCGGACAATTTGCCCGATTGCGTCCGCCAAGAAAAGGCGTGCGCAAGTAATCTCCTGTTCGCCCTCAATCACGAAACGGCGCCCGGGATTATCATTACCGAGATTGTACAGCGCGTGGAATGCGGCGGCCAAGTCGTTGAGATAGAAAGCTACACGATGCGGCTCGCGCGCCGCGGCAGCGGTTTCGATGATCCGCGGGAACTGGGCTGCGAGTTTCACCAGCTCCAGTTCGGTGGTATCAAGTTGGGACAGATCGGCAGTGCCGCATGTCATTCCGAACTCCGCCGCCTTCCGATTCAGCCGCGCGATGCGTGCATGAGCATATTGAACGTAGAAGACCGGATTCTCCCGCGACATTTCGACGACCTTGGCGAAATCGAAATCCATCTGGGTGTCGGCCTTGCGCGTCAGCATGGTGAAGCGGACGACGTCCTTGCCGACTTCCTCGACGACTTCGGCGAGCGTCACGAAATTGCCCGAGCGCTTCGACATCTTCACCGGCTCGCCCGCACGCAGCAGGCGCACCATCTGCACCAGCTTGACGTCGAACCGCGTCTTGCCGCCCGTGAGCGCCTGCACCGCGGCGACGATCCGCTTTACCGTGCCGGCATGGTCGGCGCCCCAGATGTCGATCAGCGCATCGGCCGATTGCGCCTTCTGGTAGTGATAGGCGAGATCGGCGCCGAAATAGGTCCACTGCCCGTTCGATTTCCTGATCGGCCGATCCTGGTCGTCGCCGAACTGGGTCGACCGGAACAGCGGCAGCACAACGGGCTCCCAATCCTCGGGCGTCTCGCCCTTGGGCGCCTCGAGCACGCCGTCATAGATGAGGTCGCGCGCGCGCAGCTCAGCCTCGGCCGCCTCAGGCTTGCCCGCCGCCTGTAGCTCCGCCTCGGACGAGAACAGGTTGTGATGGATGCCGAGCAAGCCCAGATCGGTCTTGATCAGCTCCATCATCGCGGCGACCGCGCGGACTCGGAACAGCACCAGCCAGTCGCTTTCAGGCAATGCCGCATATGTGTCGCCGAACTCGGCAGCCAGCGCCTGGCCCACCGGCACGAGATAGTCGCCGGGATAGAGCCCTTCCGGAATTTCGCCGATATCGGCGCCAAGCGCTTCGCGGTACCGCAGGTGCACCGACCGGGCGAGCGTATCCACCTGCCCGCCGGCATCGTTGACATAATATTCGCGGATCACGCTGGCGCCGGCGAATTCGAGCAGGCTGGCCAGGGCATCGCCCACCACCGCGCCGCGGCAATGGCCCATGTGCATCGGGCCGGTCGGATTGGCGGAGACATATTCGACATTGACGGTCGTGCCCGCGCCCTTGGTCGAGCGGCCGTAATCGTCGCCCTCCTCATGGATCGTCGAAAGCTCGGCGCGCCAGGTATCCTCGGTCAGCGCCAGATTGATGAAGCCCGGGCCGGCGACCGACACGTCGCGCACCTCGTCCAGCTTGCCCAGTTCGGCCGCGATCTTCTCCGCCAGCGCGCGCGGGTTGGTCGCAGCGGGCTTGGCCAGCACCATCGCCGCGTTGGTCGCAAGGTCGCCATGGCTCGGGTCGCGGGGCGGCTCGACGGTCACATTCGCGCGATCCAGCCCGGCTGGC